>OAUH01000001.1_pt1 | contig 337899 bp, 312 predicted proteins | sample 1495121 | NCBI WGS metagenome assembly OAUH01 (sample SAMEA2580006, study PRJEB22360) | human gut metagenome | reverse complement strand
CGTATCTACATTCTTACCCGCTTTTTACTATTTACACATCTTTTGCTATATTCCCAAGGATTCAGCGTTCTTCAAATAGCAAAAAACAGCGGTTTCCCGCTGTTAATATCCACCGTCACTAGTTTCTTTCTGCATCAGCTTCACACCGGCACTTGTACCGATACGATCTGCTCCGGCTTCCACCATTTTCTCCATATCCTCATAGCAGCGTACTCCTCCGGCTGCTTTCACCAGACAACGCCCCTTCACGGTATCCTTCATCAGCTTGACATCCTCAGGTGTGGCTCCGCTTGTTGAGAACCCGGTTGATGTTTTAACAAATGCAGCACCGGCTTCCACACAAAGCTCGCATGCTTTTACGATTTCTTCCTTTGTCAGCAGACAATTTTCCAGAATGACCTTGACACAGTTACCTTCAGCTGCTTCCACAACAGCTTTTACATCAGCGCGTACCGCATCGTAATGTCCGGCCTTCATTTCTCCGATATTCAAAACCATATCGATTTCCTTAGCGCCGTCTGCAATAGCAGCAGCTGTTTCAAAAGCCTTGGCTTTGGTACTCATAGCTCCCAGCGGGAAGCCTACCACGGTACAAACCTTAACGTCTGTTCCCTTCAGCAGCTCTGCACATGCTGATACCCAGTAGCTGTTAACACATACGCTTGCAAAATCATATTCCTTCGCTTCTGCACACAGTGTTTCAATTTTGTCATACGTAGCATCTGCTTTCAGCAGTGTATGATCGATATACTTGTTCATTTCCATAAAATAACCTCCTGCATTATCTTTCCAATGTACTTTTAGTATATCATGGAACCCATAGAATATGAAGTTCATTTCTCTTCATCACTAGTTACAATTCCTGGTCTTCCTGAATGCCTTCATGATATCTGCGCATCCAATAGACGCGAACAAAGGGGTCCTTCAGAAAATACTGCAGCATACGATACAGCAAAAGGTAGCGCAGCAGCTCCGTTACAATAAGGATTCCCCAGGAAAGCAGCTGATAGTTCTGCGTCTGAAACACATCGGCAAGCTGCGGAAGGGTGAAAAGCAGCCGCAGCAGCTCCATCCCCCACATAACGGGTATAATCCATCGGCTCCATGGCTTATAGAGAAACAGTGATACCGCCGGAAGAGACCAGATCAAGGCGGAAAACAGAGAAGCCAGCAGCAAGGTTCGCTGCATAAACTGCATCCCTTCATGATCGCTGCTGTAATATCGGAAAACAAACATGAGAAGATACAGCAGAACCAGCATACCATACTGATATAGCAGCAAGGCAACAGAGCAGGCGCGGATACGGTTTCTTGCCCGTATATCCAGCCGATGATCATGCTGTATATGCTCCTTCTGTGAAAAATTGACCGGGCTCATCGCTTTTCCCTGCATTTCATTGTCCGCTTCCGTGCTATGCGGTTTCCATATGTAGATTATCTGCGAATTTCTTTGCAGGCTCCACGACATATACAATGCCAAAGCTACTTTCCCCGCCACCATAAGGGTAAATACGATTCGCAGAAGGGAATTCTCCTTTGCGATATCAATTCGAAACAGCGCAGGCAGCTCATACAGCGTATAGAGATTTACAAGAGACAGCACCTGAAATAACAGCCTCCCCAGCCTGCGGCAGCTCCACAGCATACGAATCACCGCAAGCCATACCAGCAAAGCGACACTGTGAAACAGGAAATTGCGCAGAAAAGCTATATGAACATCCTCCAGCATCAGCTTCAGCAGAAAATAGGAAAACACCATATAAGCAATTAAAAATATAGAAAACAGCACCAGTAGCATTCGCAGACGGCGAACACAGGCTCTGCGCTGTTTTTTACGTTCCCGCAGATTTTCTTCTCTCATCGATATCATCACCTGTCCTTATTATACAGGAAAAGCATACCATTTGCACAGCACATAAGCAGTGTGACATATACAAGTTGTAAAGGGAAGAAAAGGCTGCTGTCATCTATACCAATATAACCTTTTGTGTAACCATCCAATATATAGAAAAGCAGGACATCCTGTAAAGCAATCGGGATGCACCTGCTGTTTGTTTTCAACATATAGCCAGCTTTTTTCTGTATCGGAAGATACTATTTTTTAAACGGAAAATCCTCGATATCCGAAGGATTCACAAAGGTTGGATTCGGTTTGTCAAAATAATTGGATGTATCCAGATCCCAGGCATTATGGGTATCCCCTTCTCCAAAATCCTTCATTTCCGTATGCGTCGTTAGAATATGCAGCAGATTCCGTAAGGTATCCATCGCTTTTTTCGCACTGTTCAGCAGATAGGAAAAGGCTTCATCCGCACCATCATCCTGAATATAGCGAATCAGCTCCTCATATATATGAATCTGTTCTTCCTCATACTGCATATCCCGCATCACTGCAGCAGTTAAATCATTGTTCACATGGTGCTGTTCCTCTTCTGATTCCGGCTGACAGCTACAGTGCTCCTCCTGCGTATGGCACGGCTTGATAAATTCAAAAACAGGTGTATCATCGTTTGATTCATCATAATAACGATCATCCTCCCCATGCATTTGATGAATAATACAGCTGAGTACCTCCATATCACTGATCTGTCGTGCACCCAGTCGCATAAAAATATCATGGAAGGTCGGATTGTTGATCATGAAGCTCTGTCGTATATAGACTGCCGCCTGCTTCAAACCGCTGCTGCAGCCCTTCAGCTGGCGATCCAGCAAAAGGTAGTATTTCATATCCGGTCGCGTAATCCGCACCTCAAAGGGCAGTTTTGTATCATAAATAAACATATGCATACCTCCAATTTCTACCGTTAGTATGGAAGCTTTTCCCTGGATTATGCTATAATATGAAGCATAAAAAGGAAGGTACGTTTATGAAAGAAATCAAATTGCATACAAAGCTAACCAAAAAGATCACAGTGGAAGAAAGCATGCTGGCCTCCCATGTTGGCAGCGGAATTGTAGATGTCTATGCGACACCGATGATGATTGCGCTTATGGAGAATACCGCTGCAGCCTGTCTGAATCAGTTTCTGGAGGAAGGAGAAACCAGCGTCGGCGTTATGATGCGGACAACTCACGATGCAGCAACTCCTGCTGGTATGACGGTAACGGCTGAAGTGGAAATCACAGCTGTAGACCGCAAAAAGGTTTCCTTTCACATCATAGCTAGGGATGAGAGGGATTTGATCGGTACAGCAGACCACGATCGCTTCATAGTAAAAAAAGAAGCCTTTGAAGCAAAGGCGCTAAGCAAGCTGGAGAATTCATAAATACATGTGCAGCCGCCGTTCAGGATTCTTTCACGTTTGTGGGTAAACTTAAAGCAGGGAGACTTCAACTCGATTGTATTCATCAATAGAAGTTGAAGTCTCCCTTTTGCATACACCCCAACGTAAGGAGGACCCCGTTAAAGCAGCTGCTTTTTCTATATCTGCCTGCCGTTGTGATGATGGTATTGACACAGGCAGCCCCTTCCTGAACAGCAAACTCCTGTGAACGGGATACAGAACCTTTACCATATGTACATGTATGAATAAGCGAATGCAGATGATTTTAAAGGCACTGTTTTGGGCTTTCGCTTATCGTCACGCAAACGCTGGACAGTTTCTTCCTGCATGCCTTTGTGCACATACAAGTCTGTATCAGCCAATTGCCCTAAGATAGAGAAGCTTCCACCGTTTCCTGAGAGGAGATGAATGCAGCAGCTTTCCTGCCTGCTTTTGTGCGTAGCCGTAAACAAGCTCTGCCTCCTGCCTTGTCATCGCATGCGGGGAATATAAGGCTTTCTCACACAGGGCGCGTATAGTCTTCGGCAGGCTTTCATCCTTCATAAAGCTGAGCAGATAACGATAGCTGTAATTTATCGCCTTTTTTGCATCCCGCTGCAGACACTGTCTTTCTCTGTAGGCAATACGCAGCCGTCGTTGAAGCACACAGATCAACACCGGCAAAGCTACCAGTAAGGCTGCAAGACCAACCTTGGCAAAGCCTGCAGGCGTATCGCCTTGCTCCTTTTCGATTTGTTGATTCTCCGCAGCGTTCCCCGTTTTCCTGTCTGTCTGCTTTTTTGGTGTTTCCGTCTTTGCTGTCGTCGTGCCGCCCTGCTCCTGTCCCTGCACAGTTGTTTGGGAGGACGGCTTGCTTTCACTCTCAAAGCCCGGTGTCACCTCAACCGGAATCCACCCTTTTTCCGAATCGAAAATTTCCACCCATGCATGTGCACTTTCATCCGGTACCTCCATACTGCCGCCACTCATAGCTCCGGCCTGAAAGGAAAAGCCTTCCGCATAACGTGCAGGTATCCCCATATAACGAAACAGCATAACTGCCGTGGTCGCATAATGCACGCAATAGCCCTTCTTATTCTCCGTCAGAAAAAATTCTACAAAATCCCGGTCATCCGGGGTTCTTCCGGGCTTCAGTGTATAGCTGGTCGTTTCTCTTAAGTATTCCTGTATGGTCGTCTGAATATCATATGTCAGATGTTCACCCGTTAGGGAGGTGAGCTTTTTAAAAGGCTTACGTTCATCAAACAGCCTTTTTAGATTGGCGGGAATCTGGAGATAGTGCTCCTTGACAAAGGCGGGATATGCATCTGCTTTCACAGTGGAATCACCATTTATGGTCGTACTGGATAATGCATAGGCAGTATAACGCATGGTATCATCATGCTCCAGACGGTAAGCGTCATACCACGGTTTTGTTTCCGGCAAAGCCTCCTTCATCAGATACGGTGTCAGGGCATAGCGTTTGGATGCGCGATGATCCTCTATCTCCAGATGCATCAAAGCCCCTGTTTTTTGCAAAATCTGTGTAAAGGCGGGATTTTTCTTATCAAGCCACGTATCCACATCCTTCCAGTCATAGGATTTCAGAGCTGCATAGCTGGATTCCGGCAGCGACTGCCAGCGATTATCCTCATACAGCGCGCCGCTGTAGCTTTTCAGGTAGATGGTTCCGCGTGCATCCTCAGATCGCACAACCAGCTGCGTTGCACCGGTGTAATACCGATTTGCCGCCTTTCCCAGATCCACCTCTCCCTCATCTTCCCCGGCATGGGTTAGGAAATAGGCAAGCTCATCCACACGCTGCAGCAACCGCTCACGGAGCGAACCGCTGGTGCTTCGCATTTCATAGGTATCCGGCAGCGAGGTAAAAAAGGTAAGCAGCACGCAGATCACGCTTAATCCGAAAGCACTCAGCCGTACATATCCCCCATGTCCGTTTGTCACTCCGTTTCGCGAGAGAAGCAGCATAAACCAGAATATGATAAGCGAAACGGCAAACAGCCAGGGAATCGGTGTCTGATAAAGCAGTGTAAAAAACACCGGGAGAAAGGAGAGCATAAATAACGCAAAATAACGATGCGTATTCCAGAAGGTCAGCATACCGCAAAACAGCCATATGCTCACATACAGCAGCAGCCAGGTCAGCGAAAACCGGTACAGCATGGCAGTATCGGTTACATCGTAGGGATAGAACACATAGCCGCTGGCATCGTGATACACCTCAGTAATAATATTATAGGCGATATGAGCCCCCTCCTGCAGCAGTGAAAAGCTGAGTACCCCAAGCAGAAGCATGCCTCCTGCCAGTATCAGTATCACCTTTTTCCTGCGGCGAAGCAGCAGACGGTTATACACCACTACAGCAAAAAGCAGAACCGGTATGTACAGCATCCAGAGAACTGCATCCCAAAAAGGAAAGGCGAACAGAAACACACCGAGAGAGGAAAGCATTCCCATCAAAAGCAACAGCGCGGGTATCACTTGTTTTTTCATATACCGGCCTCCTGTTCGAAAAGAGCCGCAAATGCCTCGTCCAGATACAGGGCATCCTGCGAATCGCGGGATACTTCACAAAAGCGCGGCATGGATAGCAGTTTTCGTAAAAAGCCTTCCATATCCTGAGGACCTTGCAGCTCTGCCGTCTGTCTTCCACCTGCTGTCCGCCAGCGAATACGAACAAGATCCTGCGGACTTGCTTTCCGACAGATTCCACAGGCGATTGCCAGAAGGCGCTCACAGATTTTCTGCTCCTGTGGAAAACAAAGATGAAGCAGTACAACGGCAGATTCCTCCTTCTGAAATTCACGTACCATCGTTTTCTGCAACCGATAGCTTGCCTTATAGTGAATCCGGCGCACAGGCTCTCCCTCATGGTGCTCCTTCAGCTCATAATCACTGCTGAAAACACCGGTGAGACTCTGGCGGGCTTCCTGCAGGAGGTTTGTATACTGCACTTGCGTAACCGTACAGGGCTGCGGGAAACAAAAGGTCGTTACCTCCTTGTCCCATGATTGGGTTTTGCGAAACAGTCCGAGAAGATCCCTGGTCTGGATGGAGGTCAGCTGCAGCTCATACTTTCCACTTCCCAGCTTCGGTATTTGCAATTTCTGTTCCCTGTGCTTCACTTCCAGAGAAATCGTTTCGCTGCTTTCATAAAAGCAATTCTTCCACGATCCCTGTATCCGAATACCACTGCATACAAGCAGGGGAAGACTGGTTGGCATATGAATTACACAGCCCTTTTTACTCGTTTTCAGCTGCAGCTTCAGGAACCGGTTTCCGGCGATAAACAGAAGCAGGCTGAGTAGAGGAAGCATAAGCAGCACACGCAGCAGGAGATAATACAGATACCCGTCAATGCTTATCCATGCCAGAGCATCCAGAAGCAGCAGAAGCAGATAGGCGAGCCAGGAACGGATCATAGCCCCTTCCTTCTTGTGTGCGGTGGCTGTATATGGTGCAGGAGCTGTGTCAGCGCATCCTTTGCCGCTGCGGCATCTATGCTGTGTGATGGCTGCATGAGAATACGATGGGCGATGGTATCCACAAAGACATTCTGAATATCCTCCGGTACCACATAATCACGCCCCTGCAAAAGAGCACAGGCCTTGGACATGTCAAGCAGAGCTACCCCTGCTCTTGGACTCGCTCCCCGATAAATGCGCTGATTGTTTCTTGTCGCCTGCAGCAGCTGAATGATGTAATGATAAAGGGAATCGTGTACAAACACCTCCCTGCAGGCCTTCTGCATTTCCAGAATCTGGGTGCGCTGCGCGACACACTGCACACGATAGCTTTGCGGATTCTGCTTACGCTTGAGGATTTCAATTTCATCATGCTCCTGCGGATAACCGATTTCCAGGCGGATCATGAAACGGTCCAGCTGACTCTCCGGGAGCTGCTGTGTTCCTGCAGAGCCGTAAGGATTTTGTGTCGCAATCACCAGAAACGGCTGTTCCAGCGTCATGGTTATCCCGTCCACGCTGACACTGCCCTCTTCCATTACCTCCAGTAAGGCTGCCTGTGTACGGGAGGAGGTACGATTGATTTCATCAGCGAGAAACAGATTGGTAAAAACTGCCCCCTTGCGTATCTGTGTCTTACCCGTCTGCGGATCAATCACACTAAAGCCGGTAACATCTGCCGGTAATACATCCACTGTAAATTGCATTCTCCGGCAATCCAGCTGCATCGCATCCGCAAACGCTCGTGCGATTGTTGTTTTCCCCACCCCCGGCATATCCTCCATCAGAATATGACCATTGGCCAGTATTGCCATCAGGATTTTTTCCAGCAGCTCATCCTTTCCGATCACTGCCTTTTTCACTTCCTGTAATATTCGTTCACTCGTTCTCATCCGTTCTCCCTTCAAGTATTCAGCCATCCTACTTTTACCTATTAAAAACACATAACTACCTTTATTGTATACAATGATGTGCACTTTAGGTCAACAAAAGATTTCTTAACTTTTTATGAAGATTGCACTTTCACTGTCCCCTGCTTCAGGGATTTAACCGAAAAAAAGCAGCCAAGGCATTTCCACCTGCTTCCGGCTGCAAAGTTAAAGCTATTTGAATTCCCGACGCATGCACACAAGGTCTTCCTCCTGCATTCCCAGCTGACGCAGAGTGACTTCCTTTTTGTTTGGACAGGCTAACGGCTGAATCATATAGGAGCAAAGCGTACAATATCCGGATGATTCGCTACGACGGATACATGCATACCCGCATTTGCGAATACAGTTCTCATCCACCCACAGTGCCAGCTGATCCAACGCATTGGTCGCTATGAGATTGGCTTGTTCCTGCGGTATACCCGCATCGAGGAGATAGCGGAACAGGATATCTGCATAGGTCAGAATATATTCCATAAGAAAAAAGTTTTCTGCATTGTTCTTCTGCATACGCTTCGGCCACAGAGGAAGCTTGATATGATTTCTGATATAGCGTTCCTCCTCCACATGCTTGCGCGGATTTTTCAGGCATTCATGCGGACATTCGGCACATTTATATAAAAATTCCCCCATTGTTTTCAACAGCTGAAATTTAAAGGTGGCAAAATCTACCGTCACTTTAAATTCCTGCTCGATTTTAGGAAACGCATCCGCACACATAGTCAGTGCAGCATCCACGGTTTCCGCTTCAAATACACCCAGCTTTGTGATTGGCTGCGGCAAAAACATCATCAGATCCCTGCTGTTCACATATTTCATTTTTCATCACCATGCCTTATGGTACACTATTTTCAGACAAAAAGAAATACAGTTGAAATATTTTCCCTTACTTTATCGTATACCGGATAGAAGGAGGCGAAGATCATGAAATCTATGTTCCTCATATTTTATATGCTTATAAATTCCATGGGCGGCTATCTTTTTCAACAGACAGCAGTAGAGACTGCCTACCCGGATATCGCCAGAAGGTGCCCGGATCTTATATTGCATGATACCAATGATCTCGTAGACGGAAGTGGCTGGATATCCTTTTTAAAGGGATTGGATACTGTTTCTTTATCAACGATACGCATAAAGGATGCCAGGGATTCCACGCAGGATTTTCTGATAAGCTATGATGCATTAGGAAAAAGCTATACGCTGACAAGGCAGGATGACAGCGAACATGCCGTCACCTACAGCCATTTGATTCGCATGGACGGACAGCGCATAGCTGATATGCAGCTTGACGATATGTGCATCTGTTTTGCGAATAATCCAGCAGAATACTGGTACTGGTATCTTTGTGATGATGTAAATGTAAAGCCGCAGGACATCTTCCGGGAGCCGAATTCAACAAAAGCGCAGTTATTGTTTACCGTGAAAAAGACCTGAGAACAAGCAATCTGCATCGTACAGGCATCCTCATTCAGATACAAGCATGCTTGTATAATAAAAAAGGATTCCGACCGTTAGGATTGGAATCCTTCAATATGTTATCATGGTGGAGCGTATCGGGATCGAACCGATGACCCCCTGCGTGCAAAGCAGGTGCTCTCCCAGCTGAGCTAACACCCCATGTATATTGAAATTCGATGGTGGGCCTGAATGGACTTGAACCAACGACCTCACCCTTATCAGGGGTGCGCTCTAACCACCTGAGCTACAGGCCCGTTTCCATCGAATGCTCATATATAATACCACTACTTTTTTCGTGTGTCAACAAGGTTTTTATCATTTTTTCACAAGCTTTTAAGAGATTTTATATGCTAAAGACACAAAGCTGATAATTTTACGAAGCCGCAAGTTCTTATACCGCTTCCTATATGAATATCGTCATGTATACTCTCGGTTATTGCTTTTTATGTCTGTATCACAAACTGCGTCTAAAGATCTGCGATAAAACATTGACAGGCACAGGAAAGCCGGATCAAATTACGTAAAGTCTGAACACACTCATATTTCCTCTTTCTGAATTATCTCGATTTCTCAAACATGATAATTCAACGCACGGGAAGTGAAAAACTTACCTGTTACAGCACAGCTCGCATGGTATGTTCGTATGCCGGCAACAGGAGCTTTTGCAATCGAAGCTCCATTCCCTTTATATAAAACTCTTTACGTATTTCACTGATGATTTCTATACCGTTATCTGCATTGGGAATAGCATAAATGAAAGCAGTTATCGCATCCATATGCCTCTGTATCTGTGGAACGACACGCTTTACTGCATTATGAATATCTTTATCTTCAAGCTTCAATAGCGCACCGAACTGCAGTGCCTTTCCGTCGATATTATATCCGGTGACTGTGCTGATTGCACTGCTGAGAATCCTATCTTCATTCTTCAACATGTCGTTTATTTTCTCATCGGAAATCTTCGTGGAAAAAGAAGCACCGTTATCAAATACAGGCGCCAGCGCTAAACTGCCATCGGAATATCGCAGGATACCCCAGTTTCCGCTATTGCGATCATTATTATTTATCAGCCCGTCGATCATGACACAATCCCAGAACCTCTCTGACATTCCATCAATCATATACAATAGGGAATTATAGTTCAGATGTGCCTTTACCGCGTGAAGACTTGTACTGCCAACACTGTTGCTATCGGTTACTGTATCTTCCAGAATTGCCTCCAGTTCTTTATTGTAATAGTTTTTGATTTCTCTGAATTCCTGTAATCGAACATGTGAATCCGTAAAATCCTTACATGCAACAACCAGTTTGTTATCCTTTGTCCCTAATTTGGTTTCATGTACAGGATAGCCAAGAATCTGATAAATATGACTGCCTATATACTCAGATAACGGAGAGGTTGTATAAGAAATTTCCGTTTTTCTCATTCCCTTTGTAGATTTAGGAAATTTCAGAATCCAGTCCTCCCCCTGATAAATGATTCCAAGCTTACTGCCAGCCATCCCACCATAGGCTTTGTTATTTTCCTGACACTCGTTAAAATCGATCAAATACATGTGTTTATCCTCCACGATATCTTTGACATAGGATATCCCTCTGTTTGCTGGTCATTTCTTTATTGATAACAAATTCTTTTGTAATATTCTCAATGAATCCACATCTGTCAAAGTATGACCAGTCTTCCTTCCGATCCATTTCCTCCAGCTCATCCACCAGCTCCTGAATCATGGAAGGCAAAGCAAAATCAATTTTGACTGAATCGTTGATCCAGTGATAGCTTTTATCCATTTAATCACACCCTTTTACCAACTGTATTATAGCATGCATTGTTTTCACAACGCCATACGATCATTCAGAAACGCAAAAAGTCGGTTTGTATTCCTGTAATCAGTCAAACACTCATAAAAGATCCAACCATGTATCTTCCAGTTTATCCTAACAGAGAACTGACCTTTCTAACGTAAACCTGCGATACCGATATCACCTGCCTGACTGTCATTTTCGTACAACAAAACAAGCCTTGGAAGGAAGCAAAAGCTGGTCATCACGCTTTGCTATGCTTCATATTATTCATTTCAATTAGTATTTTAAAATCTTTTTCTCTAAAGAAAAGCGATGATTATATTTTTCAAGTTTAAACCTGAATCATCATCGCTTTTTATGAGCTTTGGTCAACGCAGTGAACAGTATATGCCTGAAACACGAAATGTAAACATGGATAACACGGAAATCAGAACAAAATAAAAAACAGGTTATACATCTCTCAAAACCTTTAATTAAGGTCTTTTTTAACCGTTCGGCGAAATGTAAATAACCTGATCATGTTATATGGTGGAGCGTATCGGGATCGAACCGATGACCCCCTGCGTGCAAGGCAGGTGCTCTCCCAGCTGAGCTAACACCCCATGTATATTGAAATTCGATGGTGGGCCTGAATGGACTTGAACCAACGACCTCACCCTTATCAGGGGTGCGCTCTAACCACCTGAGCTACAGGCCCATTTCCATCGAATGCCTGTAAATAATACCACAAGTAAAACATGATGTCAACATATTTTTAATTTTTTTATCACAAAAAGCCGTCAAGTCGAAATGCTCTCTGTTTTCCACAAGCCACACCGGTGAGATCAAAGCCGGATTTGTGCTATGATAGGGTACATAACAATGATTACAGGAGGAACCAGCATGGACTATACAGAAGCATTTGAGCAGATCGATATTTTCAGAATCCATTTAATCGAGGAAGAAAAAAGTACATTGACCGTACAAAAATACATCCGGGATATTACAAGACTCTTTGCCTACCTTTCTTCTGAAAAGACTCTGACGAAGCAGTGTATTATAAAGTATAAGGAGGAGCTGATGAAATCCTATACCTCGGTAAGCATCAACAGCATGCTTGTTGCAATTAACTGTTTTTTCACCTTTATCAATCAGCCCGGATATCGGGTAAAGCTATTGAAAATACAGAAAAGAACCTGTATTGAGAAAGAGAGAGAGCTGACTAAGAAAGACTATGCCAGACTTTTAAAAGCAGCGCAGGATACCCATAATGAGCGTATGTATCTGCTGCTTCAAACCATATGCGCGACCGGAATCCGTGTATCTGAGCATCGATTCATTACTGTGGAAGCTGTAAAAAGCAGAAAGGCAGCCGTGCAGAATAAAGGTAAGCTCCGCTATATATTCTTTCCATCCAGACTGCGTAAACAGCTGCTGGCATACTGTAAAAGAAAAAAGATAACATCCGGCAGTGTTTTCGTCACGAATTCCGGAAGACCGCTGGATCGCAGCAATATCTGGAAAGCGATGAAAAAGCTGTGTCTCCATGCCAATGTCAGCAACAACAAGGTTTTTCCGCATAATCTGCGGCATTTGTTCGCCTTCACCTTCTACAGTATGGAAAAGGATGTGGTTCGACTGGCGGATATCCTCGGGCACTCCTCCATTGAGACCACCAGGGTGTATACGATGACCAGCTTTCAGGAATATGAGAAGACACTGTCCCGCATGGATCTGGTACGCCTCTGTTGAAAAATACCACATAATATGCATTATGTGGTAGCACTCATATTCTGCTTACAGGTATATTTTACCATATATTCTTACATAACTGAGGAAGATATCATCAGCTATTCATCTTTTTTTCTTAAACAGATCATTTGCCCAGCTGACCGTTTCCCTGCCTTTGATTGCAGTCCTGCCTCCTGCACACTAACAATGTCCTGTACTACATAATGCATATTATGTGGTACAGGGCTTTTCTGTTCACGATGTGTATCTTGATTTTTGCACAGGAAAGGAAGCACATGAGAAAAACATTTTTTTATCTGACCAAAATTATCCTTTGTACAGGACTATTTCTGTTTGTGATACATTGCCTATTTATGCGGCAAACACAGGGTCTTTGCTCAGCCATTACAGTTTTCATGGAACCGCAGGACAGACAGGAGCGTTGTCTGCTGCAGATTGAAGTACGAGGCAGCGGTACTCTGTTCGACGGCAAAGCGCACCATCGAAACAGCAGTGAACGATATGCGCTCTTTAAAGGAAAGAGAAGAACCTTTCACCTTTATGCAGATCAGAAGAACTATGCCATACAAATCCGGTTGAATAACAAAGATATAACCGATAGCGTTCACAACGGGAACATCTCTATCAGGAGCTCATCCAAGGTTCAGCAGCTCGTTCTGTATGTTTCATAAGATAAGTTCTGTACAGGCTGTAATCAAGGCAAAGCCGGCTATAAACGCATCCTACAGCAGCACATACAGCGCTCCTTTGCCCTGTCCTACAGATTACGGCTGCTATGAAGCAGTCATTCTATTCGCCATAAACTGTACACCCGCCTATACAGCAGCTTTCAAATCACATTCTCATTCGGTTATCGGTATTCTCACGACAGGAAATTGAAATATTCCAGTATACTGTCATACAGCGTCTGCGCCACCTTTTGCTGATATTCATCGGTGATAAGCTTCGCACGATCCTCTGCATTCGATAGAAATCCGCACTCTACAAGAGAACCGATCTTCTGCGCATTATTCAGAATATAATAATCTCCCGGCTTGCTTGTCATCTTCGTCTGCGTCAGTGCGCGGAAATGCTTCTGCACAATGTCCGCAAATACCTTGGATACCTCATTCTTTGGAGCATAAAAGGCCTGAGCCCCCTTTACACTTGTGTTAGGATAGGAATTCAAATGGATGCTGATGAACAGATCCGTCTTGTCCTGATTGATCAGTTCGATACGCTTTTTCATATCCTCGCGTTTGCGGTTCGAAGCACCTTCGCTTGCCAGATCATAGGCACCGTCACGGGTCATCGTCACATGGGCACCGCCTTCCTCCAGCAGCTTCTTCAACTTCTGTGCAATTTTCAGATTGATTTCCTGTTCCTTCGCTTCGTTGCTGCGGGCACCGTCATCCTTTCCCCCATGTCCGGGATCCAATACGATTTCCACACCATCCAGTGCATGGAAGGCACGTTTCGCGGAAACGGAGGTAATGTGCGACAGACAGAAGGATGCTGCCAGTATGGTACAAAGCAGTCCTGCACCCAGCAGGTATTTTTTTCTTTTCATCATCTTCACCTTTTCAAGTATATGTAATGTTAATCACAAAAATATCACAGTCATGAAATATTTCTGTAATTCGCGCCGGCACAGACAGGCGATTGACCCGATACCACGGACATTTGCGGCATACGCTGTAAAGGAGGTGATATTATCACTACAGGATATGTCATGGTTGAAACCATGGAGGAAACCGCACAGCCCATTCCCAATGCGCAGATCAGTGTCTTTCGACGGGATGAGCGCGGATCTATATTTATCATGGAATGCAGTACAGATGAATTCGGTAAAACACAACGTATTGAATTGGATGCTCCGGATAGCTCGCATTCAACAGACATTCACTCACTGACACGCCCGTATGGTCAGTATGATATTCACGTTGCCAAAGAAGGCTACGATACAAAAGTCCGCAACGGTGTACAGATATTTGCAGACACCGATTCAACGCTGACCGTTATCATGCAAAATTCCGGGGTACGGAGTGTAAGCAATACCATCGATATCGGTGAGCATCAGCTTCATGAGGGAGGAGGATGTCGCTCATGCTAGAAGAAATCATCCTTCCCACGACGATTACCGTTCATCTGGGAAGACCGACAGCCAGTGCTCAGAATGTTACCATTGGCTTTGTCGATTATATCAAGAATGTCGCATCCAGTGAAATCTATCCGACATGGCCGTATGAAGCTTTGCGGGCAAATATCTGGTGTCAGATGTCTCTTGCCTTAAACCGTATTTACACGGAATGGTATCGAAGCAGAGGGTATTCCTTTGATATCACCAATTCCACAGCCTTTGATCAGGCATTTGTTCCCGGTCGTAATATCTATGATAATATCGCTGCGGTTGTGGATGAGGTTATGGGAGATTATCTGAAAAAGCCGTTTTACAGGGAGCCGTATTATGCGGAATATTGCGATGGAAAAAGAGCTCAGTGTCCGGGGCTGAAGCAGTGGGGAACACTCGATCTGGCAAATCGCGGATATGATTCCTATGGCATCATCCGATATTATTACGGTGATCAAATGCAATTTCTGGAAACAGATAACTGGCAGCCGTACACCCCTTCCTATCCCGGCTATGCCCTGCGGCTTGGAAGCAGCGGTCAGCCGGTGTTTATCATTCAGGAGCTGTTGAACGGAATCGCTGTCAATTATCCCAACATTCCGTTAATCTATCCACCCGATGCTGTTTTCGGACCGCAAACAGAGAGTGCGGTAAGAGCCTTTCAGCGGCAGTTTGACCTTACCGTAGATGGGATTGTCGGGCAGTCCACCTGGTATCAGATTTCCCGAATTTATGTCGCAGTCCGCAAGCTGGCGGAGCTGGGAAGTCTTGGCAGATTGGAAGGTTATTTTACCGGTTTATGGACCGGAAAGGTGCTGCGTCAGGGGGATGTCGGCATCGAAGTGCAACAGCTGCAGTATTTCCTTTCCATTATCTCAGAAAGCTATCCATCCATTCCATCTGTAACCGTTGACAGCCGCTTCGGACCAGGACTGGATCGCGCCGTACGTGCCTATCAGCGGGAATTCGGTCTGGCCGTAGATGGACTCGTCGGACGTTATACATGGAATTCCATCTATGAAACCTATGCAGCAATCGTAGGTTGATAAAGCCATTCCCGTAAAAGGAATGGCTTTCCCGTAATTTTAAAGCAATCACAGTATTTTTAAATTGTTCCGGATACAGCAGGCAGCCTTTAAAGAAATACTGCATGAAGAAAGCTAAAGATATGTATATCGTATCATACCAGTATTTGCACACTGCTAAAATTCGCAGAATACAAACCTCCATGTCCGTACTGAGTGACCTGTATCGAAATTATGAAAAAGCTGAAGCAGAGGAGATGGAGCGATACATGAGCTGATTTAACCTTTCATGTACGTGAAAGGTATTTACAGAATACTACACGTATGATTTTACCATGCCTCTTACGCAGATCAGGGTACGCATATAAAAAGCTGAAAAACCGGAAGTAGTAAATTCCTATGATCCGACTGCTTCCGCCTTGCTATTACAGCCCTGTCAATTACCCATGGCTGCGTCACCCCCCCCTTTACACTTTGAGAGTCCTTTTTTCTAGAAGCCTTTCCAAAAGAAAAGAGACAGCCCGGTGTCGGCTATCCCTATATATCGTTTTATGATTGCTTTAGAATTCTTTGTTTTTCATAACACGACAGCTGATGCGGTAGGATATCGCAAGCAGCACTACCGAGAATATCCCTGCAGCACCTCCGATCTGCATCATATTCATTGTACTCATAGATGCCAGAACAGCATCCAGATCTACCTGCAGTATTTCAAGAAGCTTTATGACTCCCATACTTCCCAGCACGGCAACACCAACGGTAAGCAGCAATGCTACTCTCCCCCGTTCTCCGCCGAATTTCAGCTGTACAGGGATCATGACAGCCGCAAACAGAAGGACGATGCAAATAAATAGCAGATCAATCGGCAGCCAGTCCATGACGCTTATCTGCGGATTGCGAATAGTAATGAGAATTCCCGACAGTACCACCGAAAGCAGCCATGCACCGCCTCCAACTAAAATAGAGAATACATATTTTTCCTTCACATAGGACGTTCTGGAAAAAGGCATGGAAAACAGAAAGGCATAGCCGTTGTCATATTCGTCATAGCTGATCGTACTCAGCACAAACATAGAAGCGATCATTGTGAAATAGCTGACAACGAAGGTTGATTCAAATTCAGCAAACAACATGGCTGCCGCTATAAATATCATGATAAAGAAGAAATTCTTCTGATTTTTCATCAGCTTGAAGTCCTTAATCAATAAACCTTTCATATCTGTTCACCTCGTATCATCATCATAATCACATCATCAATGGACCCTTTTTCCACAGTAAGCTGCGGATAGTTTTCCATATAAAACTGTTTTTGGCTGGTCAGTACAGCATAGCCATAGGGTTCCTTGCGCCGGCGCAGCAAATAGCGCTTATCCAAATCCGCATACTGCCGTTCATCCATCTTCAGCAAAGCGTAATCACTCAGCAACACATCTGTATCCTCATGCATAACAATCTTTCCCTCATGAATCATATACAGATCATCACACAGTCCCTCCAGATCGGAAGAGATATGGGAGCTAACCAGCATACAGGCATCCTCATGCTGTTCCATGTACTCCCGAAGCAAATCCAGCAGTTCATCCCTTGCGACCACATCCAGACCGGCTGTCGGTTCATCAAGAATAAGCACCTTCGCATGATGGGAAAGAGCAATCAATGCCTTTAGCTTGGCCTTCATTCCGGTTGAAAAATCCCGAATCTGTTTATCCATCGGCAACGCAAATCTCTGGCACTGTCGCAGAAATTCCGCTTTTTCAAATTTCGTGTACATATTGTCCATTACGGGAAGGATATCCTTGATATTCAGATATCCACTGAAGCCGGAATCAGATAATACGACACCCACATATTCTTTTTCCTCCGGTGTCAGCTCCTGTACAGGCTTTCCCAATACCTCAATTTCCCCGCCATCAATGGAAATCAATCCCAGAATGGCTTTAAAGGTTGTGCTTTTACCAGCACCATTTTGCCCGATCAGCGCACTGATCTGTCCGCTTTTCAGCTCCAGCGAACAGTGCAGAGAAAAGGCACCGTAGTTTTTCACAACATTTTGCAGTTTCAGCATATTCATTCCTCCAATAGCAGATGGAACAGTTCCAGCAGGTCGCTGTCCTCCATCCCGCAGCTTCTGCCTTTTTGAATGGCCTTGTCCAAATCGGCTTCGATTTCCTTCTTATGTTCCTCCATCACCAGGGCCCTGTTCAGTCCGGCTACATAGGTGCCCTTGCCATGAACAGTAACCGCAAATCCTTCAGCCTCCAGATTATCGTACGCTTTCTTGACTGTCAGAGCGGATATTTTCAGTTCCTTGGATAGAGAACGAACAGATGGCAGAATATCGCCTTCCTCCAGCTCCTCGCTCAGGATCATAGCCTTTATTTGCTCTACTACCTGTTCATAAATCGGAGTCATAGAAGAGTTGTTAATAATGATTTTCATAAGATACCTCCTCTGTTCACAAACAGTATATAACAGTATATAACTGTTGTCAACTGTTATATACTGTTTATCATAAAAACTTTAAGTTAGGCTATCCTCACATTTTGATAATAGAAGCTATCTACACCGTAGATAAAACAGAGGATATAAGCTTGAGGTTCCACCTGCTTCAGATGGTCAGAGAAAACGGTAAAAAGATTGCAACAACAAATCAGCTGAAAAACGGGTGATTTGTTGTATTGCATGTTTTAAATCAGTGCATATGCCGGAAAAACTGAGGTATTTTACTCCGATATCTATAGGAATTGCTTTTATGGGGTGCATATCTCATAGACCCGCGATAACAGTAAGCCTCATTACCAGTACGATACCCTTTATGTATGTATCACTTCCAACCAACATTCCAACATCCGTGCTTCCATCTGATAATCCATGGCACAGTGTATTCCACCGATCGTGTGCTTTTTTATCTTTTGTATGATTAGAAAAAGCAACACCATAAAAAAAGGGAACCGAGGGACACTATGATAGAGAAATGCTGCGTGCATGCCTGATATGTAGAAAAGACAGACCACGTACCGTATACACCGCATATGGTCTGCCTTTGTATTTTCCTGAATCTTAAACCGGATATGTTGCAGCACAGAGAATACCACCTTTAACAGTGAATCATAGACAATGCCGTGAACACAGTCTTAAGCTGTATGTCTGCCTTGTTTTTCCTGAGATGAATCTGCCTGTAGTCAGACAAGCTGTGCCGGGCGATTGCCTCTTATTTCCACCTCCGGATTCAGGCTTATGCATACAGCCTTGCGATTGTCTCTTACTTTCATTACCGGATTCAGACTTATGCATAAAGCCTTGCGAGAGCTTCATACACGTTTATCGCATCCAGAATGTGATATGGCTTTGTTGTAGCAGAACCAGACGCATGAGCGCTGACAAACAACCACGTTTCCTCATGGATACGTGCCTGTGTGGCAAGACATAGACCGGCTTTCTTTGTATATCCGGTCTTCCCGCCCAAAATATCATCCTGTGACAACTCGTTTTGATCCATGGTCATCCGCATAGTGGAATAGATGGTCATTCCTTCCGGATGCATATTGCTGGGAGCCATAACGTAGTTGGTTGCATGAAAAGCCTCTGCAAATTTAGGAAGCTTTAATGCCTCGTCCAGTATCCATGCAATATCACGGACGCTGCTCACATGCCCGGCTTCATCAAGTCCTGTACAGTTTTGAAATCTGGTTTGCTTCAGCTTCAGTTTTTCAGCCTGCGCATTCATTTCGGCAACAAATGCGTCCTCACTGCCATACAGTGAAATGGCCAGGGTCATACATGCATCAGCGCCGCTTGGCAGTAATGCTCCATAAATCAAATCCTCATAGGTCACCTCCTCATCCGGTAAAAAACCGGCCATTGACGCCTGCTCCTTTTCCAGCTGCGGGAATATGGAGGCTGGAATACGTACGGTTTTCTGCAAATCATCAATATGCTGCAATGCCGTATATACCGTCATAAGCTTGGTTAAGGATGCCGGAGCAATCGCTTCTTCTTCCCTTTCCTTCAGCATCACCTTGCTATCCTTTTGCCGGATAAGGATATAATTCTTACTGTATAATTCGCTGCTTATCTTGATCGGCTGCTCTTCTGTGTTTCTGATTTGAAGATTCACCTTATCCTCCTTGGAAATCATCGGTCGTAAATAACAGACAAGACCTGTAATCAGTACACCAGCCAGCAGCAGTTTTTTAAATCGTTTCATCGTATCAGCTCCTTCATGACTCTATTGAACCATGAATTGCACAGATAGTTGAAAACACAGACTTAGCACTTACTTAATTATCACTTAACTCCTTGCGTTGCTTGTTTGTTCACTTCGCATACGCTGAAAGGCTTCAGGCAAAGGCACATGCTGAAGTTGATTAGAATGAGGTCAAAAGCAAGTACTTCCATATAAAAAAATTACAAGCGCGGTAAACATAAACATCGCAGCACCCACACAGCGGATGCCCTTTTTCAGTCTGAAATCCATGTTATCCGTAAATTGAAACAGCATAATCAGCCAGCGTATTCTGTTTCGTTTATCAAATAGTCTTCTCCAATCTTATCCGCAGCAAAAACGCATTCACTGCATAACAGCTTTCTCGTCGAAAAAAAAACACCCGCAGGTGCTTTCATCATAAACCAAGAGCATTGGTTACAGTTTGTAGCCTTGTACATTCTCTGCCTCCAGATGCAGCACATCAATCATGCTGACTGCAGCTCTGTATCCGTTGCGGGCATGGGAAGCTTTATATAGAAAACTGTTTCCTCCATATTACTGTCCGCATAAATGCTGCCTCCGTGGGCCTCGACGATTTCCTTTGCGATTGCAAGACCAAGACCGGCTCCACCGGATGCTGTGGATCTGGCCTTATCCAGTCGGAAGAATTTTTCGAAAATCATCTCCAGCTTCTGTTCTGGAATTTCATCCCCCTGATTGTGGAATTCCAGCAGGATATGCTCTGCTTCCTGTTTGACTGCTACCCGTATCACGGTATTGGGATAGCTATAGGAAATAGCGTTTTTCAATACATTATTGAAAGCTCTGGCAAGCTTATCCGCATCACCGTAGCAAACAGAGCCCTCTGCAATATCCAGCTTCAGCTCCTTATGCTGTGCAAGCAGAGTCGGATAGAACTGCTCCTTTAGCTGTTCCAGCAGAAAATCCAACGCAATCCTCCCTCTTGAAACAACGATATCATGAAGATTAAAGCGCGTTATATCAAAAAATTCATCAATCAGCTGTTCCAGTCGTTCCGCCTTATCAAGGGTGATACGGATGTAGGTATCCCGCTGTGCTTTTGGAACATCCGATACATCGTTCAATAGGTTCAGATACCCGATGACTGAAGCCAGCGGTGTCTTCATGTCATGGGCCAGATACGATATCAAATCATGCTTCTGACGTGTCTGTTTCTCCAGCATTGCCAGCTGCTTCTGTTCCTTTGCTCGAATCTGCAGCAGAAGTGCCTCTATATTACCAAAGCCCTCCGGAAGATAAAAATCGCGATCCTCCAAAAACTGATGCAGGGCCGTTTCCATCGCCTTTTCTATCTCTGCCCTGTGCTTCATAGCGACACGGCTGCTTTGTGTCCGCACGCAGACAATACAAATTACAACAACCAGTGCCGTCAGCAAAAAAAACAGCTGCTTGATTCGATACCAGTTGGGAGAAAGATACTGATGCAGGATACCTGTCGTATCCGTATATTCTTCCATATAGAAAAACTGTTCGGACAAAAATTCCCGCAGCATACCGTTGCCCAGCAGATCCGCAGCGATATAAACTCCAGCGACCACTGCGATTGCTGCAAGCAGTATCCATACAGTGCGTTTCATAGTGTTTCTCCCAGCTTATAGCCCACACCCCAGACATTTTGTATATAGCGCGGGTGTTCTCCGCGATCCTTCATCTTTTCACGGATATGCCGGATATGTACCATCAGGGTATTGTTGCTGGATGAGAGATATTCTTCCTGCCAGATTGCGGTGTACAGCTCCCTTGCACTGACAACCTTTCCCTGACGCTCACACAGATACCATAAAAGACGAAATTCAATCGGTGTAAGATTCAGGTCTTTCTCATTCAACCTGCATATATGCTGTTCCTGATTCATGACAAGTCCCAGATAACTTAGCTCCTTTGCCTTCTGCTGAACATTATAGCGCTTGTATCTTCTAAGCTGCGCCTTGACGCGGGCAATCAGCTCCAGCGGCTGAAACGGCTTAGTCATATAATCATCAGCCCCGATCATCAATCCATTGATTTTATCAATATCCTGCTCCTTCGCTGTCAGCATGATAATGGGCCATGTGTAGTTCTGACGAATGGTCCTACAAATGCTAAAGCCATCCATATCCGGAAGCATGACATCCAATATGGCCAGATCGTAGGAACGTGTCCGTATATTCTGCAGAGCCTGTGTCCCTGTATAGCATACATCCACCTTATAATTTTCATTTTTTAAATAAATTTCCACAAGCCCGGCAATTTCCTTTTCATCATCCACTACCAGTATATTCATGTCCATTCCTCCTGTACTTCTCTGTCAATCATACTGCTTGCGTATGCATGATGCTTTCCGCAATCCTTCACACACATTATACCAGAGCCTATGGAAAGACTTCCTTACATTTCACTTAATTCCAGGAAACAGTATATGCAAACCGTCAATATCATTCACAGAGGCTGAAATTTCACAATATCTTCCAGATTCTGCAGGTATTCTTCAAATAAAAGAGCACATGAAAAGCCGTATCCAGTACGGCCTTTACAGATGACCAAGAATACGGCTTTTTCATGTAGGATGCTGTATAATTGTCTTTCTCCATACCGCCTTTTTCTTGCAAAGCAATTATGAACGTTGTAATACTGTCAGTTACGGTTTTTATGAAAGAGCAATTGCTGGTTAATAGGATGCAGTATACGTAAAGGTAAAGTCATCTCCATCCTTAATTTTCAGACTGCTTGCAGCATCACAGCTTCCGGCAGCCTTGCAGGATTCGTTATTCTCTGATTCATACAGCCACCATGGCCCCTTATTAAAGTCCTTGGTTTCCACACCCTTCATAGCCATAATGGTTTTTCCATATTGACCGTCTTCCATTTTCACACCCAGATCCTTCGCCTTCTCCAGAAAGTCCGCAAGTGTTTCCACCTTTCCCTCTACACTTACATTTCCGTTAAACAGCTCCTTTTTGTTAACCTCGTCCTGAATCGTGATTTTCAGCGTTGTTTTTTCCGTGTTGTCACTAACAGGCTCCTTCTTTTCACTTTCCTTTGAAGAGCATCCGCCAACAAGCAGCATGGCAGATACCAATAAAATTTTACATAGCTTTCCCATTTTGCAATCTCCTTTCCATATGGTTTAAAACCGCTGCTATCGGTTTATAACAGATGGCACAAAGCGCCATGGACATAAAGCCCTGAATAAGAGAGGTCTTTAATCCCATAAGAATATAAATCGCTGTTATTTTTCCCGAAATCAGCATAAAGGGCAGCTGTACCAGCTGGCCTGTCAGAAATGACAGAAAGCCGCAGGTGAATACCAGCGCGAGGAAATGTCTGTTCAGGAATTTCCTGCTGCAGCCGATAAACAGACTGTACAGCGGATAAATCAGACAGTACATCATCGACCATGGGGCTACCCCCTGGGTACTCAGATTGAGTATGGTAAACACCACTGCACCCAGAACAGCCTGCCTTGTCTGAAATGTCATCGCAAATACCACAATGGTAAATGTAATGCATTCCAGATATAGAATGAATGAAAATGATGTAAACACGACAGCTTCAATCGAAGCGATAACGGCTATGAAGCAAAGCTCTCTTGCCTTCATACATAGGACCTGCTAATAAATTCTCTTTCCCTTATACCGTCCTGTGCATTCTCATACAGGCACATCATGAAAAAGGTATTGGATAGCAGATTCATAAAATCAAACAGGATGGCTTCCACCGGCTTTCCCTCACACTGAATCTGATGCATGATGCGGATAACAGCCTTGACTTCTGCACGCAGCACATGCAGATGGCTGGCACCAATACAGCCGTCGGGCAGGACAAAACGATCCATCTCAATATGGTAACGTGCATAGAAGGTATTCAGCTTTTTCAGTTCAGCCTCCCCTATGGCACACGCTCCCCGGATGGATCCATTGGCGTGATAGATCATTTCCATCAGTTGAAGGAGGTCCTCCTGCGGAATATGACGGATGTGGTGTCTTGCCACGGATAGTATGGATGCCAGACGATCCGTTGCTATCTCATAATCGCACAGGTGACTTTTTTCCTTCAGAAAAGGATATGCACAATATTCAACACTCATTTTTTCACCCTCACTTTCTTAACGACAGCGGGCAGAAAACATATAAAAAAACTATATTCTCCACACCCAGCAGAAAACTCTGTTTGCATAACAGGCAAGTCTCCCGGCTTAATTTCATCCTACTCTTCACCTTCTCATACCAGATTGGTACAATGGTTTCTGAATTTCGTCCATATCACGGTTGCTGGGGCAGCTGAAGATGTTCGCTTCCATTCCTTGTTCGGTATTTTCATACACCTGTTATGCTTTTTTTCATTCATTCGCTCTTAATTATAAAGGCAACGCGTTCTTCTGTCTATAGTAAATACTGCTTTCCATCTTCCCATTGTTGTCATATCTGTCAGCTGCCTGAGTTTCCGGCAGGTAAGAAAAAACATCCCTGTTTAAGAGATGCGATTTCATCTATTCCTCATCAGCGTAAATCCTGTAACTATGCATGCCCTTTTTGGAGTTATACATGGAGGTGTCGACCTTTTGAAACAGCTCCTGATAGGTACTGCCGTGCTCCGGAAAATAAGTGACACCAATGCTGAGCGTGATGTGCTGTGTAAAGGGAAACTGCCTTTGTTCATCCTCCCAGTGCTCACGAAATTGTGCGAGAATGTGTTCCAGCATGCAGTTGTCCAAATGTCGGGGGCAGTAAACAAGAAATTCATCCCCGCCAATCCTTGACACGATATCCTTTGAAAAGGTTTTTTGCAAAGCCTGTGCAAGCGTAATTAGAATCCGGTCTCCCACAGGATGACCATATGTGTCATTATAAAATTTAAAGTGGTCAACATCCATCATTAGAATTGTTCCCTGCTTCCCGTTACGCAGTTGTTCTTCAATCTGTTTTTCGCAGTAATAGCGATTTGTAAGCTTCGTTAAATAATCATGATGGGAGTAATATAGGACTGCCTTGTTGCTTTCCTGCAATTCTCTTGTTTTCTGTGCGATTTTCTCGCGCAGCTGCTCATTGCTCTGTTCAATCAGGCGCTTAGGAAAAAATTCATCGCTGCACTGGTTGATATCCGGTACAGACTGATGTACATGGAGAAGCTCCCAGCCGGACGGCGTATACTGCAAAATAATCGTAAAACGAAAGTGCAGCTCATAATTGATTCGATCTCTTGCATCCTCATTCACATCGAGTTCTCCGTATACCATATATACATTGTCACTTAACTGTCTGGCCTGGTATGCTTCCTGCTCGATGACAAAGGTGCCGTTCCACTGTTTTTCTTCTCTCTCCAGTAATACAGCAAATTCCTGTAACGAGTGTGAAACCTCGTGCTTACCGGTTCCTATCACACTGAGTTGCGGACTGAAATATCCGCCGGGTATCTCATAGGAGCGTTCCTCCAGATACTGATGCCAGAGATGATGGCAGAACTGCTTTGCATCCGCTGTATGATTCATAATATCATCCTTCTTTATTTGGTTATCTTTATTATACACATTTTCCCTATATCCGTCTCCATATTACAAAGGTAAACTTTTATAAAATAATGGAATCCTTATCACCACAGGATCAACCGTATTCGAGAATGGCCATATATAGCATCAGGAGAGGCAAAAGGACGGATGAAGCCAAATCTTTGCCACCTTTGTTTTCGTGTGATGCCTGAAAGCCCTCAGGGAACCTGCAGACTATTCAGCGCTTACGGATGTCCCTTGGGAACAAGCAGGTATGACAGCATTATACTGATCATCACTTATTTGAAAAACAAATACTGCCCATTCAGAATAAATTACAGCAAAAGGCAAGGTTTTTTTCAATTCATTATATCAGTATACCGTCACAATGATCCAGCTCGTGCTGAATAATCTGTGCACAAAAGCCCTCATAGGTTTTAATTTTCTTTTTCCCACAGCAATCCATGTAGGATACCTTGATTTTCTCATATCGTAAGGCTTTCTTCTGTGTACTATGGCAGAGACATCCTTCCTCGGCAGTATAGCGCTTATCTCCGGTTTTTATTATCACAGGATTCAGCATTGATACATAGCTTCCGCCATCCTGAAATACGATGATACGTTTCAGAACACCTATCATATTTGCTGCCATCCCGACACAATGATCCGCATGTGCCTGCAATGTATCCTGCAGATCCTGAACCGTCTGCAGATCATCCAGCGTAGCAGCCTCACAACGACGGCTGAGCAAAAATGTATCCTTCACAATTTCCTTGATCATATAGTTTCCTCCGATTTCATTTCAGTTTTTCATCCGTATGTATTATCGCAGAAACAGCACACATTGGCAAATGCATCACAGGTAAATGCAACAAAAAATAGCTGCATCTTTCAACATTTGCATAGGAAAGTGAATAGGTCTTGTTTCCTGGTAGAAAAAACACTAAGATAGAGTGTAGATACAAGGGAGGCGGCAGTATGCAGAATATGCAGCATTATTATGATTTTTCCGGACAGAAATTCGGATATCCTCTGAGCTTGAGCATTAACAGTTTTAAGCGACAGGTTTTCTCCAGACAATCGAGTCTGGAAATTTCGTATGTATTAAAGGGTGCCTACGAAGCAGTTACAGAGCATTTTACAGCAGGTATTAAGGAACATGAACTGGTGATTGTTGCGCCAAACGATATTCACATGATCCGACAGATGGATAATGATAAAAGCGTTATCCTTACTTTGCATATTGATTTTTCCCGATTCTCTGCAGGCATGTGCGGAAATATAGAGGAAGCCTTTGAATCCATGATCTGTACACGATCGAAAAATTACCGGCTGCTGTGCAGGCTGCGAAACAAAATAGGAGAACTGGTCCGGATGCTGCTACGGGGAGAAAGCAGTATGTTTCAGATGAACGCCATCATGATGGAGCTTGTCTACATTGCCAGCAATCATCGGCAGTATCCGGTAGAGCGGCTTCCTCTGCAATCTGTCCATCATGAAAACTATATGAAGGCGATTCAATACATTGACTGCCATTTTTCAAGTGAACTGCATTTGGAGGATGTCGCTAAAACACTGTCCTTCAGTGTTTCCTACACATCAAAGCTGTTTAAAAAATATACCGGTATCTCCTTTGTCAAATATCTCGCATATGTCAGAATCCGGGCTTCTTTGGAGGCCTTGCTGGAGGGTAAGGATTCCATAGAGCAGATCGCGGCTGACTGCGGAATGCCGAATTCCAAATCCTATACTGCCGCATTCCGTGAATTATACGGCATTGTACCCAGTGACTATCGCAAGAAATTCACACAAAACATTAAAATGAATGAAAATCATAAAGAACAGAGTATGAGCTTTGATATTGAACAAAAAGAACTACTGGAGCATCTTATAGCAGATACACAGGAGGTTTTATATGAAAATGACGGTATAAAAATCACGCAGCAGGAAGGTCATATCCAATGCCGAATTCAGCATGAGCTGATTACAAAAACAACAATAACACAGACAGATGAGGAGCTTGTAATGGAGGTTATTCGCAAATAGCTTTCCAGCAGCCTCCTTTTTTTGTCTTTTTCTAACTCATCAAATGTAAAAACACAACAAAATATGCCGGATATCATCAATGCATGGCAGCGATTACTATTCTGATTCGTGATAAAATATCAGTAAAGGAGATGTTAAAATGAACACCTATCATCATTTATTTTCACCAATTAAAGTAGGGCATACAACCATCAAAAATCGTGTGTTTATGCCTCCGATTTCTACAAATCTGGCAGATAAGGGCTATATTACGGAGGAGCTTATACAGCATTATGAGGCCAGAGCCAAGGGAGGTGTCGGCCTGATTGTTACCGAGGTGACAACTGTGGAGCCTACCTACATCTATCTGCCCGGGGATATGTCGATTCACGATGATTCCTTTATCCCCGGGTGGAAGAAGCTAACAGATGCAGTGCATCAGTATGGTGCCAAGATCCTTCCACAGCTGTTTCACCCTGCCTATATGGCATTCCCTATTCCAGGCACACCACGTCTGATTGCCCCTTCCAATGTGGGACCTTCCTATGCAAAAGAAGCTCCCCGTCCGGTTACAATTGAAGAGCTGAAGGTTATCATACGCCAGTTTGGAGAAGCAGCCCTTCGTGTTAAGCAGGCAGGGGGTGACGGTGTGGAAATTCATGCTGCACATGCGCATGGTCTTCTTGGCGGTTTTCTGACACCGCTTTACAACAAACGCTGTGATGAATATGGGGGAGATATCAATGGAAGATTGAAGCTTACACTGGAGGTTGTTGAAGAAGTTCGGAGTGTATGCGGCCCTGATTTCATCATCGATGTGAGAATCTCGGGAGATGAATATAGTGATGGCGGATTGAACCTCGATGATATGATTTATGTTTCCAAGCAGCTGGAGACACATGGGGCAGATATGCTGCATGTATCCGGCGGTACTACCATTAAGCGCGGCAGTGCAATTCCTGCGGCAGGGACAAAGCCTGGAGTGCATGCTCATCTGTCTCAGGAAATAAAAAAACACGTAAATATTCCAGTCGCAACAGTAGGTCGGATTACAGAACCCTGGATTGCGGATGAGCTCATAGCCAATGGAAAAGCAGATATATGCATGATCGGTCGTGCCAACCTGTGTGATCCTGATTTTGCCAATAAAGCAAAATGCGGAAAGGACGATGATATCCGTCCGTGCATTGGCTGTCTGCGCTGTTTAAATGGAATTATGTTTGGCAAACGGGTAGCCTGTACGGTAAATCCATCCTTTGAGCTGGAAAATGAAGACACGCTTAAGCCTGCCGAGGTTAAGAAAAAAATTCTGGTCATTGGTGGAGGGCCTGCTGGTATGGAGGCAGCTTTTGTGGCGAAAAGAAAAGGTCATCATGTCATTCTGTGTGAACAAAGTGATGCGCTGGGAGGATTGATGAAGCTGGCAGCAGTACCTATTGCCAAGCAGGATCTCAGCAGAGTTATTAAATATATGGCACGCCGCCTTATGCAGGCAGGTGTTGAAGTACGCCTGAATTGCAAAGTTGAGAAAGCAATGCTGCAAGGAGAATTTGCTGATTATGAGGTGATTGCCTCCAATGGTGCCGTTCCATCAATTATAAAAGCCTTTACCGGGTTCAAGCAGTGGGCTACCGCCGATGATATTCTGGCAGGAAACGCATTCCCCGGTAAAAACATTGTCATCCTGGGAGGCGGCTCTGTAGGATGTGAAACCACTGATTATCTTGCTCCCCTAGTTTATGACCGTTATCCAAGAGATCGGGTGATAACTGTTTTGGAAATGACGAAAGATATCATGGTAGCTGAATCCGGTCCCGGCCGCAGTCTGCTCGTACAGCGTATGCTGAAAAAGCATGTAAATCTGATTTGTGAAGCCACGGTGGAAAAGGTTGAAAAGGATAAAATTTATTATACAAAAAATGGTAGGACGGAATGCATAGATGATGCTGATACACTGATTTTTGCAGTTGGCTACCATAGTGATCCAACCTTGAAGCTTCTGTTAGAGGAATGCGGTATGACCTATCACATGATTGGAGATGCAAATCATACAGGGACCATCAAGGATGCTATTCATGATGGCTATGAAACAGCACGCAGCATCTGACATCAAGGAATATCAGTAGCCTGAATAGCTTTGAGACATTGGAGTTGCTTCTGACATCGTTTATAGTTTGTTATTTTCGATACGTACAAAAGACTGCCCGCACCAAATCAATTCTGATTTCTGTGTACAGTCTTTTTTCTACCTGTATCCACGCTAAATTTTTTTATTTCCACTTCTGCATTTGTAATCAGGAAACCTTTTCATTGAATAATCGTTTATATATCCATTCTGAATGAAATCATTTTCAAATCCTTTGCCTCTTTTACTCCAGCATATTCCAGCTGACTGCGAACCTCTTCCAGTACAAGATAGAACAGATATTTCATCTCACTCACATATAACTGCTCATCCCTTGTTTTCATGGCATATCGAAGCACATCAAAGGTATGACAAAATATCGACTGATATCTCTCTTTATCCAAATGGCAAATAAACGGATAAACCCATAGAATATGCTGTTTTAGCTCTTCAAAAATGCTCTTTAGGCTTTCCTGCTTATTTACATCCATGATAGAATCACAATACTCACAAATTAGTCTCACCCAATTTATACTTGTGATTTCTGTATTTGATAATGCTTGTTGGAGTTGTTCATGGCGTTGCACCATACTTGTAAAAGACATAGTGGTAAATGCCTGGCAAGTTAACTGTAAAATCTGAAGACACTGCATACCTTCAATCACACGTTCTCTGACACCGTTGTCTTCCAGCATCTCATGAATTCTGTTTTCCTCACATTGAATTACTTTCATTCCCTTACCGCCAATAGGCTGTATAACACCGGTCGCCTGAAGAATTGACATAGCCCGTCGCAGAGTCGGTTCACTCACCTGATAAATCTCGCAAAGATCCAAAACCCGTGGAAGGCGACTCTCTACCGGATATATCTGGTAAATGATATCCTTCAATAAACTGCTTGCAATATTATAAATCTGCCGTGGCCGTCCACGATATATATTCCAGCGAAAGCTTACCTTACGCTCAGGTTTTCGCTGTGGAAGCTTAGCATAGCACTCCTGTGTTTTTCTGGAATCATCCACAAAGTATTTTTTCGTTATTTCATATATATCCTGATGAGTCAGCTGCTTTTGATGTATTGCATCAATAAATGCGTGTACCTTCGTAGTATCACTATGCGCACGAATTCCCTGCAACACCATAGAATCCTTTATTTTTTCATAAAAAGACAGTCTTCCAAATATTGCGACCTCCATATAAAGACAGCAAACCAGCGGATTTCCAAATACAGAGAGGACCGTTTCCACAAACGCCACGACTGTACGTTCACCCTGCATCTGATCAATACTTTTATGAATTGCGGCATATTGTTCCTCTTTAAGCAAACACAAAGCCTGGGTAAACAAATCAGGAAGCAAAATATTGCGTATCTCACACAAATCCTGTACTGCATATTTTCTTTCCAGAAAAAACTGAATGCAGTTCTCTCTACACTCCTCTTCGTTAAGTCCCAGTGTAAGACGTGAATGCCTGCCACGTGACATCTCTATGTAGTGATGTTCCTCCAGGAGCTTAAAGGCATGAATGACGGGACGCCTGGAAACCTGAAATCGTTCAGCAAACTGTGAAATAGTTGGGAGCTTTTCTCCCTGACGGAAAATCCCAAAGCGGATTGCTTCTTCAATATAATTATAGATCCACTCATGCAGACTCATTTCTTCTTTCATCCAATCATCCTCCTTAACGCTTATTCATCCTTATCTTATCACACCATTTACCTTGCAACAAATGCTTTTATGAAAAAATCAGCTGTTTAGCGCTCGGCATGTATGCCTTGCAGCTCCTTCAGTTACAAGGATACGAATTTTAAAAAATGAATATATGTTTATGACTCCGTTCGCAGGTTAGTAATGATATCATTCTTACAAACACTCATATAAAAAAACTATGGAGATATTTATCAAGACTTACTTTGCAGACTCCTCAACACCTCTTGATTCCTAGAAATTTTCTGAAATTTTATAGGCTCCTTTGTAGGCTTATGATATCCCTGCAATTGCCTGTTATTAGAATTTAATCAAAAATTCCTGCTCGATAACCATTATGATGAATTTGCACTCTCAACCGATATATGCTCAATCTGTGAAGGAAAAGCAGAAGAAATAAGAATCTGCTGCAGAGATTATTTGTGCTTCAGTGTATAAATTTCCTGCCTCTGCACATGTTTGCTGAAAAGAGATTATATAGGCATGTCTGAAACCGCTCATTTATCTTTTAGAAACAGCTCAACGTGATTTCTTTTTAAAACAGCAGCTGCCATTTCAGTTCTTTCTTACTTCTGGGTGGCAAAGTGGATGTTTCAAATTCATTGATGCATTAGAGTTGAATTATCCTTTATTTCTTACCGTTGAGTAATCCCCTTAGTCCCAACTAATATTTTTTAGATTCTCCGCCTGAATTTCAATGATATCACGAAAGTGTATCACCTTATCCACAATCTGAATAATGTGCAAATATTCAGGATCAAATTTAGACACCAACCCTTTCACTTCTACATATTCCTGCTGATCATAATAAACAATTTTAACCATTTGACCCTTTTGAATCTGCTGTAATTTACGATCCAATACCTCACAGGCATCCGAAGAAAGCTGCTTTTTGTCAACTACCACGCGTTCCTTACATTTCAAGTAATCACGAAAGCCTTTCAAAGAATCAAAGGGCAAGAATAATTTCGCACGACTCGTATGATTCTGTTTATTCTGCATTGTGACCACCTACAAGCTTATTGCGAGATATTGCAGTTGCCTTATTCAGGAGATTCATCCCCTTTATCACAGCATTTTTTCCGAATTTGTGTTTGATATTAAGTAAAGTAAGCTGTAGTTTCTTCTCTTTTTCCAGAGCATTGAAATCTGTGAATAAATCATATGTCTCATACATTTCATCAACTACATTTCCAAAGCTGATAGACAGCATATGTACCAGCTCCTGACGATTTACTGTTTCCCTATACAGTTCAATAAATGCATTACGCAGATATGCATACGAGTTAGTTACATTGGATAATTTTCTGGAGCCTCCGGTTGCCTTTACATTTCTTGCTGAGTAACCGATATACAGACCGATATGATCCGTTACCCGGTGAGATTCCACAAGATTCTGTACATTTAGCTCAACCATCTCCTTCAGGACCAGCAATGCCTCTTCATAATTATAATCCTCAAATAAAATCTGACTGTTTGACAATGAGTTGCTTTTTGATTTATATGCCTTTATTTCCTTGATGGTCGTCGGTTCCCTGCCCCATGCATGATCGATCAGATATTCTGCATTCACACCAAACTCCCGATAGAGAATTCGCTCATCCATATGTGCAATATCATACATATCAGCCACACTGTACTTTTCCAGCCTCTTGGAAATTCCACGTCCAACCTGCCAAAAGTCAGATACAGGCTTATGATGCCAAAGCGTCTCTCTATACAATTGCTCGTCAAGTACCCCCATGTTATCCTTCGCATGCTTAGCAGTTATATCCAATGCAATTTTAGCAAGGTAAAGATTTGTACCAATACCTACTGTTGCCGTAATACCGGTTGTTGTGTAGATATCTTGCAATATCATACGGGCAAGCTCCTTTGCACTGACACTGTACATCTGCAGATATTCGCTAACATCCAGAAATGCTTCATCTATAGAATACACATGAATATCCTCTCTGGATATATATTTTAAGTATATCCCATAAATATCAGCAGAATACTGCATATACAAATTCATTCGCGGCATGGCAGTGATATAGGAGATATTATCCGGTATTTCAAAAATTCTGCACCGGTTATGAACTCCCTGTTCTTTCATTTTCGGTGATACTGCCAGACAGAGCGCACCTTTACCTCTAGAGGGGTCTGCGACAACCAGATTAACTGCAAACGGATCGAGCTTGCGCTCCACACATTCAACAGAAGCAAAGAATGTTTTTAAATCAATGCATAGATAAGCCTTCATCATATCTCCACCTCTTCTTCATCTGCGATTATACTACCATAAGTTGCGTTTATCAATATCAAATGCAACTTTTTAATGCAAATTTTTCATTTTTCAAGAATTTAATGAAAGTTCTTGCAACTTTTGTTATTCTAATTTATAATGATGAAAAGAGGTGAGTCATTATGCAGTTAAAAGATTTATTAAATGAATATAAATGCCGGATGAGTGTTACCAATGACTATATAGCAGAGCACGTCGGCGTCAATAAATCAACGGTTTCACGGTGGATGAAGGGTGAGACTAAGGTCATGAAGCCTGCTGTTATTGAAAAGCTTTCTTATCTGCTGGGTACAGATGTAGAATCCTTATTAAAGAATTCTGACAGATTTGAAAAGCCGCTGCTTGGAACAGCAAAGGCCGGATATGGATTATTTGCAGAAGAAAATTTGGCAGGCTATGAGGAGGTATCAAAGAGCGATTACTATCGGGGCGATTATTTTCTTCGCGTCTGCGGTGACTCCATGACAGGTGCTCATATACATGATCAGGATCTTATCTATGTAAAGCAGTGTGATGATGTAAAAAGTGGTACTATCGCTGTTATCCTGATTGGAAATACAGAGGTGACCGTAAAACGCATTATAAAAAAAGAACCTTTCCTCATTCTGGAGGCAGCCAATCCCACTGTGCCTGCCCGCTACTTTACGCAGGAGGAAGTGAGAGATCTCCCTGTAAAAATTATTGGAAAAGTTCTTTACAGCCGCTCTGATATCGCCTGATTGAAAAGTATTTCAATGCATTCGAGGCAGTGTGGTTTTTTCTGCCTTATCTTCGTTTATATATCAAATCTGTAATGCCGTTATACGATTTAGAGGCAGCAAGCTTTAATTTCAAAATTGTTTTTCGCCCTTGAAATAATGGTATACCGCTGCCTAATATAATCGGAATCACAGAGATATGATAAGTATCAATTATATTCTGTTCAATTAAGGGCTGAATAATATCTGCGCCACCGCATATCCAAATATCTTTTCCTTCCTGCCTTTTCATATGCAGTATACTTTCACATATGTCTCCCTGAATGAAATGGATATTTTTCTTACCAATCAATTTCCTATGTGTAAATATATAGCTTTCCAAATGTTCATAAAGCCAACGTTCTGGTGAAAGCTCCGTAATTATTTGATGATAGGTATTCCAGCCCATTATCACGGTATCCACATCCTGTATGAATTCCTGATAAGACACCATATCATCCTGTTCAGTTTCCTGTCCCTGCAGCCAGTCAACAGATCCATCCTTTTTTGCTATATATCCATCAAGACTCATCGCTATAAACAACGTTACATTTCTCATAGTATCTCTTCTCCTTTGCATCAGCATAACATAATACTATCATTCTGTAACAGGAGTATGCCCTTTTGATAATCAATTATACAAGAGATATGTTTATCCAATAGCTGCCTCATAATGGAAAAGAGTGCATTACAATGCCAGCGATTTGCTACAGCTGCATTTCAGGATGTCGTTTCTGAATATACAGAAAAGCAAAAACAGACAGAATGGCGTCATCATCCACTCTATCTGTTTGCTATAATCTGTAATGTAATTCACACATTTACTTGGTGTGTATCAGCTTTCATTAAGGAAATAATGTCCATAAGCATCTGCCGCGATAATAGCCGCATACACCTTATCCGGAGTGACCTCAAACGGCATGTTATGCAGTGTATCATTTTCCGCACATGCTGCCTTCGCTACTGCCATTATTTTCTCTTTTGTGATTTCAGCAGCACCAAGCTCCTCCAGTGTAACAGGTAATCCAAGCTCAATACAGAATTCTATGATTTCCTGCAGCTCAGCAGTTTCAACGTTTTCTAAAACCAGCTGTGCAATGGTGCCAAATGCAACCTTCTCGCCATGATACATATGGTGGCATTCCTCCAATACAGTCAGACCATTATGAATCGCATGAGCTCCTGCAAGACCAGCGCTCTCGAAGCCAATGCCGCTAAGCAGCGTATTAGCCTCTATAATCTTTTCAACAGCAGGAGTACACACGCCCGCTTCCAAAGCAAGCTTCGCCTTCACACCTTCCTCCATTAAAGTTTCAAAGCACAGCTTTGCAAGTACCATAGCAGCTCCGGTAACCTTACCGCCTGCGCAGCTCACCGCATCACTCTGCTCACATGCCCGCGCTTCAAAATAGGTTGCAAGAGCATCACCCATCCCAGCTACAGTAAGTCTTACAGGAGATTTTGCAATGATATCTGTATCCATCAGGACCAGATTCGGATTAGCAGGTAAAAAGAGATATTCTTCAAAAACCCCTTCATCTGTATAGATTACGGAAAGTGCACTGCATGGAGCATCTGTTGACGCTATGGTTGGACAAATCAAAACAGCAGTTTTTTCATAATGTGCAACCGCCTTGGCTGTATCAAAGATTTTTCCTCCACCGATACCTATCACAAGATTACATGTGTTTTTCTTCATAACTCCACGTAACCGCTCTATTTCATGTTTTGAACATTCTCCATGAAAATAATCAAAAATAAACGTACAGCCTGTTCCAGCAAAGCTGTTTTCAATATCCTTTCCAATTCTGCGATATCCGCCCTCACTGATCAAAATCAGTGCTTTCGTTCCATACCCTTCTGCGTATACTCCCAGTTTTTTCATTTCACCAGCACCCTGTACATATTTTCCAGGGCTAATTAAAACCTTTGCCATGTTACCACCATCCTTTTCTATGGCAATTCATTTCTTTATATATTGTAAGATAGCGTTTTCACAAAGTCAATGAATCTTCTGTAAAAACATTGGCCCTATCTGTTTTCACAAGACATGCTGATCGAACAGGTATTCCAGTCTCATTATAAAAATCAGACAGTTTCATATAAAAGCAATATGTAAATGATGTCTTGCATCTTCATTTGTCATTATCCGTAAATGAACATCAATGTAATACGGTTAAGCAATTTGTCTCATAGTAAAATCATCAAGCTACAGATGATATCGTCTTAAAATTACGAGAAGGCACAGCTATATGAAATCATGCTATAAGATGTTATCTGCTTCAAAAACAGAATAACCCTATTGACTCTACCATTAGGGGAGACTATATAATGAGTATTGATATTTATCATGAACTAGCAAAGGAGTTATAAATGAAAAAACAAGACAGCATAGTGATTCGAGGACTGAATCAAAATAACCTGAAGCATGTATCTCTTACCATACCTAAAGACAAAATTGTTGTATTCACGGGAGTATCCGGCTCTGGAAAATCCAGCATTGTATTTGATACAATTGCTGCAGAGAGTCAACGCCAGATGAACGAGACTTATACTGCTTTCATACGAGGACGCCTTCCTAAATTCGAAAAGCCTAAAGTAGATCACATCGATCATTTGAGTGCCTCAGTTATTATCGATCAAAGCAGACTACAGGGGAATGCCAGATCAACCGTTGGCACCATCAGTGATCTTTACTCTGCTATGCGACTGCTATTCTCGCGAATAGGCTCCCCCTATATAGGAAGCGCCTCCCGTTTCTCCTTCAACGATCCAAGTGGAATGTGTCCGGAGTGCTCAGGGCTTGGAAAAGTTATTGAACTGGATATATGTAAAGCACTAGATCCCGAGAAATCATGGAAGGAGGGAATGGTCGATCTTCCTGCCTTCCATCCTGGTAACTGGTATTATCGACAGTACACAGAATCCGGTTTGTTTGATCTTGAAAAGCCGCTTAAAAATTATAGCGAACAGGAATACAATCTTCTTTTATACGGAGCCTACAAACGTGGAGACAAACGGTTGAATAAACGTGTTGAAGGTATTCACAATCATTTTTCAAGACTTCTTATCAACCGGGACCATTCGGGCTCCTCTGAGGTTTCAAAAAAACGTTTAGAAGAGATGATACAGGAAAAAGAATGCCCACTTTGTCATGGTAAGCGATTAAATGAGCATACTTTGTCCTGTAAAATCAACGGATTTACAATTGCTGATCTTTGTAACATGGAGTTTCTGAAGTTACGGGATGTTATCAGTGGAATAAAGGATGCAAGAGTAACCACAATCATAGAGGCTCTAACAGCATCTCTGAGCCGTATGATTGATATCGGGCTTCCGTATCTGAGCATGAACAGAGAATCCTCCACACTATCAGGGGGTGAAGCACAGAGACTGAAGCTGGTCCGTTATATGGGGAGCTCCTTGACAGGTTTAACCTATATATTTGATGAACCAAGCACAGGCATGCATCCAAGAGATGTATACAGAATGACAGATTTGCTTCGCAAGCTGAGAGATAGAGGAAATACAGTTCTGGTAGTAGAACACGATAAGGATGTCATCAGAATAGCAGATGAAATAATAGATGTAGGCCCACTGGCAGGAAGAAATGGCGGGAGGATTATGTTTCAGGGAAGCTATGAGCAGCTTTTATGTTCAGATACACGAACCGGTCATGCAATGCGTGAGCAAATCAGGATAAAAAATCAGCCCAGAATCCCAACTGAATATCTTTCCATAAATAACGCATCACTACACAATCTGAAGCATGTCTCTGTGGATATTCCTCTGCATATTCTTACAGTGGTGAGCGGCGTGGCAGGTTCAGGAAAAAGCTCTCTTATCCGTGATGTCTTTGCAAAGCAATACGAAGACCGTGTAGTCCTCGTGGATCAGACGCCAATAACTGCAACCGGCCGGTCTACACCGGCAACCTTCCTGGATTTCAGTAATGATATCAGAAAGCTGATGGCAAATGAACATCACATTGATGTCGGTATGTTTTCCTTCAACAGCAAAGGAGCATGTCCGCATTGCCATGGAAAGGGAATTGTTGTTACAGAGCTCGTATTTATGGACCCTGTAACAACCGTATGCGAAATGTGCGAAGGAAAACGCTACAGCGAGGAGGCATTATCTTATGAGTACCGTGGACATAACATAGCCGACATTATGGAATTAACCGTTGAAGATGCATTGGAATTCTTCAATGACAAGCCAAAGATTTTCAGAAAACTGCGCACCCTGCACGAGGTAGGTTTATCCTATCTGTCACTCGGACAACCACTTTCAACACTTTCCGGTGGTGAGCGTCAGAGAATTAAGCTTGCAAAGCATCTTAAAAATAAAGGAAATATTTTTATACTGGATGAGCCAACTACTGGTCTTCATGCATCCGATATCAAAAGTATCATGAAACTGCTGGAAGGCTTTGTAGAACGAGGTAATACAGTTATCATTATCGAGCATAATCTGGATGTGATGAAGCAGGCAGATTATATCATAGATATCGGACCGGATGGCGGTACTGCAGGTGGAGAGGTTGTTTTCATGGGGACACCAAAGCAAATGCTTGAACAGGCTGACACTATAACTGCACACTATTTAAGAAAATCCTGTTATGAAGTAACACAGCAATAGCCTTTCGAATGTACAAAGCAAGAGCAAGCGTCAAACACGGTAAAATAGAAAAAACAACCTTCTTTTTCAGAACCCCCTTTTGCATTGAATACATTCAAACAACCATAAGCATGGAGAAACCTCTTGGTAACCAAGCAGAATACCTATGATACTTAAGAAAAGCGACATAACATAGACTGGAGGTGAAGAATATGCTGAAGATGCTGGAGGATACTGGGATTACAGGTCCTACCGGGCCTACAGGTCCCACTGGACCGACAGGTCCGCGAGGTATTACAGGAAGCACAGGAGCAAACGGCGCTACAGGTATCAGTGGTGCGACGGGGCCTACTGGTGCTAATGGAAGTACAGGTCCTACCGGAGCACGAGGTGCAACAGGACCAAATGGTGCAACGGGCGAAACAGGACCGAAAGGCACAACCGGTGCGACAGGGTTAACAGGAGCGACAGGAATCAGCGGTGCGACGGGGCCTACTGGCGCGAACGGAACAGCAGGACCAACAGGTTCCAGAGGCAATACAGGACCAACAGGAGCAACTGGAAACACCGGTATACAGGGAGCTACCGGAGCTACGGGAGAGAATGGAGCAACGGGGGCTACAGGGGCAAGTGGTGAACCTGGTTTACCAGGAGCGAGCGGACCTACAGGTGCAACCGGAAACACAGGACCGACTGGAAGTGATGGAGCGACAGGTGCAACCGGAGAAACCGGGGCAGCAGGCAGCACAGGCGCGACAGGCGCAACGGGCGCGGATGGCGTTAGCGGGCCCACAGGGGCAACCGGCAATACAGGTCCTACTGGGGCCATTGGTGTTACAGGACCGATTGGAGCAACCGGACAAAACGGAGAAGCAGGACCGACAGGTCCTGCTGGCAATACCGGAGTTACGGGTGCCACCGGGGATACAGGTCCTACGGGAAATACCGGAGCGACTGGCAATGATGGAAATACTGGAGCAACCGGAGCGACCGGCAATACAGGAGCTGATGGCATACAGGGATCTACAGGTCCCATCGGGCCCACAGGTTCAACCGGAGCAACTGGAATAACCGGAGCGACCGGGATAAGTGGTATAACAGGCGCAGACGGAGCTACAGGTCCTACCGGGGCCACAGGCAGCACAGGCGCGAACGGCATCACAGGACCGACAGGTGCAACCGGCAGCACGGGAGCTACAGGACTTTCCGGCATACAGGGTGCCACAGGAGCGACCGGTAATACAGGAGCCAATGGAAGCACGGGACCGACTGGTCCAACGGGAGCTACAGGCTCTATCGGTAATACCGGGGCAACTGGTACTAACGGAGTCACAGGCGCAACCGGACCACAGGGTAATACCGGTGTAACCGGAGCCAATGGAATTGCCGGACCAACAGGAGCAACCGGTAGCACGGGGGCGACCGCAACAGCGCAAAATGGACAATTTTCTGTCAATGCATCGTCCATATCCAGCAACTCTCTCATTACATTTTCTACTGCATTTATCAACGGAACAACTATTTCAGCAGCAAGTACAACTGCAATCAATCTGAGTGCCGGACATGTCTATCAGGTTTCTTTTTTGGTAAAAGCATCTGTAACTGTAGCAGGTGCAATCGGTGTTACACCTCAGCTAAACGGTGTTTCCCAAACAGGCTTTGCGACAAGCGCCAACGCTACATTAACGGCACCAACAGTAAGTGTCAGCGGAACATTTCTTGTAAATACGCTGATTAGTGCAGATGTTCAGGTCTCTTTCCTATATACATCTTCACTGCTTGCAAACTCTCCATCTGGTGTCTTCAGTATTTTACAGATACAGTAGCTTTACCAAATTCATTGCTATTATAAAACTCCCGGACACTGTGCATGTTGACAGCAATCCGGGAGTATTTATACAGTAAATAAATTTACAATGAAAACAGGTGTGCCAAAATCGCGATAACCTCGCCCAGCATGGTTGACATAATCAGCATAGGTAGTCCAGATTTCTTGTCCTCCTTGGATACGATGATAATCATGGGAAGAGCCAGTATTCCGCCAATCAGCCCTCCCTTTATCCACCATACCACATGAAACAACTCTGTATTCAATATGATAAACGGCAAGGTGAAATAAAATACAAATGCCGATGCTATTGAATACTTATCCAGCTTCATTTTCACCATGGGCAGAATATCTACTGCCCCGACTGCAATACCTAACATACAGGTTATAAAAAATTTGTCCATACATCCTCCTTATTTTCCTACATCTTATTAGACGGTAAATTTCTTTTATTGTGACAGTCTTTCATCAATTTATTTCACCGGCTTCAGAATTTTCATTTTACTTATTCAGCAATTATGAAAAAGGATGAAAAAGTCAGAATCTTTCACACAGGAAAAGGTTCCTGTTCTATTGTGTTTTCAATAGATCAGAAACCTTTTTCCTGCCCTACTTATGGTTTCAGACAAATCAAATTGCTGCTCTTTACTTATCTCTCACTGCTTTGAGAAGCTCATCCTTTTTCTCCAGAATATAGGCAGCCGCTGTACATGCAGGACAATCGCAGTATAGCGCTCCCTGCTGTTTGATTTCCTTTGCATGCTCCGCTACCTGAACTGCCTTCTCTTCACCAAATATCTGCTTTCCCTGATTTGATTCTGCCAGCGCAATCAAATCCTGAATAGTGACAATATCTTCCTCCAGTTCTTTCATATACGCCTGAGTTACCTCCTCAATGCGCTGTGTGCCTACCGCATCAAGCCATGTCTGAGCCGCAGCCCTTGCTTCTGCACTGCAAGTAACAGAATTCATAAGCTCCTTTGTTTTTTCTGTGATAGCATTCATCAATTCTTGTTTCATAACAATACCCTCTTTCCTATGTATACCTTCATTATACATGCTTCCTTTGCGAATGTCATTTTCCAAGTTTAAAAATCTAATTATTCTGTCAGGCTTCTTCTATAAGAATACCTCACCATATATAGAACCCGCCACTTTTCAAATAAGGCCAAAGTCATTGTTCTGCATATAAATTAACCGTTGTAATGAGAACACACACATTGGCATGAAAACTTACGTGCTCCTGCGAACTTCCACAGATAGCATCCCTGTAAGGTCCTTTCATTTTTTTAATTCTAATTCTACATCACTAACATAAAACGATAGTAATCTAACCGTATCGATCTGTATTCAATAGTTCGCATTCTAAAAAAATTATGTTATAATACTTCCATGTCAAATTTTAAACTCAGGCTTTTAATCTATTTCGCAACGATTTCTGCGAGTACGCTGTTAATTTCAAATTTAGCAGCAGTAAAGCTATGGAATTTTTTTGGTATTGCAGTTGATGGAGGTGTCGTAGTATTTCCGATCACTTATATTATCGGAGATTTGATTGTTGAATTTTATGGAAAAAAGATTGCCAAAAATATTATTCTAGCTGGTTTCTTTATTAATATACTTGCGATTATCGTGTTTTATATAGTAATCGCGCTTCCTCCTTATGAAGGATGGACAATGCAAGCTGCTATGGCAAGTGTTTTGGGATTTACTCCCCGCATTATTATCGGTTCGCTGACAGCATATGTTTGTTCAAATTTCCTGAACAATTATATATTCACAAGATTAAAAAACGGAAACGGATTTTTCGCTTCCAGCTTTATCGCGCGTGCGCTGGGCTCTTCAGCCTTTGCGCATATTATTGATTGTGTCATATTTGAGACAATTGCATTTATCGGCGTCCTTACTTTTCAGGAGTTTCTTGCACAGGCAGTATTCGCCTATGTTCTGGGAATCGGCTTTGAAATTGTATTCTCACCGATAGAAGCATTCATAGCAAACTTATTAAGAGGTAAGATAACAGATGACAAACTATAAAAATAACAATACATTCAGCTTTGAAATAATAAAGCGGATACCAGGCAAGCTTGGCCGTGCCGGTATTATTCATACACCCCATGGGGATATCAAGACACCGGCATTTATGAGTGTTGGTACAAAGGGTGAAGTGAAATTTGTATCTATGGAGGATTTGTACCTGATACAGGCGCAGGCTATGCTGAGTAACGGATACCACTTGCGTAATGCCTCCTTTGAAATTGCTGAAAACGGCGGACTTGCGTCATGGTCCGGCTGGAACGGACCTACGCTGACAGATTCCGGAGGTTTTCAGGTTATGTCTCTGGGATCCGGTATGGGAAAAGTAGTCAGTATGAAGCGGGAAAATGATGTCATAAATACAGATCCCAAAGATCGACTTGCACATGTTACAGAGGATGGTGTCAGATTCCATGACCCGTTTACAGATCAGGAGGATTTTATCGGACCTGAGGAATCCATGCAAATCCAATGCCGAATCGGTGCTGATATTCATATGGCCTATGATGAGCTGACATCCCTTGCGGACAGTTATGAATATAATGTTGAGGCTTTGGCCCGTACAGAGCGCTGGGCAATCCGTAGTATAAATGAACACAAAAAGCACTGTGATGATCTTGGATATCATCAGTCACTTTATGGTGTTCTACAGGGTGGACGCTGGGAGGACCTGCGCCGCTCAACCGCTAAAAGATTTGCTGAAATGGATTTTGATGGTTATGGTCTCGGCGGTGCTTTTCTAAAGGAAAGCCTTGGTGACATATTGCGCTGGTGCTGTGAAGAGCTTCCGGAAACCAAGCCGCGGCATCTGCTTGGTCTTTCCCATCCTGACGATATTCTGATTGGTACAGAAATGGGTGCAGATACCTTTGATTGTGTTGCGCCAACCCGTGAAGCAAGGCATGGAAAGCTGTATACAAAGCATGGCCCTATCAAGCTGTCAAAGTTTACAGACAGTCCGCTTCTGCTGGATGAGAACTGTGACTGCCCAACCTGTCAAGCCGGATGGACGCGCGGAGAGCTTCGTGCATTGTGGAAATCCGGAAGCACAGAGGGTAAGCACAAATATTTCAACCTTGCTACTCTGCATAATCTACGCTTTATTATTCGCCTTACAGAGAATACAAGACAGGCAATTCTGGAGGATCGGTTTGCGGAATTCAAGGAAGCTTTCTTAAAATGCTATTATCCGCAAAGCGAAAAATAAACGAAAAGGACTATATACGAATCATTAATGAGACCGTATATAATCCTTTTTTTTCTGCTCTGAAAACTCAAATATGCAGGCGTCTGTATTTCTACTGCACTACTCATAAAGCCACATATTGTTTCTACAATTCATGTATACAGCATGCTTGTAAGCTTACTCCCAATATAACAATAGCTTTAATAAATGCTTGATTGTATCCGTCATCACCTCATCCGTATACAGAAAGCTTTTCTGAACCTTACGCATACATAAACACATGTGTGTCGGCTTAAAGCAGTAGCAGCCAGTTAGACCATAGCATAGATTATCTCTCCAAAGCAATTACTTTAGGTGAACCTACTGTAAGTTCTATAAGGGCATACAGCATTGGTAGTATATAATCCAGATACACTGTCATTTCGCAGTCTCCAGAGGAAATCTGTCAATCACAGAGCTGTACCTTTTTTCGGAATAAACAGCCTCTTCATATCTGCCCCCTCCAGTGTAAGCAATTTGATTTTCACATCAATTCCTCCTGCATAGCCAGTTAAGCTGCCGTTTGTGCCAACTACACGATGACATGGGATGATAATGGATATCGGGTTATGACCAACAGCACCGCCGACTGCCTGTGCAGACATCTTCGGCTGACCTGTGACAACTGCCATTTTTCTTGCAATATCCCCATAGGTCACCACCTCTCCGTACGGAATCTGACATAAAAGCTTCCACACATTCTGTCGAAATTCTCCACCTTTTGGTAAAAGCGGAAGATTCTCAATCAAAGGTCTTTCACCCGCAAAGTATTTATCCAGCCAAGCTTTAGCGGATAGGAAAACAGGAATATTCTCCCTCGTGATGCATTTTTCAGTCAGTGTGCCGCCATAATATTTCTGACCCTCTAACCATAAACCGATTATGTTATCACCATCTGAAGCCAATGTTATTTTTCCAACGGGCGAAAAATAAGTCGCTTTGTAAAGCATAAGAGTCCTCCCTTCTTATAATTACCACACCATTCACAGACAGGCATATGCGAAAAGCACATTTTTATATGTGTGAATCCATTCCCCTATATAACTGCTTTCATTGTATCGCCACATAAATATCGATTTCTGTATCCGCATCAGCATAACCGTGAAACCGCTCATCATACAGCTCAAAAGAATCTCTGGAAGCAAGCACCTCTTTTGTTGAAAGAATCCATGTTCCCCAGATATAATTAATTGTCTGTGACAGCGTTTGTAAACCACCATGATGGGTAAATACTGCATAACGTCCTTTTTGAATCTTACGGCGCACAAAAGTGTCCGAAATCATATCTGCGGCATTCATCTCGAACCCCAATACCTCATGAAACTGCATATCCTCATGAATCATGTAATGGGTCAGATTGTCACAGGATTCATAAACGCCAAATCTTCTGCGATTTCTGTATTGCTCCGGAAGCAGCTTGTAAAATGCTTCCCAATGCTCCTTCAGCTCATCCTGATGCAGTGATACTTCGTTACGGATACCTGCAATTTCAATTTCAGGAAGCTCAACAAATTTTGGATGAACATTTATATGCTCCATCAGATGTGTTATTTTTTCATCATTCAGACGCTGCTTTCCTGAGGCAAATGTATGAATACGATTGCTTCGATATGTTGATGGATTCACTTTATATACACTTTTAAATGCACGGCTGAAAGCTTCAGCTGATTCAAAATTATTATCAAGCGCAATCGTAATAATCTTTTCATCTGTGTAAAGAAGCTTTTGCGCAGCATTTGCCAATCTGCGCTTCTTAATATAATTTCCTATACTTTCTCCTAATACCGCAATAAACTGACGATTCAAATGATAATAGGAATAACCGGTAACCTTAGAGACCTCTTCTACACTCAACGCTTCATTTAAATGCTGCTCTATATAAATCACTGCCTGCTCCAGCACTTTTTTATAGTCCATAAGCTGCTCCTTTACAGAGGAATCCATTCAAATATATCCTTCTAATCTGTTTCAACAGCAAGAGCAATGTCCCTTTGCTCCTCCTGTATATCATCTAAAGAATAGCATCTCCAAGTATTTCTTGCAAGACCACCCCAGCATAATTCAATAGTATTGTCAAAAGGGGACAAGATCATACTTTTAGTTGTGCCAAAGCTTTCCCTGTAGTGATGAAAGCACAACCCCTCAGGATAATCGGATAACAGCATTTCCTTTAAGGTATTTCGTGTGATATCCGTTTTATTGGATAATTTCCCTTCGATATATTGATACCGTCGCACGCTGTGCTTAAAGGCACCAGATTCCAAATGCTTATAATCGTCTAAAACCGCATGATTTGTTGTGAATAGCAGTGCTTCCTCAGTCGTGATGCAGCGAATCGCCTTCATACCGGCATAGGTTTGAATCAGAGCGGCATGTTCTTCCTTGTCAAAAATAATCATATTCATGTGAAAGGCAATTGGCATATCCTTTATATACGATAATGCTTCCTGCACATTACGGCAGTTTTCCAAAAGAGCTCTAACAACAATCCAGTATTGCAGTCCCTCTATACAGGGCGTTTTCATATATGGCAAATCCACAACTGGCATACCACAGGAGGTCATGGTGACAGCAAGACCATATTCATTTATGCCATCATCTCGCCCGGCGGCCAGAATAGAGGTTCCCATATGCGTGTATTTTCCCGTAACAGAGGTTTTTATCAAAGTGAAATCCTCAATTTCATCGGAGAACTCAAAATTGCGTGCAAGTAGAGGCTTTTTTTCCTTTGTGATTGAGAAACATACCGCGATTTGTGAACAATTCGGTACCAGATGTGTCATATGATAGAAATATAAATCCTTGGGCTCAACATGAAGTGCATCTGCAATTCCTTTCAATTCATCACATAATCCCGGACACCAGATATCCAATAGACTATTTATTTTTTCTAATCTATTCTGATTCATTTTGTTATTGTGAGATACACACTTTCTCCGCCAAACAGTGTCTTTAGAAATTACGTCTCCAAGACGAAATCCGATTTCATAGCTTGAACCGGTTAGATATAAGGTGCGTGCTGTTGCTTTTGTATACTTCATAGAATCCCTTCCTTTTCAGAACTTTCTTATAGGAATAGTTTAGCAGTATTCTTATTTTTATGCATGATATTTTATGCTATTCTTCGTTTAAAGGTATTCCTTGATTTGTGATGATTAGCAACTGCGTTTTTTAAGATGGAACGAGCTAATGATGAGGCTACTGCATAATTGAATCTTATACCACAGGATACGCAAAAACTCTGCGCAGGCATGCTATCTAACTAGAACCTCCATATCACGCACACACACTCATGCAAACAACAAAAAACCCCATAAAAATGGGGCTTTTGTGAGCACACGTAAGTGTACGTGAGCATAGAAAACAAGTGCTTTCTATCTCTTTGAGAACTGAGGAGCACGACGTGCCGCTTTCAGACCGTATTTCTTACGCTCTTTCATACGGGAATCACGTGTTACAAATCCTGCTGCTTTCAGTGCAGGACGATAATCAGCACTAGCTTCCATTAAAGCACGTGTGATACCGTGACGCATTGCACCAGCCTGACCTGTATAACCTCCACCTTGAACGTTGATTTTAATATCAAACTGACCTAAAGTTTCTGTTAATTCAAGTGGTGAACGAACAACCATACGTAAAGTTTCCAGTGGCAAATACTCGTCTAATGTTTTCCCATTAACAGAGATGTTACCACTACCCGGAGTCATAAAGACACGAGCAACAGAAGTTTTACGGCGTCCTGTACCATTGTAAGTTACTGTATTTTTCTTAGCTGCCATTTCTTATTCCTCCTAACCTTTGATTTTCAGCTCTACTGGTTTCTGAGCTGTGTGTGGATGTTCACTACCTTCGTAAACAAACAGGTGTCTACGCATTTTGTCACCCAGTTTTGTGTGAGGTAACATACCGTAAATAGCTCTTTCGACCCATTCAACCGTATAGTTGTCCTTCATGACACGTGCAGTACGTGTACGAAGTCCTCCTGCATAACCAGAGTGGTTGTAGTATTTTTTAGTGTCCAGCTTGTTTCCTGTAAGCTCGATTTTGTCAGCGTTTGTTACGATAACGAAATCACCACAGTCCACGTTTGGTGTGTAAGTAGGTTTGTGTTTTCCTCTTAATACTGATGCTACTTCTGTAGCTAAACGACCTAATGTCTTACCTGTTCCGTCAACAACGTACCAAGTACGTTCAACTTCAGCAGGTTTTGCAAATGTTGTTTGGCGCATGTTGATATCCTCCTATGTAGTTTCCGGGGCTACAAGGGCATAAGTGCCTAACTAATAGTTTATATTCAAACCGGCTGTAAGTCAACATTTATTTTTCTTTTTTTATCAAAAAATCCATCCTGTACTGCAAAATGTAAATGGAGTTATCAAAACAATGCTATACCTATCATAAACCCAATCCAGCAAGCATAGAAAATGACAGCCAATGCTAGCTTTCTACATTTTGACAATTACTTAGAATAGTAATATTCAAAGCTGTGTATTCTCCAATATACTTAATCGTCTTTTTCATACGTTTCGCAGCCTGACAAATCCCTGAGTTCTTCAGTCTTTTTTTCTTATCCTAAAGCTATTTCCTTCAAAGGAAGAAATCATTGTATTTACTCGTGTGGTTATACATCGTTGCCAATCTTTGTAAAGCTGCGATATTCCTGATAAAAAACAGAAGCCCACCTAAGTTAGCGTTCTTCTGTTTCTTATGTTAATTAAGCCTCATCCAGTATCTGCACACAGATTCCCAGCGTACCCGGACCGGTATGCACGCCCAGTACAGGAGATACCTGTTTCATGATAAACACATCAGTACCCGGAAGCTTTTTCATAATACAGTCACGAATCTCCTCTGCCATCTCCTGTGCATCCCCGTGCATAATAGCAACATTGTATCGCTTATGTCCCTGCGCAAAATCCAAAGCAAGCTCCTTTGTCTTGGTGATTGACTGCTTTCTTCCGCGAACCTTTGCGACCGTATAATAAATTCCCTCATCATTACAGGAGATGATCGGCTTTAGATTCAAGGCATTTCCAAACAGCGATGCGACCAGACCGATTCTTCCACCCTTTTGCAGGTATTCCAGAGTCTTCACTACAAAGAAAACTTTGCATTGATCAATACCGCGCATCAGCTTGGCTTTTATTTCATCAAAGGACAATCCGTCCTCAATATAGCGGGCTGCCTGAATGGCATGAAATCCGCCGCCAATCGATATGTTTTTCGTATCCATGATGAATACTTCCATATCCTCCAGCTGATCCGCAATCAGATGAATCATATTATTCGTTCCGCTCAGACCGCTGGACAGTGTGATTGCAATTACCTTTTGAAAGCCGTCCGCTCGAATCTGGTCAAAAATTTCTGTTATACGCTCTCCGCTTGGCAGCGAGGTCTTCGGAACCTCCCTTTCCAAGCCCTGATATACCTGCTCCGGTGTAATATCAACACCATCGAGGTATTCCGCATCCTTATATACTACCTTTAACGGGATGACATACATATGGTACTGCTCTACAAATGTCTGCGGGACATCACAGCAGGTATCGACGAGGACAGCAATTTTTTCTTTGTTCATAGGGTTACCTCCGTTTTCTAAAGAATAAAACTAAGTATTCGCATTACATTTACAGTATAACATAATTAAAGTAATTGTACAATCTAGTTTCAATAACTATACTGTACTACTGTTTTCGCAATACCGTAAAGCCTTCAAAAAAAGGTATCCCGTTTTCATGAGATACCTGATTATTCTAAATCAATCCAATTCAAACTGTCCTGTGTATAACTGATAATACCTTCCCTTATCCTCCAGCAGTTCATCATGACTTCCGCGCTCAATGATTTCTCCATGATCCAGAACCATAATTGCATTGGAATTACGCACAGTGGACAGGCGGTGTGCAATCACAAAAACCGTTCGATTTTCCATCAGCCGGTCCATCCCCTTTTCAATCAGCTTCTCTGTACGTGTATCGATCGAGCTGGTTGCCTCATCCAGAATCAGAACCGGCGGATTAGCGATTGCCGCTCTTGCGATAGCAAGCAGCTGCCGCTGTCCCTGAGAAAGATTGGCTCCATCCCCGCTCAGCATCGTGTCATAGCCGTTTGGAAGACGCTTAATGAAGCTGTGTGCATTGGCAAGCTTTGCCGCGTTGATCACATCATCCATATCCGCATGCAAATTACCATAGCGAATATTATCCGCTATCGTTCCGGTAAATAAATGTGTATCCTGCAATACGATGGAAATGGAACGACGCAGGTCATCCTTGTGTATCAGCTTGACATCGATACCGTCATAGGTAATGCTGCCGCTTTCGATGTCGTAAAACCGATTGATCAGATTGGTGATTGTCGTTTTTCCTGCACCGGTACTGCCGACAAATGCAATCTTCTGCCCCGGCTTTGCATACAGATTGATTCCCTTCAGAATTGTGACCCCTGGTTCATAGCCGAAAACGACATCATGAAAGCGCACATCCCCGCGCAGCTCCACAAGCTCTACACTGCCGTCCTCATGCGGATGCCGCCATGCCCAGTGCCCAGTATATTCCTGACATTCCTGCAATCTGCCGGTTTCCAGCTTTCGAACACGGGTCAGGGTAACACGGCCTTCATCCACCTCCTCGCATTCCTCCATCATTTCAAAGATACGCTCCGCTCCGGCCATTGCGGCCAGTATGAAGTTCAGCTGCTGGGTAAACTGATTGATAGGCAGCGCTGTCTGGCGTACATACACCAGATAGGAAGCAAGTGCCCCCAGTCCGATTTCTCCACCAATCGCAAAGAATCCACCGATACATGCGACAATGGCATAATTGAAATAGGAAATGCTGACAACCGTTGGAATCGTTCTGCCGGAATAGGTCAATGCCTCCGTACTCGCCCTGCGCAGACGTTCATTGCGACGTTCAAATTCCTCATAATTTTTCTGTTCATGGTTAAATACCTTAACCACCTTGACACCGTCAACCATCTCCTCAATAAAGCCGTTCAGCTTTCCCATGGCGGCCTGCTGATGTGAAAAATAGTATTTGCTCTTTTTACTGAAATATTGAATCATCAGATACATGATAACCATGAAGAACATAACAATCAGTGACAGCTTCCAGTTCAGCAGAAGGATGGCAAGCAGTGTTCCGGTAATCATGACAAAGCTTTGAATCAGATTATCAAAGCAGTTGTTCAAGGCATCCTGTACCGTATCCAGATCATTGGTAAAATGACTCATGACATCCCCGTGTGTGTTGGTATCGAAGAAGCGAAGGGGGAGCTTTTGCATCTTGGAAAACAAATCCTCCCGAATTTCCTTAACAATGCTCTGCGCCGTATGTGTCATCAGCTGTTTGTATACCGCTGTGCATAAAACTCCTCCTGCATATATAAGTCCCATGAACAGAACCGCCCGCACAAGTCCGTCATAGTCATGAGGAAGAATGTAATTATCAATCAATGGATTCAGCAGATAGGTGCCGTACAGGTTTGCCCCGGCACTGGCAATGACCAGTACACCCACAAGCAGCAGTGCAAATTTATGATTACCCAGATAACGCAGAAAGGTACGTATGGTTTTCTTCATATTCTTCGGCTTTTTGCCTGTAATCTGTTTAGCCATTATAAACCAGCTCCTTCCTGTTGGGAATAGTAAATATCCTGATAGATCGGATCCGATGCAAGCAGCGTATCATGCGTACCGATGGCATGTATTTTCCCATCGTCCAGAATAACGATCTGATCCGCATGCTGAATCGAGGTGACACGCTGTGCGATAATGATTTTCGTTGTATCCTTCAGGGATGCCAGACCTTCCCGGATACTGGCCTCTGTAGCGGTATCGACGGCACTGGTGGAATCATCGAAAATCAGTACCTTCGGACGCTTCAGCAATGCCCGTGCAATACAAAGACGCTGCTTCTGTCCACCGGAAACATTGACACCGCCCTGTCCAAGGTCAGTATCATAGCCCTTGGGAAAGCTGCTGATAAACTCGTCCACGCATGCGATACGGCATGCCCATGCTATATCTGCATCACTGGCCTGTGCGTCACCCCATAACAGATTCTCACGAATCGTCCCGCTGAACAGCGTATTCTTCTGCAGTACCATTCCTACGGCATCACGCAGATGCTCCACCGGATACTCTCGAACATTTCTCCCATCAATGCGAATTTCACCGTCGCTGACATCATAAAGTCGTGGAATCAGCTGTACAAGCGTGGTTTTCGCAGAACCGGTACCACCGAGAATACCGACCGTGCTGCCTTTTTCAATGTGCAGCGTTATATCACTCAAAACGAATTCCTCTGCCTCCTCCCTGTACTTGAAATACACATGATCAAACGCGATATCCCCATGCTGCACAGACGCTGTTGCCTGTGGCAGATCACGGATATCCACCTCCTCGTCCAGCACCTCAAGAATACGCTCACCGCTGGCAATGGATCTTGTCAGCATCAAAAAGACATTGCTGATCATCATCAGAGAATTCAAAATCTGCAATACATAGCTCAGAAATCCGGTCAGCTCTCCCACCTTCATCGTACCGGCAAAAATCATATTCCCGCCGAACCAGATGATACAGACAACCGTGGTATACATAACCAGCTGAAACAGCGGCAGATTCCATACAGAGGTGCGAAATGCGCGTTCACTTGCTGAGCGCAGACTGTCATTGACCTCTTCGAATTTTTCTTCTTCATAGGTACCGCGAACATAGGATTTCACAACGCGGATTGTATTCAGATTTTCCTGTACGATGGTATTTACCTTATCGATGGATGCCTGCATCAGCCGATACAGCGGCCCCACCCTTCGCACGATTACAAACAGCGCTATTCCTAAAACGGGAATCGCAATCAAAAAGACGACGGCAAGCTGGGCATTGATGGTGAAGGTCAGCACCAGTGCGGTCAGCAGCATAACAGGGGATCGTACGATCGGACGAACTCCGTTACTGATTGCTGTCTGCAAAATCGTCACATCACTCGTCAGTCTGGTTATCAGCGAGGATGTGGAAAAATGATCCGTATTCGCAAAGGAAAAGCTCTGCACCTTCGCAAACTCATCCTTTCTCAGCTCTGCACCAAAGCCCTGTCCGGCGGTTGCGGCATATCGGGCATATAGTATCCCAAGCACCAGAGCAATCAATGCACAGGCAATCATCTGCGCTCCCTTTATAAGGATGTAATCCTTATCCGCATTCGCAACACCGATATCAATGATATCCGCCATGATGATCGGTATAATCAATTCAAATACTGTTTCCGCAACAACGCAGAAGCAGCTGATTGCCAGATATTTTTTATATCGGCTCATATAGGGCCACATTCGTTTCAACATCTGTTTTCCTCCTTTTTTCCTTCCTTCATGATCAATCCAGCTGTTTACCAGTCAGATTATGATACATTCTACCCAGATATTCCCGGAACTGTTCCTTTTCCTGTTCACTAAAGCCCTGTAAGGACTCGGCTTCCACCTGATGACAATGTGTTTCCCAAGCCGCCAGTGCCTGTTCTCCCTTAGGCAGTATCTGCATGGACAAAGCCCGCTTATTTGTTTCCACAACGTGGCGCTTCAGCATGTTCTGTTCCTCCAGATTATTGAGAATCCGGGATACAGTCGCACATTCCACATCACAGGCTGCAGCGATTTCCTTCAGCATGCAGTTGCGATTCGCTGCCACATAGCGCAAAACCTTTGGCTGTCCGGGAGATAATCCGAATTCCTGCATATTTTGACGGATTCTGTTTCTCTGTGCATGAAATGTTTTAAACATCATAAAGTGAAATGCAGTTTTCATAGTGCCACCTCCATAATTAGCATCCTAATTATTAGCAACCTAACTATACTGCCCAAACGATCATCTGTCAATAAGTCTTATCTCTGTTTTACAAATGGCACGAGCTAAAATTGCAGGTTGCCTTACATGCCTTTATCCCCCTGCATGTTGCACACAGGTATCCTTTTTCATCCAATGTTGATTTTCAATCACTATGAAATACCAGCTGGCTATTCCTCTAACATTCTCCCTTAAGTGTATTCTGCTTTGATAGCGCAGCTGTGTGCAATGACCTTTTCTTATCAGCTCAGGATTCTCCGCCTCCGCTTCTTTTATGTGCCTGTTTCCGGATGGCTTACCTCATAAAATATCAGAAAGAGGTCCCGATTGCGATGGTTGCATAGCTGTATATCCTGTAGGATATACCCCATCGTACAGCTTACACGCGCAATCACCACTTCAGAAGGAAAACATTCCTCAAACCGTCACTAAGGATTGCCCTTGATGCACATGCACAGTACAAATCATCACCACTCATAACATTTTCCCCTTTCCTTTTGTTTTCCTTTTTGAAAGGACTTTCTCAAATAAAAATGAAAGCCCCATATCAAAGGGCCATATGATGTTCAGGTTATTTCGGTGTCCAATAGCACCATTCAGGAGGATGCTGAATATCCTTTCAGACACGAGGCTATAAAGGTGAATATTCAATAGAGCGCATGCTTTGGTTGTCCTGATAAGCATGCTAAAAAGGAATCGACTTCATTTGAATGAAATTGATTCCTTATATAATACCAGTATATACTTTACAGTAAACGCCTCTTCTTCCAGATTATCCAACAGTATTGAGTATTCCACAATAGGAGGCATCTGTCACATACATTGCGGCTATCCTTTTACTGTCCTCTGTATCTGTGTATTCCCTCAAAAACCTCTCCACCCGGCGATACCCTGCCTCATAATCTTTCCTCACCTAAGACCTTCCTCTTAGCAAAGTTACCTAAATCCGAAATTTTTTATAAATGTCATCGTACTGCAACCGAATAGAGAATCCGCCTTCTAAGGTATTCTCCGAATTCCACACATGAGCAGAGCGTTCAGGAGCAGCATGAAAGATATCGCATGAATCAGCGTATTGCGCTTAATAGTCGGATGCTGTATCCGTCAAATCAGACAAAGGACTGGGAGCTGCTCCGCTAAGCTTACTGCTTCTTCTGCTTGTGTCTTGGACCCTGCACCGCCATGCGGTATCCGTAATACGTAATCAGGAAATATGTCCCATAAATCAGCAGGACGATACCCGCAGTCATCAGATTTGTTTTCCACATATTCTGCAGTCCAAACAGGAAGGAGAAGGCACCGGATACCACAGGAACACCGACCATAGCATGCACAATGGCAAGGCTGAGCGGCAGCATAAAATATATGGCAATCTGTCCCAGAATGGAATGATCTATCATCCTTTGCGGTGTACCGATTTTACGCAGGATGTCGTAGTTCGATTTGCTGTCATCCGCATCACTCAGCTGCTGAAGTGCCAGAACAGCTGCACTGGAGACAAGGAATACAATGCCCAGATACAGGCCGATGTAAACAAAGAGCATACCGGAGCCGAGAGAGTTTTCCCTGACCTCATCCCGTGTGATTCCGGAATACCGGTAATCCTGCATTCCTGTCTGCCTGGCATAATCCGTGATATTTTTTTCAACCCGCGCTTGATATGCGGAAACCTGCGCCTCCCTGGCAAGATCGATATTCCAGTAGGTCCTGACGGGTGCTTTGGATTGTACAACCGCATCCGGTACAACGACTGCCAGCATGATTTCCGGCATGGGACTGGTGCAGAGAAAGCTGGAGGTTTCCCGGGCGTTTACCAGCTTGAGCTTGTGACCATATACGGATATCGTCTTATGCGCATCACCGACGGCAGTGAGAGCATCCAGAATATCTTCCTTTGCGCTAATGAAGAATGCTTCTTTGTTATGAATGGATACGGGCTTATTTCCCTGTGATTCCATAGCTTTATTGTAGTCGCTCACGGATATATATTCCAAAGGTGCACCGGCATACAGCTTACCGGTATCATAGTCTTCCATAAGCGGAAGAATCGCCTTCAGTGTATCCCTGTCGGTATACACATTCACCCTGTTCCAGCGTTTGGCCTTTTGCACGTTCAGCAGCTGCTTCATAGCTTCTTCGCTTATATTTTCGTCCTGCATGTACGTATACATATACGGTGTCGTCTGATCCACACTGTCAACCAGGCTGTGATGCAGTGAAAAGCCGCAGGACAATGCACCGATAGCAAGCAGCAGCATGAGACAGACGATTCCCATAGAGGTACTTGCAGAGCTGATTTTCGCGTTGATCTGCCGCAAAACAACCATATGCAGGTTGCGGTAATAGGTACGCTTGCTGAGACGGATAAACTGTAACAGAAAGCCGGACAGAGACATAAAGAACAGGATTGTCCCGATACCGCCAATCACCAGAATCGGTACAAGCATGACAGCAAATGTCTGCAGCGAGGATGTTGCCAGATAATAGGCCGTTGCAAGCAGCGTCAGAGAAATCAGCAGAACAAGCACGGACATCCATGGTCTGCGGATTCTTGCCTTTTCCATCTTCTTTTTTGATTGCAGCAGATCAATCAGCTTCACCTTTGCGATCACTCTGGTATTCAACAGCATGATAATAACGAATATCACCGTAAAGGATATACTTGTTGTTATTGCACTCGGTATGGAAAATATTACACGAAAGCTCATCGATACCTGCAGCATTCCAGCGCTGAAGATTCCCAGCAGCTGGGAGCATAGCGCACCCAGCAACAGACCGCTCAGCAGAGAAAGAAATCCGACTGCCATTGTTTCATATACAAGAATTCTGGAGATATCCCGTTTCGGCATTCCCAGCAGCATATAAATTCCAAACTCCTGCTTCCTTCTGCGAATCAGAAAGTTATTCGCATACAGAATCAAAAAAGCCAAAACGATTGCGACAAACACAGACAGTACATTCATAAACTGTCCGACCGTCTTCAGTACGGTTGACTGCGACGTACTCAGATTCAATACCTGCTCCTGAGAGGAAAAGGAATTGAAGGTGTAAAACAGACATACGGAAAACATCAGTGTCATAAAGTAGACAAAATAATCCTTATAGCTTTTCTTTACATTTCGTAAAGCCAATTTTGAAAATTTCATAGCAGCACCTCATCTCTACAGAAATTATAGAAAATTTCACAGAAGTGTGCCATGGATGTCCCTTACATTCACCTTTCATAATTGTAATACAGCAAGCCATCTTTGTAATTTTTCTAATGGATTTTCCCTTTATCCGTGTTTATACGCTTGCCCGGAGGCAGTTGATAGCGCCTGTAAACAGTGGAAAAGTATGCGATGCCGCTATGGTTGCTTCTTACATCAAAAAAAGGGCCCAGATTCACCGTTTGAACGATGTATCAGCCCCTGTTCTTGATCATGATCCAGCTTATTGAGATCCATGTAGTCCATGCCATTTCTTTATTTACATGGAACACATATCACAATATGATTATAATAAATAATTATTCTCACGATCCGCAATTTGCAAGGTAACCAGCTGATAGGTGGCATATCCCTGGATAACCAGCGGCTCCTGTTCGCATAGCGCTTCCGCTTCCTCACGACTGTCTGTTTTCAGAATATACATGCCAGCCATTCCCGGATATCCCTTGAACACACCGCAGATTTCCAATTTTCCCGCATCATCCAGTCCTCTTATGTTTTCCACATGCTCCGTAACTGCCTTCTTTGTCATTCTGTTGTAGGTCTTGCTTTTTTTAAGCATCATCATGTATCTGTATTTTTCCATTCGCCTTCTCCTTTAGCCTTTGTAAAGACATTTATATCCTAAGCTTATTTCATACAGCTTGCATCAGCAGCACATGTGTATCCCGGGCACTGGGTTATCCCGTATGGATAGTCAGATAGCCGATAATATCCTCAAATTCAATATGTCTTGCTTCAAAAAATCTTCCGTTATAATATAAAGCAAGATGGTTCTTTGGTTTATCCCGTACCGTTACGATACAGCATTTGGGAAATGCAAAGGCCGTTCCTCTTGTGTAGGTCATCCTATCCTCATGAGATATACCAAAATAATGCAATGCCTCCATCACTCTCGATAAGGAACACTGCCATGGCTTCGTCTGCATGAAGTCGATAACCTCTTCTATAGGAAGACCGCTGAGCATAGCGATACAGATTTGCCCGCAATATCCCGGTTTCGGATATACCACCTCCTGTATATGATCTATTTTTCGTACAGGATGGTCTGTTGTATAGGGACCGTTCTTGTTAATTCTGGTTAATTCACGGATGATTTCAAATGAAACAGGTATCTCACCATCACTGTTAAGCTGCTGTGCAACAGCCTTCGATACCGGTATAAAATAAGTGCCTGCCCCTTTGGAAATCAGCTTGCATTCAAACACAGTATCTTCCACCGTTACCCTTGCAGGGAGCATCCCCTTTTGATTACATGTCTCCCAGACATTGAAGGGGATCCTTATAAAATACCGGTTTCCCTGTCTGTATAGGTTTTCTGTGAATGTATACATCATACGTGTAATCTCCTCATACAGCCTCAATGGCTGATCGTTGCAATGCTTTCTAATTTTTTTGTATGACAGCGTCCGCCTGACAGGAAATCGGGAAATCCTACCCTGTCCTCAAGCATACCGGCTCACAGTCTCGTAAACAACCTGAGACTTCATTATCAGGAAGCTTTTTTCTCTGCTGCGTGCAGCATTCATTCCATCCTTTTTGCATATAAATCATAATTGACCTGCCACTCCCCGTCCTGCTGTACCATAATATCCTGCCAGTGGAAGTGATTTTCTGCAATCTCAGCAAACACCCACTTTCTGTGCTCGTCTTCGAGACTGGAAAGAACGATCCTGTCTTCCTGCTTTCTCGCCTCAAAGCGCATGATTCTTCCGGTATAGCCATAGGCAATTTCCCATGTACGGGTAGCCGGATTATACATGCGAAGCGTTGTTCCGTATTCAAAGTGCGGCAATACAATCACATCCTGCACTGCCATTCCTTCCAGCACCCGGGAAAAATGCCATTCCCCTTTTCGCACTGCGCCTGTTGCAGTGTCCATGTAATCGATGTACCAGCTGCCAATCAGCATTCCGAAGAAATCATCCTCCTTAGGAATTGCTGCGTTTCTTTCGCTGCTTGCAAGGGCTTCATAGAAATCCTTCATATAACATCCTCCTCTGGTTTCACATTATTCATTTCTATGAACAGGACATCACACTACAAATATTTCAAAGTGTGTTCTCCTTCAGACGTTGTTTTCCTTTACTTGTGCGTCCAGCAGCGGCTGATACATCATCATTGCGTGGTTTTCAGCAACCAGCTGCTCCTCCAGAAGCGTCCCCTCCTTTGACAGCATCAGACGGTAGAGCTGATTATGACGACTGTAGCCGCCCCACCATTCCCTACGCATTTCATGATTGCGCTCAACAATTTCATAGCGTACCTGCAGAGGATGCAGCATTCTCCATTCTCCATGCAGATGAGTCTTTCCCACATGAAGCCGCAGCTGAAAGGGCTGATCTGTCGGATTGCTGATCATCAGGTCACCATAGGGATAAAAGCAGGTGGCCCCGCTGCCGAAGGGCTGTGTGCGATTGGCATCCGGGAACACATCATACCCATGACGGTGGCGCTCCACAACCTGTAGCGGTGTATGTATCGTAATCCAGAACAGCAGGTTGGACAGCTGGCACAGCCCGCCGCCGATTCCGTATACAATTGTTCCATCCTTCAGCATCATGCCTTTCTTATAGCCCTTGGATGCCGACGGTTTCCCTATTGTTTTCCAATAGCTCAGCGTTTCCTGCGGATAGACGATGATACCGTCCAGCTTCTCCACCGCTAGGCGAAGGTTCACAATTTTATTCTCCTGATAAACCTCCTCTTCCTTTGTCAGATTTCACTTCAGCAGACTTTTATGCTGAAAGCAGACATTGGGATAGTCCTCACTTCCGTGTCCGCTGGCAAACTGCCGTTTTGATGTATACCATCCAATATATCTGCGCCACGTATAATACCAGCCTCCCAGCATCAGCCGAATATCCGAACGCTTCTTTGTACGCAGATCCTCCTGTTTCTTTTTCATAGCACCACTCCTTTTCCTTCTATACGATTACCCTTTTTACTTTATTTCAGTCTGCTCAATCATCGTAAGCAGTTTTCAGAAAATAGCCTGCAGAAGGGCATGAAAAATACCAATCACGGCAATACCGCACAAAACCCCGCTCACAAATCTTCGCACATTCGTCGATGGAAGAACATCTGCCGCCTGAAGTCCCCAGTCAATCAGCATACTCAGCATAAACAGACCGTAAACAGCAAGCGGCAGCGTTACAGAAAACATCCACAGCAGAATGCCAAAGCCATACCCGAGATACAGTCCGCTGCATCTTGCACATACGGGACACTGATAGCCGTGAATAAAGAAGCTGCGCTCTGCTTTCTGATGGCAGGAACGGGAAAACAGATGCATCAGGGAGAGCCAGATGTCATCCGGATTCATCGATTAAATCTGGTACCGCAGTCATTGCAGATACAGATGGTTCTTCTGCGCTCGCCATCGGCACAGCACAGCCCGCACAGCATCCCGATCGGACCAAAACAGATAGCCCCAAGAATGCCGCTTGGCAGATTGTAGCTTTCATTGTTTCGCTCCTCGATGATGCGCAGATTCCTGCTGCCGCACGATGGACAGTAAACATGATCATAATTCCGATACATATAGATACCTGCCTTTCTGATTTTATTATACTATAGGAAAGCAAGCTATGCGCATCAATGTGTTTTCCATCATGAATTTCATTTTTATTGAAAATAGGAGCAAACTGTTTCTACATATATACGGTTCACACGCAATGCTTACTTCCATACAAGACTGGTCCGCTCTTTCTTCATAAGGTATAGAAAAAAGGAAGCCGAATTTCTATTTTGCAGAAAGGAATCCCTCTGCCGAATCCGGCTTCCTAAGCATCTATTTACAGATGGCTTTTGAGCTGTTTTTTTTATACTTCTTCCTGTCTCATTTCCGAGTCGGGGATGGCTATGTTTTCTTTCTGACTCCATTTCTGAACGGTGGAAACCCGCTGGCCGTTTTTCTCATCCGTTGTCGCAATCAGCGTCGCATCCGCAACCTTGCTCAGATTGGATATCTTATCCGTCGGTGTTACGATAATTGCCTGAAAGCCGAGTGATTTCAACAGGTAAATGCATTCCTCGATTCGCTCATTATCCATTTTATCGAAGGCCTCATCAAAGATTGCCAGCTGCAGACCGTCGTTTCCTGCATCATATACGCTGAACAGCGATACCAGTACAGCGACATAAAACGGTGTCTGTGTTTCTCCACCGGAGCTGGAGCCGATCGTGGCACGCAGCGAGTTTCCGTTTTCCAGAATATCAAATTTCAGATAGGTGGTGAAGCGGGAAAGCAGCTGAACCTCTTTTTGCAGCTCCTGATACTTTTTGGGGTCCTGCATGGAGGATAAGGAAGAAATTTTATCAAACAGCTCATGAATCAGCTCCTCATTTTCCTCATACACCTTCGTGTTCAACAGATTGTGCCCGTTTAATTCCTTGTTGGTGATCAGATTGTAATACTCACGGTAATCCTCATTGCAGGTACACACAAATTCATAGCTGGAGCGGCCGAATTTATGCCTGCGGATAGAGCGGTTCAACCGGTCAATCTGCATTCGCACATTTTCGATTTTACTATTGAGCGCACTAAAGAAATTATTCTGGAAGCACTCATATGCCTTCTGCTGTGCGAGGCGGCATTTATCGATATAGTCCTCAACAATATTATCCGAATGCTTTTCATATTCCCGCTCATAATCATCGCATAAAAAATTCGGGTTGAGGGCAATGCGGAAGGTATCATTGTAATGTGTTTTTTTCGTTATCAGCTCCTGCTTGGAAATTTCAACACGGCTGTTCAGCTCCCGCAGTGCTTCCTCCAGCTGTTTCTGTTTCCTGCGGATACCGTCTGCCGTGGTGATTGCCCCGATTGTGTCCGGTATGCCTTGCTCGGGCTTTTTCGCTTCCTTAACCTGCTGCTGAAGCTCCTGTATACGTGCATTGCAAAGCTTCATATCCTCTTCCAGCTGACGGCGCCGGCTTTCCTGTTCCACCTGCAGCATATACAGTTCGTTTTTCTTTTTCTTTGCCTCATCCAGTTTTTGATCCAGCAGCAGAAGCTCCTGCAGGGATTCCGGTGTCTGAGCGGCACGCAGCTCTTTGATCTTTTGTTCCAGCTGCTCCACCTCTTTGGCCTTGCACAGTCCATCCTCCAGCTGACGGATAAAGTCATCACTGATAACGGTTTGCAGCTGTACCGCCTGCAATGTCCTTGTGACTGTTTCCAGCTTGCGGCAGGTGGAGGTGAGCTTTTGCTGGCGGATAATCAGCTCCTGCAGCTGCTTTTCTATGGAATCGGCACCGATAAAGGGTACCTTATACAATTCCGGATTCATATGCGACACTGCATAGCCGCTGTACAGCATACAGTCGCTGGTGATGCTTACCGGATAGCTTCGCAGTGTCTCCTCCGCTTCACAGCATACGACTCTGCCCAGCAGATATTCCACATAGGGGCGCACATCCTCGCGTTCCACCTGCACGCAGTCATACAGTGTTTTTGCATCGGGACGTTTCCCCGGCTTTGCCTTTGCGATATCCACAATGGAATAGGTATGAATCTTTTTTTCTTCCTTAATGGAGCGGTAAATGCGATAGGCATCCATGAAATATTCTGCCTCAACCACCAGATTCAGCTTCTGGTTATGGATGTAGCCTTCGATCGCATTTGTCCACGCCTCCTCCTGAATGCTGAACAGGTCTGCGAGTATGCATACCTCTACCGGTTTTCCCACCTGCTGATAAAGCCGTTCCTCCAGCTCCTGCTTTAAAACGAGCAGCTTTTTCGGATATGTCTTTTTCCCGGCTTCCAGCGCACGGCGATTTGCCGCAAGCACCTCCTGCTCCTCCCTGCATGTCTGCAGGCTGCTTTGCATGGTTTGGCGCACCGTGGACAGGGTATTCTCGATGTCTCTCATCTGTCGCTGAATATCCCTATAGGCATCCAGATCAAACGCAGCCAGCCGCTGTGCCGCATGCACGGACCTTTGTATAGACAGCTTGACTCCGGACAAATCGAAGTCCTCCAGCTGCAAGCCGTCATAATCCTCGATTTCCTCCAGCTGCTCTATCTGTTCCTTCAGAAATTCACCCTTCGTAACCAGCTGCTGCTGAACGGCGGTCGTATCTCTTTGCAGGGTGTTTCGCTGCTCCAGATGCGCCTGTATCTTTCGTTCCAGAATATCTGCCGCATTATCCCTGCGTGCATCCCGTAAGGCTTCCATGTTCTGTTCCAGCAGTGCCCGCTGCTCCTCGGTTTCCCTTGATTCCTTTGTCAGCTTCTGATAGCTCTTTGTATATACCTCATATTGTGCGGCTGCCTCATCATGTTCCACCAGCATACCGTGATATACAGCTGCCTTTTGCTCCACACGCAAGTTCGCAACACGCTCCTGTTCCCCGCATATATCCGTATACTGTTCATGGATCAGGGAAAGCTGAGCCTTTTTCTGCTGTACGGTTTCCAGCTGTTCCTTCATCTGCCGGTAATCCTGAATTTCCTCCTGCATCTCTTCCAGATTCAGGTCTTCCTCCTCCTGACAGATATTTTTTACGATGAATTCGGAAATATTCATCATCGGTGTGTATGCAACTGCCATTTTAAAGACATCGAAAAACCGCTGGTCCTTGATCAGCATGCGCTGACGGAAATAGTTTTTGTAATCCATATGTGTGGTAAAGAAACGGCAGCTGCGATCCTGAAAGCTGTCCAGCAGCTTCTTCATACGACGGATATTGAATACCGTTCCCTCATCCGTAAAGCAATGCCTGGGAATCGGCTGATTCATCATATAGTATCGATGCTCCATGTCCCCCCGCGTAGGTCCGTTTACATCAAATACGATACCAAAGCAGTAAATCCTATGCTGTTCATCCTCAAATTCCATACACAGATGTGAGCTGAACATCCCTTTATCACGCTTAAAGGTACCATCCTTGTATTTGCCCTTCAGATATCCTATCAGATCACGGGTTGTTTTATCATTTGCGGATTTATTGAAAATGGAATTGTCGGTTCGACCGAGAATGACCAGCTGCATGGCATCAATCAGCGCTGACTTTCCCTCTCCGGTTTTACCGCTCAGAAAGACGATATCCTCAAAGCTCAGGATCGTCTTCTCGTAATACAGCCAGTTGACCAGCAGCATTTTCTTCAGCTTCATCGTCTTCCTCTCCTTCCTCATTACGCAGCTTCATCAGAATTTCCTCCACCCGCTTCGGTGTGAGAACACAGGTGATATAAGGCAGTACCCAGATCAGCTCCTCATCCCCCTGTGTGTATTTCTGAAGAATATTCAGTCTTTGCAGGGACTGTAATGCCGCATGGATGTATTGCATCGAAGGCCTTACGCTTACCATCGCATGCACATCCACCAGCAGCTGCAGCAGCTCATTGACAGAAATACGTATGGTGAGAGATGCATCCAGCTCCAGCATTTTCTCCTCATAATAATTACGCAGAATCAGCAGAAGCTGCGTTTCCAGCTTTGTCAGACGATAGCGGCAGCTACAGTCCTCCCGCTCATTGACCAGATAAATCATCCCCATATAAGATGAACGCTCCCTGCACAGCAGCCATCCCGCATAGCGGAGATATTCCTCAAAGCAGTCCCAGTGATCATGGATAAACACATAGTCTGCATTTCGTTCCTTTTTCTCAAACTGTCTGATTTTCGCATACTGGTAAATGCAGTTTTCTGCCAGTAATATATTGACGATCCGTCCGAATTCCTCGCGGTCCTTCAGATCCAGTTGTTCTACCTTCATTTTGTTACCTTCCTTTTAATCAACAGATTGGGATAATGGAAATCCCCTTCTGTAATCCCTTCCGTCTGATTCGGAATCAGGGTTGCCTGCACATCCATTTTGCGGTCTCTTCCATATACATACACCAGAATGGAGCGGATATAGTCATCCATATCCTTCACCCCGATATCCTTCAGCTTTCCTACCGCTTCCCCATGCAGCTTCTCTGCATAGTAAGCCGATATGCTTTCACGGGTAAAGCGAGCGTAGCGGTCAAAGCCAATGCGCTTTTCAAGCTCCTCCTGATTCTGGGTGCTCTCTTCAAAGGTGAAGGTCATCACTTCCCGCTCATCCCTACGCCTGCGTCGTTCAAAGGTGTACACCTCATCACGCTCCATGTAGCGGGTCTGCTGGATATTGATGGATTCACTGATCTGCTCACACACTCTCTGCGGCTCTTCCTTCATATGATGGATCAGTTCCACCAGCTTTCCCTTTAACCCCTGATCACTGTTGCACAGATACATAATTTTCTGCTTTGCCAGTCTGCGGTAACCCGCGTCGCTGTCCACCAGCTGGGCAGTCAGCGTTTCCACGATATTCAAATCATTGTACATGGCATACAGCATTTCCTCGATATGCTTTTTTGCCGTATCACGGCTGGCAACACGATAGTGACTTACCGCACTGTCTACAATTTTCTCCTTGACTGCTTCCTCCTGCAGAAGGGTTTCCAAAATACCTGCGACCGGGTTTTTAAACCGTTTTAAGCTGTCCTCCACAAGAGTTGGAAAAACATAGCCCTCCACAATATCACCATAATAAACATCAAAGAAATCATGATAGATTTTCGTTGATGCCTTTTTCACCTGAATCGCATAATAATCCCGTATTCTGGCATTGGTCTGTTCCAGTGTCAGAATCAGCTCCTTGAAATCGGCATAGGCATTACGGATATGCTGATAGCTGTCTTCTATTTTCACGGGATCATCCATATCCTTCAGGGAGGCATGGATGCGAATCAGATAGCCGATCTGTTCCCGTTCCTTGATGATATCATTCACGAAGGAGATGAACACCCGGCTGTGATAGGGCAGAGACACCATTTTTTTCATCGTATCCATATGCAGATCGACATTGATCCAGGTATGCTTCTCAAACAGCCGTAACAGAAACTGGATATCCCGGTCATAAACATCCTTCTCACTGCGCAGCTCATTCTCGATATCGCTGTATTCCGCTTCCTCCTGAAAGTCGATTTCATATTTTTTATCCTGCACATAATCTTCCAGTAAATCCTGAAGCAGGGCACGCTCCATACTCATGGTCTGATTGCGATAAATGCAGTCATGAATCTGCAGAAGCAGATCCACATAAATATCCCGGTTCTTCGATACCAGTATGGTAAAGAAGGATGGATCCATTTTCTCAAATAAGGACATGCAAGCCCACCTTTCAAACATTCGTTCCTTTATTTTACTATAAGCGAGGTAAAATATCCATGACTTTAGTGTATCGCAGAAAAGAAAAACAGCAGCTCCCTTCAAAAGGAAGGCAACTGCTGTGAAATGCTGCACATAACTATTTTTCAAATATCATCCTATGTGGACCAGGTCTGTCCGGTATCCTGCTTATGCACTGCTCTGGGACGCATGCGGCAGTATCCAAAACATGAGGTTACGGATATATCAAACACCTCTTCCATCGATTGTATATTCGTTTTCCTGCTCTGCCAATGTCTGTTTTTCAGCTTCTATTCCACCGATTTCAGGGATTCCACCATCGGTATTTTTTTCAGCTTGCGATACATTACCAGATTCACAATGATGGCGAACACCATCGTGATTGCCACGGAATACAGGAAGGAAAGCTTTTCGATATTTCTTCCGAACATCACCGTATCCAGCTCTGCCAGCGACATAATCAAGGAGTGCAGGACGATTCCCAGCACCAGCCCTGCCAGCGCACCGATCAGTGTCAGGAAAATATTCTCTCTGTATACATAGGCACTGACCTCCTTGTCATAAAAGCCCAGTACCTTAATGGTCGCAATCTCACGCAGTCTCTCCGATATATTGACATTCGTCAGATTGTAAAGTACGACAAATGCCAGCAGTCCGGCTGAGATAATCAATACAACAACAATGAAGGAAAGGGATGCAATCGTATCCTGGAAGGATGCTGCAATTCCGGAATAGAAGGATACAGAATCAATGGTATCCTTTTTCATAAAGGCATTTCCCAGCGCCTGTTCATCCTTTTCACTGCTGTCCCGCATGATGGCAAACATGCCGGTACTTTGCGGTGTCTTGTGATAGACACTCTTATAATAGGAGGGTGTCATATATACGATATGCCCCACATAGTTCTCTGTGACAGCCGCAATTTTCACATCCTTCTTTACACCGTCCCCATTGTCAATCGGGAAAGTATCGCCGACCTTCAGATGTTTATCCTTGGCGATTTTCTCTGTGATAACTGCTCCGTCATTGTTTAAGCTGATCGCTTCATTGGAGCCGCGCTGACGCAGGGAGATATACGTATGCAGGCTTTCCACATCCTGAGGAACATACAGGTCGATTCCCTTATCCTCCCCCTCATCCGCATAGAAGCCGTGATATACCGCCATAGCAGTGGCAGACTTCACACGGGAGTCCTTTTGCAGCTCGTTCAATTCCTGTTCCTTCTGGCTGAGCGTATCCTCACCTTTATATGTCATGGTGACATCAAATTTGAAGATATCCCCATACTGCTTCACCGCAATTTCCCCGATGGAATCCTGAATACCAAAGCCGGCTACCAGCAGGGCACTGCAGCCGCTGATTCCAATCACCGTCATGAGGAAACGCTTTTTATAGCGAAAGATATTCCGCGCAGTCACCTTGTAAATAAAATTGAATCGCTTCCATATAAATGGAATACGCTCCAGTAAAATCTTCTTACCGTTTTTCGGAGCCTTGGGACGCATGAGGAGGGCCGGCGTTTCAACCAGCTCCTTATAACAGGCCGCAAGTGCTGCAGCTACCGTTATCATGGAGGCAAGCCCGATGGCAAGGGCCGCCAGTCCGATATCCGCCTGCAGCTGAACATCCGGCAGTGTATACATAATTCCCCAGGCATTGAAAATCACTGTCGGGAAGACAATCATACCAATTACTGCACCGCAGATTCCACCAAGGATACTGGCAATCGCCGCATAGGCTACAAATTTCATCGCGATATCCGGCTTGGAATATCCCAGTGCCTTCAGGGTACCGATTTCCTGACGTTCTTCATCGACCATACGGGTCATCGTCGTCAGACATACCAGAGCCGCAACAAGGAAGAAGAACAGCGGAAACACCTTGGCAATCGCTCCCATGCGGTCCGCAGCACTTCCATAATCCATATAGGAGTAATGCGAATGGCGGTCCAGTACATACCATTTCGGCGTTTCCATGCTGTTGATGTCTTCCTCTGACCGATCCAGCTTTTCCTTCGCCTCCTGCAGCTTGGCAGCACCGTCCTTTTCCTGCTTCTCAAGCTCCAGCTTTCCCAGCGCGATTTCCTTTTGTCCGTTTGTTATCTTATCTTGTGCGGCCGCACTTTCCTGCTGTGCGCTCACTCTGGCGGATGCCAGCTGCTGCTTTCCCGTCTCAATCTGCTGCTGGGCAGTCGCAATCTGGGTTTCGAGTGCATGCAGCTGAGAGGCTGCCATGGTTACCATTTCCTGCATTGTTGATATCTGTGCTTCCAGCATCGTTAATGCAGGAGAAGCAACCTGCCGCGAGGTTTCCAGTGCCGCCTTCTTCTCCTGCAGCAGCTGTTTTTCCAGCTCTGTTAGATTCGGATCCTGCAGCTGCGTATCCACTTTGGCAAGTTCCTCATCCAGTGAGGACAGCTTTGCTTTGGCTTCCGCTATCTGCTTTTGTATCTGCGGCAGATTGTCATCCAGCTTTTTCTGCTGCGCGTCCAGATAGCTTTTCGCACTGGAGTACTGAGATTTCAGCTGGGACAGGGTCTGTTCACTCTGCTGCAGCTGTGCTTCCTTTTCCTGTATGGTTCTTTCCGCACTGCTTTTCTCTGCATTCAGGGTGGCCTGTCCAACAAGCAGTTCATCTTTTGCATTCTCCAGCTTGTCCTTGGCATTTTTTATTTCTGTCTCATATTTCTTTTTATTCTTCTCATATTCCTTACGACCGGCTTCCACCTTGGCAAGGGCTTCCTTTTTGATATCGTCAAAGCGTTCCTGTGCACGCTCCTCTCCCAGTGCAGTGATTGTGGTCTTCTTGGGATCGATGATATCGAAATAAGCATCCGCATAGGAGTTGGGCTTCTTTGCGCCGTCAACCGTCACATACACCTCCGTATAGTAAGAGGATTTGAAGTTGGTATCCGGAATCACCGCATAATTATCAATACTGCCGCTGCCGATGGCGGAGCTGCCCTTTTCATAGGACAGATAATACGGCATCGTTACCTCTCCGACGATTTTATAGGTTGAGCGCTTTAATGACGCATCCAGTTTTTCGTCCGTACCGCTCGCAAAGGTTATCGTTTCTCCGATTCTGGAATCCGCTCCCTTGATATTGGTGTATTCGATAACGCATTCATCTGCTTTCCGAGGAAGCCGCCCCTTGATCAACCGCATCTGATTGATATAGTTTTCATCCTCTGCCTTCGCATTCATCGGATAAGACAACAGCTTGTAGACACGCTGCTGATTGTTATGCGTATTGAGTACATCCATGCTGTAGCTGCCATACACGCCGGCCACTCCATCCACCTGACGGATAGCGGAAACATCCTCCTTTGTCATGCCGATGGTCGACATAATCTTCAGATCCATGAAATTATAGTCATCAAAATAAGTATCCGCAGTATTTTTCATCACCGGTACACTGTCCCGTACTCCGGCGAAGAAGGCGACTCCGATGCCGACGATGGCAAAGATGGAAAAGAAGCGACCGAAGGATTTGCGGATTTCCCGCAGGGTATCTTTCAGAAGGGCTTTCTTTTTCATATCAGTATTCAATCCTTTCTACCGGTAAAGGATGCTCATTGATCGTGATGCTGTCAATTTTTCCGTTTCGTACCTTGATTACCTTATCTCCCATGGCAGTCAATGCCAGATTGTGTGTAATCACTACAACACTGACTCCGCGCTGCCGGCAGGTATCCTGCAAAAGCTTCAAAATCTGTTTTCCGGTATTGTAATCCAGTGCCCCTGTCGGCTCATCACACAGCAAAAGCTTCGGATTTTTGGCAAGTGCGCGGGCAATTGCCACACGCTGCTGTTCTCCACCGGACAGCTGTGCCGGGAAATTGGAGGCACGCTCCTTCAGTCCGACAGCTTCAATCGTTTCATCGATATCCAGCGGCTGCTTACAAATCTGAGTGGCCAGCTCCACATTTTCCTTTACAGTCAGATTCTGCACAAGATTATAAAACTGAAAAACAAACCCAATATCATAGCGCCGGTACGTTGTCAGCTGCTTGGCATTAAATTTACTGATTTCAGTTCCATCCACAAAAATATTGCCGCTTGTTGAGGAGTCCATGCCGCCAAGAATATTCAGTATTGTGCTTTTACCGGCACCGCTGGCTCCTGCAATTACTACAAACTCCCCTTTATCAATGGTAAAATCCACACCGGCAAGTGCCTGGATTTCCACTTCCCCCATTTTATATATCTTTTTCACATTCTGAAATTCAATATAAGCGCTCATACCGGTTCCTTCTTTCTGTGCTTTTCTATATTATACTAGAAATATATCGGAGAAGACAGCCATTTTCCATAAAAGCTGATGCAAAGTTTTCGCTGATGATACATTCATCCCCAAAGGGCACCTGGTGGACAAGTGCGAGGAAAGGCAGAAGGATGATGCGGTGAGGTAAAGTGCAGCGATCATGCAGATGAAAGAGACACGTTCCCTCCGTATAACAACGCTGAAAACAGAGAATAGGGTCTTGACGGATGCGCTATCTTGTTTTACAATATAGCTGTAACTTGTATAACAAGATAGTGAGGAGGTGACGCCATGCTGCCAAGTCAGATGATGAAGGGTATTCTGGATAACTGTATCCTGATCGTGATTGCACAGGAGGATACCTATGGGTATGATATTTCGCAAAAGCTGAAGAGCTACGGATTTTCCAATATATCAGAGGGTACGATTTATCCGCTGCTTCTTCGACTGGAGAAAAACGGATGTATCAACAGTGAATTTCGCAAATCGGCTTACGGCCCCAATCGAAAATACTATACCATTACAAAAGCCGGTCATCTGGAAATACAGGATTTTATGAAGCATTGGAAGGAATTGCAGCAGGGTGTTGCCGCTGTGATGGGAGGATATGCATATGAATCGTAACATGCGAATGCTGCACAAAGAAAATAATCGTCTGGATAAGACTTTATGTGAAGATTACCAAAGGCTTATGACAGATATCGTATGTTATCTGCGAGGTGCCGATATCAGTGAGCTGCAGCAAGAAAAGGTCCGCTATGATTTGACACTGATGCTGCTGGAGGCACAGCAGCGCAATGCACCTCTGGATGAGGTGTTTCCCGAGGATTACAAGGCATTCTGTGACACGGTTATCAAAGAGCTGCCGCCGCGCTCACAGCTGGAAAAGCTGCGGGAGCGTTTGCAGATTGTCTTTCTCCTGATTGCCATTCTGGGCGTTATCAATCTGTTTCTTTCAAAGGACGGCCTTCATGCATTGCTGCAGCTCGATATACAAAGCACCTATCCGCTTTCCTTATCAACACTGCTGCTGGATATCCTGCTGGGCATAAGCGCCGTATGCATTGTGCAGTGGATTTGCCGCAGCAGCTTTGAAAACGACGATAAGGCAGTAAAACGGCGGTTGCTGCTCCTGTGGCTGTTTACATTATGCATCAGTGTTGGCTGTATGCTGCTGTTTCAGAATATCATCGTGCTGCGAATTCCGGTATGGCTGTTTGTACTGTTTTGCTTCAGCTCCTATCTGCTGTATCTGGCTCTTGCGTTTTGCAGCTGTAAGGATGTGGCTTCATGATTCTCGAAGAACTGGCCCTATATGCAGACTGTTCTCTATGCAGGGGACTTTGCTGCAGAGCACTTTATTTTTCAAAGCTGGATGGTTTTCCGCAGGATAAGCCTTGCGGTGTATCCTGCAGCTATTTATGCAGCGATCATACCTGCAATATTCATCATGAGCTGAAGCAGAAGGGCATGAAGGGCTGTCTTGGCTACGACTGCCTGGGAGCGGGACAATTTGCTGTCCAAAAGAATGTACCTGCGAACCAGGATATGTTTGCAGTATACAGAAAGCTGTTTTCCCTGCATCAGATGCTCTGGTATCTCGGGGAAGCACTGCTGCAGAAGGAAACTGCTTCCTTCCATGGGGAATTGCAGATGCTGATTCAAACATTGGACACGGTACGCAGACAGCCCTGGAAAACGGTACTTACCGCTGATATCGACTCCCTGCATGAGCAGACCAACCGCCTGTTAAAAAAGACGATGCAGCAAAAGCAGCTTCGGCATCCTTCTCCTCATAAGCATCCAATGGGAAAGCGGTTCACCAATAAAAGACTGCGAAGCACGGATTTCAGTATGAAGTCTCTGCTTGCCGCTGATTTGTCAGGCTGCGACCTGCAGGGCTCCTGTTTTCTGGGAAGTGATATGCGGGACTGCCGCATTGCCGGCAGTGATTTGCGTAATTGTTTCTTTCTGACCCAGATGCAGCTGAACACCGCCATCGGTGACAGCTTGACAAGGCTCCCCAATCACCTGCACATACCCGCCCACTGGAACACGGTATCATAAAGCGGATGGCGTCAAGAAGGAAAGCCGATGCCTGATAAAACGTTTTTCGCACCTTGCCCTGTTATCTTTCTTTGGACATGCGGAGATGCTTTTATAAATGGCAAACAGGAAGTCTGCTTCATCCTGAACGGATATGTTCCGTACCCGGATGTTCACATGACTTCCTGTTTTTTTATCTGATTTCCATAAAAGCTGCAGGCAGCATGGCAGCCTGTCATCTACCGCAAAAGCTCCTCCAGTTTCTCGGGATGCATCGGTTTTCCAAAATAATAGCCTTGAATATCGTCCAGTCCCATGGTTTTTACCTTCTCATATTCCGCCTTTGTCTCCACACCCTCCAGCAGAACACGAATATTCACATCATGGCACAATCTGACAACAAACTGAATAAAGGTCGCATCAAATTCACTGTTTAAAATATCCTTAATGAAAATCCGGTCGATTTTCACAATATCCGCAGGGGAATTTTTCAAAACACCGAGAGAGGAGTATCCGGTTCCAAAATCATCCATGGCGATACGCACACCGATGCTTCGTATCTCCTGAAAGATCGCCTGCAGCTCCTCACTGCTTTTCACCATATAGCTCTCCGTCATTTCCACAATGATATTGCGGCTGGGAACATGGCACTTCTTCAGCGTTTCCTTCATGAATGTGATGAATCCTTCCTCATACAGCTGCAGGTAGGATAAATTCACACTGACACAGAAATCCGGACACTTTTTCAGCCACGCTGCACATTGCCTGAGGGCTGTTTCAAATATCCATTTACCGATGGTGAGTATCATCCCGCTCTTTTCCAGCAAGGGAATGAACACCACAGGCGATACATTGCCATACATGCTGCTGTGCCATCTGGCCAGTGCCTCCGCAGCGATTATACGGCCGCTGTCTGCCTCCACCTGCGGCTGATACTGCAGGGAAAAGCCTTCGAAATCATGTTCCATGCTGTAACGCAGCTGTTCCAGCATATCCAGCTCCTGCAGCTCTGTTTCCGACATTTTCTTCTCATAGAACGTCAGTCTGTTCTTACCATTGCGCTTGCTTGCCTCCAGTGCATAACCGACGTTCTTCGTCAGTGACATCATATCATCGCCATCCTTTGGAAAGCAGGCACAGCCGGCAGAAATCGTGCAGTGGTATTTCTTTCCGTTCAGAATGCGCTGATGCCCCAGCTCCTGCTGGAGCCTGTGATAAAAGCCGGCAATCTCGTTGGAATCGGTACAGCTCCTGAGAAGAACGATAAATTCATCACCATCATTGCGGTACAGCCTTGCATATTCCGGAAGAACAGACTGGATGATCTGCGCCGTCTTGGCCAGCACCTCATCTCCAAACTGGTGATTGTACAGCTTGTTGATGCTGGAAAAACCATCCAGATCCAGGATCATCATGAAGAAATGCTCCTCCTTGGCAACCATCATCTGCAGCGTATCCTCCAGCTCATATTTGTTAAACTGACCGCTCAGATAATCGATTTTATTCTTACGTCCCAGATTGGTGATAATGCCGGCAAACAAAACCGGCTGTCCATCCTCATCCCGCTCCACATGACCGCGGCATCTGAGCCACACCCACTCGCCTCTGCAGTTTCTGGCACGATACTCCACATTGTGAAAATCCACACGGCCATCGGCAATTTCCTGATTCCCTTCCAGAAATATCTTCTGGTCTGCCTCATGAATTCTTGCGCCCCATACATTGGCAGCATCATGCACGATTTCCGATGGGAGATCAAATTCCTCAACCATGGCACGGGAATATCGGAAGCAGGAAGGGTCCTCCTTCATATTGCATACATAGATATAATCATCGCTGCTCTGCATCAGGGCACTCAGCAGCAGATCCTTATCATAGGAAAACTGGCGCACCTCCTCACTTTCATGGTAAGGGCGCAGCGCAAAGGCTTTTCTTGACTGCTCCAGATGATAGCGGCGTTTTGACAGATACATTTCATCATCTGCACGCATAATGATTTTTTTCACTGACAGCTCCATATCCGCCATGATCTGTGTAATTCCGAAGCAGAAGCCCATGGTATAGGGAAACTCCCTGCTTTCTTCCTCCAGTTCATTCAGAATTTGATCCAGCAGGTTGCGTACCTCTTTTTTGGAAAGCTGTTGAAAAACAAGGAGAAACTCATCACCGCCCAGACGGATTGCGAAATCCCCGGTCTGCAGACTGCTGCGAATTTTTTCCGCTACCCTTTGCAGGATCCGATCCCCCTCCTGATGTCCACAGCGTTTGTTTATGGTATCCAGATCATTGATATCCAGAAGGACCGCAAGAAAGGAGGTACTCTGCGCTTTGGCTGTACGGATACAGGAATCCAGAAGCTCCTCCCCTGCCTCCTTATTCCACAGAGCAGTGAGATGATCATGCTGTATGTCCGCCTTACTGTTTGCCTTGCCTTTGCTTTGCATAGACGTCACCACCTTTTTGTTTCTTCTTTCATTGTACAACAAAAAGATGACGAAACAAATCAAAAACTGAGATTTCTGCCATATACTAGAAAGAAAACCGGCAGAGTAGGAACCTCACTTAATTTCTTACAATTTATGGAAGGTTCTTTGTAAAGGTAAAACCGGCATGGAAATGCTTACCTGACCATGGTAAAATAGAAACATAAAATGAGGAGGTGCTTGCTTTATGACAGATAAAAAGAAACTCTGGGGGATCGCCGGTATCGTTGCGGCAGTTGCAATCGTTGCGGTTGCGGCGTATTTCTTATTCAGCGGCGGTTCAAAGCCGGAGTCCGTATTGCTTTCCTATACTGATCTTTTGAAAGAAGGCAAATACAAGGACATGTATTCCCTGATCAGCAGCGACGCGAAAAAGAAATGGAAGGAAGAAGATTTTATTACGCGAAACAAAAATATTTATGAGGGGATCGACGCATCTGATTTCTCGATGGAAATCAAAGACAGTTCGGATACAGGGGATGACGGAAGCGAAATCAGCTATCATGTTCGTATGAAGAGTGCAGCCGGAACCATTGATTTTGACAATAAGGCGACGGTGGTTAAGGAAGATGGTGATTACCGTATTGTATGGGACAGCACGCAGATATTTCCGCAGCTGCATGATTCGGATAAGGTGAATGTGTCCGTTACCGAGGGGGAAAGAGGATCGATTCTTGACCGGAACGGAAAAGCACTGGCACAGCAGGGAAGTGTATTTCAGGTTGGCCTGATAGCAGGAAAGCTGGGAAATGAGGCGGATACGGTTTCTGCCATGGCCAGAGTTCTGGATGTCAGTGAGGACAGTATCAAAAAAGCACTGTCAGCCTCCTGGGTACAGGATGATATGTTTGTACCAATCAAAACGATCACGGCAGCGAAGCGTGCGGAAATCATTGAGGGGCTTCGAAAAATTGACGGTGCCTTTGTACAGGAAACCACCGGACGCGTGTATCCGTATGGCGAAATGACAGCGCATATCACCGGATATGTGCAGAATGTCACCGCTGAGGATTTGGAAAAGCATAAGAAGGAAGGCTATACCGCAACCAGTATCATCGGTAAGAGCGGTCTGGAAAGTATTTATGAAAGCAAGCTGAGGGCAGTCAGCGGCTGTAAGATCATCATTGTGGATGAAAATGGTGATCTGAAGGATACCGTTGCCGAACAGAAGGCCAGAAACGGTCAGGATATTCGTACGACCATTGATATCGAAGCACAGCGCTCCGCATACAATCAGCTGAAGAAGGATGCAGGAAGTGCGGTAATCATAAATTCCCATACCGGTGAGGTTCTGGCAATGGTCAGTACACCGGCTTATGATCCCAATGATTTCGCAATGGGCATGGATAGCAAAACATGGGACTCCCTGAACAGCAACAAGCAGAAGCCGCTGTTGAACCGCTTTGTTTCCACCTATTGTCCGGGTTCTACCTTTAAGGCGATTACCGGAGCCATCGCTCTGGATTCCAAGACGATCACAGCGGAAACCACCTTTGAAAAAACAGATAAGTGGCAGAAGGATTCCAGCTGGGGGAAGAATTATGTAACGACGACGCAGTCCTATACAGAGCCAAGCAATCTGAAAAATGCCTATATCTATTCCGATAATATCTTCTTTGCACAGGTAGCGGATAAGATCGGTGCAGAGACATACACCAGCTATCTCGATAAAATCGGATTCCGCAAGCAGATGGATTTTCCGTTCACAGTTGCGAAGTCCACGTATGGGGATGAGCTGGAGAATGCACAGAAGCTTGCGGCAACCGGCTATGGACAGGGTGATCTGCTGGTATCCCCGCTTCATCTGACGGCCCTGTATACCGCCTATGTCAATGACGGCAGCATCCTGCAGCCATATCTGGTATATGAGGATGGAAAAGCAAAAACCATGGTGAAGAACGCGTACAGCGCAGCTACTGCGAAAACAGTGTTTAAAGACCTGCAGGCTTCCATGTCCGGATATGGGAATAACCCTACCAAAGCAGCCGGGAAAACCGGTACTGCACAGGTGAATCACGGGGAACAGGAAATCGGCTGGCTGAGTGCAGTCAATGATAACATAGCGGTTACCGTTATGATTGATGATACCAAGGATATTGGTGAAAGCCATTATGTCATACCGAAGGTGCAGAGTATTTTAAACGAGGTTAAATAGTACGTGCGAGGTATCCGGTGTTGACCGGATACCTTTTTGTACTTGCAGAAGCTTATGACTACAGCATTGTTTTTTTTGCACTACTCTGTTCATTCCTGAAAGAACACGGTATAATACAGAGGTAGACGGAGGTGGAAATATGGCATTTCGCATTGTACACTGTAATATCAATGTAACTGATTTGAATAAAAGCATCGCCTTTTATGAGCAGGCACTGGGACTGCAGGTCGCCAGAAAGCTGGAGGCGGAGGATGGAAGCTTCACGCTTTGTTATTTGCAGGATGATACCGGCAGCTTTCAGATTGAGCTGACCTGGCTCAAAGATCATCCGCAGCCCTATGAGCTGGGCGAGAATGAGAGTCATATCGCTTTTGCAACAGATGATTTTGAGGCAGCGCACAGACTGCATGAGGAGATGGGCTGTATCTGCTTTGAGAACAAAGAGATGGGAATTTATTTTATTCATGATCCGGATGACTACTGGCTGGAGGTTGTTCCGGCATAGGAACTTGTTTGGATATACGTAAACATCTGCATTTTTTTGCAGGTGTTTTTATATGCGGTTATCGATGAATTCCCGGTTGTTTTTCAGTGAATCCCCTGAACAGAGCCGCACGGTGACCGCTCTTTTATTGACACAGACAGGCGATATTTCTTCCTTTCATCATAGAGGTATCCTTTAAAGAAAGAATAAGTTCATAAAGCCATAAAATTTTAGGAGTTTACCCCTTTTCATACGGAATTGCAGATGGAGGATGCGGCAGTCTATCTTCTGGAATGCGATACGTAGGATGCTGTAAAAGCCAGGCTTACGAATACAACGTCTGCATAATGAACATATGAAAAAGCTGAGTCCTGTATCGGCTTCAGCTTTTTAGATAGTGCGATTCTTTGTACAGTGAACGTGAAGCCTACTCTTTGCTTTCATAAATGGAAGCAGCGCAGATCAGCTGACACCGGATCATTTTTCTGTTGCCAGGTTTTTAAAGGGCTGTGTAGGCAGAGCCCCCTGCAAACATAAGCATTTTGCCGGTAGCACTGTATACCTGCTTTCAGTTCCTGAAAGAGTATATGCATGTATGATCATTTCCATATCATATGGTGTGTCATTTGCAAAGCACATTTCTACAAATTTTCATTTTGCATGAGTATCTACTGTCGTCCTTTTTTTTTTTTGGCGGATCCTCCCGCCATACCTGCACCGGATGTCAATAAGGTAACCAGCAGCAGACCCGTGGAAGTCGCATCCGCTGTATTTGGCGCTTCCTCCTGATTCGTTTGCGTGGATGCTTCCTGCTTCTTATCACCTATGGTAAACTTTGTTTCTGCATAATTTCCGTCATGATACGTAAAACGTACCGTGTAGCTTCCCTTTTCCAGCGTATTCAGATACTCCGGCTTCAGGGTTAACACCGTGCTTCCGGATGTGAGTGTATAGTAATCACTACTGAGTGCACTGCCGTTGATAAAAATACCATACAGATCTCTCAGCTCTCCGGAACAGATCAGCTCCAGGGGCTTATTGCTTCCCATGATATAGGTTTGGTTTCCTTTCGTGATCACAGGTGTTTTCGTTCTAGCTTGGATAAGCCATGTACTGCCGGCAGGATCAACCTTCAGGATTCCGTTATTGGAATTGGTGATGTATTGATCTTCTATCATGATATCAATGGAAGCATTGCTTAATTCCGTCGGTTTTCCACAGAATTTTATTTGCATTCTCGTATCGCCTTTTGCTACTCCATCCGCTGCAATCACCCGCATTCCTTTTGGTAAAGAGTAAAACCAGGAGGAAATATCGCTGCCCTTTGCCAGTTTATGGAAGGCTGCATTTGTCAACGTAATCGTGCTGTAGCTTGCAATTTCTTCATTTACATAACCGGTAACTTTGATCCTATCCAGCGTTCCTCTTGCCTCGGTAGAAGCTGCTGTACCATAAACCTCAATCGTGGTGTCTTTATGAATATTCATGATACTGAGGGTATACATCGTTTTCTCATCGGCAAATGATCTCATGGCACGCTTTTCACCATCGATGACAGCATACGGCACGGATTCAAATGCTGTTTTCTCATCTGCATTCAGCGTAAGAATTACATTATCCAGTGGGGTGACACCTTCATTTTTTTCCAACGTGGCAGTTGCATTTTTTAAGTTATCAGTATTCAGAATCAATTTGGAAGAAGTCAGTACGACTGCTTCCCCCTTCACTGAAATCGTGTAGGAATCAGTGACATCGCCGTATATAGAGACGTCATAGTTATAAATCATGGCGGTACTATCACTTTCCCTTCGTATTGTTACATTGCTGTTATCGCTACGAGCAAGCGGACTGTCCGTAAAGTAATATCCGTCCTTCGCCCTGACAGTCAGGGTAAGCTTACCATCGGTTTCTGTCTTTAAGGTTGCGTCCGCATTTTTTAATGCCGTTGTGTCCAGTGATGCCGCAGGTGCTGCTTTCTCCTGTGCTGTAAGTGGTGTTTCGGCACTCACTTCATCCGCATGGATGCTTACACCCCCGCTCATCATGAACAGCATGGCCAGCGCCATACAGGATGCTCCTGTTCTTTCCAACAATCTTCTTTTCATATCCTTGTCCTTTCCGACAGCTACTCGCTGTCTGATCGCATCTGTTTTCCGTATCAGGTGTTGTATGAAGCTACAGTCTGCTCAGTGCTCTTCTTTATTTATATAGAACTGCAATACCGGCACCGGAAACCGTAAATGTGCAAAGCAGCATTCCTGCGGAAGTCGCAGCTGCTGTATTCGGTGCAGCGGCATTCGTTTTTTCATTTGGTGTCACAGCCTTTTTATCATTTTCCACCCGGATGGATGCCTTGCGCTCATGTCTTCATCCGCCTTTATCGAGTACCCTGTATGCTCCTGTTCCTACGTTGTGCCTTTTGCCCCCTCATCCGCCTGTACCGAATTGTCATTTGCATGAGCAGTGACATCGCACTCAGCAGCATACCGGCCGCCATGGCATATCCGCTACTCTTTTCATAAAAGCCCTCATACATGGTTTCTCCTCTCTTAGAAAAACAATGACGCTTTTGACATCACAGTTCCCCATGTGAATATTTAAATGCTACATACCCTGATAAAATTCTATATATATAATAATATCTCAGAAGAATAATAGCGATACGGCACGCCCTTTCTTGAACAAATCTTGAACAATTTATCACACAGAAGTCACGTTTTGCCAATATAAAGTACGTCTGCATGCATATCCTGAAGAATCCGCTTCATTATAAGAAGAGATGGATACGTTCGAATCATTGCCGTGCGGCTTTATCACCGAAGAACAGACAGGTAAACATTCCTTGTGCAAACATCTTGAAAATTTAGTGTTCTGGTCCTATAATGTACAGGAAAAGCGAGGTTCTATGAAAAAACTAACACTGGAAAACTGGCAGGAGCTGCAGCCGTATATTGCACTTGCCGATTATCATGAATACAATTCCAATACCGTGACAATGCTGATGTGGACCAGCATGTATGAGGTCTATTTTGAAACTTATCCCGACTATGCCATCGCCTATACCTGTATGCCGCACCGTGAACCGGTCTGGTTGATGCCATACTGCACAAGGGATCATCGTTTTGAGGCTGTTCATGCGATCCGCACCTATTCTCAGAAGCATGGAATCGCCTTTGAAATTCATTCCATGACCAAGGAATTTAAAAACTGGCTGGTGGATACCTATCCGATGGAATTCCTTATATGGGACTGCTATGACGCAAGAGATTATGTATATGACCGCAGGCAGCAGGAAACATTGTCCGGCAAAAAAATGCAAAAGCGCAGAAATCACTTCCATGCCTTTTTAAAGCAGTATGAAGGACGCTTTGTTTACCGGCAGCTTGATGAAAGCACCAGAGAGGATGTCTATGCCTTTCTGCGCTACTGGCAGTCCTTCAAGGATGTGGATGACAGCATATCCGCCGAGGATATCGGAATTCATCTTTTGCTGGAGCATATAAAGGAGCTTCCGATCGAGGGCGGCTGTATCTATATTGACGGCAGACTGGAAGCATTTAACATTGCATCACGGCTGTCGAAGGATATGATTCAGATCCATGTGGAAAAAGCGAACCGTGAAATTCGCGGTCTGTATATCGCAATTCTAAAGCTGTATCTGGAAACACTGGAGGAGGACATCGTGTATGTCAACCGCGAGGATGATATGGGACTGCCCAAGCTGCGAAAGGCAAAGACGGATATGCAGCCGGTATGTAAAATTCAGAAATTCGGAAGCGCACATCAGGCGTTAAAAATCCAGCAGGCAGATGCTGCCTGGACAAGGAAAATCCGCTCCCTGTGGGAACAGCAGTTTCAGGAGGAAACGGCAGAAAGCACCCAGTTTTATTTTGAGCGCCTCTACCGTGAGGAAAACTGCCTTCTGCTGGTCAGTGAGGAGGAGCTGATCTGCATGCTGCAGCTTCGCCCCATGACAATCGTTCTGGATGGAAAGGATGTCCGTGTACCGTTTATTGTTGGAGTCGCCACCAATCCGGAGTATGAGGGCTGCGGCTATATGGGGATGCTGCTGCGGTATGCCTTAAAGACGGTACAAGGGAAGGCTCCGTTTGTATTACTGCAGGCTTATAACTGGGATTTGTACAAGAGCTTCGGATTTATTGAGCAGTATCAACGGGTTCGCTGGAAGCTGAAAAAACAGAGTGACGCTGCCGACGGCGGCACTTGGAAGCAGGCAGAGGATGCACAGGATCTCTTAACCCTGTATCTGCACTTCTGTGAACAGAAAAACGGCTGGCGGCGACGTGATCTGGCATATTATAAGAATCAGTTTCTTCCCAATGCGGCAATCTGGAATCAGAAAATCCGCGTCTATTGGGAGGATAATCAGCCAAGGGGATACATCGTACAGGAGGAATCAGCACAGGAGCTCCATATTCGTGAGTGCATCTATGCGGATGAGGAAGCCCTGCAGCATATGATGCGGTATTTGGCACAGGAAGAAAAAACGGTTTATGTCGATCTGGATACAGAGGCACAGGTGGAGGGCCGCAGGAAGCCGGAAACCTGTATGATGGTAAAACAGCTTGGGAAGCAGACATTTCCACAGGATTGCCTGTTTATTCGGGAGGAATTGTAAACAAGCTGCCTATGCCCTTATTATGAATGCAGAATGACTTATCTCCTCGATCTGACACTGTGATCTGACACTGTGCCTGCCGGAAGCCAGCAGTGCAGGAAGCCGGACAATCTGTGCACATAATTACATAAGCTTTTGAAAAAACAGCAGAATTGCTGTTCATCTGAAGAAAAAGGAAATCTCAAGCCAGCCTTTATACGGCATGGAAAGGGATTTCCTATTTTTTTGCTTACAGTCTGATTTTCTTACGCTTCCTTTAATAGCTCTTTCAGCTTTTCCACAGCCTCCGCAAAGCTACGCACAAAATATCCGTGCTTCAGGATTGCACCCAGAACATAATGGTTCATCCCCATCGTCGGTACTGCATAGCAGTTGGCAGACTGCAGACGGATATCACTGTTGATACCGATAATAATTTTGGTATCCGATTTGATTGCGATTCCCAGCTCCACCATGACACCGGCATCCTCATTTGTCAAATCCGCTATGAAGATATCACACGCTTCCACAGCCTGTGTATCTCCCTCATAAATCATTTCCGGTGTCGGCAGGGATTGCTTGTTTTCGTTAAACGGCTGATCGATCGGATTGAAAATATCCAGCTCTGGAAATTCTCTTCGTAACATGACCCCTTCCGCTTTACGCTGGGCAACCTCTGCCTCATTAAACAGCGACCCTGCTACATAAACCTTTAACATCTGCATCACTCCTCATCTTTTCAAACTGCATTATACTATAGGATGCAGCTGTCCGTAAACGAAAACACCTTCCTGTTTTCTGCGTGACTGCCGCCTCATAACTGCTATAAAATTGCTCATAGCATTCCACTATCTGCCTTTTTTTGTGTATTGTGCTGTTTTATGTTAGCTGTACCGCTGTCAGCTGCTTTCTTCTAAAAAGTATATGGCAAATATGCGCAGTTGCTTATTCCTCCTGCTTTTTTTATACTATATACAGGTCATGACCTACTGCCTGGATTTTCCGCACGGACGCCGTCTCCTTCCTTTTACACGTGTGGAAAACCCGGCAGTTCAGCAGTGTTCAGGACTCTATTTTGCAGAAAATATGTTTCTTTTGGACTTCCTATGTATATCCTGTATATTTTTTCATCAGCATATGTAAAAAAGTGCGCAAATTGCATAAAACCTATAAGAAACATGATACAATAATTTAAAGGAAGGTGGTATTGTATGAAAGGCTATCAGCTGAAAATCACCCTGAAGGGTACATCGCCTCCCGTGTGGCGCCGTATCTGGATTCCGGCAGATATGACATTCCGAAATCTGCATGAGGCGATTCAATATTTATTTGGATGGATGGATTATCATTTATACGATTTTGAAATTGCCCGGGAGCATGTGAAGATCCTGTGCGATGATGGAGAAGCCTTTGAATTTGAAAGAGATACGGTTTTTAAGGATATGGATACCCCGCTGCATACCTATCTGAAAGAAAAGATGAAGCTTGTATATACCTACGATTATGGAGATAACTGGGAACATGTCATTCTGGTTGAAAAGCAGAGTGAGGAGGCACAGTCCCAGATAAAGCTTCTGAAATGGAAGCAGGATAATCTTGCGGAGGATGCCGGAAATGTGGACGGCTATCAGGAAATCGTTGCGAAAGCGGCAGATGAAACAAACGAAGAGCATGAGAAAATGAAAAACTGGCTGGAAATGCAGCATATTCCCTTTGATGAGGAAATGGTGAGGGAGGATCTTGCCTCCATCACGCAGGAGGATATGTATTTCACATTGAGTCCGGAAGCCGGAATGGTTCTTAATGAAGCACTTGCCGCATTCATCGACCAGCTGGACAAGATGGAGCTTTGCGGTATGAGTCTGATAACAGCAGATGATCAGGAAACAAAAAAGGTGCTTGTAATCGCTCAGTATGAGGAAGGCTATAATATGCAGCTGTACGAGAATGAGACGGATTATATGCGTGGCGTGGAAAGTACACCTGAGCTGCCCGGCTATAATCTGTATGCCAACGGTGTAAGCATCATCTGTCTGGATCAGGGCTTTCAAAGGGGAGATGGCTGGGTAAGCGAGGATGGAACCTGTATTGTCAAAATCATGCAGACAGGCTATCTTCCTATGGATCCGGATGATGAGGCGGCTTATGAAATTGCGAATGACCTGCACGATTTTCTGGATATCCTGCAGTCCTGCGGCCACCGCAACCTGCCGGATTACAACGAGGGGCGAATGCTGTCGGGTATATGGAAAAAGGATGGCACGCTGGATATCAGTTATCCGGAAATCCGAATGCTGAATGAAAGCATCACACTGCATTTGCAACCGGATCAGGCTGCTCTGCTGAACAGGAAGAAAAAAACGATCAGGGAGCTGCAGGTCGATCTGATTGCGGATTTGTTAGAAACAGTAGCAGATATCCGCCTGCCCCTGTATCTGACTCTTGAAAATGAAGATTATCAGCTGAAAATACCGCTGGATGATGAGAGCTATCGCGGTTTTGAGGAGATGAGCAGAAGTGTCGTATCCTTACTCTGTGGATTTATGGAAGAGTATGGAAGGATTACCACACTCATCGTTAATAATGATAATATGGCACAGATGCTCAGCGGACTGTGTGAGGATTTATCAATAAAGCTGCGCATTGAAGACTTTATGAGTGAGGCACAAAAGCTCATGATGGAGGAGGACCTGCACCACGACTTTGAAATGCTGAATACGCTGGCAGGTATGAGTGAGGAGGAATTTTATCAGTTTCTCGATCAGCTCGATGAACACCAGCTGGAAGGCTTCAGTCAAATGATTGAGCAGTACATGGACAAATACGGACTGGACAGTGAGCATGACAGCCCGCTGCCGAAATTAAAAGCAAAAAAGCACTTCGATGCCTGAGTATTCTGTACGCAGAAGTCCTGTGACTGTCGAGAACAGAAGAAATGAAGCCAAGCCTTTTGATAAGAACAGAACAGTAAAAACGGAAAGCTGTATACATAGCATACGGCGCCTGCTCTTCTTATGCAATGCATAAGGTATCTTTCAGAGTGTTGAAAGACATACAATTGTCACAAGAGTCTTATCCATTTGGTTATCATAAAGATTACATAAAAGGATCAATTCCATCGCTTTTATGAAAAGAAAACGATGAATCTGATCCTTTTTGCTATGCATGAGCTGTATCTTTTCCATCTTTAAGCAAGGATTCATAATCAGAGTGCTTGCTTTGCTGTTCCTATAAGATAATAAGACACCTCATGTTTGCTTTCCTACGCTGTGACTGCAAATATTGTTCAAGATAAGGCATTGAAGAAAGAAAAGAAGGAACACACCGATGTTCAAATGCGCATACCATAAGCACTTTTTTCATGCTCGCGCTCAGCTTCCAACCGGCATTTGCATGTCATCATCTGTTTGAGAATTGTTTAAAACTTGAAGCTCTCATTATAGTAATCCTGCAGCTGCTTTTGATATTGCTGTGGGGTCACATTACAGATTTCACGAAAATCATGAATGAAATGTGCCTGATCATAAAAGCCGCACTGCTGGGCAATGGCAGTCAAAGTAAGCTTTTGTTCCTTCAAAAGACTAACAGCCTGATTGATGCGCTGTATTTTCTGTATGGTTTTCATACTGCAGCCAAGGCGCTGCTGTACCAGCCGCTGCAGATGCCGGCGGCTGTAGCCGAAGCTGTCCATTACATCGGCGATACGCGTCTTAGCGGAAAGTCCCTGCATAAGAGCTGCCATTGCATCATCCTGTTTGTTCATCATGGAGAGAAAAATGGTATCGAGCTGCTGAAAAAAGGACGCTTCCCCTTCTGCCTTGTCATAGGCTTCCATAATCAATGCATGACATCGGTGATTCACCTGCTTCAGCTCGATGCGCATATCACGATACGGATATTGGTCTGCCAAGAACAACGCATGGGAGCCCGAGGGACGAAATTCCACAAAATACTGAACCTGATCCTCCCCCTCCTCTTTCCAGACGGTCACCATTCTGGTTGTCGGTCCCCAGTATTTTAAATCCAAACCGCTATCCTGCTTCATATTCATGACAATACAGCCGCTGATATCCGGAACCAGATGCAGCTGCTCGGTTATCATGTAGTGGCTGTGGCAAATCGTATAGTGTGCAATATATGGTCGCAGCAGGGGGTGCGGCAACAGATACGTATGCGTATCCGTTTTCCACAGACAATCCTGAATATCCTGCTTCAACTTCATACTATTTTTCAATATACTGTATCGCGATACAGTCCAGACCCGTATGCGCCGCAATTACGGCACTGATGGTATTGATTCTGATTTCTAGGCGGCTGTTTCTCTCCAACAGCTGTCTGCGGATATCCTCCGCTTTTTCCAAACAGTCGGAATGAATCACATACACATAGCCTTCTCTGCCTGCCAGCTTTTCACTAATCGTATCCACAGCATGAGCAGCTGCCTTTTTCTCTGTACGCACCTTTTCCAATACGTCGATTTTTCCCTGTGTGGAGGGATCGATGATAAGCACAGGCTTGATTTTCAAAAGACTAGCCGCTGCGGCTGCCAGCGGGGTCAACCGGCCTCCCCGTTTCAGATGCTGAATATCATTCGGCAGAATCAATGTTCCGCTCGTCCTGATCAGCTTACTCAAAAGCTCGCTGATTTCGGCACCGCTTTTTCCTTCATCTGCATATCGTTTTGCCAGCAGTGCTTCATGTCCCTGCAGATCACAGGTTGTAAAATCCTCGATATGAATGACTGGTATACCAATCTCTCTTGCCATTACCTGAATGGTGTTGAAGGTCGATGAAAGACCGGATGATAAGGGAACCGATACGATTTCTTCATAGCCCTGTTCCTTGATTGTACGTAGTGTAGCCTCGATAACACTGCCCACCGGCATACTCGTTTTCGGAGTATGCTGTTTACGCAAAGCTTCATATAATTCTTCCGTACTGATATCCACACCATCCTGATATGAGTGTTCCTCATCAATTACCTGTAATGGTAGAAGGAATATCCCATGCTCCTGTGCCTGCTGAATCGTCATAGCACTTCCGCTGTCCGTTAATATTGCTGTTTTCATATCCTGACACCTCTTTCATAAACTTACTTATTCATAACACACTCCTATTTTACACCAAATTACTCGGAAATGAAAATTAAAGTTTGTTTTGGTCTGTGAAAGAGAAAGCATATAAGCTTCTTAACTAAAAATTTCATGAAATCGTGTAGTTTCTATAAGAAATTATCACACACCGAATGCTGTTCATTTGTTTCGACACAATTCTTCTGTGTACTTTACTGCTTTCATACATACACACTTTAGCGAATTCTTCTGTTATCGTCTTTTCCTGCAGCTTGTTCTACTGCACACTCATGACCACTGTGTATTTTTCTGTCATTTTGACAATCACTCTCGCTTGTCTTATGATATGTACGTGAGATAGCAATCACGTTCGATCAAAGTGTTTTATTATCTGTGGTGGAAAGGAGTACAGATATTCCTTATATCTGATAGTGAAGCAGCATGAAATATTTATGGAAGGGTTCCTTTGTGGACAAGGAGGATATCCACATCGATCTGCATGATCGCGGGTATCAGTTTGGAGATGGTATCTACGAGGTAACACATGTTTACAATGGTGTGCTATTCGCACTGGATGAGCATATCGACAGATTGATAAACAGCGCTGCCTTTATCGAATTAAATTTGCGGCATACAAAGGATGAAATCGCTGCATTCTGTAGAGGACTTGTAGAACAGAATCACATCGAAAACGGGTATATTTACCTGCAGGTAACACGTGGTGATGGAACGCTGCGCAATCATGGATTCTCCATGTATGAGGAGCAGCAGCCGGTATTCTGCGGTTTTGCGCAAAGCAGTACACGCAGTGAAGAAAAGATGGTCAAGGGGGCTGATGCGATAACAGTGGAGGATCGCCGTTCTCTTATGTGTAATGTGAAGTCACTGAATCTGCTGCCAAACTGTCTGGCCAAGCATGCAGCACAAAAAAAAGGTGTCAGCAAGGCAATCATGGTGCGTGACAATATCGTTACAGAGGAAAAGTCCGGCAATATCTTCATCGTAAAGGATGGCATAGTTCTTACTCATCCCAATGGCGGAAAAATTCTTCCGGGTATTACGAAACAGCTGATCATCGAGCTTCTCCATCAGCACAATATTCCGGTATGGGAAAAGGAATTTAGCGAGGAAGAGCTGCTGCATGCGGATGAGGTCATGGTAACCGATACCAACAGTGAAATTGTTCCTGTTATCAAAGTCAATGATATCATTATCGGGAATGGTGCACGCGGTGAAATAACCAAAAAAATCCAAATGCTCTACAAATCCCTAATTGAAGAGAAATGTGGTAAACTGTAAGTATGTAATCACTACGGGGAAGAAACGAAGCAATGTTTCTTCCTTTTTTCCATCTGGAGGGTTTATGAAAAAATCAAGAAGAAGTCAGCTTCTGCAGCATATTGCAGAAATCACATCCATCGCTATTGCGAATAAAGAATATACTGGTATCAATACCGACGCCTTTACCATCAGTCTCGATCTGAATCTTGACCGTGCTAATGTCAGTCGTATGCTGAATGATCTGTGGCGGGAAAATATTCTTATCAAAATACAGGGACGCCCCACCTTTTATCTGCACCGTAAAACACTGCTGAAGCGCTATCCCAATTCCTATATACCAGCGCTCATACCTAAAAATGAAGAGCTTGCCACTTATCTGGAGCACTCGCTTGTACTCTCTCAGGAAACAGCGAAGGAAGCATTTACCAGTTGCATTGGGCATTCCATTCGGGAGAGTATGTATCCCATCATTGAGGACATCAAGGTCTTTCTCACCTATCCACAGACCATGCGCTCCATCATGATCTGCGGTCCGCACAAAAGCGGAAAGCATCATCTATTACGCTGTATCATGCAATATCTGAAAATTGACACAGAACAGCTACTTCATATTGACTGCGCAGCAATCGCGTTAGGAAAGCTGACAATTTCTGACATTATGCAGCGAATCGATACAAGCCTTGATCAGGAAAAAAGCAACATCATCCTGTTTGAAAACCTGGATGCACTCACGGAACTCCCTGCAAGCATTACGACGATGGAAACCTTGCTCCGCTTTTATCAGCGAATGGCAGAGAGCAATGAGCTGAACCTGCTATTTCTTGCCGTGACTGCAATGAATGAACACTTTCTACAGCTGCAAAAGCTGTTTCAGAAGGTATATGAGCTCCCTGATTTGAATAGCAGAACATTAAAGGAAAAGTATGAGTTTGTGTTGCATTTTATGCAAAATGAAGCAGATGCAATCGGTAAGACGATTTCTCTATCCTCCTCCATTCTAAATTGCTTTGCGACTGCATGCTATCCGGGGAATCTACAGAATCTGAAGCAGGAACTGCGACACGCCCTTTCCTATGCATACATACAATCCTCACAACAGCAGGAAACCTTTATCACTATTGATTATCAGCATCTCTCAGATGAACTGCTTGCCAGTATCCGCAATGTATCCGATATACTTCCCATCATAGAAAGCATTACCTCCACACTGCAGGAAAAAAATCACTTTCTGATTCCGGAGACAGAATGTATTCCCCTGCAAAAGCTGCTGCACAGCTGTATTCAGGAGGATGGTATCCTGCAGGCATTCACACACCGGGAGCCAAGACTGTCCGAATACTGTAAGCAGGAGCTGCGCAATGCCGCAAAGCTGGAAATCAATCAGCTGTATTCACTGTCATTACAGAAGATACGGGACTGCATACAGCAGGTTTTGGATAAACATGCCTTCACAATACAGGAAAAGCAGCTGGATAAGCTGTGCATACGTATAAACAATCTATTTTCCATATTGAAGCATCACTCCTATTCCACCGCGTTCGTCCCCGATATGGATATGCAGGATACTGCTATACAATTGCTTTGTGAGGAAATATGTGAAGCATTAAAACAAACCTTTGATAGAAAGCTTCCGGATATGGAGCAGTTGTTCATGTATTGTTATCTGTTGTATTCCAGAGAGCATCACATAAAGGGCAGCATCGCTGTTTTGGTTGCCTGTCAGTGTGAGGGAATTGCTGAAAAATATGCCACCCATGTAAATACTATGAAGTATCAGGTGAAATGCCGGTACATTGATGAAACTGGTACAGCATCCACAAGAAATCTGACAGCCTTTCTCAGTACCGTTGTGGATAAGGTAAGGGAAATTGATGAGGGAAGCGGTGTTGTCATCATTACCGATTTTAATCCTCTGCTTGATTTTGATTCCGAAATTCGCAGCAGTACAGATATCGAAACGGTAACGCTTTCCCCAACCTCACTGCCGCTTCTGATTCAGGTGATGAATATGGTGAACAATCCATCTATACAGCTGGAGGATATACGGAATTATGACTATGGAACCGCCCTGCAGATACCGCAGAGCGATTCGACAGGCTATGGTATTGAGATACAGAAAACGCTGGATGATGTAGCGGACAAAATTCTATCAGAATCTCTTGTATTCCTGAATCCGAAGAAAGCTACAATGGCATTGTTTCGAGTATTGATGAAAATTTATGAGGATCTCGGACTAAATTATACTGATGAAATATCCATCCGTTTTATTTTCCACAGTGCGTTTATGATTGAGCGTGTAATTCGTAGAGAACCGTTGATCTATAAAAATACAAACAGTATCATTTCCACAAACCGTGAGGTTTATACTTCCATTGACCGCAACATGGAGCTGGTGAATGATGTATTCGGTATCAGCATTCCATCCAGTGAAATTGCACGACTTTCTGAAATTTTTGTTGATCTTATCAATGGTTGTGAACAGGAGGAATGTAGGACAGGCATTGATTGATACCAGGCAAAGCCATCATAATCATCTCATATCGCAATGCACTTATTGTTTCGATATCAACTATCATAGATCATTCTAAGGCGATTCCTGATAAGCACCAGTAAAAGGCTGATCCTGAAAAGTCAGCCTTTTATCTTCTATTTCTGTTCGTATCATCACGTTTTAAATACGTTTTTTATTACTACCAACACATGATAAATGTTTCCTTATTGCAGGTACTGCAGACCGCTTCTGCTTGATTCTTAACCTTAATACCGTATAGGCAGCATATTTTTTAAAATCAATGCAGCATAATCAAACGCAGGTACTACATGGAAAACAGGATGCATCTCTGCACCCTGTTTTCATTTTCTATAAATATCAATAATGCGGCGTATTTCCGCTGCATTATTCGCGATTTCCGCTTGTGTCCCATTTGTAAGCAAGCCACCGAAGCCTACACAGGAAATCCCGTTTTCCAGCCACTCCTCTAAATTATCAAGACTTGCACCGCCACTTGCCATTAACGGCATTTCCGGAATCGGTGTTTGAATGATTTTCGCAAGCTGCGGCCCATAGAAATTGGAAATCGGAAAGGCCTTGATATAGGAGGCACCAACCTCTAACGCCTCCAGCATCTCTGTAATGGTCGTACAGCCTGGTGCGTATGGTATCTGATAGCGATTGCACATACGCGCGACCTCTCTGCTGAAATTCGGAGCAATGACGAATTTCGCTCCTGCCAGAATTGCCATACGGCAGGTTTCCGCATCCAGTATTGTTCCGGCTCCGACTAGCATAGTCTTTCCAAATTCATGATTCAGTGCCGCAATGACATCTCCTGCATTGGGGAGTGTATAGCTGATTTCCATCACATCAACACCACCCTGCAAACAGCCTCTTGCAATTTCCTTTCCCCGTTCAATACTCTCTGTACGAACGATTGCCATAGCACCGCATGCCTCCATACGGTTCACTATATCTGCTTTAAACATATTACATCTCTCCTTCCTGCACATAGTACTGCAGCATTTCCCGAATTTCAGCCAATACAGCCTCATTCGGCATAATGATTGGTTTTCTGCATTCTCCAGCCGCTATTCCAGCCATATTCATAGTAGCCTTTAATACCGACGGTATACTCCCCAGCTTCAACACCTTACGCAAAGGCTCGATCTTTTCCTGCATCATCTGTGCCTCTGCTAGCTTTCCTTGTTCAAAATATCTAATGATAGCCACATCAATATCGGTTAGCAGATTACTGGTAGCCGCCACTGCCCCCTTTGCCCCCAGCTTCAATGCCTTTAGTATCAGGGAATCACTCCCACTGAGGACGGCAAATTCCATCTCCCTTGTAAGCTCTATATACTGTTTAATCTGTTCGATATTACCACTGCTGTCCTTAATTCCGACAATATTATCATGACACGCAAGTGCTGCTGCGGTTTGCGGTTCAATATTGTTTCCTGTATTTTTAGGAATATTATAAAGTATAATCGGTATGTTAACAGCATCTGCGACCGCTTCATAATGCTGTAATAGCTCCTGCTGGCTCAGCGGTACAAGAAACGGTGTAATTACACTGAGTGCAGTAATACCCGTCTGTTGCAAAGCCTGCGATAGCTCGATAACCTCCTGTGTGGAATTGCCGCCGCTTCCTGCATACACAGGAACTCTGCAATCAGCATATTCTACCACCATTGCGGCTAGCTTTACTTTCTCTTCTCTGCTTAAAACATGAAATTCACCGTTTGTTCCCAATATAAATATTCCATTAACCCCCTTTTGAATGAGACGTTCCACCAGCCCGCGTACCGCTTCCTCATCAATACTGCCATTTCTCATCGGTGTGACCATTGCAGTTATCAATCCTTTAACTGTCATTGCTGTTCCTCCCTTCGTGTGCGTTCACCAAGACTTCCTCCCGGATGCCATTTTAAATAATCCTTTCCGGTGATATTTTTACGATATTGCAGCAGAACGCTGAGACTCTGCAGCACAAGCAGCTCTACCAAAATACTGGCTCTCGGCGGTTTATTAAGACGATCGCCTTCCTGCTCCACATGAGCATACAGCTGTGCATCACTGTTTGCATACAGCCAGGAATCAGTATTTCCACAGACTGCAATGATTACGGCACGATTTTGCTTCAGCGTCGTTACCGTCTGCTTCAGTTCCGCAGTATTCCCGGAATTGCTGATGACGATGACCACATCCTGCTCGGCCACCTGACCGGCACTTCCATGAACCGCCTCTGTACCATCCAGAAAATAAGCCGGTGTGCCGGTTGACGAGAGCAGAGATGCAGCATAGCCTGCAAGATGCGCAGGCTTTCCGATTCCCGTCACATGAATACGACAGCCTTTCTGTTCCGCTTCCTGAATGAGATTTCCAGCCATTTCCAGCTGCTTCATATCATATGCTTTCACCGCCTCGTGCAGTTGCGCCTCCGCAAGCCGCATAAAGCTTTGTATTTCTTTTATATGCTCCATACTTCCTCCTTTTTATACAATCTGTTTCCGAAAGTTTCCATATACCTGAATTTGTGAGCTGACGATTACAAACGCTTCCGGATCTGTTGTCTGAATCAGCTTCACCATATTCTGCATCTGATCCCTTGTCACGACACTGAGAAGGATTTCCTTCTCGGCCTTTGTATATGCACCAAAGCCGTTCCAGCAGGTGATTCCGCGCTCACTGTAAGCAAGCAGACGCTGACGCAAAAGAGCACTGTTCTCTGTAAAAATCATCAGCTCAACCTCAATATTTCTTTTATGGATACGATCCACGGCAAACGACAGCAGTGTAGAGTGGATCATAGAATACACAGCTGTTTGGAAATCATAAAATAGTAAACAGAGCAGATAGACGGATGTATTCACCAACATATAAATACTGCCAACGCTTCCCTTGTTGCTCTGGGAAAGATAAATACCAATCACGTCAATGCCTCCTCCGCTTCCCTTTCCATTAAAGATCATCACTGTACCAATCGCACATAAGACAGAGCCCACAATGACAGCAACCAGCGGATCCTGCAGGAGCAGCTCACGCTGCACAGGTATCAAAGATAGCATCAGGCTCTGCACAGCAATCGTCAGCAGCGTCATTACGGCAAAGCGCCTGGATACATAATGAAAGGCAAACAAAAAAATGAGAATATTTAAAAGAAAATTGATGATACCGGCAATATCAAAGGGAAACTGCATACCGCTGCATACCGTTATGAAATCTCTGAGCAGCTGAGCAATCCCCATGAAACCCGCACTATACACCTGTACAGGTATCAAAAATATATTCAACGATATTGCAAACAATACTGAACCCAGCAAAACCTGCAGGATATCCTTAACAGTTTCCTTCGTCATGTACATAAACCCGTTGAACGCGTTTCCCCATTCCACAGGTAACCTCCACCGCCGTTCCACCGGTTTCCCGTCCAAGCAAATTGGCACTGATGCGCTGTGTTCCCTCACTGCCCAACACTGTAATGGTATCATTCACCCTAACATCTGGGATATCAGTGATATCGACCATCATAACATCCATACAAATTTTACCAAGAATACGTGTGCGTTTACCGTGTACTAATACATACACCTGATCCGAAGCATACAGACACCGGGAATATCCGTCCGCAAAGCCCAGTGATACAACAGCGATGCGCATTGGCTGTGGGGTGATAAAGGTTCTGCCATAGCCGATGCCTTCTCCCTGCTTTACATCACGTATTGCATAGATGCGTGCTTTCCAGTTGACAATCGGTTCCAGCTTCAGATATTCGATATCCGCATCCGATCCCAGTCCATACAGATACAGTCCCACCCGCACCATATCCAGATGCATTTCCGGATTGGTGAGCGTTGCCTTGGAATTGCAGCAGTGACGAATACCGGGATCTATATGATCTTCTTCAAGACGATGCAACATATCACAGAACAGCTGATACTGCCGAGCAAGAAAGGCTTCATCCTGCAATGCTTTACTGCCGGCAGTTGAAAAATGTGTGTAAATGCCGGTAATCTGTAGCTGTGGCAGTTCATATAATGTCCGCACTTCTTTGTAGGCCTCTGTAATACGCTCCTCCTCGCATGCGATCCCCAAGCGATGAAAGCCGGTATCCAGCTTGATATGCATAGACAGGCGAAGCTTTTTCTGTTCACACAGCTCTGCAATATGCAGAGCATATGAATAGGATAGAGCACTGCAGGTGATATTCTTCTGCGCTGCCTCCTCTATATTGCTGTCATCAAGAAAGCCGAATACCAGAATGGGTGTTGTGATGCCCTGATCACGCAGCTCTCTGGCCTCATAAAAGGATGCTACCGCAAACCAGTCACTCATATCCTCGATTGCTTTTGCGATACGGACTGCCCCGTGTCCATAGCCATCAGCCTTCAGCACAGCTAACAGCTTGGTATCCTTTGAAAGCAGAGCTCTTACTTTTCTTGTATTTTCTTTCAGCTGTTGCAGATTCACCTCTGCATAGGTGCGATAAGGTAATACCTTCATATATTGTTCACGTATGAAGCATGTAAGATACGCCTCATACCTCTCCTTTCCTTCGCCTTTTTGAAAAAATGGATCAATGCTGTGCATAGACCCAAATTACATTAGAATATTCCAATCAGTACACCGAGCGCACATACAGCAGCCAGAATCAGTATGATTTTTACTGCGGATACCTTTTTGTTAAGAAGATATACAGAGAGCAGAACCATACTCAATGGCAGTATGTTTTTTAATATCACATCCAGCACATCCGCCTGCAAGGCAATCTTGCTTCCCTTCCCCAGAACAAATTCAAGCGGTGAGCTCAGCGTAACATAGCTGGCAGCCAGTGCCCCAAGTGTAATTCCACCCAATGTGGAGGTCATAGTTGTAATCCAGTTCAGCTTACCACTGGAGAAAATTTCCTGAATACCTTCTTTTCCTGTATGATAAGATTTCTTAAGGAGCCAGATGGCAAACGGCCAAACGATCGCTACCAGAATACCCTCTAAAAGGAAAGGCGCAATCAGATTACCTGTCTGACCGATACTGATACAAAAGGCAGTAACGATTGGCGCAATGGTACCGGCACGAACGGAATCTCCCAAGCCTGCCAGCGGTCCCATCAGACCTGTTTTTAAAGAATTGATTGCTTCATCGCTGATAGGTGCTCCATTGGCACGCTCCTCCTCCAGCGCCAGTGTAATACCGTGAATCGCAAGACCGCAATAAGGCTCAGAGTTATAAAATTGCATATGCCGCTTACAGGCAGCTGTCAGCTCTTCCGGATTATCCCCATACAGCTTCACCAGCACCGGAGATATGGCATAGAAGAAACCGGGAGCCTGCAGCCGCTCATAGCTGACACTCGCTTCCTGAAAAAACACCCATCTCCACCAGACCTTCATGAGGTCTTTATTGGTAATTCTCTTTTCCTGTTTTACTTCATTCCTTATTTCTTCCATGATTATTCACCTGTCCTTTTTGAAGATAGATCCGTATAGAAATAGGCAATGATGATTGCAAACAATGCTACAACGATCATTGAGAATCCCTGATAGGTCACCATCAGGAAACCCAGCAGAAAGAATAGAATAACCGATTTCTTGGACATCAGCATACGCAATGTCATCCCGATACCAACAGCAGGCAGCACACCCCCGATGACCTCCAGCATATGAAGTGGCATACCGGATAGTGAATCAATTGCGGTTTTTGCAACATCTGCACCAAAGTATACGACCAGTGCCACCGGAATGGTCATCAAAAACGCAGTCGTAATCTGTGGCGGCCATACATGCAGAAAGTTCATCCGTTTCACATCACCGGTTTCCGCTGCCTTATCCATCATGTGAACAAAGATACAGTTTTTCGTCATGTGTACCGTCCAAAGCAGATTTCCCAAAAGACCAATCGGTACCGCCATGGATACTGCAACCTCCGGAGAAGCACCACTGGCAAGAGCCAGAGCTGTGCCCACGATACCTGCAAGCGCAGAGTCAGTCGGCATCGTACTGCCGACCATGATCACGCCGATAAACGGAAGATTGATAGCAGAACCGATGATCAAGCCCTGCACAGGATCCCCCATAATCAAACCGACAATCGCCCCGTTTACCAGCGGCTGACGGACATAATTCCCCATGAATGCTGTCAGCCATGGCGTACCACTCTGACACAGGAAGTATAAAAACCCAATCAGAATCGCCTGAATTACATTTATATGCATACGTATTCCTTACGGCTGTTAGCTATACAGTATACAGCCGTTTCTCCTTTCGTTTCAAATAATTTATTGTATTAAAGATATTTCCCTAACTCCTCAGCCTTTTCCGTAGGAACGACCTGTACCTTCATCATCAGCTCCATCTTCCGAAGCTCTCGAAAAACCTCACGTTCCTCATCAGAAGCGGCAATATTTTTATAAAGCTTGCTTCTTCCGGCTTTCATCCCCATACCCCCGACATTGAGATATTCCAGCTTTACGCCGTTGTTCAGCAAAGTTAGAATTACCTGCGGTGTTTTGACCAGAATCAGAATTTTCTCCCCTTTTCCATCCTCCTTTAGATAGGCTGCAGCATCTGTATCATTGAATACCTTCAGGGAAATCGTTGATGGTATTAGTGATTTCATCATCATGACCACAAAGGTATCCTTGCAAAGCTCGTTGTCGATAATAACAACCTCATTGGCATTACACTGCTTCAGCCAGGCAGTCATGACCTGTCCGTGTATCAGACGGTCATCAATTCTTGCAAATACAATTTGTTTCATAATTCTTCTCCTTTACGTTGTGCAAATTCTTCCATTCCCACGATTGACTTACAGCAGCGTGTCCAGAGGAATCCCTTTTTCTTCCGGAACAATCTGTATTTTTACCGATATACCGCTGTGATAAAGCTTTTTTAATACTTCCAGTTCTTCATCCGATGCACATATATTCTTGTATAGTACCTTTCGGTTTTCCCTTGCCCCCATACCGCCGATGATGATTTCATGAAGCTCGATGCCTCCCTCCAGCAACAGATAAAAGGTTTGCGGATATTTTGCCAGTAAAACAAGTCCGGCACCGTCATAATCTCGTAGATATGCAATTCCTGCTTTTGTATCCAGCACCTGTATCTGAATACCTCTTGGTACCACCATAGTGATAAAGGAACGGATGAAGGTGTCGTGATAGGTTTCATCATCGATAATCAGAATATTTTTTGATTTTACAAAGCGTACCCAGGATGTCATCACCTGGCCGTGAATCAGTCTGTCATCAATTCGTGCCAATAGAATATTGCTCATAACGCTTCTCCTTTTACTGAATCATATCAGTATTAGAAACCTTGGCGAATTCTTCGAAAAACTCCTGAATTCCTTCCTTTCCGGCATTCTGTGCCATACGACTGATTGCATCAAGACCAAGGTCCTGCATGCGTCCGCTTAAGGCTTCCAGAATCATTGGCAGATTAGCGCCTGACATAATTCGGTATTCATGTTTTCCCTGCAGAGCACGATAGCTCATTGTCGCCTGGTTATAAGGACTTGCCAGCAGCAGATCACAGAATACGACCACACCGTCACCATCATCCAGCTCGACGATTTTATCAGTGAGTTCTTTTCCGAAGACATCGATGCTGGTTTCGTGCAGAATGGAAATCGTATCAATACGTTCCTGTTTTCCCGCAATCAGCTCAATGCTGTCAAGAATTCCTCTGGCAAAGCCTCCATGGGTTGCAATTAAAAATCCAACCATGCTTCCTCCTGACTAAAGTAATCAATTACTTTGTATATTCCTATGTGTTCTATAGCACGATGCAAGATAGCAAGCGTCCGACCAAGAAAGCGATTACATCTGCTACACTCATAGTTTAATCATCTCCTTTTCCGCTGTCAAACTGCTCAGCTTTTACACAAAAATGGAATGTGTGGTCGTGAAAGTACTGTTATTTTTGCATGCATTTTATCATCCGTAATTACTGTGTAATCATAATACAGGTAAAGGACACATAAAGAAAACAGAGGAACACATACCTTCTTCATGTGTGTGCTTTAACAGGAAGCAATCTACACTATTTTTCTTTTCAAAAAGCAAAAGTCTGCAAAAAAAAACGGGAAATTCCCGTCGCATTCTATGATTTATTATCTCTACCTTATATTCTGATGAAACCGATCCGGCAGCTCTTCTGCCTCATGTGCTTCCTGCAGCATTTCCACATATGCCGCAAAGGCCCGTTCAGCAGACTGATAGATACCGCTCTTTCGGATGATATTCGCCGGGTATGCCCCCTCGATCAGCCAGTATTCATTCCCTGTATCACTCTCCAGAAGCCATACCTCGCTATCGCCCGCTTCATCCGCAAAGCTTTCCACATACATGATGCTCTCCACAGTCTCCGGCTTCAAAATCCCTTCCGCATAGCTGCGCAGCTGTTCCTTCTTCACTGTTTCATTCATAAACGCTTCCCTCTTTCCTTAGTTTCTGTTATCTTATGATCTCTGCTTATGCCAGATACTGCAATGCATATCCCACAAAGACAGCCAGTGACAGCAGCATGGCATCCTCATCAATATCAAACTGTGCATGATGATGCGGCATTCCGGTATGACACGATTGAGAATTTCTGGAGCCGATAAACGCATAACAGCCCGGCACATGTGCCAGATAATCGGCAAAATCATCCGCCTGCATCATTTTCTCCTGATTATGAATTACCCTATCCTTACCAACCACTGCCTGTGCAACCGGTGTGAGTTCTTCAACTACCTGATTGTCATTGATCAGGGGTGCCGCAAAATCCCGGAATTCCACCTGAGCACTACCACCGTATAAGGAAGCTGTCTGATGTGCAATCTCACATACCCGCTGATTGATATAGGCTCTTGTCCGGGATGAAAAGCTGCGTGTTGTCCCCTCCAGCAGCGCTTCCTTTGCCACAATATTATACTGCGTTCCGGCATGCAGCGTACCGATTCCGACAACCGCAGTATCCAGCGGAGACAGGGAACGCGATACGATGGACTGCAGATTTATCACGATTTGTGATGCGATATACAGCGCATCAACGCCCTTTTGCGGAGTGGACACATGTGCCCCTTTTCCCTGCACAACGATACGGAAATAATCACAGCTTGCATTGATTGGTCCCGGTGTCAGAGAGATTGTCCCGACATCCAGACTGCTGCACATATGGGCTCCAAAGATACGATCTGCCCCATCCAGACATCCTTCCCCGATAAAGGTGCGTGCCCCCTGGCCGATTTCCTCTCCCGGCTGAAAAAAGAAACGGATTTCACCGGCGAATTCATGCCTTCGCTCCTGCAGCAGCTTCACCGCATGCAGCAGTACCGCTGTATGGGCATCATGGCCGCACGCATGTGCATACCCGAAATTCACACTGCGATAGCTTTTGTCCAGCAAATCCTCCATGGACAAAGCGTCCATATCCGCACGCAAAACAAGAACCTTTCCACTTCCTTTTTCTCCGCTTATGCTGGCAAAAACCCCGGTTTCTCTGATTCGGCGGTGTGCAACGCCAATCCGCGTCAGCTCCTCCTCTATTTTTGCGGCTGTCTCATATTCCTTCATGCTTGGCTCCGGATGCATATGAAACCAGCGGCGAAGTGCAATCAAAGACTCCTGCTCTTTTTTTATCCACGTATCTATCTGCATACCTGCCTCCTGTAATCTTTTGCTTTCTGTCATTTAATCGACTGTCGAACGTGCTTCCGGCTGTTCTGTACAGCGAAGAAGCCGTCTTGCGTGATAAAGCTTATCGGAGTTCTTTTCCTTCTGAATTATAAACGTATGATGGAAAAATGGCAAGTCGTGATTCTGCACAAGCGCATCAAACAATACTGTATCTTTCCCTATACGCTCGCGTTGCAAAGGCTTCCGCAGGAGCATTTATTCCACAATGCCAGCTAAAAATGCGTGTGCAACATGGCTTTCCACACGTAAAGCCAATGCAGCGAACGCATAAAAAACGATTTATATTTGTATAATTACGCAGGAATGTTAAAATAAAGAAAAGGATGATTATCATGAAAAAACAGCTACGCACGTATCCTAAACCATACATCTATACCCTGTATTCACCATATGCACCGCATGAGGCGCTTCTCTTTTACAAACGGGACCGCCGGAAACAGCATTCCCGGTGAAAACTACGATTATGAGCAGGATACGCCCCTTTTTTATGATTGTTCTCATCATCCTGAGCTCCTCATTCTTCCTTTCCTTTATCAACCGCTATGATAACAAATATTACAATGTACAGGCTCCAGTAAAAAACGGACAGCTTTTAAGCAATCAGCTGAGGCTGGAGGATAATGCACTGTATTCTCTGGTGGATAACTGGCTGTTTTATCCACACATCTACCGCAATGCAACAGCCAATCAGGATGCCAGAGGTGTCTATACCTACCTTGGCCAGTACCCGGATTTCTCCATGCGTTATGCTGCACGCTCCCCTTACGGTGTATCCAGCTATCAGCTGAGCATTCCGGCGACAGAAAGCGGACAGACGATATCCATCTATTTTCCTGAAATCGATATTGCCTCTGAAATATGGCTGGATGATACACTGGTTGCTTCCAATGGCAATGTGAAAACAGCTCCCATCAAGGCCCGCATACAAAATACCGTCATTACCTTTTCCACAGAAAAAACACATACCCTTTATGTCATTGCGGCAAACGACACGCATTATTACAGCGGTATGTATTATCCATGCATATTATCCACCCCGCAGGGGATACAGAGCATGATTCTGCGAAAAGTCTTATTTTACGGATTCCTTGTATTTTCCTCTTTGAGCATTGGATTGTATTCCCTGAATTTATGGATCAGAAACCGCAGAGACAGCGTTTCCCGTTGCTTTGCGACAGCCACCCTTGCCTTTTCTCTGTTTGCATCCAGAGAGCTACTCCGTATGTCTGGAATCTCTCATGTGACCATATTTTATGCCTTCATGGACGCGGCTTATTTTCTTATGATGTATAAGATTCTGGAAATCAATACCCTGCTTTCTCCTTTATCCAAGAAAAATCTGATTACCAGAGGAATGCGACTGCTTTCCATCGGTATGTGTATCCTGCCCTTTGCCAACCTGTTTATGCTCGGCAAAAATGCGGATGCCCTGCTTGCATATGGCTGGATCGTAGACGGCTTTAAATACATCAGTGTGCTTTATATTTTGTATACCACGCTGTATGGAAGCCGATACCGACGCATGGAGCTATGGCTGCTGGGAGCGAATACCTTTTATATTTTCGGTATTCTCTACACGCTGCTTGGCGCAAATCTCTTTGAACCCCTTTGCTATGGATGGCCGAATGACTATTTTTCCTTTTTCATTGTACTGTCTCTGGCAGCCCTCATGATTCAGCGCAGTGAACAGATGGCAAGGGAAAACGAACGGCTGACTATTCATTTACAGGAAACCGTAGAACAGCGAACGGAACAGCTGCACACACTGTTAAGTGAAAGAAAGGCCATGCTGGCAGAATTTGCCCATGATCTGAAAGCTCCCCTCAGCAGTATGCAATCCTTTATCGAGCTGATCCGTATGCAGGATACCCTGATTGATGATGAGGTTGATGGGTATTTGAAAATACTGGAACGAAAGGGAGCTGAATTACAAAATCGAATGACCGTCCTACAGAAATTCTCCTCTATGGATAAGGGGAGTCAGGATAAGCATGTTCTCGATCTGACACAGTTTCTGAAGCAGTTTCATGATTTTAACAAGGCAGATTGTGATGCGGCGGGAATCTACTTTCTGTATCTCTCTGCCAGGGAGCCCTGTCCTGTATTTGCGGATGAGAAGCAGCTAACGCGTTCGCTTGAAAACCTGCTGTACAATGCCTTATCCTTCACGGAGATGGAAGGAACCATCACCCTGTCCCTTTCCACAGAGGACTGCAATGCGCATATCGTTGTGGAGGATACCGGCTGTGGAATTGCACCGGACAGACAGGAACAGATTTTCCACAAGGGTGTATCTCTGCGGGAGGATTCCACAGAGCGCGGTCTTGGTCTTTACATCACCAAAAGTATAATTGCCGAGCATAACGGCTCCATCTGGGTGGAGTCTGACGGTGAGCACGGCTCTGCCTTTCATATCCTGCTTCCGCTTGCCTACAGCAACCTTCAAGAATCTGTCAAACCATAAGGCAGAGACTGGGTATGTGTGACTTTTCTGTTATAATAAAGTCAACGTTTGAAGAATGATTACAATACACAGAAAGGAATGAACGCATATGAAATGGTACGAAAAGCAGAAAAAGCTGTATACACAGAATCAGGAGGAACAAAAAAACACCCCTTTTGGGGACCGTGCATCTATAAGGGGGAACGACGCAGTCGACCATGCAGCTTTATCGGCTGCTGTGCAGGAGTCTTTAAAGAGTCAAAACGAGCAGCTGCAAACCGGAAAAAACGATGAGGCAGAGAGTTTTAAAAGCAAAGAAACCACGGTTATTCAGGAGCACACAACCTTACAGGGAGATATGAATACGGAAGACAATATCACCATACATGGTGTTTTCATTGGAAATATCAGCTGTGGCGGCGATCTGACGATCAGCGGCAGCGTGAAGGGAAATATAAGCTGTAAGAATGCTGTTATACAGCAGGCCAAAATAGAAGGGGATATCGTGTGTGATACACATCTTGAAATCAGTCAGGGCTCCTGTGTCCACGGCAATGTGAACGCCAAGCAAATACTCTGCGGCGGTCAGATCATCGGGGATACCCGAATCGAGGGGAAATCCCAGTTTCTGGCATCCTCTGCGATTTCCGGTGACATTCAGACGCAGTGTCTGGAGGTGGAATGCGGCGCCGTGCTGCAGGGAAATCTTCAGGTACAAGCTTCCTGTTCTGCGTAACCATGACCCGGCTCATAATCGTTAAGCAGACAGTATTATCTATCGGAAACAACAGCTGACATGAAGTCATAAAGCGACTGCCCTGCCTATCGTAAAACGTAAGCCGTCATCAATATCAGCCTGAGGCTAGTACGCACAGCGTAGCAATCAAAGCTCGTAAAAGACACGATGTTTATGAATACTTGATATAAGCACAGCGCTTTGTTTCCATATCAAGACCACAGTAGATAACCACAGCCAAATTAAAACATCGTGTTTGTTTCTGAAACGTACACGATGTTTTTTCATCCTGAAACAGGTGGTTCCACGAACTTATAGCCCTTGCCCCAGACGGTCTGAATAAACATATGATCCCCCCAGGCCTCCTCCAGCTTTTTACGAAGATTGGCGATATGTACCTGCACTGTATGTGTGGAATTCATATCCGGCATCTTCCATACCCGCTGGTAGATTTCCGATATGGTATACACATGCTCCGGTGTCTGTGCCAGCAGCACCAGGATATCGAATTCCGACATGGTTAACGGAACCCTGTTATCCTGAATCTGTATGGTTCTTGCATCCAGATTGATTCGGAGTGGGAAAAAATTCAAAATCTTCTGTCTGGAGGGTATTTGATAATACTGCCGTATCCTTGCCTGTATGCGAAGATACAGCTCTTCCAGAGAAAACGGTTTGGTAATATAATCATCCGCTCCCATCAGAAATCCATTTTTCAAATCCTCCTGTGAGGAAAGATTCGTCAAAAACACGATGGGTACAGAGCTGAAGCTGCGTATTTTCCGACACAGATCAAACCCGCTTTCCCCCTTAAGAAGCACGTCCAGAACGATACAGTCTATCGTTTCCTGTTTCAGCACCCGAAGACCCTTTGAACCGCCGGTGGCAGTAAATACATCCTCATTGTTCTTCTGCAGATACTGCTCTGCAGCAATCAGTACATCTTTATCATCATCAATGATAAGAATCTTACTCATGATCCATCCTCCATGTCATTCTTATTGTATATTGTATCAGAAAAGTGAATGACAAAACATGGAAAACCGGATGGCTTGAAACTTTCTTGAACATTTAGGAAATTCGAAAAAAGGCTTTGGCATTGTCATAGAATACCTTTTGAAGTGCTTCTTCATCCAGACCGCTGACGATCACCTTCTGCATTTCCACGGACGGATGATGAAACGGGCCATCAGTGCCGAACAGGATACGATCTGCACCGACACTCTCGTATGCCTCTTTGATTTTTGTATGCATCGGCATACCGCTCATTTCCAGATACAGATTCGCATAGCGACGAGCCATTTTCAGGCTTGCGTCGATATACACACCGTGTCCGTGTCCCATATGAATCATCATCACCTTGACATTGGGAAAGCGCTCTGCGAGAAGCGCAATACTCCAGGGAAGGGAATAGGGTGGATGTCCGCAGTGAATACAGACAGGAACCTGATAGTGCTCTGCCATCTCCATGACAGGATCAACACATACATCGTCCGCCACAAAGGCATGCCTGAGCGGATTCAGCTTTACTGCCTGAAAGCCTTTCTCCAGATACTGCTTCAGCAGCTGTGTGCAGTTTTCCTTGAGCGGGTTAACATACACAGCACCAGCAAAACGATCCGGCCATTCGCTGATTGCCCGGTATACGGCCTCATTATTTTGGGAACAGATAACCGTTTTCTCAATCTCATACATATCCATCAGCTCGAGAAGCTGTTGTGGAGTCGCCGCTACATTTGCCCAGCCGCCGATTTCACCGATATGCGCATGTGCATCTATTTTTTTCATATACGTTTCTCCTCAAAAAATGAAAGCATCTCCGTGCGGGACAGCATCGCAGACAGTACCGTAAAAAGGACGAGTCCGATGACTGTCTGCATACAGATTCTCGCAACAGAGGCGATTGCAGGTACAACCCCGGTCAGGGGTATTTTAACAAGTGTATAAGCAATAATCTGAAAAACGCCTCCCGTTCCCGCTGCGATCAGTCTGTTTTTTAATCGTGATTTCTCCAGTAAAAGTCCCATGATCCAGCCCATGGCATATTTTATAAAAAAGGTTGGCAGCACCCAGACAGCGGCACCGCTTAGCAAATCGGATAAAGCACCACCAAGGCCCCCGGCCAACGCCCCATGTTTTCTCCCCAGAACCATCACCCCCAGAAAAATCATACAGTCCCCCATATGCGTGTACCCTCCGGTTGCCGGATTGGGTATCTTTATAATATAGGTTGCGGTAAATATCAAAGCTGTCATAAGTGCTGTCATTGCCAGCTCCTTTGTCTTTTCATGCTGCATACAAGCTCTCCTCTCTATGAAATTGTATACATTCTACCATTAAACTGTATATTGAAAAATGAACAGTTTTATAAAAATAAAAGATAACAGTTTTATTAGGATAAGAGATGAATTTGTTTGCATTCGATAAAAGCTATCCATTCATTAAGGGCAGCTGTTTTCAATATGTTTCATCAATGGGAAAAGCATGCACATTTCCTTACAGTATAAACATATAAGATACCTGCAGGTTTACAGTACGTTTCAGCATATAAGGTAATTGTGTTTGAAATCACACCACGATTGTATGCTTCTTGTCAGAGAATGCACGATTTACACCGCATATGAAAAAGCGATTTCCCATTGCATCAAGAGAAGGAAATCGCCTTTCATTATTTTTTACAGTGAACATTTTCTTATTTAAAGGATTCGTTATTTTCAATAAAATTTATAAATGCCCTGCACTGCTCTGCCAGAAAGGGCTCGCTTTCTTTTAAAACCAGTTTCCCGTCTGTCACCTGTTCCAGTGCATTTGGTATCGTAAGCCGCGGCACATTCATAACCCTCATATTGAGAAAGCTCAACAGGGTGACCAGCTGATCCTGTGCAATCAGCGTACCGGACATGCCGGGTGTAATACCGCTTACGGCTGCCGCCTTTCCATTTAAAACCCGCTTCTGTGCTTCATCCGGACGGGACATCCAATCCAGAAAATTTTTTAATACCCCGGAAATGCCATGATTGTATTCCGGTGAAAAGAACCATATGCCATCCGCCTCCTGAAGCTGCGTACGCAGGCGCTGTACAGCAGCAGGTGCCGGAAACTCAATATCCTCATTCATAAAAGGTAGATCCTGATAATCGAGTATTTCAAATACAAGCTCGTCACCGCAAAGAGCTGCGGCTGCTTCTGCCAGCTGACGGTTCAGGGATGCTTTGCGAAGAGAACCGACCACAGCTGCAATTTTTATTTTTTTCATAAGCTGCCTTCTTTCTATATCTGTATTCTAGTCCTGCGTGATGGAAAGTACAAGATATATGCCTGAAATCCTTTTATTCTCGCTTCAGTATATGCGATGATTTTATTTATATGCGTATTCCTCAAATATGACATAGTATTGTCATATTATGTCTGATACAATGGAGTCAGAAAGGAGGGATCACATGCAGATACAGAGAATGTTTGAAATCGTCTATATCCTTTTACAGAAACGAAGAGTAACTGCCAAGGAGCTCGCAGAGCATTTTGAAGTCAGCACGCGTACGATTTACCGTGATCTTGACGCACTTTCCATGGCGGGAATACCGCTGTACACCAATAAGGGACATCAGGGTGGTATATTTTTGATGGAGGATTATGTACTCCACCGTTCCATGTTCAGTGAAGAGGAACAGCAAAAGCTGATGGCTGCATTGCAGAGCTATCATATTGCAGACCCGCAGGATGTGGATTCCCTGCTTACAAAATTAAGCTCCACCTTTTCCGCAAAGCTGACCAACTGGATTGATGTTGACTTTGTGGACTGGGGATCCGACCACAGTGCCAATCGCAAATTCCTTCTGTTGAAGGATGCGATTCTTGATAAACAGAGGATACAGTTTTCCTACCATTCCTCCTATGGCGCCAGCACTACAAGAACGGTTGAACCATTGCAGCTGCTGTTTAAGGGGTCCGCATGGTATCTGATCGGCTACTGTACAGAGAAACAGGCACAGCGTTATTTCAAGCTGAACCGCATGGAGAACCTGCATAACACAAAGGAACATTTTGAGCGGGAGCTGGATACATCCAGTCTGCCGCATGATCAGAATGAATATAAGAAGGATTTGATCCATCTGGTTCTGGAAATGAAGGAAAATGTCGCCTATCGCATCTTCGATGAATATGATTCCTCCTGCTTCCGGCGAAGAGAGGATGGAAGCTTTCTTGTTACCATTGATTTTCCAAAAAGCGAATGGATATACGGGTATCTCATGTCCTTTGGAGATTCCCTACGCATCCTGGCGCCTGTGGATATACGGGATGAGGTTATCAATAGAATGCGACATGCAGTCAAGCAGTATGAGTAATATGACATACTGATGTCCTATATGGTGTGATAGGATATAGAAAAAGGAGATGGAAGCGATGGAAAAGAATATAAAGCTTGACTATAAGAAAAAGTATAAGGACCTCTATCAGCCGAAAACCACGGGTATGCTGATCGATATAGCGGCAATTCCCTTTCTGATGGTGGATGGAAAAGGAAATCCGAATGAGGAGGATGGTGATTACAGCAAGGCGATGCAGTTGCTTTACGGTATCACCTTCACGATCAAAATGAGCAGAAAGGGGACCAAGGCTCTGGAGGGCTATCACGATTATGTGGTGCCGCCGCTGGAGGGACTGTGGGAAATGAAGGGAATCAAGGGAATGGATTATTCCCGTAAGGAGGATTTCCTGTGGACATCCATGCTCCGCCTTCCGGAATATGTAACAGAGGATGTGTTCGCATGGGCATGTGAGGAGTTTCATAAAAAGCACCCGGAGGCAGATATCAACCGAGTACGTATGGAATGGTATGAGGAGGGGCTCTGCGCACAAATACTGCACAAGGGCTCCTATGATGAGGAACCGGCATCCCTAAAGAAGCTGCATACCTTTATTGAAGAAAACGGCTGCTGTGTGGATATCGGCTCAACTGCAGCCAGCGGACAGCTTAGAAAGCATCACGAAATCTATCTGGGAGATCCGAGAAAGTGCAAGCCGGAAAATCTGAAAACGGTACTGCGCATACCGGTAAGAAAACAATAACGGAAACCATCCGTAAAGGAGAAAAAGAGCATGGAATATATACAGCTGACACAGGAAAATTTACAGAAGGAGCACATCTGCTGCAGTATGACAGAGAAAAAAGGGGATCACAGCGTCACGGATAAAAAGGCTTGGCTGAAGGAACGCATGGAGGAGGGGCTTGTATTTTATAAGGCCGATGTACGCGGTAAGGTTTTTATTGAATATATACCGGCTCAAGCCGCATGGTTCCCTATTCAGACAGACAACTGGATGCACATCAACTGTCTGTGGGTTTCCGGAAGCTTTAAGGGCTGCGGCTATTCCGATGAGCTGCTGGAGCACTGCATTGCAGATGCCAAAGCGAAGGGAATGCATGGTCTTACGATTTTATCAGGGAAAAAGAAGCTGCCCTATTTGAGCGATCCCTCGTATCTGAAATATAAAGGCTTCATCCCTGCTGATGAAGCAGGTGAGTATGTTTTGATGCATCTGCCGTTTCATGCGGGTGGAGAGAAGCCGCGCTTTGCGGATGGTGTATTGCGACCGCAGCATCCGGAAAACACCTTTGTATTGTATTATACCGATCAATGTCCGTTTGCCAGTCAGTATGCGCTCAAATTCGCGGAATGGATGAACAGCTGGGGACAGGCCTGTGTTGTTCATCATATAACCACACGGGAAGCTGCCCAGAGCTGTCCGGGACCGGTGAGCGGCTATGCGCTGTTTTATGGAAATACGTATCTGACAAATGAAATCCAGTCGGAGAAAAAGGCTGAAAAGCTTTGGAAAACCTATGGAAGCAAGACTGTGCAGGCTGGATGATATCTTCCTGGTAGGCTGTGAAACAAAACTGGGAACATCCCTGAGCAGAAATGCCGGCATTTCCATGGCATTCTGGAAAAGGTTTAATGAACAGCTGAAAATGTATCATGTGAAGCAGGGAAAGCAGTTTGTGAAATATGCCCTCACCCGGCGCGGATCACAGGGTCTGACCTATGCATGCGCTGTTCCCAGTGCACAGCTGTATCCGGATCACTTTCAGATTTACCGTATTCCCAAAGGGGAGTATCTGTGCGTGGAGCATCATGGTGATATGGCAAAGCTTCCGGAAACCATCGATAGAATATTCAAGCAGGAGCTGAAGGACAGACAGCTGACACCTGCAAAGGGAGCGCTTGTTTATTTCGAAAAGTATGATGAGCGGTTTCACTACCGTCAGGACGCTTCGGTTATTGAGCTATATATTCCACTCGCAGGAAATGCATGCAAGTCCATGGAGGAGATTGAGGCGAAGACAATTTTACAGGGGGGCGGAAATACCATCGGGCAGTTTTCCTGGTTTGGTATGGATTTTAATATGAATCTGTATAAGGGATGCAATCACGGCTGTATCTATTGCGATTCCAGAAGCAGCTGCTATCAGGTACAGGAATTTGACCGGGTACGGAAAAAGAAGAATGAGCTGCTTATTCTGGAGCGTCAGTTAAAGGGGAAACGGAAAAAAGGAGTGATAGGCATCGGTGCCATGTCGGATACCTATAACCCTTTTGAAAAGCAGCAGGAAATTACAAGAGGTGCATTACAGCTGATTGACCGCTATGGATACGGTGTGGGAATCGATACCAAAAGCACTCTGGTGCTGCGTGATCTGGATTTGCTGGCACGCATTGCCTCACATAATCCTGTTATCATCAAGCTGACAATCACCTGTGCGGATGATGCTCTGGGAAAGATGATTGAACCGTATGCCCCAAGCTCAAGTGAACGCTTTCTGGCATTAGAGGAATTGCACAGGGCCGGTATCTATGCGGGGATTTTGATGATGCCCATTCTTCCCTTCATCAATGACACACCGGAAAACATCACCGGTATCGTCGAGCTTGCGGCAAAGCATCATGCGAAATTTATCTACCCCGCATTTGGCATGACTCTGCGGGATAATCAGAGGGATTATTACTACTATCAGCTGGATCATTATTTCCCGGGAAAACGCAGACTGTATGAACAGCGCTATCATAATGTTTACAGCTGTGATTCTCCACATGCCGCAAAGCTGTATAAGCTGTTTCAGACAGAGTGTCGGAAATACGGTATCCGCTACCGTATGAATGATATAATCCGGGGCTATAAAAAGCAGCAGGTTCAGCAGGGGCAGCTGAAGCTGTAGAGCGATAGATGCTTTCCTCCTGCGAATTGAGCAATAAGAGAATTTCATCAGCTCCCTCTATGTCCCCGACGATTGAAATACATGGACAAAGGGAAAACGAATGCTTGAAAAAGAAGATGGGAGGTATTTATGAAGCGACCAGAATTATCAAGAGCCTTAACACCGGAACAGTTTCAGGAAAACTATTATCTAAAGGAAGAGCTACAGGCGTTTTTAAAGGCATGCGGTGTATCGGCAGCCGGCAGCAAGGCTGATTTAAACGAACGTATCCTTCAGATATTACATGGTAATGCGATATGTTCTGCCGTAAAGCAAAGAAAAGTAAAAAACAACCGCACAGACACGCTGTGTCCCGATTCTATCATTGAGAAAGATCTTGTTTGTTCACAGAAGCACAGAGCATTTTTCAAATCTGTGATTGGCAGTAAGTTTTCCTTCCATGTGGAATTTCAGGACTGGCTGAAAACTCACGCAGGACAGACATATCAGGATGCCGTGGATGCATGGTATGTCATACAGGAACAGAAGAAGCATAAAAAAACTGTTATCAGTCCGCAGTTTGAATACAACACATATATTCGAGCCTTCTTTGCGGATAATCCGGGGCGTTCTTTAAAGGAAGCTATTATGTGCTGGAATCATCGAAAAGCCATACCGGGACCGCACGTATATCAAAAAGAGGATCTTCTGGTTTTAAATGAGCAGGAAGATGAAAGATAGCCTAGTTTCATATAAACGTATTTCTGCAATTGCAGTTATGCGTTTTTTCTTTGATGCAGTTATGTTTGACATAAGGCTTACACCCTTTTATTAAATAAGCACATTATTCTCAAAAACTGAGAAATACAGTATATGATACCTATCATAAAAGCATGTAAATTTGATACCAACCTTCTTTATCTCAAAAGACTTTGTATGTAGAATCATGTATATATTAAATTTTCCAAATAAAAAGGATACCTTACGATACCCTATATATACTGATTTTCCTTATGCTACATAGCCGCTATCAGCACCAGCTTAACGATTGATATCCGTAATTTTCACAACACGCGTACCAACACGCTGGGCAAAGCCTTCATCATGTGTAATGATGAGAATCGCCATTTCTTTGCTTAAGTCTTTGATAATGGAGGTCACGGAAGCAATGGATTCCACATCCAGCGCACTGGTTGGTTCATCAAAGCACAGAACAGAGGGCTGCAGCATGCAGGCACGGGCTATCGCCACCCGCTGTTTCTGTCCACCGCTCAGAGTGGAGGGATAGGCATGCAGCTTATCACTGATCTGCAGCCGTTCCAGTAATTTCTCTGCCTTTTGAACCGCATCCTCTTTGCTCATCAGCTTATGATAAACGGGAGCCTCAATCAGATTCTGAAGTACATTGCGATGCGGAAACAGCTGGTAGTTCTGAAACACCATGCCGACCTCCTTGCGCAGCGCCTTTTTTGTTTCCTTATCCGCGTAGACACTCCTTCCGTTTTCCTCTTTCAGAAGGTAGCTGTCATTGATGAGAATTTCTCCGCTGTCGGCGGTTTCCAGATCACAGAGACAGCGTAGCAGCGTTGTCTTTCCACTTCCACTCAATCCCATTAAAACAACGATTTCCCTTTCCTTCACATCCAGATCGACATTGCGAAGCACCTGATTATCGTGAAAGGATTTGTATAGATTTCGAATTTGTATACTCATACGGCCACCTCTACTTATAATAGTTCAGCCGTTTTTCCAGATAATTCAATCCGCGGGAAATCGGCATATTCAAGACCAGATAAATCACACCAACATAAATGAAAGGAAGTCCTGTCGCATAGGTACCGGCTGCGATTTTGGCATAACGCAGCAGCTCGTCGATTCCCAGAATGGAAACCAGACAGGTATCCTTCAACAGCGTCAGGCTCTCATTGATAAAGGAAGGAATACAGTTGCGCAGCGCCTGTGGAAGCAGGATATGCAGAAACGTATAGGAGTTGGAATAGCCGAGAAGCTTGGCTGCCTCCTTTTGTCCCTCATCAATGGATTGTATGCCACCACGCAGAATTTCTGTGAAATATGCGGTATAGTTCAGAAGAAATGCCAGTATCGCTGCCGTTGTCCGATCCAGACGGATGCCCAGATAAGGAAGACCGAAATAGACGAACATCAGCTGCAGAAGCAGCGGTGTACCTCTCATGATATAAATATAGAAACGAACGATGGTAGAGACAACCGCATTCCTTGACAGCCTGACATAGACCATGGGAAGTGCCAGAACAAAGGAGCCGACCAGCGTTACCACCCAGAAGAACAGGGTGATCTTCAGCCCTTCTACAAAGGCCGGAAGCAGCTGTATAAAGAAGTCCATAGCTTATTTAAACCAGGTATCCTTGATGTTATCGAAGGTTCCATCGTCCTTTAATTCCTGCATTGCCTTGTTGATATGTTTGCACAGCTCTGTATCATCCTTGCGCATTCCGATTGCATATTCCTCTTTACCGAAGTTTTCATCCAGTACCACATAGTTCACTCCATTATCCTGCTGCTTCATATAGTAACGCGCCAGAGTCTCATCTACAACGATGGCATCGCTTCTTCCGGATTCCAAATCCATGAAACAGTCATTGTTGGTATCAAACTGGGTCGGCTTGCCATCCTTTAAGCCTGCAACAAAGTCCTTATCCTTCATGACCGCATCATACGCACTGGAATTTTTCTGAACTGACAAGGTTTTATCCTTAATGTCCGCCTTTGTCTTGATTCCCGTCTTATCCGTTGTGATAATTATCTGACGGTTTTCCATATATGGATCAGAGAACAGCACCTGCTTTTTACGCTCCTCCGTGATGGAATATCCGTTCCAGATCAAATCAATATTCCCGGACTCCAGCTCTGTTTCCTTTAAATCCCAGTCAATGTTTTGAAACTCAACCTTCTTACCGATTTTCTTTGAAACGGCTTCTGCCAGCTCCACATCAAAGCCGACCAGCTTCCCATCCTTTTTAAATCCCATTGGCGCAAAGGTGTCATCTATACCAATGGTCAGTACCTCCTTGTCATCCCCCTTTGCTGCATCTGATCCACAGGCAGTTAAAGTGAGTGTGCACAGCAGTGCGAGCATTGTTAAAGCTATCCTTTTCATACGTTTTTCCTCCTCAATTTCAAGCGTCTGATGAAAAAAAGCTTCCATCCTCCGGATTTTGTCCAGAGGACGAAAGCTGTTGCTTACGTGGTTCCACCTCAATTTATCAGCTCCTTACGGAAACTGACCTCAGTAAGTGATGATCATGCTCATCGTCATGGAAGCATCACTTTGATCGGTAACGGAATCAACCGGCAGACACTACTATTGTTTCGCATCTGCAGCTCCAAGACGTGTTCCACAGCCAACTCATGATTCCCTTCTCAGCAAACGGGAACTCTCTTTCATGTCTGGACATGTGTACTATTTCTTTTCATCGCTTGTACTGTAGTTACAGTATACGGGATGAAAAATGAAATGTCAATGCATTTTGTAAGAAAATGTAAGAATGTGGTATCTCAATGAAATACATCAGAAAGTATTGAAAGAAAATGTAAAATTATATATTCTGCGATTCCTGCACCTGCCGCTTATACATACAGGTCCCCTCCTTCCAGGTTTCCAGCACCTGAATATTTCGTATCTCCTCCACCGGAATTTCCAGCGGATTTTGATCAAGGACGGCAAAGTCCGCCAGCTTACCTGCTTCCAGCGTTCCCTTTTGATCCTCCTCATGGTACTGCCATGCCGCATACTGCGTAATCGCACGCAGGGCCTCATAAACATCAATACGCTCCTTTTCCCCGAGAAGCACTCCGTTTTTTGTACGGCGAACAGCGGCACACCATACGGATTCCATCAGATTCGGTGCGATAACGGGAGTATCGGTATGCAGGGTGAACACAAGTCCAAGCTGCAACGCATCCCGCAATGGAGAAATCAGCGAAGCCCGCTGTACTCCGAAGTTTTCAATATGCACATCTCCCCAGTGCCATACATGTGCCGCAAAGAAGGAAGGAATCATTTGCAGCGGCTTCATCCGTTCCAGCTGTTCCTTTTGCACAAGCTGTGCGTGAATCATGACAGGACGTAAGGTATCCTTAGCATCCAGCTCTCTTACAATCTTTTCAAACTGTGTCAGATACTGCTCAGCTGCTGCATCACCATTGCAGTGTGCGAGAAGCTGCTGATGCTCCAGCAGACTTTTGCGAATACAGGCAGCCACTTCCTCATCACTCATCGTTCCATATCCGTAATAGTTGGCATCCCCCTGATAAGGTGTTTGCATCCATGCGGTTCGTCCCTGTGGAGAGCCGTCAAGAAACATCTTATATCCGCCGATGCGAAAATGCTTATGATACTGCACTCCCTTCGGCTTGCTTTCCTTTCGCAGTGCCTCACTGTCCCGGATTCCCACATAGCCGACCACATCCTGTTTCAATATATTACGAGCTGCGGCCTCTTTCAATATGGCATATACCGCCGCATTCATCATCCCGTCCTGTATGGTGGTAATTCCATAGCTGGCATATAGCTGCAAAGCATCCTCCAGCAGCCGCATCATCTCCTCGATGGATGGCATCGGCACATGATGCAGAAATGAAGTAAAGGCATTTTCCTCCATATAGCCGTTCAGCATACCATCCGTATTTCGTCCATATCTGCCGCCAACCGGATTGGGTGCATCAGGGGGGATATTGGCCAGCTGCATTGCTGTATATGATGCAACACCCATATGGGAGGATGCATGGGTAATCACGATTGGCCGCCTGCCGACAGCCTTTAGGACATCGGCATCCGGATGCCGGCGCTCCTTAAGCAGCGTATGATCATAGCCGACACCACTCACCCAGTCCTGCTCCTTCAAATGATGCTGCTGTATGAAATCAGTTAGTATGTGCTGAATATCCGCAAAGCTTCTTGCATTGCTTAAATCCGCCTGACGGAATGTATTCGCACAGGATACCAGATGGCTGTGAGCATCTATGATTCCCGGGATGATGACTCTGCCGCCCATATCCACACAATCTGCGGCTTTATATTCTTCCGGTATGTGATCACCGATGTAAACAATACTCCCATGTTCGATGCACATACAGGATGCTGTTTGTCTGTCCTTCATAGTGAGTATACGTGCATTTAAGATTTGTATCATAAAAAACACCTCCTGCTTATAGTGTACCACACGGTATGGATTTCATGAAATCCGGTTTGCCGGCGTAATTGATTCCCCTATGCAATTTATCCTTGGTTCACAGCACTGCCTGCTTTTTCTTAGTCTGCCCTGCCTAACCAGGAACACCACCAAGTCCTTTTCATGCAACACCAACCACAGAAAACTTTCTCTGTTAACAGGTCTTTATGCGTCCCCTCCCTTTCCTATCCGTATTGTTTCCATATACCCTACAAATGCAGATAACCTCCACGATATGGAAACAGTCTGAAAGCATATGAACTTTATATTTATCGTTCTTCTTCCTGTTTATCAAATTATCTTTCTCAATTCCTATGCCGAACACACTAGAAAATGGATTGATGCCTATCAGATGAGAAATGAGGAAGGCGAGATGGAAAGTAAGCGAAGCCTGATGAGGAGGATTTACATTCCGGAGATAAATGCAATTGTTAAGCGCAAGGGATTCGGGAAGCTGAATGACTTTGAACAATTATGCTAGGTTCTGCCCTTCGGGTACCTGTTAAAAATAATGATGAAGATGGTATATTAAAAACAGAGGAAAGGCTGATGAAGAAGGTTATACCCAAAGGGCACCAAGTGGAAACGTACAGAAAATTTCATGATGCAGAATATCTCCGGTCGATAGGGATGGCAACGCAGATACAGGAGCAGCGCGAAAAAAATGCTATTTTGGATAGTTTTGAAGATGGTGTTGAACAGGGAATTAAACAAGGCGTTGAACAGGGAATTAAACAAGGCGTTGAACAGGGAAAAAAGAAGGTGAAAGATTGCTTTTAAATCGACTAATGAAAAGTAAATATCATCAAGACTGCTCAACATGGCTGTGCTCTTTATCAATGGAACAGCTCGATCTTGTATCCAATTTATTATTCACCTGTGATACCTTACAAAAACTGAAAAATCAGCCTGCTGTTCACAAATAATACATATAAAGTACACAATAAAACTGTTTCAAATTCAGGTTCCTTCTTACTTCAGGGTGTATGCAACAGGAGACTTCAACACTATTGTATTTATCAATAGAAGTTAAAGTCTCCCTGTTTTGAGTTTATCCACATTCGAGAAAGAACCCAAATTCATAAAAACAGTTTTTCGACAGTTGCATATAGAAAATAATTGGTGTCTGCTGTTTTTATCAAGGTATAAAGCCTGCATAAATAGAAACAGATGTTCGCGGCACTTAATATTCATTTGTTACATATTCTTTATCAGTAAATTGTTTCATTATGCTGTAATAAAATGAAAATAATTTTGAAAATCTATTGACAAATCATGTAAATCGGCTTTATAATCAAGACTATACATTCGATTGATTCAGGAAGAGTAACAGAACCCTCGGATCCAAAGAGAGCTGATGACGGTGGAAATTCAGCGTGAAGAGATCTTGTGAATGGCCCTGAAGAGAAGCATCGGCGAAAAGTGATGAGTAGCTGATGACGCAATTCCCGCGTTATCTGAGGAAGCAGACATGTTGGTGTTTGTATAAGAGTGTTTTGCATTTGTCTTTTCGCAAAACGTATAGGTGGCTAAACGAAGATCCTTCGTCCTATGATACAGGGCGGAGGTTTTTATTTTTATTCTCACTCTTATACAGTAGCAGGAAAGGAAAATAGAATGGAAAATACAGAAGCAATTCTCTACTGTCACAGCAGACGATGGCGCAGCTTTTAACAGCCGCCTATGCAGAGGACAGGAGGAACCCTATGATCTATCCCGATTTACAAACTGTGCGTATTTACGCAGACACATATACACGAATTCCCGTTTACACAGCACTGGATTATGAAGCAGATGATATGCTTGATCTGTATGCAGCGCTGCGGGGACCCTATTCATTTTTTCTGGAAAGCGGTGTTCTGAACTCGTATGGCCGCTATTCCATCATCGCTTTACCCTGTAGGAAACGCCTGATAAGCAGAGGTGGAACTACAGCTCTCATTCAATACGATGAAACAATACAGCTGGATGGAAATCCACTGGACATCCTAAAGAAAGAAATGCAGGAATGTGCTCCCATCTATCCGGAGCTGCCGGTATTTACAGGAGAAGCAATCGGTCATTTCAATTATGATATGATTCGCTTATTTGAAGCCATTCAGGATACCCGGCTTCCCTCTCTAAAGCTTCCCCTGATGCAGTTTGCATTTGTGGAAGAGCTGCTGGTGCTTGATCATGAACAGCACCGGCTGTATGTCATTGTGAATATGCAGACACAAAACGGATGTCCGGACAACGCCTATGACAAAGCGGTTCAACGCATTTACGAGCTGCAGGCTTTCCTGTCACACAGAAAGCCGTATAGTGGAAAGCCACTTGCAAGGCGAACCGTCACAAGCTCCATGAATAAGCAGCAATTCATGGCTAACGTGGAACAGGCGCAGAAGCACATACAGGAAGGCGATATCTTTCAGGTTGTACTGAGTCAGCGTATGGAGGCTTCGTATACAGAGGATCCATTGGATGCGTATGTCCAGCTTCGTTCACTGGGGAAAAGCCCCTATATGTATTATCTTGATTTTGATGAATATGTCATTGCCGGTGTTTCACCGGAGCTGCTGTTAAAGGGGCGCGGACGTTCCATTATGACGATGCCGATTGCCGGCACCCGTCCCAGAGGAGCTGATGAACAGGAGGATCTGAAAGCAGCACGATCCCTGCTGGAGGATCCCAAGGAGAATGCAGAGCACAGCATGCTCGTTGATTTAGGACGGAACGATATCGGCAGGGTATCGGATATCGGCAGTGTTCAGGTTCGGCATATGAAGCAGGTGCAGCGTTATTCCCATGTCATGCATATGACGAGCGAGGTACACGGTCGACTGAAGGAAAGCTGTGATATCTATGACGCACTCGCCAGTGTCCTACCGGCAGGAACTCTGTCCGGTGCGCCGAAAATCAGTGCAATGAATATCATTGAACAGCTGGAGCCGGTAAAACGGGAAATTTACGGTGGGGCTATCGGCTTCTTAGGCTACAATAAACAATTTGATGCCTGTATCACCATCCGTACCTTTATCTTTCATAACCATAAGGTCTATTTACAGGCAGGAGCCGGAATCGTAAAGGATTCCGTACCGGAAAAGGAATATGAGGAAACGCTGCATAAAGCAAAAGCCATGCTTCGTGCAGTACACGGTGAGGTGACGGTATGATTGTAATCATCGATAACTATGATTCCTTTACCTACAATCTCTATCAGGCAGTTGCCGTATATGCGCAAGATGTCATCGTATTGCGAAATGATGCTGTTGATGCCTCTATGCTGCAAAAGCTGAAGCCGACTGCTCTCGTGTTTTCACCGGGGGCAGGTCATCCCCATGCTGCCGGAAATATGGAATCTATCATTCAGCAGTGTTACAGGGATATTCCCATGCTGGGAATCTGTCTGGGGCATCAGGCCATAGCTGAGGTGTTTTCTTCCAGAATCACCTATGCAAGGGTGATTCGGCACGGTGAGTGCGATGCAATCACGCAAACAGCACCCTGCGCGCTGTTCGATGGTCTTTCCACCACATTTTTGGCAGCCCGCTATCATTCTCTGGTTGTAGAACAGCCGGGTGAGGAGCTCATCGTAACTGCTGAAAGCAGCACAAAGGAAATCATGGCGATTCAGCATCACCGCTATCCTGTATACGGCATTCAGTTTCATCCGGAATCGATTCTGACACCGGACGGTATGCGAATTATTGAGAATTTTATAACGAAAGCGAGGAGCTATGTATGTTAAAGGAATATATTAAAAAGGTCAGTGAACACCATGATCTGACAACAGAGGAAATGAAAACTGCCATGAATATCATTATGGATGGCAGAGCAAGCAGTGAACAGGTCAGCGCATTTCTGATCGCAATGAAGATGAAAAAGGAAAGTCCTGCGGAAATCGCAGCAGCGTCCAGGGTCATGGTAAGCAAGGCGACACCGCTTCCAACCGATGTGAAAGGTATTGTCGATATCGTCGGCACCGGTGGTGACTGTCTGAATACCTTTAATATTTCCACCACCTCCTCCTTTGTATTGTGCGGTGCAGGACTGGCAGTTGCCAAGCATGGAAACCGCGGCGTATCGAGTAAAAGCGGAAGTGCGGATACCCTGGAGGCACTGCATGTCAACATCACCCTTCCGCCAAAGGAAGCAGCCTATCTGCTGGAGAAGGTTGGCATCACCTTTCTGTTTGCCCAGACCTATCATGAAAGCATGCGGCATGTCGGCCCGATCCGCAGACAGCTTGGATTAAAGACAATGTTTAATATTCTCGGACCCCTGACGAATCCGGCACATCCCGATACCTATGTCATCGGTGCCTACAATGAGGAAATGGCAGATGTCATGATTCATGTCTATCAGGAAATGGGTGTTAAACAGGCAGTGGTTGTGCATGGGGACTGCGGTATGGATGAGGTTTCCATGACCGGAGATACCCTTGTACATGAGTTAAAGGACAATCAGATTCGTACGTATACGATTTCTCCGGAGCAATTCGGCAGAAAGCGCTGTCAGCTCCAGGAGCTTGTCGGCGGAGACAGTGTGGAAAACGCCAAAATTCTCATGGATATTTTACAGGGAGAGCACAGTGCCAAACGGGATGCCGTTTTACTGAACAGCGGTCTTGCCCTGTATATCAGCGGACGTGCTGACACCATGGAAGACGGAATCAGGCTGGCTGAGCAGAGTATCGACAGCGGACAGGCGCTGGCGAAATTCAGGATGTTTCAACAGCTGTCACAGGAGGTAGGTGCATGATACTGGATACGATCATAGAAAAGAAAAAAACTACACTGGAGGAGGAGCTGATGCGGATGCTTCCAAGAGAACAGGGTAAGATCGCCAAGCAGATGAAGCTGTATGATTCATTATTCGTTATCGGAGAAATAAAAAAAGCAAGTCCCAGCAAGGGTGTCATTGTAGAGGATTTCAGCGCTGCGCGCTTTGCGAATGCGTATGATGAGGCAGGTATCAATGCCATCTCCATACTGACAGAACGCAATTTCTTTCAGGGCGGCTTGGAAAATATAGAAATTGCCCGTTCCGTGAGCGATCTTCCTATTCTGCGCAAGGATTTCATTATGGATGCCCGCGAGGTTGTGCAGACAAAGCGTATTGGCGCAAACATGATGCTGCTGATTGTGGCTATGCTGGATGATGCAACCCTGCGTGAATTCTATCAGCTGGCACGCTTTCTCGATCTGGAGTGTATCGTGGAGGTACACAATGAAAAGGAGCTGGAGCGGGCATTGCAGCTGCAGCCGGAAATCATCGGTATCAATAACCGCGACCTGCATACCTTTGCCGTATCTCTGGAAACAACAAAGCGTCTGGCTTCCAGAATTCCTGCGGATATCAGTATCGTTTCCGAAAGTGGAATTTTCACACATGAGGATATGGAGTATGTAAGAAAAGCAGGTGCAGATGCTGTTTTAATCGGAGAGAGCTTCATGCGCTGTCCGGATATCCGTACCCACCTGCAGGAGCTGAAGTATGGCAGTTGTAAAGCTGTGCGGTATTAAAAGTGAAGAGGATGCGGCACTGATGAATGAGGTGAAGCCGGACTATGTCGGCTTTGTATTCGCTCCCGGAAAGCATCAGATATCCGCAGCCTCCGCCTGCAGGCTTTCAAATATCATCCGATACAGCAGACTTGTCGGTGTTTTTGTGAATGAACAGCCTGCCGTCATAGCTAAAATTGCCAAGCAGACAGGTCTGGATGTTATTCAGCTGCACGGAGATGAAAGCGATGCGGATATCCGGCAGCTGAAAGAAAGCTGCAATTGTGAAATATGGAAGGCTCTGCGTATCGGTCAAATCGAGGATATGGATGCTGCAGCGTTTCCGCATGCGGATCGTCTGCTTGTGGACAGCTATGTACAGGGCCTGCGCGGAGGAAGCGGAAAGCGAATCGCTATGGATTTATTACAGAAGCTGGACGTGTCCAGACTCATCATTGCCGGTGGAATCTGCAGGGATAACGTAAAGGAAATTCTGGCATTGCAGCCTTACGGCATTGATGTCTCCAGTGCACTGGAGACCAATGGCAAAAAGGATAAGGAAAAAGTGCGCACGTTTATGAAGCAGCTGAAGGGTTGAACAGAAGCAGACCAAGCACTGTAAAGGAATACTGCAATGGCGTGCATTTTACAAGATAGATGCCCGTAAAAAGCGGGAGATGGGAGGCAGTATGACAAAAGGAATGTATGGAGCGTTTGGCGGACAATATGCGCCGGAAACACTCATGATTGCTCTGGAGGAGCTGGAGAATGCCTATGAGCAGGTAAAGGATGATGCGGATTTCCAGCAGGAGCTTCAGTTTTATTTAAGGGAATATGCGAACCGTCCTTCTCTGCTGTATTATGCAAGGAAGATGAGCGAGGAACTGGGCGGTGCAAAGATATATCTGAAGCGGGAGGATCTGAATCATACCGGTGCGCACAAGATCAATAATGTGCTGGGGCAGGCATTGCTGGCAAAACGAATGGGAAAAACGAAAATCATTGCGGAGACGGGTGCCGGGCAGCATGGGGTTGCCTCCGCAACAGCGGCGGCTCTTTTCGGTATGGAATGTGAGGTGTTCATGGGGGTTGAGGACATGCGCAGACAGTCGCTGAATGTATTCAAGATGGAGCTGCTGGGGGCAACGGTTACCGGGGTATCCAGCGGCACTGGCACCTTGAAGGATGCCTGCAATGAGGCCATGCGTGCATGGGCTTCCCGCTGTGATGATACCTTTTATGTTCTGGGCTCCGCTGTCGGACCTCATCCGTATCCGATGATTGTCCGTGATTTTCAGAAAATCATTTCAGAGGAAATGAAGGCGCAGTGTCTGGAAAAGGAAGGTCGTCTGCCGGATGCGGTTATTGCCTGTGTGGGCGGCGGCAGCAATGCTATCGGTACCTTTTATGATTTTCTGAAGGATGAGGATGTTGCCCTGATCGGATGTGAGGCGGCGGGAAAAGGGATTCATACCGAACAGCATGCCGCAACCATTGCACGCGGCAGTGTCGGTGTCCTGCATGGCATGAAATCACTGTTTCTACAGGATGATGACGGTCAGATCATGCCGGTGTATTCCATTTCCGCAGGACTGGATTATCCCGGAATCGGACCGGAGCATGCCGACCTTGCCCAAAGCGGGCGCGTGCAATATGTGCCAGTCACAGATGATGAGGCGGTTGCGGCTTTTCTGTATCTGACAAAAACAGAGGGCATCATACCGGCAATCGAAAGCAGTCATGCGCTGGCCTATGCCATGAAGCTTGCCCCGACCATGTCAAGGGACAGCATACTCGCAGTCACCCTGTCCGGACGTGGTGACAAGGATGTAAAAAGTATTGCGGAATATCTGGAGGTGGACATTCATGAATAGAATCGATGCAGTATTCAAGAGATTGAAGCAGGAACAAAAAACGGCCTTCATCGGCTTTCTGACAGCAGGTGATCCGGATATTCCCACATGTATGGAATGTGTGAAGCAGCTGGAACAAAACAGCTGTGATATCATTGAAATCGGAATCCCCTTTTCCGATCCGATTGCGGAGGGACCCGTCATTCAGGAGGCAAGTCTTCGCGCCTTACAGAATGATATCACAACAGAGACTGTTATGCGTATGGTGTCGAACATTCGCGAGTTCTCCCAGATTCCTCTTGTTTTCCTCCTGTATTACAACCAAATCTTCAAATATGGGGCAAGCCGGTTTCTCAGAGAAAGCGAAGCTGCCGGTATTGATGCGCTGATCATTCCCGATCTTCCCATGGAGCACCGTGAGGAATTAAAGCCGCTTGCGGATGCACATCATATACAGCTGATTTCCCTGGTAACACCTGTTTCCAGTGTCCGTAAGAAAAGCATTGCGGAACAAAGTGAAGGCTTTCTGTATTGCGTGACATCCCTTGGTGTAACCGGCGAGCGAACAGAATTTCAGGCGGATTTGAAGGCATTTCTAAACGAACTTTCCGCTTACAGCGATACGCCAAAGGCACTTGGCTTCGGTATTTCCACTCCACAGCAGATTACCGAGATGAAGTCCTATGCGGACGGTGTGATTGTCGGCAGTGCCATTGTGCGGCAGATCGGGCGACTGGCGAAGCAGGAAATTACGCTGGAAGAGATCGGCAGCTTTGTGAAAACACTTGCGGATGCGGCACATGCCTAGAAAGGGACAATGCGTCCTTTTTTTGTACCGATTGCAACGAACGCTTCACCACTTCTACAGATGTACCTCCTATACCAGCCACCTTCTTCAGCTCACGTAAACCGGCGGCTTCTCTGCCCTGCCGTGATGATTTATCAGCTAAGCACTAACAGAATACATGCAGAAGCAAAAATGCATAGTTTATTTCCGCTTTATGGCAGTATTCTCTTTGCCTTGGGATAAAAAAACCCTTATTTCAAGCAATAGATTTGTTTCATCCGACTGCCTGTGAATAAGGGATTTTTTACAGTATGAATTTCATAGTTCCTTTCTCGATTGTGGATAAACTCAAAACAGGAGATTCAACATTATTGTATTTGTCAATAGAGGTTGAAGTCTCCCTTTTGCATACACCCTTATGTTAGAAAGAACCTTTACATCATGCTATTTGCTTTTTCTTTCATCTTTAAAAACCGTTTTTTCCGCCTGTTCCTTGATAGTTTCCAGATTTGTTTTATACTGCTTGAATTTCTCAAGTGCCATCGCATCCGTCTTTTCATCCTCATAAAGGTAAATTGAATCTACATTTATCATATCAGATTCCTCAGACAGATCCGTTTCCTTTGCAGAGCTGATACCGGTGATCTTCACATCGTAATAATCTGTATTCTTTTCTGTGGAATACTTACTATCCTCTGTAACCTTTGTGCGATAAACATAATGTGCTGTACCGGTATGATCGTAGGAACGATATTCATAATACACACCGATCAGCGCGACATGTTCAACAGTTACCTTGGTTGAAGAGAAAAAAGATGTGCTTCTGTCTTTTATATAGGCTTCCAATGCTGCTTTTGCCGCTGCCTCAAATTTATCAGAGCTTGCCTTTGGAATCTCTGCAAAGGTTTTATATACGATTTCCAATCCCTCTACCTTTACCTTCTTCTCTGGATTTTCCACCTTTACTTTACAGCTGTCTGCGGTAACCTGACTGTATTCAGCTTTCAAAACTGCATCATCGCCGTTTTTCAGTTCGCCATCCTTTTCCACCTTATAGGTAACATCGCTCATAAACATACGGATATCCTCGTTTGTATGATCATAATCCGGATTACAATTGATATCCGCCGTTCCTTCACCGGATACGCCTTCAAAGGTAACGGTACAAGCAGAGGTCAAATCAATCGGTGTCTTCTTTACACTCTGATAAATACTGAATCCAGCAATACAAACGATAACGACTGCCGCCGCAATACCGCCTATGATTGTATTCCGTCTGCCTTTTTCCGACTTGTAATATGCCTTGCATTTCTCAGAAAGCTTAAGAGCATGATCCTGGGCTGCTGCTGATGCCTTTGATACAGCCTCTCCGGCAGCTTTTGCGCCCTCACTTAAATCCTTCATTGCCTCCTCGGCTTCTACCTGCTCATTCCTTTTCACAAACAGGATATAGATACTGATTCCTGCTGCTGCAATTTGTGCAAGCACCATGATGACGAGCATGATTCCCTTGTTATCCATACTGCCGGAATACGCCATCGCAGCGGTGAAATCACCACTTGCCAAAGCATGTACAGCCCGTATTGCCGAAAAGCAGAAAAGCCCCATCAGCAATGCAGCACCATTGCAGCCAAGCAAAAGCTTTCCCATAAATGAAGCATCCTTCAGATAACCGATTCGAAACGCATATCCTCCAACCAGTATTACAAGGATGACAAAATCGATGTAATACAGCACACACAGACTGCGTAAGGAAGACAATGCACTTGATAATCCGGATAAGCTGTCCAGTCCCTGTCCCGCTGTGAGGTAAATAATCAGCATAATTACTGCCAGAATACCTCCCGCAATACTACCATACATCAGATATTTTCTTGTTGCATACTTTTTTAACAATTCCATTTCATTCCCCTTTCAAACAGCAAAAAAGCTATTCATGTAAATTATTATATCACACAATATCACATTGTTTAAAAAAACATATACATTTTATGAATAACCGCCGCTTATTTTTCAAGATTCAAACCGCTTGACATCTGTATCGGAGAAGTTCATAATGAACGGTGTTCAAGTTGGAGGTGGTTTATGAACAAGGTTGTTACCTCAAAAGAGGAGCTTCTGGATACTGCCAGACAGATTGTATTTCAAGAAGGCATTGATCAGCTCAGTATCCGGGTACTTGCTAAAAAACTGAATATTTCCGTTGGTGCTGTTTACAACTACTTCCCGTCAAAGTCCGACCTGCTGCTTGCCATTGTGGAAAGCTTCTGGAAAGGAATTTTTCACAAGGATATCTGCATTCTCAGTGAAACACTTCCCTTTGCGGATTTCTATGAGGTTGTATACCACCGGCTTGCAGAGCATATGGAGGATTTCTTTTCCGTACTGCTGGGTCAGCTGGATATATTGCGCAATACTGAAAAAGAGCGTGGAAAGCTGATGGAGGAACGTTATCAGCAGCATATCCGCGAGGGATTCCTTTATGCCCTGCAGCAGGATTGCGATATCCCTGAGCATATCTGGAATGCTACCTTCACAAAGGCTGCCTTCATCGATTTTCTGATGGAGCATATGATGAATGATTTATCGCACCAAAGAAGGAGCTGTACCTTCACAAAGGAGCTTATCTGCCGGCTGCTTCAGGTAACGCACGGAACAACTACTCACGGTCCAAAATAAACCATGGTCATATAATAAGGAGGAAGTCATGCAGGCTGTTATGGAAACTGCTTTTGATATTTTATATTTATGCACCGTATGTATACTGGGAATCACCATGATACGAAAGGCAAGAGGAAACCGTATGCTTTTCTTATTTGGCATCATGGCGGTAACCCTCGGGCTGGGAGACGCCTTTCATCTTATCCCCAGAGCCTATGCATTATGCACTGACGGACTTGCGGCTCACACGGCAGCATTGGGAATCGGAAAATTTATCACATCCATTACGATGACCATTTTCTACCTGCTGCTGTTTCGCATATGGGAGTTGCGTTATAACAGACACCGTCCCCTGCTTCGCACAGGCATGTATCTGCTTGCCTTGCTCCGCATGGCACTCTGCGTCTTTCCGCAGAATGCATGGACAAGTCCGAATGCACCGCTTAGCTGGGGTATCCTTAGAAATGTGCCGTTTGCATTGATGGGACTTTGGATCATCGTGCTGTTTTATCAGCAGGCAAAGCAGAAGGAGGATTTCGATTTCAAATACATGTGGCTTGCCATCACACTGAGTTTTCTGTTTTACATTCCGGTCGTCTTATGGGCTGATACCCTGCCAATGATTGGAATGCTGATGATTCCCAAGACACTCGCCTATGTATGGGTTGTATGGATGGGATATCAAATGATGAAAAAGGAGCTGAATTATTTATGAAAAAAACAATCAATCTTGCATTTTTATATGCGATTCTCGCCATGATTGGCGGAGTCTTTTATCGAGAATTTACAAAGCTGAGCGGCTTTGATGGACGCACGGCATTATCCTTTGTGCACACCCATTTGTTTCTGCTGGGAATGGTTATGTTTCTGATTGTCACCTTTTGTATCAAGCTGTTTGCCATTCAGGAATCAAAGAAGTACAGGGCGTTTATCATCGTGTATAATATCGGTGTTCTTCTGACCTCCCTGATGCTGGCGGTCCGTGGTGTTCTTCAGGTAAATGGCAGCACACTGACTTCTGCGGCAAACGGTATGATTTCCGGCTTTGCAGGTATTGGACACATTCTGGTTGGTATCGGTATGATTCTCCTCTTCCTGATGCTGAAGGAGAAGGTGAAGGAATAATGCACGTAGCAAAGAAATATCTGCTTCTGACAGCAGGCATTGTATGGGCAGCCGCAGGCTTCAATATTGTCAGGATCGGATGGCTGAGTACCAGCTATATGAGCATAGCAACTGCTGCTGCCGCGGTTATCACCTTCCTGATTTTCTACCATATGATTTTTAAAAAGCTGATTCATAAGCATACAGAGCGCATTCTTGCCAATACAGAAGATCGTATGCATATCCTGCGCTTCTTTGATGCAAAATCCTATATTATCATGATCTGTATGATGAGTTTTGGTATTGCCCTGCGTGCATCGCATCTTTGGCCGGATGTATGTATCAAGTCCTTCTATACCGGTCTTGGCTGCGCACTGCTTGCGGCCGGAATCGGCTTCATACGACAGTATGTAAAAACCAGTACCTTCCGATTGCATGCGAATTAGTCAAAACGATACAGCCTGTTTTGCACTACACTACAAAAAAGAAGAGAATTCAAATTTTACGTAAGGTATCTTTGAATTCTCTTTTTCATTTGTAATTGCTTTTTCTGGACAACCAGTTGTTTTATGCTTAACGGCTTTCTATTCCATCTTTTTTATTACACAGGTTTTCTTGTAGAAGGCGATGCCGTACCCGAGAATGTCGGTATAGCCCTTTCTGTGCAGACCCTCGATATACTGCTTTTCTTTGATCTGTTGTATTGCCAGCTCTGCACTCTTTTCCACATCCTCTTCACGCTTTGCCACCTTTAATTCAAGCAGCAGTCCTCTGTTCTTGTTATACGCCGGTAGAACTGCAAGGTCGCACCTTCCAAATCCGGATTCCTGATTGGAAACAATGCGATAGCTGCCCTTCCCCTGCAGCATGCCGTTTAGAAATCCATGATAATACTTCTCGTCATAATCAAAATAGCTCATGGATTGAAATAATACGGTATTCAGAATTTCGTTCGCTTCTTCCACATGCTCCTGCAGAAGTGCTTCCAGAAACGATGCCTGGTAGCTTCTGATCTGCTGCTTAAACCATTCTTCAAAAATGGTTGTGTAGATGTACTGTATTTCTTTATTGGGAATCATAAGCTGATAGGTGTTTGTGTCCGTTTTGCTTATAGCCTTCAGATAGCCGGTAAACAACAGAAAGCTGTATAAATTGTCTGTATCATCCAGTTCCCGATACGTCAGCTCCGGTTTGATTGTTTTTTCAATCATGCCGCCGCTGGACAAGATGTCAAAATCCTGTTTCATTTCCGCATTCCCCTGCTGTATGAAACGATATATCACATCATTACCACTCGTATTTGCCCAGAAGGATTCAGGTTCATCATCCTTCTGAATGATTTTTTTACATACATCAATACACTCCAGGGATTAGGCTCTGCCCACTAGTAGTGTAAATATCCTGATTACCATATCGATAACCATCGCGCCACGGGCGGGCAGCGCCTACCATTCCTTCACAGTACGTTCAAACTTTCTAAGCTCATAGTCATTCAGTAGACACATCACTTCTTCAGGTGTAAAGCCAAAATCTGAACTGGACTGTTTGTCAAAAACAGAATAGACATTAAAATTATTAAGACCTGTAAAAATCGATTCTTTTGCAATCCTCAGGCAGCCTGTTAATACCCCTTTTTCCAAGGCATCGTTTGTTTTTAATGCAGCACTGAAAACATTTCTTAAAAATTCCACCATTTGATCATAATAGCCATGCAGATAGGCACTTTGCAAGGGTACATCGCGCCATGGGCGGGCAGCGCCTATTCGTCAATCAACAGGATAACGTTTTGATGATAATGCTGCTGAAGACACTCGCAAAGGAATTTCAGCGCTGTCTGCTGGCTGACTTCATTCTTTGTTCCCATATAATATGCAGTCAGCAGTTCCTTGTCGATTGCATTGATTTGTTCACTTTCCAGTAATTCCTGATTTCGGCGGATGATATCACGAATGAAAACACTATACATTTCCAATTGCTTTTCGAAGGTGGTTTGCTTCATTTCCTTAAAGAAATCATGAGGACAGGATATTTGTTTAGATGCTCAACAGCATCACGCCGTTTCATAATATTTAAGCCGTTAAAGAGATAGGCGTTTTTTTTTGCTTAATGGAAAAGAAGTAGTACAGCGTGCTCATATTCAGTGTCTTACCAAACCGGCGCGGTCTTGTATATAGGACCACCTTTTCCTCCAGAACATTTTTGATAAACATTGTTTTATCCACATAGTAATACTCTTTTTCTATCAGTTCTTTAAAGTCCTCGATTCCTATCGGCAAGCGCTTCATGATCATCAGCTCCTTGTATTTTTATACCACGTCCCCTGTTTTACACCAAAAGATTTCGCCATGATGCCAGCTAAGGATGTTTGCGCCTTATTAAGATAGAAGAGTATGAACAAGGGTGCTTATCATACAGCTACTTTTGTCTGGTATGTCCTCCTTTATTTACGATATACAAATACATAACAGTTCCAACAAATATAATCCAGCCATACCCCATACTATAGTCATATACAGCATGGAGTAAGATAGGAATCCATAACGTTTTAGATTCCTCAAATACATAGATAAAGCCATATCCGATAAACAGACCAAATCCTATATTCGATATGCAATCTGTCAGAAATACAGACAGATCACCACCAACCACTACCGTTGGATATACGGCATGTGTGATTCCCCGGAATAAACTGCTCAATACAATTGCCAAAGCTGTATTCTCTTTTTTCATCATGGAATACATCACACCCCGATACAAATACTCCTCTGAAAAACCGATGATGATTAAATCCTGTATAAACAGATAGAACCCAGGCATGTTAAATTGCTGATGTACAACAAAAAAAACACAATACATAATGCATAATAACAATAACAGATACGTATGTCTGATTCTGAAAAGCGAACCTGTATCCTTTCGAAATACAAGTAAGCAGATAATCGGGAGCAGCATCACCGCTATCATTTGTGTAATTACTGATGATATGGATAAAACACGCAGATCAACACCTGCCACTTTTGCAATATACAAAACAACATATAGGATCCCTATTTCCAAGCAGCCAATTATAAACGCCGTTCATATGTTTTTCATTATTCACCTCATAACAGTAATTCCTGCTGGTGTTCTCACCTAATGCAGGCTATCATTCTAAAATAATCAAGCAAGCGGGAAAATCGTATGAATGGCCAGCCGATGCGCTTCCTTTTGTGCAAACACGGTACCCTGCATACCTTCGCACAGCTCCTTTACAATAGCAAGCCCAAGACCTGTATCTCTGCCGCTACCACCATTGTCCTTTGTATAAAAGCGTTCAAAAATCGCCTTTGTATCTACATCATCCACAAGGTCATTCTCAAACACAAGCTCGCATGTGTTGTCTGTTCGTTTTGCAGAGATAACAAAGGTCCCAAAGCCGTGACGCAGTACATTGACACACAGATTATGCAGCATTCGCTTCAGATATACCGGATCACCTGTCAGCATTGTCATAGGATCGACCTCCAGTTGAACCTGCAGCTCCTGCTGTTTGAAATCCTTATAATAATGCAGCAGTACTTCACTCAGCATATCATGGATACGAATCGGCTCCGGATGAAACTCAATGCTGGCACTGCTCAGACGGGTATACAAAAACAGCTCCTCCAGTAAATCCTGCAGATATGTCATACGTGCCCGGATCACCTGAAAGCAATGCTGCCGTTCCTCTTCGCCCTCTGCCGTTTCCAGCATTTGCAGATACCCGCTGATACTTGTCAGTGGAGTGCGGATATCATGTGATATATTGGTTATCAGATGTTTAAAATTATGGTCCATCCGCATCGCCTTCACACTTTCCTGCATATAATATTCCCGCAGCTTCTGCATTTCCTCGCATAGTGCCTTCATCTGCGGATCCATGGATGCTGAATAAAACCGGAAGGTGCTATGCTCCCGGTTGGTGTAGGTCAGCTGTTCTCTGATACAGCGGACATTTTTATGCTGAAGGAAGAGAAGCAGTAAAAGGAACAGACACAGCAATCCTAATACAAGCACGATAATTTCCAGCATATTGTTCCCTCTCTTCCTTATTTCAAATCTTTTTTCCGCAGCAGTACATAACTGCCTATATTATACAAGATTGCACTGGTAATTGCCACCATAGCAGCCCGGCTGTAGAATACAGCGTCCCAGGAATACGGCAGCTGACCGGATATCGCATACAGAATATAATCCGTATACTCCACCTTCAGTAATGACATAATCCCGGCATGCAGCATAAATACCGTCATACTGCCATAGCCTACAGACACCAGAATAGCAAGCACTTTGCTTCCGGTCGCATGAATGAGCATATTCAGAAAGGATGCAATTACAGTCAGTATCAGCATCTGCATCAGGGAATAGCATATAAACTGCAGGATGGAGAAGGAGGCAAAGGAATCCTGCTGCCACAGATTCTCCACTACAACCATGACAATGATCACAGCCTAGTATATAAACGCGGTGATAAATGAAAACACAAAGCGTTCCAGCAACAGCAGCTCCTTACGGTGCATCATCGGATAGATATTCTTCACGAAGCCGCTGGCATATTCCTCACAGAAAAACAAAGACAGAAAGATCAGTACCGCTATCTGATAAAAAGAGCTTTTAGGAAAGTAATAAAGAAAATCAACAAGTGTATCCTTTCCCTGATGAAAGGTCGCAAACGGTGTATTGTTCTGCAACCCCACAGCAGTCGTCAGCCATAAATACAACAGCAGCATAACGGTCATCGAAATATAAAAGGACTTCTGCCGCACCATACGATATAAATCCATTTTCAGATTATTCCACATGTTCTTCTCCCTCCTTCAGGAAATAGGCTTCCAAATCCTGATGATGATCCTCCATGCCATAAAGTGCCACATCATGCAGTACCAGCTGTCGTGCGATATGGGAGGGGTCCTCATAATGATCATACAGACGCAGAATCCCCTTTGGCAGCACCTCATAGGTTTGAACAAAGCATGTTTCCTCCAGGATAACACTTGCCTTTTTCACATCATCCACCCGCAGCTGAAAGCAGTCCCTGCAGCGTTCCAGCAATTCCTCCTTTGTGAACTGCTCAATAATTTTACCAGAACGAATCACAACGAAATCCGTAGCAACCTTATCCAGCTCCGCCAGCATATGGGAGCTGATCAGGATACTCATGCCGCGTTCCTCCTGCAGACGCTTCAGCAGATCACGCATATCGCAGATTCCCTGCGGATCGAGTCCGTTTGTCGGCTCATCCAGAATCAGCAGCTCGGGATCCCCCAGCAATGCCATCGCAATTCCCAGACGCTGCTTCATTCCCATTGAGAAATCGCCTGCCTTTTTCTTTCCTGTAGTCGAGAGTGAGCAAAGCTTTAAAAGCTCTGTTATCAGCTCATGGCTGCAGCACCCAAGCATAAGTGCCTTCATTTTCAGATTATCATACGCATTCAACGCCGGATACAGTCCCGCATGTTCTATCAGCGTCCCTACACGCCGGAATACAAACGGGTCCTCACCGGGATGCTTGCCAAACAGCTTCAATTCCCCCTGTGTTTCATGCAGCAAACCGCTCATCAGCTTCATAAGCGTGGACTTTCCTGCACCGTTTGGTCCGATCAGACCAGTAATCGATCCTTTTTTCATATGAAAAGATACCTGATCTACTGCTGTGAAATTATGAAATTTCTTTGTCAGGTCATTCGTTTCTACGATCCATTCCTTCATATTATCATTCCTTCCTTGTACATGAAGATTATAGCAAATGAAGTTTCAGAAACTGTCTGGAAAAGGTTAAGAAAGAATAAAGAAAAGGACCTTAGTCCTTCCATTTGAATCCGATGCCCCATATCGTTTCAATATATTCCTGTTTCGAAACTGCATGCAGCTTGCTTCGGATATTACTGATGTGAACATTGATGGTCTTGTCATCTCCCAGATAATCATCTTCCCATGCATATTCATAGATTTCCTTTTTCGTACGTGCCCGTTTTACATCCCGCATCAGCAGCTCCAGAATCCTGTATTCATGTCTTGTCAGACGAATTTTCATCCCCTGAATTTCCAGATGACAGAAATCCGGCAGAAGAACAACACCGTCTACAGCAATGGCATGCTCCTGCTTCGACATTCGTTTGCGCAGCTGAACCTGAATTCTGGCCTTCAGCTCCTTTAAATCAAACGGTTTGCATAAATAATCATCAGCACCCTCATTCAGCAGAGCCACGCGGTCGTCGATTCCATCCTTTGCGGATAGCACGATAACCGGAAGCTGCTTTTGCTTCAGCTCCCTGAGAAGCTGTTCTCCACTGACTCCCGGCAGCATCAAATCAAGCAGTACAAGCGATACTTCGGTGTGCTGCAAAATCAGACGTGCCTCTGTTCCGGAATATGCGTCCACACAGATATAGTCCTTTTCCAAATATTCATCGATCATATTGTGGATGGTTTCGTCATCCTCCACAATCAATATATGTTCTTCACTCATAGCTTGTAAAGTCCTTTAAGGGCAGTGTGTCGGTTATCTTCATGCCAAGGCCCGAAAGCAGCGCAATGCCTTCCTCACGATATGAATCTGTCTCCAGTGCAGCCGGCTCATGGGCATCAACTCCGATGATCGCCGTATTGCCAACCTCTGCCGCAGTCTTCCAGAAATCAATATGCGGATACTGCATGGTATGCATGATGTCATTATAGGCAGCACCTGCCAGATTGTATTCCAGTGGTATATGTAATTCCTTTGCAGCCTGGCACAGACGTATCGATTCGCGCTTTGCGACTTCATCAAACACACGACGGCCCCGCATGAACAGATCCGGATGACACAGGTAGGAATATAGATTGGTCTTCATCCCGGCGATGGCTTCATCCACATAGGCGATCAGCCATGCCTCCTCCTCACATGCGGTCCCAAAGTACACGCGTTCCTCATCCGTCTTAAAATAATGATTACCGAAAATGATATAGTCAAGCTTTTTGTCAATCAGAAACTGCTTTAGCCAATCGATATATTTGGGGAAATATTCGCATTCCAAACCGATTTTAATGGATATGCGATTCTTATATTTCTCTTTTAAAGATGAAACGGAGGCATAGTAGTCATCGAACTTCGACAACGGCATCCGCATATTCGCCACAAAATCGCTGTCATAATTCCATGGGGAATGATCGGAAAATCCAATTTCCTCATAACCGTTTTTTATGGCACTTATTACATATTCCTCATCCCTGCCTGAGGCATGCATACAGCGCCGGGTATGCATGTGATAATTTGTTTTACGCATAGCTGCTCCCTTCTTTTATCAACAGGTATACTATACCACAAGTTAAGAGGGAATAACAAAAAACCGACTGTATTTTATGCTTTTACATGCAATACATATAGCCGGCTTGCAAGTTTTGAAGTAGGCTGCCGTACAAACAACAGCCTGATTTCTACCTTTTTCCTTTGCCCTGTAAAGTGCCTGATCACTTCGTTCATACACATCATGAAAGCAGACCTGTGCATGTTCAACAAGACAGCAGCCTATGCTTATGGTCAGCGTTTTCTGCATCTGTGGCAGGCGGATGGTGCGAATACGCCGAGCAGGGTATCTATAACATGCTGCAGCTGTGCCTCATTCTGTATCCCGTTCAGATATATGCAGAACTCCTCCCCACCGATTCGTCCGGCAATATCATCCGGGCGCAGCACATTTTATATTTCATGCCTAAACTCAAAGCTTGCTGCAGCTACCTTTTCCGTGAAGGTATCGTAAAAGCAGTTTCTATCCCGTAAAGATATAGAAAAAAAGGTCAAGCCTATCATTTTTTTAACACGATATCCTCGACCTTTTCATTACACTGTTTTGCTTATATGACCACAGGTAAGACAATTTCCGATAACCACTTAATTAAAGTACACGAGTTCGTCATCCAGCGGCAGTACCTCGGTCAGCTGTTTTACATATAGAACCGGGACATCTCCCTGATATTCCTCATCAAATTCGACTGCAATCTGCGCCGTGATGCTGACCCAGTCCTTCGGGATCAGATTACTTGCATGCTCATAATGACACAGCAGCCCGATCAGTGAGGTATCATCTGCGCAACAGACCATGGCATAGCGTCCAAAGACAAATGCATTCGGTATTCCATCCACATGCGTTGCGATGACCTTTCCTTTCAGCTCTACGCTTTTTCCCTCATATTTACGGGGATGCTCGAGAGCGTCCATATACCACAGACCGTAATCGCCGTCCGCTATGCGTATTACATCCGCATGAAGATCAAACGGCATTTCGTCATCGCCAAGCTCCACGATCTGCCCATCTCTTGTCTCATAAATCAGCTGCGCACCCTTATTGATTGCTTTTATATTGTTTCTCAGATACAGCTTTTTCGTTGTTTCATCACAACGATTAAAGATAATCGTTTCCGAATGCAGCAGCTGATCGTAAATCAGGGAGCGCATATTATTCAGATAAACTTCAAACGTGGAGGCATCCACAGTAGAAAGAATTTGAACCAGCAGCCAGTCAAAGGGGTATTCTACATCCATAAAGCTATTTAAATTCCAGGTTCCGTTAAATTCAATCATCACTCGGTCAGGTTCAATCAGACTGTCACATTTCTTTAAAAACTCATAGCTCATCGCCGCTTCATTATCCACAGTAACCAGTGCGGTATTTGTTTTTGTCAGAAAATCATCATCGTAGTCTTCCATACCTTCTTCACAGGCGAGCAGCAGTGTGCGCTCTCCAGTATTGAATCCCGTATCAAGCAGTGTTTCCTTAATCAGTGTTGTTTTACCGCTTTCCAGAAATCCGGTAAACAGATATACAGGTACTGTCATAGCCTTCTCCTATTCCGCATGAAACAGCTCTTTCAGCTTATCTTCTTCAAGCTTGGAGCCGATGACACAAAATCTTCCGGTATAGGTTGGCTGCCCTTTTCGAATTTCATATTCTTCCGGAACCAGATCAAAATACAGCCATTCCTTACTTTCAGTTTTCAGCATTCCCTTAGCACGCAGGATGATGCCGTATTCCTCACTATTGGAGAGTTTCTCCAGAATTTGGCGAAGCTCCTCTTCCCCATAGGTGCGTACGGTTTCCATTCCCCAGCTGGTAAACACCTCATCCGCATGATGATGGTGATGATCATGATGATGCCCACAGCTGCAGCTTTCCCCATGCTCGTGATGATGGCCATGGTCGTGACTGCATTCCTCACCTTGCTCGTGATGGTGGTCATGGTCGTGACTGCATTCCTCATCATGCACGTGATGGTGGTCATGGTCGTGACTGCATCCCTCACCATGCTCATGATGGTGGTCATGGTGCTGATGGCATGTCGGACAGATGTCCGCTTCCTCCAGCAACTCCTTTTCCAGTGATTTCTTTTGCTCCATTGCCTCCAGAATCTGTTCTCCGTTCAGCTCATCCCATGGTGTCGTTATCATGGTCGCATGTGCATTATGCCCTCTAATATCATGGGTCACACTTTGCAGCTTTTCCTCATTCAGATTCTGCGTACGGCTTAAAATAATCGTATTGGCATATTCAATTTGATTGTTGAAAAACTCACCGAAGTTTTTCATATACATGCGGCATTTCTGTGCATCCGCAACCGTCGTAAAGCTGTTCATACAAATTTCGGATTCTTCCGCCACTCCCTGTACCGCTTTTATTACATCCGACAGCTTGCCGACACCGCTGGGCTCTATGATGATCCTTTCCGGATGATATTCCGCAAGCACCTTCTTCAATGCCTCGGAAAAATCACCAACCAGAGAACAGCAGATACAACCGGAATTCATTTCCCGGATTTCTATTCCTGCATCCTCCAGAAAACCACCGTCAATACCGATTTCACCAAATTCATTTTCAATCAGAACAATCTTTTCCTTATGTAATACATCCTTGATCAGCTTCTTGATCAGCGTTGTTTTTCCAGCTCCCAGAAAGCCGGAGATAATATCGATTTTCGTCATTCCAATAACCTTCTTTCCTGTTCCTTTGCAGTATTCCCAACGTCTGTTAGTATAACACCAGGATGCGAAACTTTCAAATACAAAACCATCCTCCTCGTAATGCTGAAAGGAAATGCTAACTCCATCTTTGCCCTTCCTTATCATAAAGACCATATTCCATGACAATTGGAACTATACTCTTTATCAGCTGATTCTTATCGGTACAAAAGGCATCCGCGTTCCCAGTCAAAATATTTAATGATGGCTCTGTCATTTTTACTATCCTATTATTTGAAGCAGCATCTTATAGAATTAGCATCACGACCTTTCCTATATATTAAAACCCCTGCATTTGCATACGCAGAAGCAGGGTGTTTCCATGATTTTCTTATGTAAGGAACCTCCAGCTATAAATACCCTCAGGATTCTTTATATTCCTCGTCGATGCCCTCCCAGCATTCCGCATGCCGGATCTTCAGCTTTTGCGGTTCAAACAACGGGTCCTTCCCCTGCTTTTTCTGCTTCGTGTAATCCTTTAAAGCAAGGAAAGCAACATTGCCCAGCAGAAGAATCACCAGGATGTTTTCTATCGCCATAAAGCCCATCAAAACATCGGCCAAATCCCATATGGTGGAAAAATCCGCCTGTGCCCCAAAAAAGATTACGGCAACCGTAAGCAGTCGGAATACAAGAAGTGCCTTCTTATCGTTGATGATAAATTTCAAATTGCTTTCCGCATAGCAGTAATTGCCAATCAGGGAGGAAAAGGCAAACAGGATAATGGAAATCGTTATGAAATGAATACCCCAGGTTCCTACTTCTGCGGAAACCGCTGTCTGCACATACGGCATTCCCGTCAGTCCGTCCCGAATACCGAAATTCAGCAGCATGAACGCTGTTGTCGAGCAGATGAGGATCGTATCTATAAAAACGGATATTGTCTGTACAAGCCCCTGTTTAACCGGATGGGACACATCTGCTGTTGCTCCGGCATTCGGTGCAGACCCCATACCCGCTTCATTGGAAAACAGTCCGCGCTTGATGCCATACATAACACAGGAGCCTGCAAAGCCTCCGAAGATAGCCTGCAGATCAAAGGCTTCCTGAAATATCTGTGCGAATATTGCCGGCAGTCCGCTGATATTGGCTATCGTTATGTAAAGTCCCAGCAGAATATACAACACTGCCATGATGGGAACAATCGTAGAGCTGATGATACCGATGCGATGAACACCTCCGAAGATGACCGCTGCGGTAGCACCCGCAAGAACAAGACCTACCAGCATGGAGGCAGTCTGTATATCCGTTACATAATACTCCAGAGCACTGCTTACATTATATGCCTGCAAGCCGTTGAAGCCGAAGATGAAGCAGGCAATCAGCAATACCGCAAACAGAATACCGAGCCATCTCTTATGCAATGCCTTCTCTATATAATATGCAGGACCTCCGCGAAACTGATCACCATCACGCTCCTTGTAGATCTGTGCCAGCGTGGATTCCACAAAGGCACTGGCACCTCCAATGAGTGCAATCACCCACATCCAGAAGATAGAGCCTGCTCCTCCTGCAGCAAGAGCGGTTGCGACACCGGCGATATTACCGGTTCCTACACGGGAGGCCGTTGATATCATAAGTGCCTGAAAAGAGGATACACCGTCATGGTGATGTGCCTTCTCCCCAAGCAGACGAAGTCCCTCCCCCAGCATGCGAAACTGTACAAAGCCTGTCCGTATACTGAAATACAGTCCTGCTGCGACCAGCAGAATGATCAATATATTACTGTATAAAAATGTGTTTAGATTTCCTAATAGTTCCTGAATGAAATTCACGCATTCACTTCCTTTCTTCTTATCGTACCCCGCATCCATCGCCTCATTCGCTGAAAAGCCCAAATAAAAACACGTTATCGGCGTGTTTAGAATGGAAATACCCGTACAAGTATACCATACTTATATAAAAATTGAAATCCTAGAATTTTAGTGATATATGATTGTATGTCGCAAAACCTTTTCCATCGTGTTATACTTATACATATAAAATAACATTGTAAAAAAGGAGACACACATGAAATATCCGGTATTGCGAACCAGGTTTTTACCTAATTTATATAAGCATTGTAAAAAAGTACAGGTGCTTCATGTCAGCTATGAGGACCGGGGCTTTCTTTCACAGGATGAACAGCGCGGTATCTGGCTGCAGGATACCAGAGAAAAGCTCTACGAACAGATTGAAGGCAACTTTACGACCTGTCAGGCCACAAGAATATTCTCCTTCCATAAGGAAACCTTTATCATTTTCAAGGATAATCTGACAAAGAAGCTCTTAATAGAATTTCTGGAAAATCTACTCACCGAAATCAGCTATTACTGTGAAGATCAGGTGCAGTTCCGTTACCAGCTTCTCACTGCTGTATTGTTTCAGGATGGCTGTGAGCCGAGAATGACCATGGCGAATAAGCTTGGCAGGGATATTGAAGACAGTGACGAAATCAAACAAAGCACCGTCCTTCTCAAGCCGGGCAGGCCGCCAAGAGGCAAGTATTTCAAAAGCTGGAAGGATTATGAAAAGCAGATGAACGAGCGGAAGGCTGTGCACAGCCCTATCGAAAAGCCGCAGCCTCAAAAGGAAGCACCCGTTGATACAGGTGATTATATGTATTACATTTAGGAGTCCTTCAGTATATGGTGTCCAGAAAAGCGATGAAAGCATCGCTTTTTTACCATTTGATAAACTATCACTTCTGTCACCTTTTCTAATTTATTTTTTCATCGTGCTATAATAGAACAGGAGGTATGTTCTCATGTCTGTATATCTGATTCCCCTGCAGTCAGCACTGCTGCTGTTTCCATTTCTTGCGGCGATGATCACGCTGCCTTATATCATTATTCAATATCGAAAATACGGATCGATACTACCGATTCGTGTACTGATCGTGTATTCCTTTATATTTTATCTTCTGTGTGCATATTTTCTCGTTCTGCTTCCCCTGCCGCCAATGGAAGAAGTAGCTAGCTATACAAAGCCGATTATGCAGCTGATTCCATTTGCCTCTTTAAAAGAGTTCACCATGAACAGCTCCCTAATCTGGAATGATCCCGCCACCTATCTGACAGCATTGAATGAGCCGAGTCTGTATCTGATCATCTTCAACATTCTGCTTACCGTTCCCTTCGGTGTTTATCTTCGCTACTATTTTCAATGCAGCTGGAAAAAGACTCTGCTGTTTACCTTTCTTCTGACCTTATCCTTCGAATGTCTGCAGCTGAGTGCACTGTTCGGTTACTATCCACGCCCTTACCGTCTGTTTGATGTTGACGATCTGATTACCAATACACTGGGCGGCATGCTGGGATATGCAATCACACCGGTATTTGCTCATTTTCTCGTTTCACGAAGCCGTATGGATGAAAAAGCATATGACCGCGGTAGAAGCGTATCCCCACTGCGCAGAGCACTGGCATTTTTCTTTGATAACCTCATCATCCTGTTGACAACAGCCATCATCACTGCACTGATTCTGTTATTACGTGATGAATTCCTGCTGACAAGCCCTGCCATACGCATCTGTCTTTTATATCTGGCAGTCGTATTTCTGTATCTGTTCATTCTTCCGATACTCATGCATGGCAGAACGCTGGGTAAGGCAGCTGTGAAAATCAAGCTTGTGACCCTGGATGGGCACCCACCGCGCTGGTATCAGTATCTGCTTCATTTTATGATTCTTTACGGTCTCATCCTGCCTGCACCGTTTTATATTTTTCATTGTGTGCTGGCCTTTCTAACGCAAAGCGCTGCAGCGCACTGGATGTACGGAGGAGCCGTACTCATTCTGGCTGTCTTATATATGGTGACCATGTATCAGTGTATCCTGTCTTTGTTCGATAAGGATGCCATTCCCTGGTATGACCGATTCCTGCCGATAAAAAATCAATCCGGCATACAAGGGCTTAAAAAGGAGGTGACAGGTTCAGATACTGCCTCAAACACAGAGGATGATACCAGCACAGCAAACAGCTGACTTGCTTCCTTGAGAATTGACCATAGGATCTAGAGGGAGGAATCCGCATTGGCACACATCAGAATGAATTCGTACGGAATTTGTGCACTTTCGCCAATATACAGGAAGATTCCCTTAGAAAGCATACAAAAAATCCTACATAGAGTCCATACAGATTCTGGTAAAAACATAACACGTAAAAGCAAACAGCGCTGTTTTGACAGATGCTGTTTTTTTCACTGGCTGCCATATGTCTTCGACTTTGCGGCATCCCTATTCTCATGAACAAATTGAAAAATGACATCAGCTGTGCATAGGCATTGCAGGATTCTTTGCTTCCATATAAAAACAGGCAGACTACATCCGCTATGCTTCCTTTCATCATAAAAGCACAGCAGCCTTCCACAGACTGTCTGCTTTTGCGCCTCGCGAACAGTTTGTCAGCTTACGGTTGAAAAGATGCAGTCTGCTTCATACATCAACTGCATCCATATAGTGTGTCAGCTTCTGAATAAAGGAATCATAATCCTGACAGGTTACCAGCTCATTGAGAAAGGAGGGCTCACTTAAAATCTCAATCAGATGATCGAATATCTGCGCAAACAGCTTTCTGGAATCATCATGTACCCCCAGCAGTGTGACAATATGAACCTCATGCGTTCCCCATTCCATACCCTGCGGACACAAAACCACACTGATAAAGCTTTTCTTTGCATTGCTTGCCAGTGAATGCGGTACGGCGGCATCCTCAAAAGCTGTCGAAGACATATGCTCACGCGCAAAGACATCCGTTGTAAAAGAAGCATCGGCATAGTCTAGACGGATGGCATCATTGCACAGCGTCTGAATCAGCCGGGTGCGATCCATGTTCATATTTGTATAAAACAGTCTGGGATCAAACAGATCAAATAAAAACTCCTTCAGCTTATTCTTATTTTTTTCAGCCAGCATTTTGGTAATTGTGTTTTCAAGCTGATTCATATCCTTTTCAATTAAAAAGGGATGAATGATGATGGATGGCTGAGGGAATGGTGTTTCTACAGTCGATATAATCAAATCCGCATGCAGAAGACTTGGCTGATATGAATGGATGGACATCGCATACTTGATCGTCACCTTGTCCTCAAAGCGGCGACTGATCTTTTCCAGCGTGTTTTGATGAAGACTATAGTAATCCGCATAGAGAAACAATACGGTCAGCTTATTTTTTGATTGTACATTATTTTCAAAATAGCTGCCGATATGGAAGGAGATAAAAGCAATTTCATCCTCATTCAAAATGATGTCATACATATCCTTAAACTGCTGTGCGATATAAACGGCAATATCATAGATCAGGGGATAGGTCGATTTTATCTTTGCCGTCAGCGGATTTTTAGCATAGTAATTATGCTCTACGCGATTAAACAGATTCTTGACATGAATCGTAAACTTCGCGATAAATTCCTCATCAAAGGGGTCCAGAAGATAGCATTCCTCCACATTGTGTATAACGGTATGGGCGATATCTATATACCTCTGTTCAATGAAGGAGGAAATGTTGGAGCCGTTAATGAAGGAATAATCGATCATCGTGGTGTTATTCATAATAATCAGGGTAAGATTATATAATTCCGCATCATTGATCTGTATCGCATATGCCTCTTCAATATATTCCCGGATTTCTCTTGCCACCGTATACTGCGGCGTTTCGAAAAACGGTGTGAGGTCCACCTGCTCATGCAGGATACAGCTGCTGCGGATGCGATCGATCATCACAATCAAATGCAGGGCTGTATTGTTCAGCGTATAGTCATTCGCAAACAGATTGTTGCGTGAAAAAATATCGGAAAGATTCTTCCGGAAATCCCAGAAGTGATAATGATAGGTCAGCAGCCGCACCTCATCTTTTAAAACAAAATTATCATAGGAATCACTGGTAATCAGCCGGCTCATCAGCTGGCGCTTTTCTTTTTCACTGCCGTCGATAAACAGCACATCCTTTTCCTTGCGAATACCGATCTGATACGCGGATATCATTTTGCGAATACTGCGGATATCGTTATCCACTGTAGATTCACTGACATAAAGCTCCTGTGCCAGATCAAAGATATCAATGCCGTTCTTGGAGGAAATCAGCTTCTGTATTATCAGATTCTGCCGTGTCTGCGGGGTTTCCAGATTATGCTTTCCGCTCTCCCGATAACGCAGATACTGCTCCGTGCTGCTTAGCTTATAGCCCTTGTTTGTGGAAATGACCAGTGGTTCTTCGACATGCTCTTCATTCAGGATACTGATGTATTTGCGAATCTGGCGGGTGGAAACGTGAAGCAGTTGGGAAAGCTCAGCTGCGGAAATCCAGCTTTCATAGTGATGCCATAAATAATCCAGCAATGTCGATATATTATCTTTCATGTTCAATCACTCTCCTGCCTTATCCCCCTGTAAACAATGATAGTATTACATGATAAGTATACGTGAATTCGAAAATCCGCTCAACTTAAAAAAGTTCCGTGCACTAGGAACTTTTAAAATTTGTCTGTTTCGGCTGCATTCGTTATACTGAGGGTGTCGATAAGAAAGGAGGGCAGTCACACTGATTGGTATAAGAAAAAGAGACATATCACACGCTGAATCGCTTCAGCCAAGTACGGGAATACTTTGATACATCTCTTCTATATTCTAACACCAATCCAGAAAAATTTCATTCATTATTAAAAAAAGTCCGTGGAATGTTAAAAAGCTTACGGACACAAAGGAGATCATTATGAAAAACATTTTATTAGTTTGCGGTACAGGAGCCAGCAGCGGCTTTATGGCGAAGAACATCCGACAGGCCGCAAAAGCACGCAACATCGAAATCGGAGTAAAGGCACGAAGTGATTCTGTTGTAGAGGACTACATCGAGGATATCGACCTGCTGCTGGTAGGTCCGCATCTGAGCTATATGCTGCAGGATCTGGAGGACATCGCAGAGCCCCATGGCGTAGCTGTACAAATCATACCGAAGGATGCCTACGGCGAGTTAGACGGGGATGCCGTTCTTGATTTCGCATTACCCTTCCTTGAAGACTAATGCATCAAAAGCTTTCGCTTTTAAAGTAACTTAAACAAAATGAAAAAATGAGGAGAAACATATGAAAAAATTCATGGATTGGATGACGAACAAATTTGCTCCGAAAATGAACAAGCTTGCGCGTAATCCCTGGATTGCGTCTGTACAGGAAGCGATCCTAACTGCAATGCCAATGATCTTTATCGGATCATTTACAACAATACTAACAGCCTTTGGAGGTCTGATTGACGGGTTCCCGGATTTCAGTCCATTGTCAACCTTCTCTTTGGGTCTGCTGTCCCTGTACCTTGCCTATCTGGTGCCTTACCTGCTTATGGAAAAGAAACGGCACAATAAGACAAAGAAGGAAGCAGGTCTGGCAGGTATCGGTTTTTTCCTGATGCTGGTAGGTCCCACCTTTGATGAAGCGGGTAACATTCTGTTTCAAAGCTCCACGCTTGGTAACGGCGGTATGATTGCGGCCTTAATGGCAGGCTTGTTTGTAGGCTTTGTGATGAACGCATTCTCTACACATTCCTTCTTTAAAGAAGACAGCGCTATTCCGGATTTCATCACAGTCTGGTTTGATACACTGATTCCGATTCTCATTATCCTGTTCGTCGGATGGCTGTTTATCTTCCAGCTGCACATCAATATCTTTGACTGTATCTATACCTTATTCTCTCCGATTTTGAGTGCGGGTGACAGCTTTCTCGGCTTTGTGGTACTGTATTTCTTCGGCTATACCTTTCTGTACACCTTCGGTATTTCCACATGGGTCATCTATCCAATTGAATCAGCTTTGATTTAACAGGGGATTGCCGCAAATCAGGCGGCTGTCGCTGCCGGAAACGCAGCATCTGTCATAAATGCAGACGGAGTTTCCTATTATTTCACCCTCGGCGGAGGCGGCTGTACCTTGGCGCTTGGACTCATGATGCTGTTTATGGCAAAATCAAAGAAATGCAAGGTCATTGGCAAGGCTTCCCTGGTACCGAATTTATGCAATATCAATGAACCCCTTGTATTTGGTGCACCAATCGCATTTAATCCGATTCTAATGGTTCCTATGTGGTCGGATTGCTTGCCCCTGCATTGACCTGGCTTGCCTTATACTTTGATATCCTGCCGAAAATAACGACCTTATTCTCCTTCTGGTATCTGCCTGGACCAATCTGCTCCTATGCAGTTGGCGGCATGATCGGTCTGTTGTTTACCTTCTTCATATTCGTCTTATCCTGGATTATTTATTATCCGTTCTTCAAGGTATATGACAGACAGTGTATGCAAAAGGAAGAAGAGGATGAAAAGAAAAAGGATCAGCTGGCAAAGCGCAAAGCAATGCGTGAGCGTACAGAAGAAGCATAGAAAGGAAGGGTGTTATGAAAAAAACTACGATCGAACAGCTTAACAGTGCCGCTATGCAAATCATCTTACATGCAGGTGATTGTCGCAATCTGTTGAATGAGGCAGTCAATGCCCTCCTGGAAGATAAAAGTGAGGAGGATATAAAGGCTAAAATAACCGCTGCAAAAAAAGAAATAACGAAGGCTCATGTGATTCAGACCGAAATGATACAAAGCTCCATCAATGAGGATGAACTGCAAACAACATTGCTTTTCACACATGCACAGGATACACTGATGACCATCAACAGCGAGGTCAACTTAACACAGAATATGATACGTCTGTATAGAAAGCTGGAGAAATAATATGTGGAAAACAGCAACCGGATTTCCGAAGGGCTTTTTATGGGGTGGTGCTATTGCCGCAAATCAGGCGGAGGGCGCATGGAATATCGATGGAAAAGGGCCGTCCATGGCTGATATCGAAATTCTTCCGGAACACTATGACCGCAAGCATGTCGTTGGATTTACACATACCGCTCAGCAAATCAAAGAAGCACTGCAGGATAAGGATGGCTATTATCCAAGAAGGCACGGCATTGATTTCTATCATACCTATAAGGAAGATCTTGCACTGATGAAGGAAATGGGATTCAGCTGCTTTCGTACATCCTTCAACTGGACCCGCATTTTCCCAAACGGGGATGAGGATCTGCCGAATGAAGAAGGACTGAAATATTACGATGCACTCCTTGATGAAATGTTGAAAAACGGGATTGAGCCTGTCATGACCGTTTCTCATTATGAAATGCCGGTTCATCTTATTACAAAATACAAGGGCTGGTATGCGCCTGAAATGATTGATTTCTTTGTCCGCTTCTGTGAGGTACTGTTTAAACGGTATCATAAAAAAGTAAAATACTGGATACTATTGAATCAGATCAATTCCCTTGGCGGCTGGGGAGAATTCGCCAGTCTGGGTATGGTGGAAGACGGATATGAGAATTGGGAGAGCACAAAATATCAGGCTACGCATCATCAGTTTGTCGCATGTGCAAAAGCCACAAAGCTGGCGCATGAAATCGATGCGGGAATGCAGATTGGTATGATGCTGGGAGATGATGCATTATATCCTGCCACCTGTCGCCCGGAGGATGTTTTTGCTAATACGCAGCGGATGCAGATGAGCATCTATTTCTACAGTGATGTTTTACTGCGCGGGGAATATCCCGGTTATGCTCTTCGTTATTTCAAGGATCATCAGATACAGATCCATGCAAAGGAGGAAGAACTGAAGCTGTTAAAGGAACACCCTGCAGATTTTCTCTCCTTCTCTTATTACTTCACCCGAATCGTAGATGCGTCGCAGCCTCAGCCTAAAGAAAATCCGTATTTGGAAACCTCTATCTGGGGCTGGGCTACCGATCCTCTCGGATTCCGAAACTCTTTGAATCAGTACTGGGACCGTTATCATGTTCCTATCTTCATTGCGGAGAACGGACTTGGTGCGATTGATACGGTCATTGACGGACACATTCATGATGAGTACCGTATTGCTTATCTGCGTGAGCATATCAAGGCCATGAGGGAAGCCATCCTCGACGGGGTTCAGGTATTTGGGTATGCATCCTGGGGACCAATCGATATCGTCAGCTGCTCACAGGGAGAAATGAGCAAGCGCTATGGCTATATTTACGTGGATCGTGATGATCGCGGTAACGGCAGCAATGCACGAATTCGAAAGGATTCCTTTACCTGGTATCAGCATGTAATTCAAACAAACGGTGAAGAACTGTAAAGCAAAAAGGGATGCCGTATGCATCCCTTTATCATAAATGGAAAGGAGAAATTCTGCAAGAAACGCAGAATCAGACAGATATATGAAGCAATTAAAAAAAGGATTTCCAGCAGATTTTTTATGGGGAGGTGCCATTGCAGCGAATCAGGCAGAGGGTGCTTTTCTGGAAGGCGGGAGAGGATGGAGTGTTGCGGATATTCTCAAGGTGCAGGATAAGGGTGATCTTAAAAAGAAATCAAACAAGGAGACATCCATGAAGGATATCGAAGCTGCTCTGCAGGATACAAAAGGTTATTATCCTAAGCGCTATGGAATTGATTTTTATCACACCTACAAGGAAGATCTAAAGCTGCTGGCAGGCACCGGAATGAACTCCTTCCGCACCTCGATCAGCTGGTCAAGAATCTTTCCCAACGGAGATGAGACTACTCCAAACGAAGAAGGTCTACGCTTTTATGATAATCTGATCGATGAAATTATTAAAAACGGCATGGAGCCATTGATTACCTTATCACATTATGAAATGCCGCTGCATCTGGCAACTGCTTATAATGGATGGAATCATCGCAAAACCATCGATTTCTTTGTAAAATATGCTGATACGGTTATGCGAAGATATAAAGATAAGGTAAAGTACTGGATTGTTGTCAATCAGATCAACCTGATTCATCACGAATCCTTCAATCATCTGGGAATCCCCAGTGATCGCGTTTCTAACCTTATGGAAGCGAAATATCAGGGAATACACAATGAATGCACAGCAAGTGCTATCGTAACAAAAATAGGACATGAAATAAATCCGGATTTTCAGATTGGGATGATGGTATACGATGGTCTAAGCGAACCGCTGACATGTAAACCGGAGGATGTATTTGCGAATATGCAGCGTAATCAGCGTGAATATTTCTTCTCTGATCTTCTGCTGCGCGGAGAGTATCCGGGATATATGCTTCGCTATTTTCAGGAGCACGATATACGGCTGGATATCCGGGAGGAGGATGAGCGCATGTTAAAGGAAAACCCTGCAGATTTTCTGGCGATCTCCTATTATTACACGTGTGCATCTTCCAGCGAAAGCAATTCCTGTGCTGATGTAAATGATGATGGGGCGGTATCCAATCCTTATATAGAGGCTAGTGAATGGGGCTGGGGAATCGATCCGCTTGGTCTGCGAACGGTGTTGAATTATTATTATGATCGTTATCAAAAGCCGATTATCATTGCAGAAAATGGTTTTGGGACCTTTGATGAAATCAGTTCGGACGGATGCATTCATGATGAGCGCAGAATTGCTTACCTTCGGGAACATATCCGAAACATGAAGGAAGCGATCATGGATGGAGTAGAGTTCATCGGCTATTATCCATGGGGTCCCATAGATATTATCAGCTGTTCCTCCTCCGAGATGAGTAAGCGTTACGGATTCATCTACTTCGATCAGGATGATTATGGAAACGGGACAAAGCGTCGGCTAAAAAAAGACAGCTACGACTGGTATCGAAGTGTGATTGATTCAAATGGTGAAAATCTGTGATAGGTGAATATCCGGAAGCATTCGTTCAATACGAGCAGCTGAGCTTAAAATATCGTCCGTTTTTACATGTATAAGGCGTTACGTTCAAAGCTCCAGTGTATAAAAGAGACCTCCTGGTATAATATAAGCAAAAAAGAGAATTTAAACTACGAATAACGCGTAGGATTTCATTCTCTTTTCTTATTTTTCTTACCAAACTCGGCTTAATTGAGGTTATTTAAAATCCGGAAATATCCATGTTAGGATATCTATGATTTTACCTATAAACCTACCTTGCTCATCACATTTCTTCTTTTCATTGGCCACATATGCAATTTGTTCTCGGGTAAAGCCTTCCTTCAGCAGATCTTCTACCTCTTTATCAGTCATCATTTCTTTAATAAGATTCTCCAGCTCTTCTTTCTCAACGAACGGCGTATTTTTTTCAGGTGTTTGTTTTTTGATTTTATTTCTCACTTATAATTACCACTTGGGGCTAAAACACATTGGTTGCCATTAGAAAGTTTTACAGACTGTAAATTCTGCTGTTCATCTGCATAAGCATCAGTCATGTTGCTGTATTTGTTCCATGCAAACTTAACTTTATTTATTAACTCTGCTTTTATTATTTTGTTTGTAGCCTGTTTTACCACACCACCTGCTGCCATCCATCCTATTAAAATTGGAATACCTTTAGATAAAATCCAAATTTTAATGGTCCAAATGATTCTTCCATTTACATATAATTCACCTTTAATTACTTCAACTTTTTGACCCTCAAAAGGAGTGTCTTTCAATTCCTTCTCTGAGAATACATAATTTGTGTTTTCAAGTTGCTCTTTTTGATTTTGGCTGTATGAGCCTGTTTCTACAATGTACTTTTCCGGTATTTCTTTTGAACTAACAGTATAATTTACATCTCCTAACACTCCAACACAAAGACATAATGATACGATGATAGCTGCTATTTTTTTCATATGATTCGCCTCCTTTAAATAGTACTTCTATCACCTATATCATATCAAAATAATTTTTAAAATATAGAATTACATTATTCAACTTTTTATGGTATATTATTCTTAATAGCTACAGTATCTAACGGAATAAAGCTAAAATCGGTACTTATTTAAAGAAAGTCTAACCATTCACCTCTTTGACGTCAAATTGTTTGAAAAAAAGCAGGGATAATTTCCTACGAAAATGGTAACTCATTATCTGTATATGCATAAACCGGCAGCTGTACTGACATATGTGACAGCTCATCATCTTCCTCATTTTCATACTCGTTTTATAATCTACCTGAACTCTGGATATCCTTGACTCCCATTCAAACACACGGATATCCAAATCATTTACGCAGTCGCCCAGATCCCTTCATCCGGTATAAATACAGGCGTGATCTTTTTCCAATGCAATCGTGTTACAGTGTCACGGATCACTCTGAAAATATACACTTAGTGAAATGCTAATTCTGCGCCAAGGCCCGCTGTCAACGGTCTATAGAATTCCTTGCCATTATTGTTGATAGGGGTATATAAATTACTTTGTACAGGAAACCACTCAAGGGGAAACCCTCGCTCCTACTGCATTCGCCTTTCCTCTTTCCCGACAGACCTGGATAATCCAAACGGCAATGCTCTTCTGTGGTTTCTGATGTATCATAACATCTTCCAAATTTTTGACGAATGTGTCATATTCCATCTCGCAGTGATTCAGTCTTCTCGTCCTGCATAATGATACTTTATATCTGCTTCCTTATTGCGTATTCAGCTGCATCCAAGAGAATCATGATGAAAAGCTTCATTGTATCTAACGTACGCTCCTGTAGAAATACATGTGAATTCCTATGGAACACCTCGTGGCTTAGTCGCGAGGTGTTTCCTTTGGTTCCATCACCCTCTGCTATGCACACCGCCTTTCATCAACAGCTCCTCAATGTCACGATCACTTTCCAGATCATAGTCGCCGATCAATTGCCCTGTATGATGATACCGTATCCTCGCCTCCTCATTGCGTTTTAAACAACGCATGATTTCTGCCGGTCCGCTTTTTTGCAGGCATTGATTAAAAACACGCACTCTTCTTTTCTTCAGCATATCCTCATCGCAGGGAAACTCGTCACACACATAACAGCCGTCCATTCCTTTTCTCAGGCAGCAGGCCAAAATACCGCACATATCCTTATGCTCACAGCCCCTCGCATGACAGCCTGGACAATCTGATTCCGAGCACACACAGCAGGCAAGACCGCAGTATGCCATTCCTCTATCCTCTCTCATAAAGCACCTCATTTCCTGCTTTATCATACCAAAAAAACTACGACAGCACTATGTCATAGTTTCCTGTTTATTTCTCATACTGCTTCAGCATTGCCCTGCAGTCTGCTTTTATGCGTTCCACCAGCTCCTCCGGCTCCAGCACCCGTACTGTATTTCCCATGCCGAGTAAGCTTGCATACCAGAAATGCTCCTGCTTTGGTACCTGCATGCAATACAGAAAGGATGTGTCCGCATATACCTCCATGATGGTTCCCTGAAAATATTCCAGCACTCTGCCTCTGGCCTCCGGTTGACAGTGCAGCTTGATCGTCCAGATAACCTGCGTATCCGTCTCATCCAGCTGCTTCAGAATTTCACGCAGACAGGGATGCTTACGATTTGTATGTTCAGCTTCCTGTAGCTGTTCCATCCGTACCAGCTTATACATCCGATAGGCCTGCTTATCCACATCCCAGCCGACCAGATACCAGGCATACCAGCGAAAAATCAGTGCCACCGCCTCGCAGAAGCGTTTTGTCTGCTTCCCCTGAGCGTCCGTATATTGAAAAGTAACGCTGTGCCTTGCGGCAATCACAGACTGTAATAGCCTGCGCTGTTCGATAGCCGTTTCATTCGCAACGGAAAAATCAAGCTGCACCCCCAAGGTGTCTTCCTCATGCTTTGGAAAAAGCAGCTTCGCGGTTTGTACCTCCTTATGCAGACCGGCACTCTCCATACTGTCCAGGGATGCCGCAATGATCGCGTAATCCTGTTCCTTTACCAGAGCCGCAGGCAGCTTGTATCCCTCCTGCAGCTCATAGCCTCCATTCACGCCGCTATACGCAATGATGGGGACACCTGCCATGGACAGGGTATCCATATCCCGCTGAATACAGCGCAGGGACACCTCAAAGGTATCCGCAAGACAGCGTCCGCTTGCCCGTTTGTGATTCAAGAGATACAGGGTTATCCCGTACAGACGATCTGCCTTCATCCTAAGCTACCCTGCACACATCCACCCATGAGGCCTGCGGAAGCAGTGTCTCCAGCTCCGCAATGGTCAGCCTGATTGCGGAATTCGGTGTACCGCAGGCAGGATATACAAAATCAAACCGCTTTAAAGAAACATCCAGATATATGCGGGTATTCGCAGGTACACCAAACGGGCATACACCGCCGATGGCATGATTCGTATAGGCTTCCACCTCATCCCCCTTCAGCATTTTCGCCTTACAGCCGAAGGTTTCCTTATATGCATGATTGTCCACCCTGCAATCACCGGCAGCTACCACGATAACAGCATGCTCCCTCACCATAAAGGAAAGCGATTTTGCGATGCGCTCCGGCTGTGTTCCAAGGGCCTGTGCCGCCTGTTCCACGGTCGCACTGGATGCGTCCAGCACCAGTATGTCCTGTTCCTTATGATACTGCTTCAGGTATGCTCTTGCCTGTTCCATTGCCATTTTCTTATCCTCCTGATTTTCTAATACTCCACGCCCTTGCGTGCAGCTATGCCTTTTTGATAAGGATGCCTGTGTTCCACCATCTCCGTATGATAGTCACATATATCCAGCAGCTCCTGCGAGGGATTGCGGCCGGTGAGGATGATTTCCAAATCCCAATGCTCCTGTAAAAAATGCAGGAGTTCTTCCTCCTTCAGCAGTCCCAGCTGTACAGCATCCAGAACCTCATCCAGAAAGATGCATGTGCATTCCTTTGCCCTGTCCTTTACCCATGCGAACAGTTCCTGTATGCCCTGTCTGGTTGCCAGCTGCTCCTGCTCCTGCATTTGAAAATAAAACCCCTGCGGCATTTGTGTCGCACGCACCTTTACACAGGATAAAGCCTGCAAAGCACGCAGCTCCCCGCTTGTGCCATCTTTTAAAAACTGCGCTACCGCAACACGCCTTTCATATCCCGCCTGACGCAGAACCAGGCCGAAGCCGGCAGTCGTCTTTCCCTTTCCGTTTCCACTGTATATATGCAGCATACCGTACATCCTCCTTATGCCATCTCATCCGCTATTATACCATAGCTGTGCATATTGTGTAACGGTTTCAGCTATAAATGCAAATTCGTGAAACTTTGTGGTAAAAATGTGAAAGTTTTTCATGAAAATATTGATTTTATGTACAAAACAAGGTATCATCATAATATCATATAGAAAAGAGAGGTTAGTCTTATGAAGAAAAAATTATTGGGAGGACTTGCACTGGCACTGCTTCTTGCAGGATGTGGAAACAGTGGCGACAGCGACAAAGAAAAAACGGATGATGGAAAGAAGACATATAAAATCGGCATCATCCAGCAGATGGAGCATCCTGCGCTCGACAGTGCCAGAGAGGGACTGGAGAAATATCTGAAGGGTAAGAGCGATGCGAAGTTTGAGATTACGGTAAAAAATGCACAGGGGGACAACGGAACGGCAGATACGATTGCCAAGCAGTTTGTTTCCGAAGATGTGGATCTGATTTATTCCATTGCGACCAACGCATCACAGGCTGCCGTAAATGCGACTGGTGGAACAGATATTCCGGTTGTATTCAATGCAGTAACGGATGGTGTGGAAGCAAAGCTGGTCACCAGCAATGAGAAGCCGGGCGGCAATGTTACCGGCGTCAGCGATGCGGCACCGCTGGAAAAGCAGCTGGAGATGATTCGTGAATTACTGCCCGAAGCAAAGAAGATCGGTATGATCTACAATATCGGAGAAGTAAACGGTAAGCTTCAGGTGAAACAGGTGGAAAAGCTGGCTTCAAAATATAACTTTAAAATCGTCAAGAAAGGCGTCAGTGCAACTACAGAAATCGCAACCGCTGCAGAACAGCTGGCAGGCGATGTTGATTGTATTTATAATATTACCGACAATATGGTCGTTTCCGCTACTGCCTCCATTACAGATAAGGCAAATGCAAAGAATATTCCGGTATTTGCGGCTGAGGACGGGCAGATGAAGGCCGGGCTGCTGGCAAGTGATTCCATCAGCTATGAAAAGCTTGGAGAGCAGGCAGGCAGTGTTGCCTACGATATTCTTGTCAATGGTAAAAAAGCAGGCGATATCCCTGTGGAAACCGCAAAGGATACCACTCTGTATATCAACAAAAAGGTCGCAGAGCAGCTGGGTATTAAAATCCCGGATTCACTGGCAGAACGTGCAACGTTTGTAGAAGAATAAAGTAAGGTGTGAATACGTATGGATTTTATATTAGATGTTACGGCGCAGGGTCTGGCTTACAGTATCCTCGCCATCGGAGTCCTGCTGACCTATCAGGTTCTGGACTATGCAGATCTGACCGTTGAGGGCAGCTTTCCTCTCGGTGCTGCTGCGGGTGCCATGTGTGTAATGCATGGCATCAATCCGTTTCTTTCCCTGATTGTGGCATTTATTGCAGGACTTGCGGCCGGTTATGCGACCGGCTTCCTGCATGTTAAATTCGGTATCTCCAGCCTTTTAAGCGGTATTCTCGTCATGACGGGGCTGTATTCAATCAATCTGATTGTAGCCGGAGATATGAGCAACATTCCATTGTTTACCTATGACACGATTTTCTCCTACGGGGCGCTGCTTGGCAATTCCGCAGGAGGAGCACTGGGCACCTGGATCGTGAAGCTGTGGCCGATTTTCATCCTGCTGGTTCTCGTTTTATTCCTGAAGCTGCTGATGGACTGGTTTCTGGATACGAAATACGGCTTTCTTATGCGTATTGCAGGAGACAATCCGCAGTTGATTGCGACACTGGGAAAGGATATCGGACATATCAAAATGAACGGTCTTGCCATCTCCAACGGCTATGCCGCCGTGTCCGGTGCAGTGGTTTCTCAGTTTCTGAAATATTTTGATATCACGCTGGGTACCGGAATGATCGTTATGGGACTGGCTTCTGTCATCATGGGGCTGACGCTGTTCAAACGCTTTACATTCATCGGCTTCACAACAAGTGTAATTCTCGGTGCCATCACCTATCGGCTGACGATTGCGGCTGCCTTAAAGGTGGGTCTGCCGCCAAGCTATCTGAAGCTGATCATGGCTGTCATCTTTATCGCGGTGCTTGTTCTCGGCAATGGTGTGATGGGGAAATTCTTCCATCGCAAGGTTCAGGAATCGTGAGGTGAGAGTATGCTGAAACTAGAACATGTAAAAAAGACCTTCAACAAGGGCAGCGCCAATGAGGTCATCCTGTACAGGGATTTGAACGTGGAAATCCACGACGGTGAATTTGTCACGATTATCGGTTCCAACGGCAGTGGAAAATCAACGTTTTTCAATGTTATCAGCGGGAATATCCGACAGGATGCAGGAAGTGTCTCCTTTAACGGAAAGGATGTTTCCCGTCTTCCTGAGCATAAACGCTCCCAGTTTATCGGACGTGTATTTCAGGACCCGCAGAAGGGAACCTCCCCTTCTCTGACAATATTGCAGAATATGGCAATGGCCTATCATAAGGGAAAAAGCTTTGGTCTTACAAAGGGAGTGGATAAGGCTTTGATTCCACTGTTTGAAAGAGAGCTTGCAGATATGCAGCTGGGGCTGGAAAGCAAGCTGCATGTCAGTGTCGGTTCCCTGTCCGGCGGACAAAGGCAGGCATTATCGTTATTGATGGCAACCCTGATTACACCGCAGCTTCTGCTGCTGGATGAGCATACGGCTGCCCTTGATCCGAAAACAAGCGATCTGATTATCCAGCTGACCAAGAAAATTGTGGAAGAAAAGAAAATGACTACCATCATGATCACCCACAACCTGAAGCATGCCATCACCTACGGGGATCGTCTGCTGATGTTTCACAAGGGGGAAATCATTATGGACATACCAAAAGAGGAAAAGAAACAGCTGACAGTGGAAAAGCTGATTGAGAAGTTTAATTCCCTGAATATGCTGGATGCTCTCGATGATGAGCTGGCATTCAGTGCACAATAGAATACGATAGCGATAGACTTTTGCGGGAACGTATCCTGGGGAAGTCTTTTTCCTGTCCGAAGGGGAGAATACCGGCTACAAATATCACACATAGCCGTGGAATGTGCACATGTTTCACTGCTTGCGCCAAGAAAAGAAAAACGTGCAGCCCTATTGACCTCACGTTTTCCCTGCAGTATTCAGCCGTTCTGTATGGAATCAGTTTCCACCTCGTATATCCGCTTTTCGCTCCGGCTTCAGTGATACCTTTTCAAAGATAAAATCTCCGCCGTCTCCCAGCGGGCTCTGCGCCACCAGACCGACCTTTAATTCTTCTTCCATTTCCATACGTAATATGCGATGCATCCTCCAGTGCACCCCATCCAGAGAATAATGAATCGCAAATATATGATCTTTGCGGCATAGCTGCAGCCATATGGAATCGCTGTCTGTTTCCACTCCATTGCAGTCATCTGAGGTTGTATCCGTTATAACAGATACAACAGCTCTGGTATGCAGATCGGTATACTCAAAGCAGGCCTTCACCCAGCGTGTTTCAGACTCCATTGCCATAAGAGCCGGTGCATCATAGGTGGAAAGAAAGCGCTGGGACACCTTTGCCTGCAGGACGAAATCCCCTTTCACCCGCTGATACAGAAAGGCTGCACTGGCATGAGCCTTTCCAGTAATCGGACTCACTACAAAGTCGCTTTTCGCGCTGGCATGCAGGATAACCGCTCCATCCTCCTGCCTATAGGATGCATCATTCATTGTTTCAAATATCATGTTTCCTCTCCTTTATTCGTTTCCATACGCTTCATCCCAGATTCCTCCTTCGCCTTCAGCCGGCATACATGATAGGCACGGTCTCTATGCTCGATATTTTTCTCATAATTCTTCTGGTAGATAACGGAATAAACAAGATCAAGCAGATATTGTGCAGATACATGAGAGGAAAAGGTTGTTATTTTCTGATAGGAGGATTCAAAGCCGCAAAGATACAGACGGCAGGTGGCAAAATAATGCAGTGTCTTATCGTGTCTGCTGGATAACAGCAGGACGGTTACCTTATTCTCATACAGCTGCTTTGCACATTCCTGCACATGATCGGAGATTCCCGCGTAGGAAAGTATGATTGCCACATCTCCCTGCTTGGCGGAGGCACAGTACAGACGCTGCTGCAGCAATTCCCCCGCGACATGGATATGCATGCCGATTTCCTCCATCTTGCGTGCAAAATTCTCCGCTGCCTGCAGATTGGTATTCGTCGTAAGAATATAGGTGAAGCGTGCCTGATAAATATGCTCTGCGAACGTTTCCAGCTGTGTGATATCAAGCAGCCGTATGGTTTCATCAATCGAGGTTTTATACAGACTGCCCAGTGTCTGAATCAGCTGTGCGGTGGATTCCTTTTCCGTAAAGGGGTAATCGTAATTCACCTCACTGGGACTGCTCAGCTTCTCGTTCAGCTCACTTGCCAGCTGAATGCGAAAGGCGGAAAAGCCCTCAAAGCCGAGCTTATGGCAGAAGCGATAGACACAGGAGGTACTGACTGCAGCTGCCTGTGCCAGCTGTGTGCCGTTCATATGTATGACCTCTATGCTGTTTTTTAGAATATAATCACACAGGGCCTGCTCGTTCACACTCCAGCTGCGGGTATTCTGTAAGGTTTCCCGTATATGCATACACATCCGTCCTTTCCTCTTCATTATAGCGGAATGACAAAACTTTGTCATTCCTCTTTCGTGCTTTGACAATTTTTTTTCATATTTTCCGTTTTCCACAGCAAATCCGTGTCAACCTTTTTTTCAACCGTTCCCCTGTCTGTTTACAGGATAGGAGCTTCTGCGTTACACTGCATATGTCAAAAGGAGGACAATCTTATGTATAAACTGATCGTCTGCAGTGTCGATGATACACTGCTAACCAACAATCACACACTGAGCGAGGATACAAAGGAAGCACTGCTGCAGGCCCAGCAGGCCGGTGCACGTCTGGCTCTGATCTCACGCCGTTCTCCGCAAAATCTGAAAAAGATCGCAGAAAAACTGCAGATGAATACGTATAAGGGTTATATCGCCGCCTGTCACGGAGCCTTTCTGCAGGAAATGGGCAGTGAACGCGTACTGCGGAAGAAAGAGGTTTCGCTGAAGCTGGTGGATAGAATCAAGGCACTTGCCGAAGGACAGGATGTCACACTGTCGATTGTGGAAAACGGCTGTCTGTATGCGAGTGGCATTGACCCTTATGTACAGCTGGAGGCTTTACTGAACGATATGCGGCTGTGTCCCTGGGAGGCATTTGAGGACATCAGTGATACGGTATTGAAGCTCTATGTTACCGGAGAAAGCAGCGCCTTAAACGGCTTTATCAGCTGGATGCCGAAAACCCTGGAGGAAGAAATCAAGCTGATTCGCAGCGGCAGAAATATGTGCAGCATTGTCCATGGTGATGTGGATAAGGGAACCGCATTACAGTGTATTATGCAGGATATGGGCATTCAGAAGGAGGATGTGCTGTTGATTGCGGACAGTACCAATGACAAGGCGATGGCACCGTATGCAGGCTGTGTAAGCGTTATGGCGAATGCAGAGGATGAGGTGAGAAGGGATGCCGCCTTCCTTACGCACAGCAATGAATGTGATGGTATCGTACGGACACTGGAGGTACTGACACAGGATGTGGAGGTCATATAACAGCGGCAGTATGTAACAGCAATTGATAACACCAGACATAGAAACGGGAATTCTTTCAAAAGCAGTTGGAAAAGTTCCCGTTTTGTTTTATACTGAAGGAGATGTAACCGTTAACAAGTTATGGAGGAATGCTATGAGCAGATTAACGATTATGACCGCTACCAATGCGCAGCGGGTCATAGAAGATCTCTACAAGGATCTGGAACGAAGAATCATTGCCAGTCCGCCGGGCCTCTGTCCGGTTGATATGGCAAGTGCTTTTCTGAAGCTGTGTCATGCACAGACATGCGGGAAATGCGTGCCCTGCCGTATCGGTCTGGCACAGCTGCAGATGCTGCTGGAGGATGTACTGGAGGGAAGAGCTGCGCTTTCCACGATTGATCTGATTGAAAAGACTGCACAGAATATCTCATGGAGTGCGGACTGTGCAATCGGACAGGAGGCTGCCGACATGGTGCTGAAGGGTGTGCAGGGATTTCGGGATGATTATGAGGAGCATATCCTGCACGGACGCTGTACTGCCAGTCTGAATCAGCCGGTTCCCTGTGTATCCATGTGTCCGGCCGGTGTGGATATTCCCGGCTATATCGCATTGGTGAAGGAAGGAAGAAATGCCGATGCTGTCCGACTGATACGGAAGGATAATCCCTTCCCTGCCGTCTGTGCCTATATCTGTGAGCATCCGTGTGAAGCGCGATGCAGGAGAAACATGCTGGATGATTCCATCAATATCCGCGGTATCAAGCGCTATGCTGTCGATCATGCCGGCTATGTGCCGCCAGAGCCCTGTGCAAAATCTACCGGAAAGCGGATTGCCATTGTCGGCGGAGGACCCGGTGGTTTGAGCGCTGCATATTATCTGCAGCGAATGGGTCATCAGACAGTAGTTTATGAAAAACGAAAGTCTCTGGGAGGCATGCTGCGCTATGGAATCCCCAACTACCGGCTGCCCAGAGCACGCCTGGATGAGGAAATCGAAGTAATAAAAGCCGCAGGTGTGGAAATTCATACCGGTGTGGATATCGGTAAGGATATCGCCATGTGTGATCTGGATAAGGAATTTGATGCTGTTTATCTCGCCATCGGTGCACAGACAGATAAAAAAGTGGGTATTCCGGGAGAGGATGGAGAAAATGTCATTTCAGCGGTTACGATGCTGCGGAAAATCGGTGATGACATCATGCCGGACTTCAAGGGAAAACGCGTGCTCGTCATCGGTGGCGGAAATGTTGCCATGGATGTTGCCAGAAGCAGTAAGCGGCTTGGTGCAGCCTATGTGGGAATCGCCTATCGCAGACGACAGGAGGATATGACTGCCCTGCCGCAGGAGGTTGAGGGTGCACTCGCGGAGGGCTGTGAGCTATTGCCTTTACAGGCACCAACGCGCATTGAACTGGATGAGGAACAGAAGGTCGCGGCTTTATGGGTACAGCCGCAGATGATTTCTTCCTATCGCAAAGAACGTCCTTCACCGAAGCAGGCGGATACAGAGGAAAAACGGATACCCTGTGATATCGTCGTTGTAGCCATCGGTCAGGGTATAGAATCTCAGCATTTTGCGGAAGAGGGTGTCCCGATCCGCCATGGTGCTATCGACGCGCTGGATCATTCCGGTGTGGAAAACATGGAAGGCATATTTGCCGGTGGAGACTGTGTAACCGGTCCGGCTACCGTGATCCGTGCCATTGCGGCAGGTAAGGTTGCGGCTGCCAATATTGATGAGTATCTCGGCTATCATCATGCAATCGAATGCGATGTGATCATTCCTGCGGCGAATTATGCAGATCGTCCAAAATGCGGCCGTATACAGCTGAAGGAGCGACAGACCACCATACGGAATGCTGATTTTGAGCCAATTGAATATGGTATGAGCAGTGAGGAGGCACAGCAGGAATGCGGACGATGCCTGCGCTGCGACCATTACGGCTTCGGTGTATTCAAAGGAGGAAGAACGACAAAATGGTAACGATAACGATTGATCATCAGCAGATTGCCGTCGATGAGCAGCTGACAATTCTGGAAGCCGCAAAAGAGGCACATATCGAAATTCCTCATCTTTGTTATCTCAGGGATATCAATGAAATTGGCGCATGCCGTGTCTGCGTAGTAGAGCTTCAGGGTAAGGATAAGCTGGTCACCGCATGCAACACCGTAGTCCAGGAGGGGATGGTCATTTATACCAATTCCCCAAAGGTACGCTATGCACGCAGATGTAATGTGGAGCTTCTGCTTTCTCAGCATGACTGCGAATGCGCCTACTGTTCACGAAGCGGAAATTGTTCACTGCAGAAGATAAGCAACGACCTGGGCATCACTTCCCTTCCGTATGAAAAAAAGGTGATGTATACCCCATGGAATCAAAGCTTTCCTTTGATTCGGGAAAGCAACAAATGCATCAAGTGTATGCGCTGTATTCAGATATGCGACAAGGTACAGAACCTGCAGGTATGGGATGTGCAGAATACCGGCTCCCGTACAACAGTGAATGTATCCCTGAACCGCAGTATTGAAGAGGCGGAATGCAGCTTATGCGGACAGTGTATCACACATTGTCCGGTGAATGCCCTGCATGTGCGCGAAGACAGCGAGCGTGCCTTTGCGGCATTTAACGATCCGGATAAAATTACCATTGTGCAGATTGCTCCGGCTGTCCGTGCCGCCTGGGGGGAATCGCTCGGGCTGCGTCGGGAAGAGGCAACGATTGAAAAGCTGGGAGATGCCTTTCGCAGAATGGGTGCTGATTATGTTTTCGATACGGATTTTGCAGCGGATCTTACCATCATGGAGGAGGCCAGTGAATTTCTGGAACGACTGCACCATAATAAGGAGCAGGAAATGCCGATGTTCACCTCCTGCTGTCCGGGCTGGGTACGTTTTCTGAAATCGCAGTATCCGGATATGGTTTCCCATTTATCCACATCAAAATCACCGCATCAGATGTTTGGTGCTGTTACGAAAACATGGTTTGCGGAAAAGCTTGGTGTTGATCCATCGAGCATTTACAATATTTCTGTCATGCCATGTGTCGCAAAGAAGCATGAAATTGATATTCCGGTCATGAATGATTCCGGTTACCGTGATGTGGATGTCGTTTTGACAACCCGTGAGGTAGTCCGTATGATCCATGCCGAGCATATCGATGTCGGCTATCTGCAGGATCATCCACTGGATGACCCGCTTGGAACGGCCAGTGGAGCCGGTGTGATTTTCGGAGCTACCGGCGGTGTCATGGAAGCTGCCCTGCGCAGTGCCTATTATTTTGTGACCGGTGAAAATGCAGATGCGGATGCATTTGCGGATGTCCGCGGTATGGATGGCTGGAAGGAATCCACATTTGAAATACAGGGAATCCCGGTACGCTGTGCTATCGTCAGCGGACTCGGAAATACCCGCAGACTCATCGAGGCCATGCGCAGGAAGGAAGTAGCCTATGATTTCATCGAGGTTATGGCTTTTTCGGGGGGGCGCAGCGGGGGGGGGGGGGGGCGGACAGCCGATCCATGACGGGGAGGAGCTTGCGGCTGAGCGTGCCGATACGCTGTATCATCTGGATCGCAACGCCAAGCTTCGCTATTCGCATGAAAATCCCTCCATTCATGCTTTGTATGACGAATATCTAGGAAAGCCGCTTTCAGAGCTAGCGGAGAAGCTGCTGCATACCGATCATGAAGCCTGGCAGATGCCGCATACAGAACGTTAAATAACAGCTGTCCAAGCAGAAAGAGAATACAGCCTCTCATTGTGAAGTTCTCTTATAACAGCAGACAAAGCAACGTATAAAGGCATGGAATCCAGTGGATGATTCTGTGCCTTTCCATTTCATACACGTACCTTCGTGCAGAGAAAGCTGCCCTGCCAGTAGGTCAATTGCAGGTGGTCATAGAGGAAGCATCATTGAAGTAATCCATCATCCTATGCAAAACCACGCATACTTCTTTCATTTTCCCCAAACCTTACGTATAATAAAGGTAATAAAACGGAGATGATACCATGACAGAAGTTCTTCAAAAGCAAGCAGCAACGCTCTATAAGCTTCCACGCTTTCGCACTGCATTTCATAACGTCATTCTATACTCACTGCGCAGCAACGGGTATTATGACTACCGCTATATCAGCAGAAGCATCACCCGCGCAGATGTTCTGGCTGCGGACACCCCTGCTTCACAGCTGCAATATCTTACCGAGATATCCGATCAGACACTGCTGCACTACACCTTAAAGCACGCGGCGGTGATGGAGAAACGCCATCTGCTGCTGCTGGAGCTGTTGAGACAGGCAGGGTATGAAAAAGACATAGCGGTTAAGGATGCTGTTCTATATGAGAAGGATGCTGTGCAGCTAGTGGAAATCACCTCCCTTCCGCAATATCTGGAAACCATCCTACAGTATCGTAGGGCGCATATTTCCTTCTATTTCCGCGGACATCAGAATATGAATTATAAGATGACTCCCTCCCTGTTTCGCAGCCCGGAAACAGCTGAACGTGAGGATGCCATCTATAAACAGACACTGATTGAATATCCGATGGATTTTTATAACAGCAGAAGCCATTTTGAAAAGCTTGTAAAAATGCAGCACTATCAAATCTGTACCCGCCTGCTCGACCTAACGACCAATCCTCTTGTGGCACTGTTTTTCGCCTGTGAGGATGCCACAAGGGATACTGGACAGGTTCTCGTATTTGAGAGCAGGGAAGCCCCGTTGTTTCCGGATAGTGATAAGGTCTGTATGCTTTCCAGTCTGGGCTTTTTGAAAGAGGATGTCCGAAAAGCATTACGTGAGGAAGATGCAGAAGCATTTTCCGGAAGCGTGAGTGCCGCAATGCTCCTGCATGAAATTCAGCGGGAATTACCGGCCTTTCAGCCCTATATAAAGCAGCGTGACCTGCGGCAGGTTTTGCTTGTGCAGGCAGCTATGGATAACATTCGCATACAGCGCCAAAACGGCTTGTTCTTCCTGTGTGGAAACTATGCCAGTGATGATGAGGAGCTGCAGAGTGTCCTGCAGAATAAGCTGTTGCACCATGAGGGGAAACAGATGGTCTTTTACATCAAAAAGAAGGAACAGCTGCTGGAGGAGCTGAAGCTGGTACATATGTCACATAAAGACCTGTATGGTAATCTGCAGGAAGCTGCATGGGATATCATGCACAGCGCTCGGTAGAATTGGAGAAGTTATGGAAACCTATAAAATTTCACAGATAGCAAAACTGCTTGGATTGAGCAGTGACACGATTCGCTTTTATGAAAAAAAGGGTCTGGTACACCCTTCTGTGAATCCGGACAACCAATATCGGGAATATGATCTGGATAATATTCTGGAGCTGCTGGATATCATATATTACCGGCATCTGGATATATCCTTACAGGATATTCAGTCCATCTGCACCAGCAGAAGCAGGGAAAATATGTATGAGCTGCTGTTGAAAAAGAAACAGGAAACGGAAGAAAAAATACGGTATGAGCAGCAGCTTCTGAAAAAGCTCACCTGCATATCCGAGACATATCAAAGAGTGGAATCCAATCAGAACATCTGCAGTATCAAAGCCTTTCCGGCATCTGTCATTCTGTTTGAAAGTGAAAAAACAAGTGATTTTTTCACACAGCAGATTGCCCATCTGACACAGGATCAGTTTGTCTTCTGCTCTCTGTTTAAAACCTATCATATCGACAACTGTGACATACAGCCGAGAAAAACCATCATTGCACTGGAACAGGATATCATGGAGGAGCTGCACATGGACTACCCGCAGGCACAGCTGATAAAAGCGCATAAGCAGCCATGTGTGTTCCTTGTGATCCACATGCTTCACAGTCAGATTCACCCTGAGGATATTGCACCGCTGCTCACCTATGCCGCAAAGCAGAAGCTAACCCTGCAGAATACCCTGTATCTGCGGGAGATACCCCTTACCAGCTATCAGGATGATCAGAATTATTATGCAGAGCTGTATATTCCCATATGTGAGGACTAAATCCTCATTTTTTTATGATTTTTCCTTGACCTTGGAGCTGCTTCAGGGTTTATACTTACATCCGCACGGAGGTGAAGTCAAAATGAAAAAAGATTATATACACAAGCAGTTCTGGAACTATGTGCTTCCTTCCATGTTCACAATGCTGTTAAGCGGCTTCTATGCGATTGTGGATGGGTTGTTTGTAGGGAATGCAGTGGGGGATACTGCTCTGGGGGCTATCAACCTCGCTTATCCGATACAGGTAATATTAAATGCTACAGCAATCGGACTGGGTATCGGAGGCTCTGTTGTGATGTCACGCAGCCGCGGTGATGGAAAAGAGGACAAGGCACGCCATGCCATGGGATCGACACTGGCACTGCTGCTTGTCTGTGGAATCATTTTGTCTGTAGGACTGCTTGCACTGCACCCGATGCTGCTGCGTATGCTGGGAGCGAAGGGAGCCATGTATGCACAGGCCCGCTCCTATATCATAGTTGTACTTATGGGGGGACTGCTCCCTGTTCTTGGCAACGGATTGAATCCACTGCTGCGCAATTACGGGAAAACCTTTCTGGCAACGGCAATCATGAGCAGCGGACTGATTACGAATATCATCCTCGATTATTTATTTGTCTTCCGTTTTCATATGGGACTGGCAGGTGCGGCTTGGGCAACCATCACTGCACAGGGTGTCGTCGCTGTCCTTACGCTGCTCTATATGTATGCCAGAGAACTTAAAAGCTATTCCCGAAAGGATATTGTGCCGGACGTACCGCTTGTGCAATCCATCGTCCGCATCGGACTTTCCCCCTTCGGACAGACAATGGCACCTTCTCTTGTTATCGTATTAACCAACTGGATGTGTCTGCGTTATGGCGGTGATGCAGCGGTTACCATTTATTCTGTGGTTTCCTATGTACTGTGCAGTGCACAGCTACTGCTTCAGGGAATCGGCGACGGTGTACAGCCTTTGATCAGCTTTTATTACGGTGCCAAAAAGGAGGATAAGATTCATATTCTGTATCGAAAAGCCTTTTTTGTAACGATTGCGGTTTCTCTGATTCTCTGTATAGCGGTAGTCCTCTTCCTGAATCCGCTGACCGCTCTGTTTGGAATCAGCGATGCCATCTTTGAAGGAGCGAAGACTGCTATTTTGATCACTACGGTGTCTTTTCCCTTTCTCGGCATTACCAGAGTTACATCAGCCATTTTTTATGCGACAGAAAAAACACGAAATTCCACTTTTCTGGTCTACATGGAGCCCTGCTTACTATTGCCCTTAAGTCTGTTTGCTTTATCCTTCCTGTTTCAGCTGAACGGAATCTGGATGGCCTACCCTGCAGCACAGCTGATTCTTTGCGGAATCGCCCTGTTTATGAAAAATCCCCTGCACGCACCTGCCGCACTGCCGCAGACACAGGAACAGACGCTGTGTTAACGCGAACCGCCCCAGAATTACAGACGACGGAATGCTGTATTTGCGTGCTTTCTGTAATACAATTATTAAGATGCAGCACAATGTAATAAAGCACGGTATGACGCTGTTGTATCTAACTCGTATTACGACATGCAATACACAAATAAAATAGAAGAAGTAAATTCCAATGCGGTTCTTACTCATGGAGAAAATCAAAAAAGGAGAATTCAGCGCTATTATCTTTCATAGATAAGTTTGAATTCTCTTTTTGCAAACGCCCTGAAAATAACATGATGCAGGAGCTTTATTACTTTCCTCATTTTTTCAGGTTTTCCCTTATTTCTTTACTCGATTTTCTCAGGTTTAGCAACTTCCCTTATTAGGGAAGAATTCAGCTGTGTATATCGGCTTTTTCTTTATAAAATAATTGTCTCCATATTACGATTAACGCTTGATCGCAGCTATGAGCAGCATCATCGGTCTGCGCATTTCATCACGCATACCTTCAATATCCAGCATATGCTCCGGAGGCTGCGGCTCTATGATGTGCTGAAGCTCAAAGCCATTGCACAGCAGTGTATCGAGATAGGTGGTTAGCGTACGATGGTATTTAACCACTCTTTCCCCCAGAAAGTTCGCCTCCCGCTTTCCTTCGTAATAATAATTATCCACAGGAAAATGCAGGATTTCCCCATTCTCAGCATAATACCAGTCCTGCGTACCATAGGCTGTGAAAACCGGATGCTCAACCGAGAAGACAAAGCTTCCTTTCGGTGTCAGCCATGTGGAAATAGCGGCTGCAAGCTGTTTAAAATCCTTTACATAATGAAATGCCAGAGAGCTGATAACCACATCAAAGGATGCCTTGGAAAATTGCAGATCCTCCATTGCACTGCATTGATAGGTGATAGCGTAATCTCTGCTTTTTTCTTCCGCAACTGCCAGCATTTTCTTTGAAATATCCACACCATGCACGGATGCAGCTTTCTGCTGTGCAGCATATATACAGTGCCAGCCATAGCCGCATCCAAGATCAAGAACGCGTTTACCTTCGAAATCCGGAAGCAGTTGTTTCAGCTGTGACCATTCACCGGCTCCCTCCAGTCCCTGAACAGAACGGTTCATTTCCTTATATTTATTGAAAAATACATCGTCGTCATATTTATTTTCTTTCATATTCATGTCCTCCCATGCGAATTATGCATTGCTTATCTGATTGGAATTCACATGGGTCTATGCAATCTTCTGTCCAAGGATGCCTTTTCTCACAGGTCAACACTCCTTCCTGAAACCATATATTTCTGTATTAAGTATAGCATATGGCATCAAATCCTGCCATCCTGTAAACGCTGTATTTCCATAAGAGAAAAGATAAAAGGGCCGCAGGCACCAGCCAAATTCTCATAAATCAGAAGCATTACACTGCTCATAGCACAGCATCTATTTGCAGCTTTATCAATGAATCACAGCGCAAAAAGAAAAAGCCTTCTGCAGACTGCAGAAAGCCGTATTCTTTCCTATCTCTCGTTGTTCAGACTGGAGAAGAAGGAAAGCTGATAAATACCACAGATACCTACCAGAATATAAACAGCTCTGGAAAGAATCGATCCGGTACCAAACAGCATATCTACCAGGTTGAAATCAAAGAGTCCAATCAGACCCCAGTTGACACAGCCGATAATACTGATAATCAAAACGATATAATTTATGACTTTCATATACATCCTCCTTGCTATTTAGTCTGGACATTTTCCATCGGTTTATACCGTGATCTTTTCGACGAAAGACAGAAGAGATGCTATAATAAAAAGAGAGGAGTGTTATTTATGAATATCCCGCTATGTGTAAAGGACAGCTCCGTTCGAATATTGTTTACAGAGGGCAGAGACAGACGAATGATGGAGGCAGCGATACGGCTTTATAACGAACAGATTCTCACTCCGCTGCTGTATGGAGATACCCGGCAGCTATATGAGCAGGCAGAGGCATATGGTCTTTCTCTCACCGGAATTCAGATTGTAGATCCAAAGCGGTTTACACAGCGTGAGGACATGATTCGCCGCATGCTGGAGCTGCGTAAGGGAAAAACAGATGAACAAACATGCCGGGAATGGCTGAAAAAGGATACGTATTTCTGTACGATGTATGTTGAGCTGGGATATGCCGACGGACTGCTCGGTGGTTCTGCCAATTCTACTGCCGATACCCTACGTCCGATTATGCAGCTGATTAAAACACGCATGCCGCATACCATCGTCTCCAGCTGTTTTCTTATGAGCAGAAGGGATGAGCATTATATTTTCGCAGATTGCTCTTTAAACCGAAATCCCAACACGGATGAGCTGGTGGAAATCGCATTGCAGGCAGCGGAGAGTGCAAAGACCTTTCAGCTGGAGCCAAAGGTAGCCCTGCTTTCCTATTCCACACATGGAAGCGGGAGCGGAACAGATGTTGATACTGTACGTGAAGCCGCACAGCGATTACAGCGCATGCCGCTGGATTATGATGTGGATGGCGAGCTGCAGGTGGATTGCGCATTGTCCAGACGGGTAGCTGAGCTGAAGGCAGTGGATTCCACAGTCGGAGGAAATGCCAATGTTTTGATTTTTCCGGACTTGAATGCAGGCAACATCGGATATAAGCTGGTCGCCAATCTGGGTGGATTTGAAGCACTTGGTCCGATTCTGCAGGGTGTACGGCTGCCGATGAATGATCTTTCACGCAGCGCAACAACAGAAGAGATTTATAAAATGGCAATCATTACCGCCATGCAGAAGGAAGCAGGAAACAAGATGAGGAGGCATGGAAATGCAGACAGCATCGATTTGGGAATTTAAGGGGTATACCATGCGCTCATCGCGGATTGAGGATAAAGACGCATATTATTTAGCCGGATTCACAGAATGTGACAGCGAGGTTGCACGTATGACCGGCAGTAAAATGCACTACAGCAAAGAGGAGGTGGATGCATATTTTGTAAACTGTCTCAACGATTCCACACGATATGATTTTCTGATATTTGATCCGCAGGGCAGCCTGATCGGTGAGAGCGTAATCAATGAAATTGATGAGCAGGCACGTTCTGCAAATTTCAGAATCTGTATTTTTAAAAGCAAAAACTGCGGAAAGGGAATCGGCAGCTGGGCGATTCAAACAACAAGAGATTTCGCCTTTTGCGAGCGAAAGCTGCACAGACTTTCACTGGATGTGTTCTCATTCAATATACGGGCCAAAAAAGCCTATGAGAAAGCAGGGTTCCGCGTGGAGGGCATTCTGCGGGATGCCATTTGGGATAACGGTGTATATGCCGACGATATCCTGATGTCCATATTGGAGGAGGAATGGAAACAAATCGCATAAACAATCACTGGAATTGATAAAAGGTATCCGCAATATGCAGTGGAACTGTTTCCATCCACTGTTCTAATGCGAATACCTTCTTTTCTATGCCTTTATCAAATCATGTAAAATTTATGCGATAGCTGAAGGAATCCCTATGAATTCCCATTCCTCATCAGGCTGTAACGCTTTACCTCAATGCTTATGCATGTAATACTGAGCTACAAAGCTGCTGAATGATTGATAAACACCTTTTGCACAGGACGCTTTTCTTGAATTCCGGCTTATCCGTGCTTTCGCTGTAAAGCTCTGTGTATCCATTTTTCAATTTCCACGATTGGAATGATGGAGACAGACATGACCAGCGCAACAGCAAATTCCGCAACGGAAATATGTTCAAACGCAAACAGCTCGGATAAAACAGGAATATAGATGACCGCAATCGTCAGGAAAAGTGCACACACGACAGAACCGATGAGATACAGGTTCTGTTTTTTCATATGCACAACGGACTGCTTCAGGGAACGCATATTGAATGCGTGAAACATTTCTGTCATCGACATGGTCAGAAATGCCATGGTCATACCGTCTGCACTCTGTGTGATTTCCCAGACACCGGCTTCCATAAAATGACCGACAATATAGGAAAAAAGGGTAATCAGTGTAATAGCACAGCCCTGAAATATGATTTGCATGTGCAGGCCGTTGGCAAACAGCCCTTCACTTCTAGGACGCGGAGGCCGCCGCATCAGATCCTCATCCCCCTCCTCCATGCCCAGCGCGAGAGCAGGAAAGGTATCCGTCAGCAGATTGACCCATAGAATATGCACAGGCTTTAATATCGTAAATCCTATCATCGTGGCAAGGAATATGGAAAGCACCTCACTAATATTGCTGGATAGCAGAAACTGAATGGCCTTACGGATATTATCATAAATCCTACGCCCTTCCTGAACTGCCGACACGATCGTCGCAAAATTATCATCCGCAAGCACCATATCTGCCACATTCTTTGTAACATCAGTTCCTGTGATTCCCATACCGACACCGATATTTGCACGCTTGATGGCGGGAGCATCGTTAACACCATCTCCGCTCATCGCAACAACATATCCCCTGGATTTCCATGCATCCACAATACGTACCTTATGCTCCGGCTTTACACGGGCATATACAAATGTCTGATCAATGCGGGCAGTCAGCTCCTCCTGTGACAGCGTATCCAGTGTACTGCCGCTCATCGCCTGTGAGGTATCCGTTATGATAGTAAGCGATTTCGCAATTGCCACCGCAGTATCAATGTGATCACCGGTAATCATGACCGGACGGATGCCAGCCTTACGGCACTGGGCGATTGCCGGCTTTACCTCCTCACGTACCGGATCCATCATGCCGCACAGACCGAGAAATACCAGACCGGACTCTGCTGTTTCCATATCTGTTTCAATATGCTCATTCCATTTGCAGGCAGCACATAGTACACGCAAAGCACGATCTGCCATGCGTTTATTCATCCGGTTCAGCTCTTCGCGATCCTCTTCCCGCATCGGTTCTATTTTCTGATTGCGCCAAATGCCCGTACAGCGCTGTAAAACAACATCCATCGCTCCTTTGGTGAATTGCAGAACAACACCGTCAGACTGCCTGTGCATCGTGGTCATCATCTTGCGCTGGGAATCAAACGGAAATTCATGAATACGCGGATACTTCTGCATTTCCTCATTGATATGAAACAGCGTTTCCCCATATGCGCTCAGCGCAACCTCTGTAGGCTCTCCCTGCATGGTTCCATCCGCATGCACCTGCGTATCATTGCACAGGCTCATTGCCAGTGCAAGCAGACGCTCATCATCACCGAAATGCTCCACCACCTGCATACGGTTCTGTGTCAGGGTACCGGTTTTATCCGAACAGATTACCTGTGTACAGCCCAGTGTTTCCACAGCGGTCAGCTGTCGTATGACTGCATTGCGCTTTGCCATGCGCGTCACACCGATTGCAAGCTGCACCGTTACTACCGCCGCAAGGCCCTCCGGAATAGCCGCAACAGCAAGGGAAACAGCCAGCATGAAGGTATCCAATAAAGATTCTGCACGCAAATCACCATGACGTAACAGCTCAAACAGAAACATAAAAGCACAGATTGCCAAAACCAGAAGACTCAGCAGTTTGGAAAGCCGGTTCAGCTTCTGCTGCAGAGGTGTTGCTTCCTCTCTGCTTACCAGAATCGCATCTGCAATCTTTCCCATTTCTGTATGCATACCGGTTGCAGTGATCACTGCACGTCCTCTGCCATATACCACACTGCTTCCCATATAGACCATATTTCTGCGATCACCCAGCGGTGGATTGTCTTCCTGCAAAGCCTCTGTTTGCTTTTCCACCGGAAGGGATTCACCACTCAGGGCAGACTCCTCCACCTTCAGGCTGGCACATTCCAGAATCCTGCCATCTGCCGGTACGGCATCTCCAGCCTCCAGTACGATTACATCCCCGGGAACAAGGTCTTCACTTGCGGTAACCCGTATCTCACCATTTCGCACGACCTTGCAGGCAGGCGCATTCATGTGCTTTAAAGCTTCTATCGCCGCCTCCGCTTTTCCCTCCTGATACAAGCCGAGCATCGCATTTACCATGACGACAAACAGGATGATAAAGGTATCCGCATAGGATTCATGTGCATATGCGGAGGTGATTCCGGAAATGAGCGCAGCCCCAAGCAGTACGATGATCATCGGATTGGAAAGCTGCCTGGCCAGCCGTTTCAAAAGGGATGCTTTTTTTTCTTCCTGTAATTTATTCAGACCAAATACGCTGCTTCGTTCCTGTGCCTGTGCTTCACTCAATCCATGCATGCTGCTGTGCTGTTCCTGTAATGCTTCTTCCACTGTTCTCTGATAAGCTTCCATAGTACCGCCTCCATTGAAAAAAACTCCCATACAGCTGTGCTGTATAGGAATTGTACGTTTATTCAGCCAGCCTGTGACTTCATACGATGCAGATATCCGTAAATCGCGATTCCTTTCTGCATTTATTTTTCATGGTTATCTCTACCTGTATTGTAAAGCATACAGACCCTTCTGTAAACAGCCCCTTTTGCAATTCGGACAAAGTCATGAAATTGTCTAGCGAAACAGCGTCCCCTCCTCGAAGATTCCCCACACAGCCTGTGGATCTGTCTGTGTTTTCTGTATGGAAAATACCACCTGTGCATCCTGAAAGGTAAAGCTTCCATTTCCCTGTGTTCCATATCCGTCATCCGAAAAGCTGAATGATGCTGTATCACCGTTTCGCTGCGCAGTGCCGGAAATAGTGGCAACCTGCTGCGCATCCTCCGGATTCAGACTTGTCAGAGTATAGGAAAAGGTGGTATCTGTTACATCGGATATTACAAGTGTACTGTGATTTCCACTATACGTTCCGGCGATATCCTCCTGTTTCTGCGGCTTTTCTTCCTGTTGCGGAGTCTGCCCGTTGACACCACCACGGGTAAAGATGTCCTTATTATACGGACCACAGTAAATCGTTTGTCCCTCATACTTCAGCTGATTGCTGCTTCGAATCGCAAAGGTATAGGTCCCCTGTGTACTGGTTGCTTTGATGCTGTGATCCGAAATGCTCCACGTTCCACTCACATCCTGCATTCCCTCACAGCTGTTTTGTGTGAAAACAAAGGAACCATCGCTCCTGAGTACAATTGCAGATGCAGCACCGTTATGAGCATTTTCGTCCGTAAAGGTACCTGCCATATCCTCCATACGGTATTCCTGCTTCTGTGAAAAGAGCTCATCTCCGTATTTCCAGTAAAGGAATCCGCCTCCAGCCGCCAGACCAGCCACAAGCAGCAACAGGACCAGAGCCAGCGGCCATGTCCTTCGTTTTTTGACAACGGTTTGCTTCTTTGTTTTATGATCGGTTCTATGCTTTGTCTTCCGCTTGGTCTTTTTTCTGGTTTTGCCTTTCTTCGCCTTCTGTTTCTTATTCTTTTGATCAGAAGACTTTGACTCCCTCTGCTTTTTCATGACTGATCGCTCCTTCGCATCAATCAGCTCGCTGCTGTCAACCTGAAAAAGCTGGGCAAGTCGCTCCAGCTGTTCCTCATCCGGAACACGGATGCCTGCCTCCCAATCGAGTAACTCCTCCTGCTCTATACGCATATATGCAGCAAGCCGCTGCACGCTGATTTCATATTCCATGCGCAGCTTTTTAATATTTTTACCAGACATATGGTTTCACTTCCTATCTTATGCTAGTATTATCCCCGACACGGAAGAAGAAAGTCAAGAAAACCGACAGAATCGTAAGAATCTGATAATAGAAAAAAAGACTCCTTTTATTCATAAATATAAGGAATCATGAGCATTTCAACAAGATTCGCATCCTTATGGTCTTCAAAGGTACGATATACAAGCCGCTGAAAGACAGGACCTTTCTGAATGAGGTGTTCTCTTTGAAAAAAGGTACGGATGCGCTCCCGGGTTAAAGCTGAACGCTTATCATTATGTTCAAACGCATAGATAACCACAGCACACCCCGGCAGATATGAGAAGCCGAATTCCTCACTCACTCCAATTTCAGCAGCACAATCTTCATAAATGCCAAATCCGCAGATCCTTTTACGGTCATCGTCTTCTTCCTTTGAGATAAGGGCACATTGGAAAAACATATCCGCATTTTTCTGAAACAGATTAAATTGGATGGAATCGTTCGCATCCTCCTTGATGTTCAAACAGTCCTCCTGTGAAATAAAGAAGATACCCGGTCTTTGGATATAAATACAGTTGTACAGACAATAGGCCGTCATTTTCAATACGCTGATATAGTGGTCCAGGTTCATCAGCTTCTGCTGCAGCCGCTGTATCTCCTGCACATAATCATTGCGCTTCTGCTGTACCATTTCACGATGCGTCTGTACATTGCCGCGTAGAATATTTTCACGTATATTGGATAGCGAAATTCCCATATGAGAAAACCGCTGAATATATAGCAGCTGATCAATCTGTTCACTTGTATAATAGCGATAATTCGTTTCCGGATCTTTGAAGGGTACAATCAGCCCCAGTCGTTCATAGTGCCGAATCGCCTCTGGTGTCACCCCCATGATTTTTGCAATCTTTCCGATTTTATATTGCATATCATCACCCCGCCCTTTGTATTATACTATACAAAAGGAATTTGTAAACAGGGATTTTAAGAATACGAAAATGTCTGTCTCAATTTTGCCATACCACTTTTATAGAATCCGATTTTTCCTGTCTTTGGCTGCTTTAACGGCTGTTGATGAAATCGCATATATGAATTCAGATGATGCGTGAATGCCAAGGTACCTTGTGGATGTAACCATATATTCAGCACAGTTTTAACCGGGTTCTATGATAGATAAATCTGCTATTCCGGATGGCCATGTATCTGACAGCTGTTTTATATTGCATTGGATACGTACACATTCCTTGGAAGGAATGCAAAAATCTTTGTAAAGTATAAGCAAAGGATATGCAAAGCAGAGGTTGTTCATCAGAATGAATAGAAATCAAGAGACCATATATACGCACGCCGTCATAAGGATGCTGTTAAAATTTCCATATATTTCTATATTTTGATTACGATATGTTATTCTGCAAGATTTATTTTGTATATTTCATGTTTTATATATAATATGAATACGAAACATGTTATAATCAAAGTGCAGAGATCATAAAGAAAAATATCATAGAGCATGTGTACAGCAGAAGGCAGGAAATCGATTGCCTGTAGCAGTTAGGATAAAGCATGTATGCCGATCAGAAAGATGTTCTGTCGTACAGCATGTCATCATACAATGCTAAATAGAGCGATTGCACAAGCGGATCATGCAAAATGAGAAATACTAGGAGGAAAAAACTATGGCAGAGGAATTTAGAAGAATATGGTCATTCATTGAAAAAGCGGAGCCGGCACAGGAGATGCTGTCTGTTCTGGTACCTGGTGAAGAGATTCTGCAGTGCTATAAGACAAATTGAGATATGTCAGCACTGATGAACAAAAGAATCATTATTTTTGACAGACAGGGTCTTACCGGAAAGAAAATCGAGATTTATTCCATTCCTTATCGTTCTATTGATATGTGGTCTACAGAGAATGCAGGGAAATTATTTGATATCGATGCCGAGCTGGAGCTGTGGACAAAAGCCGGACATTTCAAAATCAATGTGGATAAAAAGTGTAACATCCGTGAATTTGATACCATCTTGGGAAACGCGATACTGGATTAGTTCTTACTTATATCTTATGTTAGCATGAAAATATACCAAAGCTTTGATATCGTTTATATGACGATATCTTTTTTATCATGCTGTGTTCCTATGTTTAAAAAAATCGGGCAGGTAAAGGTTTTATCGTATGTAACGGATGGAAGACCATCCGCTGGTATCAGTCAAAGGCAGGGTTGCACTGATAATAGTTTTCCGCATCCAGCTGACTCTGAACATAGGCAAGTGCTTCTCCAAACCTCTGGAAGTGTACGATTTCACGTTCTCTTAAAAAACGCAGGGGGGCAATGACATCGGGGTCACTGGCAGCCCGTATCAGATTTTCATAGGTTGTCCGTGCTTTCTGTTCTGCTGCCATGTCCTCAAACAAATCAGTAAGCGGATCGCCTTTGGATTGGTAATATGCAGCAGTAAATGGTGCTCCGCTGGCTGCCTGTGTCCATATGCCGGTTGTATGGTCAACATAATATGCATCAAATCCACCTGCTTTTATTTCCTCGACACTGAGATTTCTGGTCAGTTGATACAGGATTGCGGATACCATTTCCAAATGAGCAAGCTCTTCCGTTCCGATATCCGTTAACATCGCACGTACACTGTCATACGGCATGGCATAGCGCTGATTCAGATAACGCATTGAGGCAGCCAGTTCTCCATCCGGACCGCCAATCTGCGAAATTACGATTTTTGCGAAAGCAGGATCCGGTTTTCTGATATTCACCGGAAACTGCAGCTTCTTTTCATATGTCCACATACATCAATCCTCCCTTTCCCATGGCCAGGGCCCTTTGCTATACTCCCAGCTATCCGAGTGATTCTGCCGATTTGTCAATGGTCCGCAAAGATGTTCATACTCCTTTGCAACCTTCTCGCGTTCCTTCACGGCAGACTGATAATACTGCATTGCCTGTCTGTCATCAGGGTGTGAGTTTAAAAACAGTGCTGTTTCCTGAATCGCAAAATCCAGCATTTGAAGCTTTCTCAGCAGTTGCTTTCTATTCATCATCAGCACGCCCCCTCATCACCGAGAAAGGGTTTATCAAGAGCATGAAAAATTGTTCCTCTTTGAAACCCAATCTCTCTTTCATACGGTTTTTTCCATACCTGCATCGGTACATAGGCCATACCAGGCATCTGTGCCTGCTGCCGTTGATGTTTGGGCTGCTGCTCCATAAAGTCCACATCATCATAGCAGTATTCATCATTAGTTTCCCGCTCCCTGGGAATCCATGGACAGCACGCACCATTCGCATACTTCATATAAGTTCCTCCTAACCTGAGGCTTTCACCTCACTGCATAATATGAAAATACTGATAACAGGCATAGGACAAGCATATAGAAGATGAAAAATTCATTTCTATATGCATGGAAGCAGATGAAAAAAGACCTATCGGCCGCAAAGTAATCAGAACGTTTGCATCGCTTCGATAAGTCCTTTTCAGATTGCTTATAATATGTTCAAAGTATGCTGGTTTACATAAGCACTAATGAAACTGCGCCAGCAATGTCTTTTCAAAATGCTCTTCACTGACACTTGTTTTCCAGCGATAAAACAGAATGGAAAGAACAGAGAAGACTACAAGCATACCTGCAAAGACAAGAATATCCGGTGTAATGGATCCGCCGATTGCCAACGTATTGCGGAATGCATGCACACTGTAGCTGAATGGCATAAACGGATGAATCGCATTATAAAATCCGGAGGATGTTTCAATCGGATAGGTACCTGCCGCTCCCCCCAACTGCAATACCATGAATATCAGAACAATAAAGCTTCCGATTTTTCCACAGGTGATGTTAAAGAAAACGATCATGGACATGAAGCCTGCGGAAACCAGTGCCGCCATGGCAAAGGTAAGCAGCGTCTGATAGGGAGACAGGCCGTTAACCAGCATCAGCACACCGATCATAATAACTGCCATCAATGTGGAGACCGTATACATAACAGAAGCCTTGCAAGCCCACATACGCAAACCGGACGTCGTTTTACTTGTGTTTTTCAACAGCGGATACATAAGAGTAAAGGCCATGCAGGCAACATACAGCCCGACAGACATCATATAGGGCGCCATCGCTGTACCATTGTTTTCCACATTGCTCAATTCCTGATGAGTTGTGACCACCGGCTGTGCCAGCATTTCCTTTGTGTTCTGTGTTGCTGATACCGAGCTTTCTTCAGCTCCCTTATGCAGCGAGCTTGTCAGCGTATGGGAACCGTCCTTCAGCTGTAACAGTCCGCCTCCCAGTGTATTGGAGCCCTGCGCAAGCTGCTGAGCACCACTGCTGATTTGAGAAGCGCCGCCCTGCAGCTGAGCAGAGCCGTTTAATAATGTCGGACTGCTGCTGTTTAATGCTGAGGCTCCCTGATATAGAGAATCACTACCCGTTAGCAGCTGTGTGATTCCGCCCTGTAAAGCAGGAATCGCAGAGTTCAGTTGTGTCGTACCTGTTTGTAATTGAGCTGCACCGGCTGTTAAAGCCGTAGATTTCTGTGATAAGGTGGAAAGACCGTTTCCAATCGTATCTACGCCCTTTGTATAAGCATGAATCCCCGAAGCCAGTCCCTGTTCACCAGATAAGGCTTTATCAGCATCTGCAAGGCCGCTTTGAAGCTGCTGCATACCCTGTATCAGACCCATGGCTTCCGCGGTGGAGCCCTGTGCATCCAGTGAACGCTGTACAGTGGAAAGACCCTGCTGCAGCTGCGCCAATGCCTGATCGTTTCCGCTGAGAAGAGCTGTCATCTCCTCACTTCCTTTGGAAAGCTTAGAGAGCCCTGTCTTGAGCACAGCATATTGCTGATTTAAATCATTCATATCCGCTGCCGCTGCTGTTAGCTGATTCACAGTATCCTCATAAGCATGCAAATCCTTCAATTTCTGTGCGGCTGCATTCAATCTCTGACTCGCATCTGTATTCTTGTTTATGATTGTCTGCAGCTGAGCCTCCAAAGCCGCCGCCCCTTGTGTAACCTGCTTCAGACTATCTGCACTGCCGGTATTTTTTTCGTGCAAATAAGCAAGTAGATCAGCATGACTGTCGGTACTTGATTTTATTGCAGTGGATAGCTCCTGCATACCGGACAGAACACGAGAGCTGCCCTTATGCAAATCGGAGGTTCCCTGCGCCAGAGCATTCACCCCCTGATTTAAAACTGCAGAGCTTTGCATTAACTGCTCACTTCCCTGTTGCAGGGCAGCTACACCGGTTGTATACGCCTCTACCCCCTGCTGCAGCTCACCGCTTCCTGTATGCAGCGAGGATGCGCCGTTAACAAGCTGTACGCTTTTTCCATTCATCGAGCGGATACCGCTTCGCAGCTGCCTGCTTCCCTGTTGCAGCTGTGCCACTCCATCGGTATAAGCCTGCAGTCCCTGCTTCAGTGTTTCACTTCCGTCTTGAAAGGTCAGTGTACTGGAGGCAAGAGTGTTCAGATTATCCGTGATGGTCTGATTCCCCGCAATACTGTCGGATAATCCGTTCTGAATTTTCTGACCGCCCTTACCCGCTGTTTTCAAGCCGCTGCTCAACACCTGAACGTTGGAGAATAATGTATCGGCATAGGTTTTTGTCACAGTAGCGGAAATCTGTTCCCGTATCTTTGCAATCGCTGTCTCGTCCATTTTCGAGGCGATATAATTGGTACCGGGATTCGTTGTATACCTGAGCTCCATTTTTTTCGGATGTTTATCCATGAGCGTTGTTGCATTTGATGAAAAATTTTCAGGTATCGTTATAATCATATAATAAGAGCCATCCTTTAAGCCCTGGCTGGCTTTTGCGGCATCGACAAAGCAGAAATCCATTTCCTTTGCCTTTTTCAGATTCGCAACCAGATCCTCCCCGATATGAAGGCTGGAACCGTTATAGGTAACCTTATTGTCTTCATTTACTACTGCAACCGGTATTTTATCCGCATTTCCGTAAGGATCCCACATAGAACCCAGAAAAATACCTGAATACAGCATGGGAATCACAATAATCGCTGCCAGCACAACCTTGATCCATGTACTGCCTGCTATATTTTTCCATTCTTCCTTCATAATATCCTCTTCTTTCTTTTCTATCCATAGATATACCATATCCACGGAATACTGGAATTATAGTACATTATATGCTTGTGTCAACGCTCTTTACAGAAAGTTTAGAATTGTTATGAAAAATTCACACGAAAAAGACGGCTTGATTCAAGGAAAAGGCTTGCAAAGACAAAGAAAAAACAGCTATACTATACATGATAGAAGGTGAGAGTATGAGAATACGCGGCAGTCTGGAGCAGGCAATCTGTATCGTGCTGCTGATAAGTACAAGCAGCCGGCCGGTAAAAAGCAGCGAGCTCAGTAAAAAGCTGAACGTATCAGATTCCTATTTAAAAAAAATCATGCGGCAGCTGGTCAAAGCGAAGATCGTTTCTTCAATCGCCAGTAAAAACGGCGGCTTTGTATTATTGAAAACCCCCTCCCGCATCACCTTTCTGGACCTGTTTAATGCCATCGAGGGGCAGGAGCAATTTGCTGTGAGTACAAGCCTTGTCGATCGGGTGTTTGATTCCAGAAAGCAGGTAAAGGAAAAGGAAGAAAAAATCATGCATTATCTGCATGGTGCGGAATTGGAATATCGAAAGAAATTAAAAGAAATCACCATCCAGCAGATTTTATCCGATGTCTGATAATAACAGCCGCAAGACATGTTCATGCTGCTGTATATCATATCAGAAATGATAATATTTCTTACATAAACTATTTTATAAGCTTGCTTTAAAAAGAAAATAAAAAAAAGCTACAGCCGGGGGCTTTAACACTGGCAGAGTCATTTGCACTTTACTCACCATGTATCAGCCATAGGTAATCCAGGCAGCTTTCTTTGATTGTTAAGCTGCTTTTCTTTTTTTCCTTTACGCGATGTCCTAACGTGATAAGAAAAAGACTGAATCTTACGGTATAGAAGGCTCAGTCTTTCCTTTTTCTCAATTTCCGCCGGGACCGTCCTGACGATCTCTTTCATCCGGATAATACTTCAGGTTATTGTTCGTCCATTGATTGTTGCCGGCTGTTTTCTTTGCTTCCTCACCATGCAGCAGCTCTTCGCTGTCACAGCAGGATTTTTTCTTCTGTTCCATGTTCATCACACTCCATTCTTAGTATGTGTCCGGAAGGGATTGACTATACCGATTCTTTGCCTGAAGCATACGGCCCGGTTATTTCCAAGACATTTCCTTCGGGGTCTGTGATATTGAAATACCAGTAAGGCATCGAGATTGAAACATAATATAAGGGAGAGAGCGGTCCGATCTGCAGATTTTTCAAACGCGTATATTCTGACTGCAAATCCTCACAAACATAATTCTGAACCATTATATCATTCCCTTGGTTCACCGTCTGTATGCAGTCTTCGACATATGCATCATTATAGTGTTCGTCCACATCCTGTTCTTTTTGTACGCATTGCGCATCATATTCCGCATGCAGCACGGCAAGCGTATGCCCGCAGGAAAACTCCATCCATCGCTGTGCAGTAACTTCCTTCCCTTTTTGCTGAAGCAGCTGCTCGTAGAAGCTTACCGTATCACGAAAATGCAGTGCATTGATATATATATACAAGCCAGCTTCATCGTGGTTCCTCCTTCATCCAGATATCCTGTCCCTTCTCATGCTTTTTCATCCAGGCAAGTGCATAGGGACTAAATGCCATACATTTCCAGCACTTCTTCCTTATCACAGCTGCCGCCTCCTTCATCAGTGCGCCTCTTATCCCCTGTCCGCGCAGGGATACATCGGCAAATGTATGATTGATATCCACGACCTGCTTGTCCACAAAGGGGAATGTAAACTCTGCAGGCAGCTGTCCCTGTTCCTCTATAAATATACGGTGATCCTCTCTGCTTATCTCCATAACAGTCTCCTCCCCATGCCATACGCACGACGATTACAGCTTCATTGTACCATAAATCATTTCTGCATTACTGAAATTAAATACCATTTTTAACTACCGTTTTATACCCGTGTCTTAATACAGGAAGCAGATTTTATAAAACAGAGCTTTATCCGCTGTTATCAGTTATAAACAAAGGAATCAGACTCATCGCACGAAGCTGATAAGCCTGATTCCCAATCTCTCAAAGTGTTCTGGTCTCGCTGCTTCCAAGTAAGAAGCAGAGCGCCCATAGCCTGCTCCTTAAGTGATGAACAGCTGTCACTGTTGTTGTTATTACAAACTAAGCGTATTTCACTCGCCTTGTTTATACAAACAGCGGTACAATCTCCTTCTTTAAAACGTCAATCAGTCCAAGATCGGACATTTTCGCCTCCGGGATAACCGGTAAAGCAAGGGTTACGATTCTCAGCAGCGGGTTTTCCATATCCACAAGACCGAGCGCACGATTCGCATCCTTCATCAGTGCATTGTCAACTGCCAGCTCCTCTGCAGGCTTCAGCGAAATCAGTCCTGCCAGCGGAAGCTGCAAGGTATGAAGCACAGCTCCGTCCTTTACCGCACACATGCCGCCTCCACAGGCAATCAGCTCATTTGCGGCAAGCAACGCGTTCTCTGCAGTATCGTATACAATCGTCAGATTGTGTGAATCATGAGAAACCGTTGAAGCAAGAGCTCCGGTTGTCGTACCAAAGCCGCGCACAACACCAAGTGCAACTGTATCGTGTCCCTCATGACGGTTTACGACAGCTACAAACTTCAAATCATCATCATTCAGCTTCAGATAACCGTTTTCCACAGGAAGCTCCTCACAGCTTACCAGTGTGCTGGACAACAGCAGATCCTTATACTCCATCAGATTCACCTTAACCGTCCCGTTTTCCACAGGAGCCTGGATACGGAAATCCTCAACGCTTAGCTTCTTCACATGCATGGAATTACGATGCTCAATAGCATAGCTTTCATCCTTAATGTCTGCCAGCAGCTTTCCATTTTCCGCTACCAGCTCACCATTGTAAAATACATGACTCGGCTTCAATTCCTCCAGGCTTTCCACCAGCAGCATATCTGCCACAAAGCCAGGTGCAATCGCTCCCAGGTTTTCGATTTTGATTTCACGTGCCGTATTATAGGTAGCACTCTTAATAGCTGTTACCGGATCCATACCGCATCGAATGGCATTGCGGACTACATCATTCATATGTCCGTTGTTCAGAATATCATCCGCTTCGCGATCATCCGTACAGAAGCACAGGTGATCGAAGAATTTCACCTGCTTAACACCCTCCCAGATATCCTTTACATTCTTTGTGATGGAGCTGTCTCTGGCATCCACATACATTGCACTGCGCAGCTTTTCCAAGCCCTCATCCGATGCCCGTGTTTCATGACAGGTATTCGGACCACCGCACAGATAGGCAGACAGCATCCGCCCGCTGACATACGGTGCATGTCCCTGCATATACAGTCCGCGATCCTCCGCAACCTTCAGAATATCCATCATACGGTCCTCACCATGGATAACGGCAAGGAAATCCATAACCTCCGCAAGTCCGATGACACGCTTTAAGCCGCAAAGCTCTTCAATCTGTTCTGCCAGAAAATCCGCTCCCGCATTCTCCAGACCGGGTACGGCAGGCACACAGCTTGGAATATCGATCAGCTGACGCATGGGGAGATCTTCTCCGCTGTCATGCATATAACGCACGCCCTCCATGCCCCATACATTGGCAATTTCATGCGGGTCGGTAATCACGGTCGTTGTCCCGTGAGGAAGAACTGCCTTTGCGAAATTACGTGGCGTCATCATGGAGCTTTCGATATGCTCATGCGCATCCAGAAAGCCGGGAATCAGATAGTGTCCCTGTCCATCCACAACGGTCGCTGCCTTGTCCAGATCCGCATCCAGATTCTTATATTCCACATGTGCAATCATACCATCATAAACAAATACATTGGCCGGATAGATTTCTCCGGTAATCACGTTGACCAGCTGAACATGTTTGATCAGCAAATCGCTTGGAATTTCACCAAGAGCCGCCTTGAGCAGCTGTTTCTTATCCTTCGGCTGCAGCTTCATATACAACACTTCCTTTCTCAAAAAGATGCACTCTCATGCATCTTTTGCTTTACCCGTATATAAAATAACAAATCAGTGGTATCGCCATAACATACATGATCGGATGTACTTCTCTGAATTTACCGGTTGCTGTTTTGATGAGTACGAATGCCAGAATACCGGCAGAGATACCGCTGGCGATAGAGCCTGTAAACACAGTGAACATAATCATGACAAACGGTCCGAAGGATTCTGTAAAATCTGCGAAATCAATATCCTTAAAGCCGCTGATCATCAAAAAGCCAACGAAAATCAGAGCCGGTCCGGTTGCCGCATTGGGAATCATCAGCACCAGCGGAGAGAGAAATACCATAATCATAAAGATAACGGATACCACAACACTTGTAAATCCCGTACGTCCGCCTGCTTCCACACCAGCACTGGATTCCACAAAGGTGGTGATGACCGTATTACCGGTAAGCGCACCGACACAGGTACCGATGGCATCTACCAGAAACGGCTGCTGGATATTCGGTAAATCCCCGTTTTCATCCAGCATGCCGGCTTTTGCACTGACACCGAGAATTGTCCCCAGCGTAGAAAAGAAATCTCCGCAGAACGCCGTAAAGATCAGAATGACGGATGAGAAACTGAATACGGATTTAAAATCCAGATTAAACATGACATTGCCCAGCCCTGTGAAATCAGGAACCTTGGCAAAGGTAGACGGCACTGTGGTAACCCCTGCCGGTATTCCCAGAAGCGTAACGATAACGATACCGATCAGAATAGCACCGTTCACCTTATACGCTGTCAGAATAGCGATGATAACAAGCCCCAGAACGGCCAGCATAACAGCAGGATCGGTGAAATTCCCCATGCCCATTCCGCTTTCCGTAAAGGCTGCAATCCCTGTATTTTTGAATCCCAGATAGGCGATAAAGAAGCCGATTGCGGTACCGATCGATATTTTAATGTTCTTTGGTATCGCCTTAACAATCAAATCACGGATACCGAAGATTGTCAGCAACAGAAAAATAACACCTGAAATCAGAGTCATTGCCATAGCACCGCCAAAGGACAGCTGCTGGCTCTGAATCAGTGCCCCGAACATGAAGTTGCTTCCCATACCGGTTGCCAGTGCAAACGGGAGGTTTGCATACAATGCCATCAGCAGCGTAATCAGCCCACTGATAATGGCACAGGTGACAACAATTGCCTCCTTCGTAATCATGACGCCGTTGGCATCGATGATAAATGCGGCATCCCCATAGCCGACGATTGCCCCGGGCTGTACAACCAGAACATATGCCATTGTCATAAACGTGGTGATACCGGCGATAAGCTCTTTTTTATAGCTGGTATTGCGTTCCCTAAATTTGAAAAAATCTGCGATTTTGCTCATATTTTCCTCCTTAACCATGTCCTCACCATATTCCATGATATCCATGAAAGAAGAAGCACCATAGTATCTCATTTACGGTGAGATGTAGAGACTGTCGACCATATCCCGACATTATATGGTGAGCACAACAGTGTTCATTATACCAAAGAGGAAGCAAAACTGTAAACGTCTATGCATAGGTAATTGTTTCCTGAATGCTTACAAATACTTCCGGAATGCCTCCAGCAAAAGCTGACACCCGTCTGCACAGTCCTTTTGTGTACTGTATTCCTCTTTACAGTGGGAGGCACCTTCATGCTGAGAGCGTACAAAGATCATCGCTGTGGGACAAATGCCCTGAAAGTTCATACAGTCATGACCGGCACCGCTGGCAAGTCGCAGAATCGGCAGCTGCAGTGTTTTACAGCAGACCTCCAGCTCCTGCTTCAGGCCTTCATCACATATCGCCGCCGGCAGCTGCTGTTCCAGGCGGCGTTCGATCCGTACTCCCTGTTCCTGTTCGAGCATTCCTTCAAACTCCTGCATTACATCCAGTATTTGCTGTATGACAGCATCATCCAGAGAGCGCAGATCCAGAGAAAAGCTCACACGATCACAAATGATATTGCAGGCGCCGGGGTAGGTATGAATTTCCCCGATTGTAGCCACCGTAGGCGGCTGCTGCTGCGCAAGCTGCGTCATGTGCATAATCCAGCGGGACATGGCGGTTACCGGATCATGACGACGATGCATCGGTGTTGCCCCCGCATGTGCACTTCTGCCATATATTGTGACCGTATATCTCACCAGCCCGGCAATCCCCTCAACAATTCCCACGGAGAGATTCTGTGCTGCCAGAACATCAGCCTGCTCAATATGTACCTCATAAAAAGCTTCCAGCGACGACAGCTGGCAAGTCACATAACACGCAGGATGATAGCCTGCCTGTGTCATTGCCTGTGCAAGTGTAATTCCCTTATGATCCACAGACAGCAGTCCGTCTTTTTCCACTTTCCCGCAAATCGAGCGGCTGCCAATCATGCCATATCCGAAACGGTTTCCTTCTTCATCCCGAAAGCCAATGACCATGATGGAGCGCTGCGGCTGTACTCCTGCTTCCCGTATGGTCTGCAATACTTCAATACCTGTCAGCACTCCCAGACAGCCATCGAATATTCCGCCTTCCTTTACCGTATCGAAATGGGAGCCGCAAACAACAGGAGGCAGGTTTGGTTCAGCTCCCTTCAGCGTACCTATGATATTACCACAGGCATCAATCGTTACGTGAAGACCGGCTTCCCGCATCCATTCCGTCAGCTGAAAAGCTGCCGCCTCATCCTCTTTCGTGAACGAAAGCCGTGTTACACTTCCATCTTCTGCTTTTCCAATCTGCCCCAGTGTCTGTATATGATTCCATAAACGCTTCTCATTGATTCTCATAGGCTACCTCCTGATTATGAACATTATAGCTGATTGCTTCAAAAAAGCCAAGACAGCAGAAAAGACACCATCAAACCGGTGTCTTGTTCTCGGTGCTAACGATGAGAGGAGTTGAAGGATTTGGTAATACTTATGAAATCAAGCGTCAGACGCACCTGTGATGTTTCATCCCGGATACTGCGCAGCTCCCGCATCAGATTCAGCTCTATCGGCATCAGCACCTGCTCAGTCTGAATACCGCAGATTCTGCTGATATCCATATTCAGATAATTCGCTATTTTCAAAGCGACATGCAGAGGCATCGTCCGTTCCTTTTTCAGATATTTTGTTACAGAGTTTTTATCCAGCCCGACACTTCTTGCAAGAGAAGACTTCGTCATATCCAGATCCTCAATTCTGTCATTCACATAATCTATAAATTTATCAGTCATCACGTCATTTTGCATACTATCACCACTTATATGTTCATTATAGTATAAGTGTTACCATAACATCTAAATTTAAACTTATATTATGCCATATGTAATATTTACACGGTATTTTAGAATCTTTTTAGTTACTACACTATAAATAAATGATTGCATTTTATGCAAAATTCGTTTATAATAACGATACCGTCATCAGAATACCTGACTTTTAACTTCATTCTCACAAATCAGTATCTGATGACGGCCTGCCTAGGTATCTGACAGTAAAAAGCTGTCGGATTTTTTTATTTCACTGGTAATATTTACATACAAAACCATACGATTTCCTGCACCAAACCGGATAAAACATGATATGATAAACAAAAGGAGGCGTTTTCTATGAAAAAGCTGTTATTTGTCTTACTTGCAGGAATGCTTATGCTTACCGGATGCGGTGGAGGAAATGATGATAAGAGCGGGGAAGCACCAAAAAGCAATGATGAAAGCTCAACAGAATTATCTACAAAGGAAGTGAGTGCCAAGCTGCGTGAAATCAATGACTGGTATGTTACAGATATCTGGAATGTCGGTTTATGTGATATCGGGTATTACACTTCCAGCGGTACTTCTGCGACAGGAGAGGAGCTGGACATCGAACTGACATTAAAGCAGTATAACGAAGCTATTGCAAAGCTTGAGGAATACAACACCTTTGTGAACGGATTAAAGGATAAGAAGTACGATGATGTGAAGTTTGCATGGGAAAAGCTGTATAAGGGCATCAGGGAATCCGATAAAATCGTTCAAAGCAATGAAATTAAGGCGAAATCCGGTCTGGATTTAAAAACAGACAAGCTGAGCCAGTATCAGACAGCATTCCAGAAATATATCAATGCTCTGAGTGAAAGCTGACAGCCTATAAATTCAGCAGCATATAATGGTGTTTCAGCGAATTCCACAATCATTTTAGTATTGGCAAAACAAAGAGCCCATGTTCTGCCTTCCTTCAATACGTTGAAGGACGCATAAGGTAAGCCGGAAAATATCCATTGAGATTAGAAGATCAATCCCTTTCGTGTTTAACGACAAGGTGAAATCTTCTTTTTTTAACTTTAACGCACCAGAAAACGCATTATCCTCTACACACAAAAAAGGGGTATTCACAACCATTGCACGGCAACGATCATGAGCACTCCTTTTGTATGCTTATGTTTTTACATCCACCGGCTGCGTTTCTTTTACAGCTTTGTGAATCCTTTACTAACGTAAAAGTATAACAGTTCATGAATTTATAAGTATGCCTGTACAGCATCACCGCCGAATAATCGGAATCCATATTTCCATGTGATAATCCTTTGCCTCACATGATCCTTCACCATACAGCTCCACGGTCGGCATGCTTTCATTTCGGTCATAGCCGCTCGCTGGCAGCACTTCTGCATAAATAGTTTTCCACAATGCAGGCAAGCCCTCAGCTATCGGTCCGGTGTTCTGAAATTTCATCCAATCTGCCGCGGGAAGCGCAAAGGCCTCATACTCCTCTGACAGCATACCTTCCACCGCAATCATATAGCGGTTATTGCCGTACTTATCATATCCGAAGCACAGGCCGTAGGAAACTGCCGTAGCTGCTTCCTGCATCATACGCTGCAATGTGCCATCTGCCTTTACATCCGACCAAAATTTTATTGAACGATTTTCATTTTGTGTAGAAATCACGGAATGACCGGACAGATGCATACCGGCTTTCCTTTTTATTTCATATTTCATTTCTGTATTTCCGTGCACAGTGATAGCAAAGGATCTCGGCAGAAACAGCGGAAGCTGCAGATTCTGTTTTCTGGCCTGGCTCGGTGAACAGCCGAAGGCTCTGCGAAAAGCTGCCGCAAATACATCTGCGCTTTCATAGCCGTATTCCAGTGCAATATCCAGTATGCGTTTCCTGCTGTGAATAATTTCAACAGCAGCCTGCGATAGCCTTCTCGCTTTGACATATTCCAGATAACTCATATGATTCAGTAATGAGAATACTCTTTGAAAATCCGCATAGGAGCACCCGCTAAGCTGGGCAAGCTTAGCGCAATCCAAATCCTCCTTCAAATGTTGCTCCGTATAAGCCATGACCCTGTTGATTCCTGTAATCAGCTCCATCACCATCCTCCTTTCATTCAAAGTATAACCGGAATCGCATAAGAAAACCCGATGTTTAGAGAATTGATTTTATCGGGTTTATATTTTGTTTTTACAGCACCTTTTCCATTAAATCAACCTGATCATCAACAGCCTGTAATTGTTCTTTAAGTGAATAAAATCCATTGTGTTTCCAAAAGGAAGCAGCTTCCACATTCCCGTGTATACAGCCAAGACGCACACAGGTGATTCCCTGATTCGCAAGCTGTTTAAAAACTCCCTTCATGATATTGGAGCCTGTTCCTTTTCCCTGCTCTGAAACATCCAACATAAACAGACCGATATATGCTACTTGTGGTTTCGGATAATCGAAGATCAGATCCAGAATCGCAATTAGTGTCTGATCCTTTTGAAAAAAGCCGAGGAAGTATTTATCGTCTGCAGTCTTTCCCGGTGGAGTGCGGGATAAGTCCTCCATGATATTTTCATGTGTTGGCGCTGTTTTGAAGTATTTGTAATAGGTTTTATTTGCCTTGCATAGCGCATATATGTTTTCCACATCCTCTGGACAGAGTCTGCGGACGTGAAATGTATCAGAAAAATCTGTGAGCTTCATAAGCATCCTCCTTATCGCATGGTATTTCGACAACCGCTGCAGCAGCTATATCACAGTCTGAGAAGAAACCATTTCGGTAGCCGGTATGCTAACTAGTCTTAATAAACTCCGATTTCAACAATATGTACCGGCTCTTGACCGGATTCTGTAAGGTAAAGCCGCAGGATAGCAATGTTTTTTCAGAAGCGTGATTCTCCCTATCGATGTCAGCAGTAATTCTATAGGCGTCTGGAAAAGAAAATATCCTGTTTACCAGCAATTTCAGCATATCTTTTCCAAGGCCTTTACCAATACAGTCTTCTTCACCGATAAGATAATCAATGCCATATGTTCCAATGCGTGGTAGTGTACCAAAATCTTCTTCACTATCTGTAGCCTTGTAATACTGACATAGACCTATCGGTTTTTCCTGCCACATAACAATGAGATGTGTGATCCATTGATATTTTCCGTTTCGCTCTTTACATTCCATCATCCAGTCTTCGAGCGTAACACCAAGCTGTGGAATTTCATACCATTTTCTTACATGAGCCTTATGCAGCCAAGCCTCGGCCAGTGCAAGGTCACTTTCTGTGAATTCTCGTAATTGCAACATGGTTTTCCTCCTTTTTTCTGCAATCTATATATAATAGATAATGAACCCATGATTTATCTCTTGTGAAATTAGCTATGTGCATGCTGTTTTTAGCCTTTTGATAAGGAAGGCACAGAAATATCCCGTCCTTTTCCCTTATCATCCTGATAAAAATATCATAGCATACTCTGCGCTTATCTACAATGAAAGATGGATGTATCAAATCCTGCTTCGTTTTCTATCGGGGAAGAGAAGTATAAAATACGGATTCCAATCAAAAAAGTTGGACAAATCATCAAATAAGCCTTTATTTATCGGCTTTTTTTCGATGACATCCAACTTGGCACTTTTATTTGGTGGAGCCTAAGGGGAAGCAGTCGAACTCGGCGGCTTCCCCTTTAACAAAAGGGTCGCCGTCCGCTCCTTTCAGCATATCCCACGTGATTTCGGTCTTATCCTCCGAATACCACGAGGTCACGACCAGCTTCTCGTCGTAGAGATAAATCTTATCGACGAAATATTCCAATATTTTATCGCGCGTCTGCGGGTTGTCGAAGTCCGCGTGAAGGAACTTCTCGAAGTACGCCTTGATGCTGTGCTCGTCCTCGCACAGCGAGACCTTGACGTTCTCGGCCTGTATCGCGTCGTTCAGGGATGCCTTCTGCGCCTCAAGCTGGTTCAGGCGCTCTATGAGGGGTGTCGCTGAGCGCACCGCCCTCGATTGCCTTCATCAGGTTCGCGATGCCTTTCTCGACCTCCTTGCGCTTCGCCTCCAGACCTTCGAGGTATCCCGTCTCCTTGTAATGCTCCTTGTAGTACACGGCGGCGTCCACCGCAAGGGACATCAGGTTCTCCGAGTCGTCGATGATGTACCTCAGGACGTCGGTCACGAGGTCCTCAATCCAGTCCTTCTTGACCTTCTTCTTCGCGCACAGCTTCTTCCGCTGGGCGGAGCAATAGTAGTAGTAATACGTGCGCCCCGTCTTGCTCGTGCCCGAGACACCTTGCATCGTCTCCCCGCACTCGCCGCAGTACAGCTTCCCGGTCAGCCAGTAGCGAGGAGCGCCATCCTCGTCCATTCCTCGCGCCCTCTGGGAACCCTTGCGCTTGTTCTCGGCGAGGCGCTTCTGCGCCCTGTCGAACGTCTCCTCGTCGACCAGAGCGGGCATCCCGCCGGGAACGACGAACTCGCCGTGCCTGTACTCGCCGATGTACGCGCGGTTCTTGAGCATCCTGTGCATCGTCTTCACACCGAAGGGGTTACCCCTCGACGTACGCAGACCGGCCTCGTTGAACTCGTCGCAGATGGACTGCATGGGTTCTCCTTCGGCGTACTTCGTGAACATCAACTGCACGAACGGCGCGGTATCGGGGTCTATGACGTACTTGCGCTTCTTGTCCACCTTCTCCGTCTTGAAGCCGAACACCTTATGGCCGTTGAAGTTCGCGTGCTCGGCGTTGAAGTCCATCCCTCGCTGGATGTGCACGGACAGGTTCCGGCTGTAATACTCCGCCAGAGCCTCCATCAGCCCCTCGATGAGGATTCCCTCGGCGGTGTCCGTCGGGATGTTCTCCGCCAGCAGGTGTATCTCGCACCCCGCGTCGCGAATCGTCTTCTTCGCCATCGCCAGCACGTACTTATCGCGACCCAAACGGTCGGTCTTCCACGCGATGAGGGTGTTCGGACGGATTTTTGCGACCTCCGACAGCATAAGCTGGAATCCCGGACGGTCTTCCTTCGTGCCGGATATGGCCGCGTCCTCGTACTCTCGGACGATTTTCAGCCCGTGCGCGTCCGCCCATTCGTGGGCAAGCTCGCGCTGCTGTTCGATGCTCGCCTCGTTCTGCGAGTGGGAGGAGTAGCGGTAGTACGCGATGGCGAGGTTGTTGTCGTTGAGCTTTGATTTCTTTCTCGCCAAACGAATCACCTCCAAATTACTTATTTAATCAATTACATAATTGGTCAATTTGAAAAAGCCCGCCACCTAATAAGATGACGAGCTTATTGCAACACCAAACCCTAATCCCAAGGTTCAACTTGAGCAAACAGCGTTGATGGAAACGAAATGAGCTGAACATCAAATTTTAATGATGGCTCAATCTTTGAGCTTGCATTGTGTAATCGCATGGAGATTTCCCAACCATTATCACACACTACATGTATTGTGTTCTTCGATTTAATTCCTTTATCTTCCTTGAATCCGATGTGATAGAACTTCGTTGGAGTTTTCAATAAAGGAACATTCGTAATCGGTTTATGCCCTTCCGACGATTCATTGAGCGTACCAGCTATATTGATTGCCTCAACACGAGTCGTTCGTCGAGCGTCGTCAGTTATAACTTTGTAAAAATCATACCTTCCGATTAAATATCGAATGAGCTTTTCTGGGATATCTGAATACTTTTCACTCAGTCGTGCCAACTCATCCATAAACGATTGCAAAATAGGTTCATAATAATCACCTGCTTTATCATCCAGCTCAGACCACAAAGCAGGATTGCCAGTTTCTTTGCTTTCATCTCGCAGAGTTCTCAATTCAGTAAACTTTGGAACAACTTCCGAAAAATATGTCTCTGAGCATGAATATCCAAACCAGTCAGCTCCAAAATCAATCTGGTCAGATAACCGGCTATGCTTAACTGCATGGTGATTATGCTTGCAAGAAAGACCAATTTCCCAACGATGTCCTTTGCGAATACATAGAACATCGCGCACATCTCCAGCGATACCTGTCGCATCTGTTTGTACCGAAAGAATAAGTGGCGTATCATTATCCTCATATTTCAATCGCGGTTCAAGTCTGTCAATAACTCTCACTGCGGCATGTGCCGCGTCCATTAAATCTTGTTGCTTATCATCTGCGTTCTCAAAGCATCCTTTAGCCGTAATCATCTGAGGTGTATCTTCGATAACCACATCCTGTGTGCTGTTGTATTTTTCAAAAAGAGCATTAACGCAAGCATATTCAAATGCTTTTCCAAGTTTTGTCTGTATACCCGATTTGGCCATATCAATTTTCCTCGCTTTCATCAATATTTTCTAAAACATCTCGAACACGAATGGCAATTGCCTCCGCAAGTTTGCACGGAACAGCATTTCCTATCTGTTTGTACACGCTGGTCAAATCCCCACAAAATTGCATATCCGCAGGAAACGTCTGTATCGCGGCCGCTTCCTGCCAGCTCAAACGACGGGTTTCACCATCACCAAAACGCCAGACGTCTTTGTCGATTTTGACCATATCAGGGGACCCCGGCCATAACGGAACCTGCTTCGCCATTGCCGGAATCGTATAACTCACATTATCCCAGCCTCGCTTACGGTTTCGCGACATATATCGACTGCTGTATGGCGCCGTACACACATCACCCAGATTCGGTGCTGGAACTTTCGACAACGCCTCTCGCATTGTCACGATTTTATTGCTCGATTCAGGGTAATCAAACTCAGTAATGCCTAAATCTTTACGGAATCCGACGATAATGACACGCTCCCTATCCTCAGGAACACCGTAATTCTTCGCGTTCAACAACTTGTAATGCACGTCGTACCCGCAATCGGAGAACGCCTCGACGATGGCATCGATGATTTCACCTCCGCCCATCGTGAGCAGACCCTTGACGTTCTCTCCAATAAAAGCCAACGGTCGCTTCGCCTTCACGATGCGCACGTAATGCTTATACAAGGAATTCCTGCTGTCATCCAGCTTACGCGGGCCCGACAGTGAAAATCCCTGACAAGGAAAACCACCAAGAATAATATCTGTATCCGGAATATCATCTTCAGAAACCTTGCCGATATCTCCGCATACAACTGTCGCATCGCTCCAACGACTAAATGTATCGCAGGCATCTTTGTTGAAATCATTCGCCCATACCGTTTTGAAACCGGCACGCTCGAATCCAATATCCAATCCACCTGCACCGCAGAAAAGACTCGCCTGTGTCATATGTTTCATATATGTCATCTCCTTATCAATCTAATTACCATTTGTGATTTGCGATGTATTCGTCTGCGGCTAAACGGAAAAACGCACTGAGACTTAAACCGTGAGCCTTCGCAATCGTTGTCAGACGTTCCTTATCGCTTTTTGTCATAGAAACAAGAGCAGTAGCACGCGCATCGTCTTCAGTAATGCTTTCTGACACAGCTTTCGCTTCTTTCGCATCATGTTCTTTTGCCGCGGCAGCTTCAAACTCATCAAGCATCGCAGCCATATCTTGTTTCTTAGCCATATGTACCTCCTTTTAGATACTCAATAGCTATTTTATATCTAAGTAGTATCTATCATTTATTTCAAAACCTTATGCTCGAATGGAAGACCTGCAAGACTGCTCACCATTCGACACATCTTGTCAACTGCCTTTGCGGCAGCCCCATGCTTATCGACCAGCACAACAGACTTATGCAACCCTTGCGCCTGCACGATAGCCTCGGACTGTGGAACGGTTACGACGTTCTTCGCCCACGGCTTCCTACCCAGCCACTCTATAAACGACACGCACATGCGGAATCGGTTGTGCCCGTTCACCACAATTACGATAGGAGCGTTCGTGTTCTTCGCTACGATGGAGACCGTCCGCGTAAACGGCTCGATGTCGTTCGGCGTAGGGCGCACGAGAATGACCACCACATCGGCACCCTCTACGATATCCTTCAGGTTATCAGTCAGCACGCCCGGTGTATCCACTACGGCAACCTTCGCATCATCGACCTTTTTAGAGCGGGACGTGTCCGAATATTGTCCATCCAGCGAATAGAGAGACGTGCGCAGCCCTTGTCTCACATAACTCTCGTAAAGTTCGGATGCGACGACAGACTTTCCAGTCCCACCTTTTTCGCAGACAACTGCAATTGTTTTCATAATCAGTACCTCCATCAATATTTATTCAATAGATATTTTATAGATACTGAATATCTAAATTATATATATTCAGTATCTATTTGTCAAGACGAAACATAGTACCCGATTGCATAAAGTCCCAGCTCAATGGTCACTTTATGGTCTCAACAGAGACCCTTCGAGGGGCTTTCCGAAGCCCACCGTTTCATCATCCAAAGACTTCCCTCGGAACGATTTTCGATAATCGTCCCATAAATGAACCGAAGTCGATTTTTCGACGTTTCCGCCTCTTCCGGGGAAAGACCCTTGAAAGGTCTTTCCCAAGCCCATCTCAAGCCCACCCGCGCTCTCGACCGCCGATATGCCTTCGGCATCGGGTCGGCGCGTGAAGGAGAAGGCCCGAAAGAAAGGGAGACGAGAGATGAACGGCTACGGTATCGAGACCTATGCGGATTTGGCCAAGACGGTCGGCGGGATGGTCCTCGCCAACGAGATGGCGCATCGTCCGCTGGAATTCGTGAGCGGGGATTTCGCACCATGGGACGAGATATTCCAGTGGTACATCATCAGCTACCCCGACTTCCTGATGGAGCACACGGACGAGCCGGTGTTCCATGACGAGGAACTCGACCTGTACGTCTGGGGAATCACCCACTTCGGTACAGGCTGGAACTGCGTGCCCGCCCCCGAGATTCACTGAGAATGACGGTTCCCGCAAGGGAGCCGTCATTTCTTTACTCCCCGAGGTACTTGTCCTCGTCGCGCACGCGCTCCGTCGCCTCGGCCGTCTGCTGCATCTTCGGCGTGACGCCGCGATGCTTGACGGTGCGGGCGGCCTCGTTGTCCAGAGCCTCCTCGGCGGCCTTCAGGCGCTTCTCGGCGTCCCACATGTTGCCGCGCGATTCGTAGAGACGACGCTCGGCGTCCTCCTGCATCCTGCGGCGCTGGTCCTCCATGAACTGGAGTATCATCATGCGGAACATCCGGGCCATCATATCCGACATCATGCGGGAGACGGGGTCGGTCCCGGTCCTGCTCGCCAACGTGTACAGCCCGAATCCCATCGCAAGGCTCGGGCAGGCTCCCTTCAGGGCGTCTCGTGCCTCCTTGGAATCGCGGAACTCCCTGCGGGCGCGTTCCACATCGGCGCGGAGCTGGGCGAGGGCGTCTTCCGGGTCGTTCTCTGCATTCGCGAGCGCCTCGTACTGCTCCCCGGCGATAGGCATGCCCTCGCTCTTCCTGCGGCGGGCGTACACGCTCTTCAAATCGGAGGCCATGTCCCTCACGTCGGACTCGCTCGGTTCGTACATGTCGGAATCATGCTGGGCAGGGGAATCCTGCTGCGTATCCTCCATGCCGACCATCTGGGAATCCTGATTCGGGGCCGGCGCTGTCTTCAGTTCCTCGCGGGCCTGCTGTCCCTGCTTCTCCTCGAAGAACCGCTCGACGCCTTCCTTCGTCAGGTCGTCTGCGAGGTTGGAGGCACGGCGCTTCCGGGTCCTACGCTTCGGACCCCATTCGTCCCGCATCCTGTAAGACCATCCGACGGACTTCTCGCCCGTCTTCTTGTCGATTTTCGATGTCTCATTGAGGGTCACTCCAGCGAACGCAAGACGCTGCTTGAAATCATCAATATCGCTGGCGTCGTCCCTTGCTTTTGCCACCGCATCGCCGAGATGGCGGTCGAAGGAATCGTGCTCGAACGAGTCCCGTTTCTCCGCCCATGTCGACTTGTCCTTGTCCGCTCCTATCACGGACAGACCCCACTTGCGGCTCAGCTCGTCGTTCACCGCCTGCACGCGCGGGGCGAACAGGCTCGTGTCGTCCTTGTTGATGACCTGCCCGGTGCGGCAATCGTGGTTCGCGATTGTCGCGTGGGCGTGGACGCATCCGCCCTCGCCGTCCACGTGCATGGTCACCCAACACGGAGAATCGGGGGCGAGTTCATGGCAGAGCAGGTAGGCGTGCTCCATGCCCCTCTGCACATCATCGGGATTGCCCGGATTCAGCTCGTCGAGCGCCCATGAGACGCGAAGCTCGTAACCCTCGTTGACCATGTTCGGATGGACAGCATGAAGCCCGTTGCAGTACGCGATGAACTCACCTCGGGAGGGCATGTCGCCCATCTGGGCGGCGATGCGGTCCGTCCCGTTTTGCAGGTGGTCGCGTCTGCGCTTTCCCTCTCCGAACTCGGTGTAGGACATGCGGCCCCGGACGTCGGGCAATGCCTGCACATACGTCGTCGACATCAGACATCACCTCCCGTGATTCCGCCATGCAAATCGGCTCGAAGCTCCTTGACCTCGTCCGACAATCCTTCGATGGATTCCCTCAGGCTTTCGAACGCCTTCTTGTCCGGCTCCATCTTGATTTCCTCAAGCATGCCCATCCCTTTCACGCGGGCGTTGAAGGCCCGCGCAATCTGGTTGATGTTCACGCCGATTCGGTTCAATTCCATCAGCATCCGGTCGAGCTGCGGAGTGTCCGCAACGACCTCGTGCTCCGTGTGGGAACCGGCGGAACCGTACAGCGCGCCACGCAGATAATTCGAGCGCGTGCGTCCGCCTCTCTTCCCATCCAGAAGGGCAAGCTCCTCGGCGTTCATGCGCACCTGAATAACAGTCTCGCGACGGTCCTTCTTGTAGCGCTGGCGGGTCGCCTTGCCGCTTCTTTTCTCAACTTCTTTTGCCATGCAAAACACCTCCTTGTTCGCAATCCAAATGCGATGCGCATTTCTCGTCGCACTTTGCTGCAATCTGCGAAACGGGGAAGGGAGCAAGCATTGACCATGTACGTACAAAATGCGAATATCGCATTTTTCCCGCCATGGTCAGCTTGCGAGGGGGCGGCTTCGCCGTCCCCTTCGAACCCCCGAATCTGTCCCCTCCGACTCAACATGTTCTGTCCGACAGAACCACGCGACCGAATGTCGGACACGGGGACGACTCCCCATGTCCGAACCTCTGGCGCGTTTTAATCGAAGGGACGGCGCTCGGGATTGAACCCCTCGACGCCGAGAGAACCGCGGTCGCCGTCCGGAGAATCGGCATCGCCCGCAGGTTCGCGCACGACTGCGTTCGGGTCACCATCGGAAGGATTTCCGCCGTTTCCATGTCCGGCGTCCCTGTGCAGCGTCTTGACGAACGCGAGCACCTCTTCGGCGGAACCCATTTCCTTCACTTCGGGGAAGACCGCCACGAGGGCATCTGCGTACGCCTTGGTCTTCGCAGCCTGCTTCTCGCGGCGCAACTTCTTCGCCTGAGCCTCAAGCTCGCGCGCCTTCTTGTCTATGTCATCGAATCTCTTGATAGCCATAATTAATCACTCCTTATCTATTTGAATCTATCTCTTCACTTGCGGTCGTTTCTCCGGACACCATGTACGCCGGAATCGACCCCACCTTGTTCCGCACATAGCCTCGATAGCTGTCCTTCACGTCGGGCTGCGCCAGACGCATCTTGTCGTTTCCCCGGTAGTCGTGATTCATCCACTCCTGTACCTGATATTCGAGAATCAGCATCTCGGGGACATCCATCCGGTTCGCCGAGCGGACCTTGTCCTGTAACTGCCATCCGTATTCCGGTGCAATCAGTTCGAGCGAGGAATAGAAGGAGTTCCGGCTCAGCATCTTTCCCTGAGGGACGTTCGTCTGGAACCAGTAGCGGTACAAATCGTATAGAAACTTGCAAGGGAGCAGGTCCCATGTGGCTTGGCCAAACACCTCGTCCGCGAACTGGCGAAGAGGGTCGTTGTCGACTCGGAACACGTCCAGCGACTTCTCGGATGCTTCGGGAACGCTGAACTCGTCGAAATCCATCTCGTACAAGGTGTGGAACAAAACGTATTCGAGGACATCCTTTCGTCCCAGATAATCGTCCTTGATGTATTTCCGCTCGCAGCCCTCGAATCGCTTCTCGAACGGAATCACGAGCAATCGCCTGTACATGGATTCCGACTTGTCCTTGAGCTTCGGAATCTCGTTCACGCATTGAATCATCAGCCCGCGGAAAAGGCACGGCATGGGAGCCTTGTACTTGCGGTTGAGCAGGAACGGGTCTCCCGTGATGACCGACTTGAGCGTGGCCGCCTTGTCGATATACGTTCCGACATCGTTCTCGTCCGTGATAATCGCCTGTACGCGGGTAAGCTCCTCAAGCATGAAATCCTGCCCGAAATCCTTCAGGGGAATCGAGGCCCAAGAGCCTTTCCCGAGCAGGTTCCGGACGAGGGCGCAGAACGTGCCCTTTCCGTTGTTGCCCTGAGTGGAGTACAGCCAGACGGATTTGTTCCACGGCATGTTCGGACGCAGGGAAGCCCCCAGCACCTGCCAGAGAACCTTGACCACCTCGGGGTCGTCGGAAAGCTCCTCCATCCACGAGACCACGTCCCAATCCGTTCCGTCTTGGTCGTTGTGGATGACCGAATTCTGGGCATTCGGGACGAAATCCACGTTCGACTTACTGGTGAACACGTACTTCGGGTCGAAATCCAGCAGAATCTTGTTCTCGTAGTCGAAGATTCCGTTGTTCACGGGAACAAGTGCCTTGTCTTTGCAAGGCTCCACCTTCGGCACGAGGACGCGCAACTTGTTCTCGGTGTTGCGCATGTCCACATCGCTGATTCCCGGGTGGAGAGCCGTAATCAACCTCCGAACCGTCTCGGTGCGGGTGTCGTACAGCCCTCGACGCTCTCCATCGGACTGATAGACCCCCACGTCGAAATTTCCGTCACCCTCCTGACCGTTCAGGCGGATTCCGACCGCGTGGTACAGGCGAATTATCACGCTCGCCACCTGCCAAGGCGTCAGGGCCTTCAGTTTCCGTACGCGGTCAGCAGGGGCTTTCGCGTTCGGGTACGCGTCCTTGATGGGCGCTCCCATAGGGGCGTTCGGGTCGCGGGGACCGAGGTTGTATTCCTCGATTGCGTTGTTGGTCGCCTGAAGAAGCTCCGCCTCGATGCTCTCGAACGGCAGGTCGGCGTCCTCGTCGAGGCCGTCCAGATAATCGTCCGTGACCGCCTTGAGCAGCCCGTTGTATGTTAAGTCTTGAAATTCGCTCATATCTGTGATATCATTAATACAATTAAATGGTACCGTCCCGTAAGCGTCGCCAGCGCCGGGGCGGTTTTCTTTTTGCCTCATAACCTCACCTCCTTAATGAATCCCGTGAGACACCAGATATTTCTCGAACGTCTCGCGGTGGATGCGGCGGCTGCGAATCGTGTCAGTCATCACCACGAAGTCCGCGTCATCGGCCTTCATCAGCGAACGCACGCGCCCGATTCCTATTTCGAACAGGGTCGACGCCTCGGCACTCGTCAGGAACGGCTTCGCCTTCAGAGCCGTGATGTAGGCCGCGTATTCCTCCATCGTCAGCTCGCTCCCGCCGAGAATCTTCTTCGTGAATCCCTTCTTCTGTTTTGCATTTGCCATAAAGCAACCTCCTTTTTCCTGCCTATAAACGCAAAAAAGCGGCGAACCAGAATCCAGCAATCAAGCTGAAATCTGATTCGCCGCTCGTCACGTTCGTGCGATTTCCGTCCTATTCGGACGGGTAGACGCTGTTGCCATCCCGTATCGGCTCGTCAGACCGATGCAGTTTCGAGGGCGGACCCTCATCGGCTTCCTCCCGAGCCTAAGGCTCGGTCTCGGATAGGCTCACGTCGGTATATCCCGGCCGCTATCCATCGGCAATCATGTCGCGAATATATGGATATTATACAACATGAAATGACGGAAAGCAATAGCAAACGTCGTATAATTGCAGGTCAGGGGCCTGTCTAACACTATTTCCCGCCATAAATGAGCGGAAACAGTATGCAAAAAAATCGCGGTACACGTGAGAAGAGGGATGCCCTCAGGCAAATGTTCCAGTTTTGTTCCATTTGTTCCAGTTTTGTTCCAGTTTTTTCGGGCAAAATGGAACGCAGATTTCCCGATGGTTCTCGACCCGAAACGCCGTTGTTCCAATTGTTCCAGTTTTTTTCAACAAACTTTTTTATATATACGGATTTCTCTTTTTTCTTCTCGCGTAAATAAAGGTTTGTAAAAAAGTGGAACAAATGGAACAATCGAAGAAATGCCCCGAGAATATGCGGGTTTCGTCTGTTCCAATTTTGTTTTGAGAAATGGAACAAGATTTTTCAAATCGGGCTGGAACACCGAGAAAATGCGGGAAATGTCTGTTCCAACTTTTTTGGAACAAAATGGAACAACAATACCTTGAGCACGTCACCCTTCCCATGTACCCAGTCCATAAAGCGCATCGAGCGAAGCGAGATGCAGGTTGTGCTCTTACATTCTTTTCAGAACGTCCTCAAAGCCGTTTTAGGGCACAGAAAAGCCCGAAGGGTAACAAGTACCTCCTCGGGCTTAAAACGTCTTAAAACGCAAAATACGATGTCAGAAAAACGAAAAGGGGACACCCTAAAGGGCATCCCCAAATCTATACACAAGCGCGAACTCATTCTTGATGAAGAAGAGTTCGACGCTTCCTCTTCTGGTGGAGGTGAGGAGAGTCGAACTCCTGTCCAGAAACAGCCCCACGTACAGACCTCTACAGTTTAGTCCATGAAGATTAAGACATCAGCAGGTCATGAACATCCGCTGATGAATGTGCCTGAAGAATTTTCGTGAATCTGATCTCAGGCAAACCAGATTCCTTAACCCTTGCGTCTTACGCGCACATCCACATGGTCAAGGAAGAAGCATGCAGAGGCGGCTGCGAACCTATATCGGTTATTAAGCAGCGAAAGCCATTCTCTGGTTTCCACCAAAGAGGTTAGCTAATTTAGTTTTTCCGTTTAAATTTAATTGGTTATTACGTAACCACTCGACTGCAGTCTGTACCAGACATATCCCTGTCGAAACCAGTACACCCCCGGTTTTCAGGCATTGATAGTTTACCACAAAATACCGCAAACTACAATGCCGTTTGCTTTTTTGGCGAATTTTCCAGTCTAATACTGATTCTTCATCGCCTTTTCTATCTCGCGCTTGGCATCTTTTTCCTTTTGAACATTACGCTTATCATGCAGATCCTTCCCTTTTGCCAGAGCAATCTCCATTTTTGCCATTCCTTTTTCCAGATATACAGAAATCGGAATCACTGTGTAGCCCTTCAGCTTTACCTTCTGCTGCAGCTTACGGATCTCTTCCTTATGCAGGAGCAGCTTTCGTATTCTGGTTTCATCATGATTGAACCGGTTGCCAAACTCATACCCCAGAATATGCATTTCCTTTACATACGCTTCATCATTGGTAAAGCTGATATACGCATCCCGAATCTGGACATGACCCTGGCGAATGGATTTGATCTCCGTTCCCTGCAAAACCAGTCCGGCTTCAAAGCGTTCCTCCAGAAAATATTCATGAGAGGCCTTGCGATTAAATACAACAATTTTTCTTCCTGCCATGCCTGTGTTCCTTTCTAATATACGATCTTCACTTTATCATTCATAACCCTGTTCACAAGATTTATGTAATACTCCCTTGTATTATCCTGATGATACTGCGTCGTCAGTGTATGACGTGCAGCAAGTTCATTTGTATAATCCTTCAGAGTATATGTACGAAAGAATGAGAAATTCCCTTCTATATGAGTAACGGTTGGAAGAAACTCCACATTTTTAAAGCTCACTTCACCATTCGTTCTATTATAGGACAGGGTCCAGCTTGCCATGCCTCCCAGCATATTCTCATGATCATCCTGTGCAGACAGGAAATTGCCAAGTGAATAGATGACAAGAGTCTGATTCCCGTCTTTTCCTGTCACATAATCCATCGGCTGTATGACATGCGGATGCTCACCGATAATGACATCCACACCCAGATCACTCAGGAACTGTGCAAGCTCTTTCTGTTCCTCATTCGGCTCAAAGGAATACTCGGTTCCCCAATGCATACTAACGATTTGGACATCGCTGACCTTCTTCAGCTTTTCCACATCATTTTTTATTTTATCCTTATCAATCAAATCAACCATGTACTCTTTACCTTTTGGAAGAACATAGCCATTCAACCCATAGGTATATCCAAGTATTCCAAACTTCACACCCTCACGGGTGATAACCTGCAGCTGCTCACTTTCCTCTCTTGTCGCATGACTTCCCGTCACCCTGATATCCGGATGATGTTCCTTCATGTAAGCAAGCTGATTCAAGATACCCTGTACACCGGCATCCAGTGTATGATTACTGGAAGCCGCCATCCAGTCAAAGCCTGCATCCGCAACCGCATCCAGCACCTCGTAAGGCCCGTTAAAGGATGGATAATGGCTCAATCCCAGCTCCGTACCGCCGCAAATCGTCTCCTGATTGATATAGGCGATATCCGCCTTGCGTGTATAGCGGTTTGTATGCTCATAAATATCCTTAAAATCATAGGTGCCATCCCCCTTGGCATTGTAATAGAAAATTGCACCATGAATCAGATTATCCCCTACCGCAACAAAGGATACATCGCGGATATCATCTTTTTCCTCTGATTTTACAACGGGGGGCTGCGTCCTTTTCCTGCTTTGTTTCCTTCTTGCCGCTTTCCCCTGAGCAGCCTGCCACAAGCAGCATACACCCCAATACAATCCAGAATTTCTTCATACTATTCCCTCTATATTCTATCGGGATGCCTTCCTGCGCTGTCGCTTTTTCTTCTCTGTGACCTCGAAGTCGACCTCCCGTTTGAAACGATCCGCTCCACTGCATTTCACACGTACCTTTTGTCCCATTTTATACACCTTAGCCGTATGCTCACCAATCAGAGATTTCGTCATTTCATCATAATGATAATAATCATCCGTTAGGGATGTCACATGCACAAGACCCTCAACCGTGTTTTCCAGCTCGACAAACATACCGAATTTGGTGATACCGCTGACAACACCGTCAAACATATGCCCGACAAAGCGCTCCATATACTGCGCCTTTTTCATATCGTCTACTTCCCGCTCCGCATCCACTGCATTGCGTTCCCGCTCACTTGCCTGATTAGCGGCAGCCTCACACCACAGCTCATCCTGCTTCATGCGCTCGACATCATCACTGGATGTAAAGATATAACGCCGCAGCATTCGGTGAACTACCAGATCCGGATAACGCCGAATCGGCGAAGTAAAATGCAGATAATTTTTCAATGCCAGACCGAAATGCCCGATACAGCGGTTATCATAGCGTGCCTTCTGCATAGCCCGCAGCATAAAGCTCGATAACACAAAATAATTCTCCTGTCCTCTGGCCTCATTCAGCAGACTCTGCAGCTGTGCGGGGTAAACATTTTGTATACCGCCCTGAAAATTATAGCCGAGTGACTTTGCAGTAGTAGCAAAATCACGCATTTTCTTAGGCTCCGGAGCTTCATGTATTCGATACATGGAAGGGACCTCCATCCATTTCATGTGCATGGCGACACATTCATTTGCGGCAATCATAAAATCTTCAATGATCCGCTCACTCTCTCCGCGCTCCCGCAACACAATATCTGTCGGATTTCCCTTTTCATCAACGAGAATCTTTGCTTCTCTCGTATCAAAATCTATCGCTCCCAGACGCTCTCTTCGCCGTCGGATGATACCGGAAAGCACCTTCATGTCGAGACACAAGTTCAACAGGTGCGGATATTCTTTCTGTGACTGCGCATCACCCGCAAGAATCGCATTCACCTTTTTATATGTCATTCGCTCATCACTGCATATAATGGAAGGATATATCTTATAATTGTCGATTTCACCCTTCTTATCGATATCCATACAGCATGTCAGCGTAAGCCGGTCCACTCTTGGATTCAGGGAACAGATTCCATTGCATAGGGCGTGGGGAAGCATCGGTACCACACGGTCAACGACATAGACCGAGGTACCTCTGGCATAGGCCTCCTGATCAATGGCACTTCCCGCCCTCACATAATGGGAAACATCCGCTATATGAACATACAGCCGGTATCCTTTATTGTTTTCCAGCTTTTCCACAGATATGGCATCATCCAGATCCTTGGCATCCTCTCCATCTATCGTAATGGTCAGCAGCTTTCGCAAATCCTTGCGCTGTGCAATATCATCCTCTTGGATGGTTTCCGGTATCTGCTGTACCTCCTGCATGACATCCTCAGGAAACTGCGGATTGATATCCTTTTCCAGTAAAACGGATAAAATATCAATACCCGGATCATATTTATAACCGATTTCCTTCTCAATATGGCACTTCAGTACAGTCCCATAGCTGTCAATTCCTAGCAGAACCTTGGAATCATTCACAAGACGGAAATCATCGAAGTTTGTTATTCTAACCTTGCGGTAATTCAAAAATGCATCCGACAGGAAATATTTTCTGCCCTCTTTGATTTTCACGGTTCCCACCAGCTGTCTGACACTGTGCTCCAGAACCTCAATCACTTCTCCCTCAACACTTTTATCATTGTTTGTCCATGTCTTCGCAAAAACAATATCCCGATCCATACCGAGACCCAGGTGATCCCGACCTATATAATAGCTGGTATCCGCTGTTTCCACAAAGCCGAAGCCTTTCGGATTGATGCGTAGTGTACCTGTAACATACCCCAGCTCTTCACTTGTGAAATAACGCTCCTTGGCGTCTCTTGCGAGTATATGCTCTGCTTCCAGATCATTTAACAGCTTCATCAGCTGTGTGAAGGATGCACTGTCTTCCATATCCAGGGCTCTTGAAAGCTGTGCCGCATGCATACCTCGATAACCGTTTCCATGAATCAGCGCCAGCAGTTCTTCTTTTTTATTCATAGCTCATCAGCCCTCCTTTTTTCCTATAACAATATTATACCATTAAAAAAAGACCTTAGACGGTCTTTCTTACTTACTTAACAATACGAATGATTATAACAAGAGCGAAAAACACAATTCCTGTCACCAGAGTGACATTGGACATGACTTTTTCAGAGCCACGTTCCTTAACGTTTGCGAACAGGTTCAGTCCTTCACTTCCACCGAAGGCGCTTCCCAACCCGTCAGATTTTCCGCTTTGCAATAAGGAGAGTATTATTAAAACGACCGCTGCAATCATCAGTAAGGTGTCTAAAATGCCCATAATAATCCTCCTTTCTCAATACGTTCCTAACCATTATAACAAACACACGGATAAAAAACAATTTATTTTTTGTAAAAGGACGAGATTCTCCTGTGATCAAGGCATAATTGATGTATCTTGTATGCTGTACATAAGACTTATACTGTCAGATGCTCCCTCCTCGATCTGAACACGCTCCAGCTTCTGCCCCACAGACAGGACGAAAAACAGCTGCTTAACGCTCTCACTATATGATATAGGGAACACTGACAACGGAAACATTGCGCAATTTGCTCAGCTGCAGCTTTAGCTGCATGGAGGTTTGATTGTGCAGAGCATGAAAACGTTTTTTCTTCATAACGAATTGCGGTAGAATCACCGTTACACTTTCCTTCTTTTTCAAATCGTTCTGCGCTTCCTCGACATGATGCAATATCATTTCATTCACATTCCGGTATGGAGCATCCTCGACGACCAGCGGAATATCGAGCCGCATTTGCTGATACAGCTCCTGCAGCTTTTCAGTCGCCTCCGCATTCGTATTTACGTGATAGAATTCCATTTCCCTCACCTGCAGGGAGCATGCATAATGATAAGCCTTCAGAAAGCTGCGGTTGATGGAATCAACAGGCAGTATGACTCTTCCATGGATCTGCAGATCATACGGCTGCAATTCCTCGGCAGAACGGATTTTCAGGCTCTCCTTGACATAGTGGTAATGCCGGCGTATCCGCTCCATGATATATACAAGAACCGGAATGCAGATCAACACGATCCATGCACCGTGCAGAAATTTACTTGCTGCGATAATTATACACGTAATTCCGGTGATCACCATACCGGCTCCGTTGATGAATGCCTTATGCTTCCACTTATCTTCCTTTCTTTTCACCCATCGTACAAACATTCCCGCCTGTGATAATGTAAAAGACAGAAATACACCGACTGCATACAGCGGCATCAAAAGATGGGAGGATGCATGAAAATAGATCACGAGTGCGGCAGAGAGGAAAAACAGCAACAGAATTCCATTGGAGAAGCTTAAACGGCTCCCCCTTGACATAAACTGTCTTGGCACGAAACCATCCCTTGCCAGAATGGACAACAGTAATGGTAAATCCGCAAAGGCTGTGTTTGCAGCCATTGTAAGAATAACTGCGGTCGTTACCTGCACCAGATAAAACAGCAGAGTCCCGTTTCCGAAAACAGCCTCCGCGATCATGGCGATCACCGTCACATTCGCATTCGGTATAATATGATATAAGGAAGCAAGTGCAGAGATTCCAAGGAAAATCACAAAGACCAGCCCTGCCAGAAGGTACAGCACACGCTTGGCATTTTTCTGCGCCGGTTCACGGAAATTAGGAATTCCGTCGCTTACTGCCTCTACGCCGGTCAGTGCCGTACAGCCGCTGGAAAAAGCCTTTAGAAACAGCAGCAGACCTGCATTCTCCACATACTGCGGCATAGCTGCGGAAACAGCCGGAGTTTCATGGAATATCAGCACCTTTACAAAGCCTGTGACAATTAACAGTAAAATCGTGATAATAAACAGATAGGTCGGAATCCCAAACAGAACACTGCTGTCCTTCATTCCCCGCAGATTGCCAATCGTAAGCAGGCTGATAATTATCAGCGCGATGCCCGTACGCATAGAAAGCAGCTGTGGGAATGCGGAGGTGATTGCTGCTGTTCCTGCACAGACACTGACCGCCACTGTCAGCACATAGTCAATTGCCAGAGAAGCGGCCGCAATCAATCCGAATACCTTTCCCAGATTATCACTGGCAACGATATAAGAGCCTCCTCCCTGCGGATAACAATTGATGGTCTGCCGATAGGAAAATACCAAAATAAAAAGAAGAAATACAATTGCAAAGCCGACCTTCATCAACAGTCCGTAGGATGCCATTCCCAATACAGGAATCAATACCATCAGAATTTCCTCACAGGCATAGGAAACGGATGAAATCGCATCACTTGAAAGGACAGGAAGTCCCCATATCACACTGAACTTCTCATGATCCAGTGCATCACTGCGCAGCGATTGTCCCAGCACAAGATGCTTTATTTTTTTTAACATAGCTACTCCCTCGATTTCTATGAAACATGCAGAAAATATCTGCTGACATTATTTTATGCTTCCAGCGGAAATAGTCAATTCATACACAGGTTTATTTAGATAAACTTTATATACGATATAGTTTCGCAAAGTATGATAGAAATTCATTAGAGAAATGCTAGAAATCCTTATCATATGAAAAGGCCCTGATGGACTGATCAAGCTCGAACAGACAATAGCCGGTATCAAATCGCAGAATTCTGCAGGTCGCTCATGGACTGGGAAACAGGTAAAGGGATTACCTTTCTTTGGTATGCGACAGGAAAAGTATATAAGCGGCGGCCCTGAAGCACTCTTCGCAACAGCTTGTCCTTAATTTCTATAAGCAGTGGGCCACATTATTACCGCATTGCCTGAATCCGCTGCACTGTGGCTGAAAACCATTTCACAACAAAAGGGTATCCTCCTGTAAATTCGAGAATACCCCATGATGTATTTATAAACGCTGAATGAACGCTTAATGCTTGTAAATGTTATAGAATGCTGATTTTCCCTGGAAAAGAGCAACATCACCCAGCTCTTCTTCAATACGAAGCAGCTGATTGTATTTCGCAATACGATCTGTTCTGGACATGGATCCGGTTTTGATCTGTCCCGCATTGAAGGCAACTGCGATATCCGCAATTGTCGCATCCTCAGTTTCACCGCTTCTGTGAGATACGACAGCCGTATAGCCGTGTTTCTTTGCGAGCTCCATTGCATCGAAGGTTTCTGTCAGTGTACCAATCTGATTCACCTTAATCAGGATGGAATTCGCGATATCCTTATCAATTCCCTCCTGCAGGATTGCCGGATTTGTGACAAACAGGTCATCCCCGACAATCTGAATTTTCTTACCCAGATGCTCCGTCAGCTTTTTCCAGCCATCCCAGTCGCGTTCTCCCAGACCGTCTTCAATGGAGATAATAGGATATTTCTCAACCAGTTCATCGTACCATGCTATCATTTCATCTGTAGTCTTGGAGCCCTGTCCGGATTTTTTCAAATCGTACATCTTTGTTTCTGTATTATAGAACTCACTGGCCGCAACGTCCATCGCAATGCAGATATCCTCACCGGCACGGAAGCCGGCAGCCTCGATTGCTTCCATAATACATTTCAGCGGCGCTTCATTGTCTTCCAGGTTTGGCGCAAATCCACCCTCATCACCGACAGCAGTGACCTGTCCCTTGCTCTTCAACACTTTTTTCAGGGCATGGAAGGTTTCAGCACCCATACGAATTGCTTCGCGAATGCTTTTTGCGCCTACCGGCATAATCATAAACTCCTGAAAATCCACTGAAGAATCCGCATGACTTCCGCCGTTTAACACATTCATCATAGGTACCGGCAGTGTCTTGGCATTGATACCGCCTAAATAGCGATACAGTGGCAACCCATAGTAATCCGCAGCAGCATGTGCAACCGCAAGAGAGATTCCCAGAATCGCATTCGCTCCGTATTTGGATTTATCCTTAGTTCCATCGGCATCAATCAACGCCTTGTCAATTGCAGCCTGGTCAGTAACATCCATTCCCAAAACCACATCGATCAGAATATTGTTAACGTTCTCCACTGCCTGCAGTACACCCTTACCGCCATAACGGGAAGGATCGCCGTCACGCAGCTCCAGTGCTTCTCTTTCTCCAGTGGATGCCCCGCTTGGCACCATGGCACGACCTACAAATCCGGAAGCTGTTTCCACTTCCACCTCAATTGTAGGATTTCCTCGAGAATCCAGAATTTCTCTGGCATGAACATTTGTAATCAATGACATAACCTATGTCCTCCTTTATCTACACTTTTTATACATGCACAGTATAGCACAAACCCCCTTTTGTCTAAAGGAGTTTGCCCAAACTAACACATTTTCACACAATTTATTCTGCAAGTAATTCTCTAAGATCATCAATGGTACGCGTTGGATAAATCTGTAGTTTTTCCACATCCTCGCGCTGATGCACACCACTGGTCACAAAAATTGTATCCACATGGTTTTCCACACCCAGCAGGATATCCGTTTCCAGATTATCTCCCAGAATTACTGCCTCATCCGCATTCAGCTGAAAATATTTCAATGCTTCCTCCAGAATCGGAGCATGCGGCTTCCCGATTTTCGGAGAAACCTGCCCGCTCGCATATTCAAACATCGCTACAATGGAACCATTGCCTACCGCAAATCCACCCGGCTGTGCAAGCAGGCGGTCATTATTGGTACCGATCAGCTTCGCTCCCTTCAACAGAAAATCCAATGCCTTTGAATATTTCTCATAGGTACCTGTGTTATCCAGACCGACAAAGACCAGATCAACATCCTGCTCTGTAACGGTAAAGCCGTTATCCTCCAAGGCCTCTCTTAGTCCATCCTGTCCGATATACCAGACGTTTCTTCCCTCATAATGCGCAGCCGCATACCTAGCCGCTGCCATGCTGGAGGTAAAGAAATGCTCTTCCCGGATACCGGTGAATCCCATCTGTTCCATATGCTCCACATTCTGGCGCTTTGTACGCTTTGCATTATTCGTCAGAAAAACAAAACGCTCGCCCCGTTTCGTCAGCGTGTCGATAAACTCCTTAGCACCTTCTATAATCTGTGATCCGCGATACATGGTACCATCGAGATCTATGAAATATGTTTTTTTCATACTGCCACCTGCTTTCTACTCCTTAATGATATAGAAAGCACCATTTTTGTCAAGTGGCACCTATCTGCTTTTCCCTCTTGTTTTCTTCTTTTTCGGGTTAACCAGGAGCAGGCCGATAATAATCAGAATAGCCGGCCAGTAATTCCCCACAAGATAGTTGAAATACATTGCCATTTGATCCGGATCAAAATTAGGCTTGAGAAGAAGCACAACACCACTGATTCCAATGATAAATCCTGCCCGTTCCCGCATTTTTATCACTTCCTGCCTCTATTATAGGAAGATACAGCGACGAATTTTGTCAGTTTCCCGCCATGTCTGCATATTTTTTTAAATAGCTGCATATATGCACAGCAGTCAATTATTTCCACTTTATTAAGGAAACAGTTTCTATCCTATGCTCCTGCTGTTTAAAGGAGGCCCTGAAAAGTCTTTTGAGTGCTCATTAAGGTAAACGAAAAAAGACGCAGGTATTCTACGTCTCAATTATTTTATAGAAATTCGCAGCGCTTTAAAGCTCCACTTTCTCCAATTCGCCGTATCCGATTTCCGTCGGAGTTTCACGCCCAAACAGAATGGTCAGTACAACAGCTGTCTGAGAATCCTCATGCAGCTCCTCAACTGTTCCTTCAACATTGGCAAAAGCCCCGCTCAGAATGCGTACACGGTCTCCAACAGCAAAATCGATCTGTACCTTACGCTCACTCATACCAAGACGGCGCAGGATGCTCTCCATTTCCTCTTCAGCAACAGGGAACGGCTTCGCACCACCACCACTGGATCCGATAAATCCGGTAACGCCCGGCGTATTACGTACGATATACCATGCTTCATCTGTCATGATCATTTCAACAAACAGATAACCGCTGAACAGGTTGGTCGTTTTCTCTACTTCCTTACCGTTCTTGTATTCAATCTCTTTTTCTTCTGCGACAATTACACGGAACAAATAATCCTGTAGTCCCATGGATTCCACACGACGCAACAGATTTTCTTTTACACGATTTTCATGTCCGGCATATGTATTGACCACATACCACTGCTTTTTATTTTCCTCAGCCATGCTTTACCTCCTACACGATTCCAATCAGTTTCAAGAAACCGGATGATACAACCTGACACAGGTAAAAGAATAAGGCCAGGAATGCTACAAATCCAAATACTGTTACACTGTCTCTGGCAAGATCCTTTGCCTTTGGCCAGCGTATTCTCTTCATTTCGGTTAAAATCCCGTTAATACTGAACCATTTCATAAGCTGCCTCCTTATTTCGTTTCCTTGTGAAGTGTATGTTTACCGCATTTCTTGCAGAACTTCATCAATTCAATACGCTCATTATGCGTTTTTTTGTTCTTTGTAGTTGTATAGTTTCGAGAAAGACATTCGGTGCAGGTTAATATGACTTTATCGCTCATCAGGAACACCTCTTTCTTTGCCTATTTACTTTATCATAAAGAAGTGGTTTCGTCAATTTAATTTCCAATTCCAAGCAGGAATGCTGCGAATTCTACCGCATTTCCTCCCTTTCCCTGTCTTTTCGTACCTTCTGTAGTGTATTATCCACTTTTTTCACCTTGACCTGAAGCGTGTCCGCAATCTGGCGGTACGTATATCCAAGCGCACGCAAATCGACGATTCTTTTTTCCAAATCGCTGAGAGCCTCCTTGCGTGTATTCACACGATGCTGAAATTCATAGGAAACCGCAAAGCTTTCATTAGGCTTTTCCATAATATCAAGCAGACAGTAGCCTCCCGCATCCTCGCGTATACAGCTATCCAGGGAAAGCACACGTCGTTCATGTGCCGACTGCCGGTAACAGTCAATCAACAGATTGTGAAATACACTGCAAAAATAATGATAGAAGCTGGCCTCCTGATCCTCGCGATAGTCATCGATCGTCTGTACAAGCTTGAGTCTTGCCAGCTGCAGGTAGTCATCCTCAGATAGCCCGCTTTTGCAGGCTCCGATATATTTCTTAATCAGCTTATCAGCTATTTCCTCATACTTATGCATGAGGGCTGCAAATGCCATTTCGTCTTTTTGTCGTATTAAATATAGTAATTCATAATCGTTTTCGTAAACTTCTTCCATCTGTTTTCTCTCCCCGAAAGGGAAGCAGAAAATTACAGAGGATGGCGCTGTGCGTGAATCTGGTAAAGCAGGATGCCTGCTGCCACGGAAGCATTTAAAGAGCTGACGCTTCCCTCCATCGGCAGCCGGACACAATAGTCGCAATTCTTTTTCACAAGAGAGCTGATACCGAAGCCTTCGCTGCCAATCACAAGAACAAGAGGTACATCATACTGTCCTTCACGGTAATCGCGAGAGTTCTCAAAATCTGTTCCGACCACCCAGTAGCCCTGCTTTTTCAGGTATTTGATTGCCTGTACAAGATTGGTGACCACGCTTACCTTTACGGTATCAATTGCTCCGGTACTCACCTTGGCAACCGTCGGTGTCAGACGAACATTGCGATGCTTTCCAATGATGACGCCATCTGCCCGGATACAGTCGCAGGTACGTAGAATCGCCCCCAGATTATGAGGATCCTCCAAGCCGTCCAGCATCACCAGCAGCGGCTGTTTTCCCTGCGGAACGCTTTCCAGCAGCTCTTCCAGCTCCCAGGTCTTGTAATCGTCGATACAGGCGGCAATGCCCTGATGGTTTCCGTTCAGCAGCTGATCCATCTTCTTTCTGCCCAGAACCTTTACAGGGATTCGTCTTTTTTTGATTTCACCTTCCAGTGCTGTATCACGGATTCCCTCCTGTATCAGAACCTCATGAATGGGCTTCCCGTCCTGCAGAAGCTGCTTTACAACATTCTTTCCATATACATACTGCGTCATTGGTATTCTCCTATCTTCTGAATTTCCTCCCACAAGGCCTTCAGACGGTCCTCCTGATGCGTCAGATACAGCCAGCCGAATAATGCCTCCAGACCGGTTGACATACGGTAGGTTGTCACATCCGCATTTTTTGCCTTGCTTGCGGAATGGGTATTGCGTCCGCGCAGGACGATTGCATATTCCTCTTCACTGAAAAATGCACGCTCCTTCAGCTGAATCAGAAAATACGCCTGTGCCTTCGCACTCACCCAGGACTCACTCTTCTTCTGTAAAATTTTGGATTTCTGCCAGCCCTGTGCCAGCAGCATTTCCCGAACCAGCAGCGACATGACAGCATCTCCCATATAGGCAAGCGATGTTCCGTTATACTCCTTAATATCCATTACAGGATACCCTTCTCTATCAGCTTCGCACGGTATTGATCAGCCGTCTCAAAATCCTTTTCCTTAACGGCTGCCTTCCACTGACGGTGCAGCTGTTTGTCTTCCTCGCTCATTGTCAGACGCAAAAGCTCAATGCCCAGCACATCCATCATTTTCTCCAGGGTACGAACCAGTGCCTTCACCGCCTGCAGATCACTTTCTCTCTGACGCAGTGCCTGATTGAGAGCCTTAACAGTTTCAAACACAGCCGCAAAAGCATTTGGTGTATTCATGTCATCCTGCATAGCATCAAGAAACGGCGCAAGCTGTTCCTCATCACAGGTCTCATCCATGTCAACATCGGCAAGACCCAGTTTAACATATGCCTGCTTCATTGCCGTAGCCACGCGGTTCAATTCCTTTTTCGCCGTTTCGATTGCTTCCTCATTGATATTCAATGGTGCACGATAGTGTGCAGACAGCATGACCCAGCGCAATACATTTCCACCGATTTTCGCAATCATATCCTTTGCCCAGATTACATTCCCCAGACTTTTGGACATCTTCTCTCCATCAATATTCACCATACCATTATGAATCCAGTAATTGGCAATCGGAGAGTCATAGGCTGCACGAGACTGTGCAATCTCATTTTCATGATGCGGGAATTTCAAATCCATACCACCGCCGTGAATATCAATCGTATGCTCACCGCCAAACTCCTGATTGATCATGACTACACATTCCGTATGCCATCCCGGACGTCCCACAGACCATGGAGAATCCCACTTGATACCTTCTTCTGTTTTTTTCCACAATGTGAAATCCAGCGGATTTTCCTTCTTGCTGTTCTCGTCAATACGCGCACCAACAAGCAAATCCTCGATCTGCTGATTGGACAGCTTTCCATAGCTTTCCACACTGTTTACTCTAAAATACACATCGCCTTCCATTTCATATGCATGTCCCTTATCCACCAGCAGCTTAATAAAAGCAATAATGGCATCCATGGTTTCTGTAACCCTTGGAGCCGCATCCGGCATTGCAGCATGCAGGGATAAACGGTCATGATTATATGCATCTATAAATTTCTCTGTAATTTCTGCTTCACTTACTCCACATTCCTTTGCGACCTTGATGATCTTATCATCAACATCGGTATAATTTGACACCATTTTAACGTTGTACCCAATCGCCTGAAACGTGCGCTTCAGCGTATCGAATACAACGATGGGCCGGGCATTCCCGATGTGGGGATAGTTATATACTGTTGGACCGCATACATACATATGCACCTCATTTTCATGCAGGGGTTTAAATTCTTCCACCTTTTGATTCATACTGTTGAATATTTTCATATCATTTCCTCCTTATAAATAAAAAAAGCACTTATATTATAGAGACGCTGATTCGCGCGGTTCCACTCTATTTGAAAAATGCTTTTCCACTTGGTACGTTAACGCCGAACTACGTATTCTTCTACATTATCGAAAAATCCCTCCAAGGGGCATTTCCCGCATGAATTGTTTCTGCTTCCACCATTCAGAAATCGCTGTCTTTCCATACATATGCCGGTACTCATCCTTGTCACAGGTTTATCTTGTTTTAGTATAACAGGGAACTATGCGGATTTCAATACTACCGCTCATTTCCCTCGCTTTTTTCCTTCTCAAGCGCTTTTGATATATCCATGAATTGAGCCATCAGGTCATCACTCAGTCCGGATTTTTTCATTTCATCCACATAGACTGCATCCAGATCATCCAGCTCCTTGAAACCACTTGTTTCTCCTTCATCATTGGTATTCAGCTTTGTACGCAATGCCATGATCTTCACCTCACTCAGAACTGTGGTTATAGTTTACACCTTTCCGTCACATTTGAAAAGAGGAGATGCTATATTTTTCTGCTGTTTTTCATTTTATACATCTGCACATCCGCCTCATGGAATACATCCTGCAGCGATGCACACTGTACAGGATCATACAGCGCATACCCAACCGATAGGGAAATCGGTATGTCACAGTCCTTAGGCACGGTTTCCTCATAGGTCAGAATACGTTCACTCAAAGACTTCATCTTCTTATCATCCGCATCGGGTACCAAAACAACAAACTCATCGCCGCCGAAGCGATATACCGGACAGGTACTGGCACATTTTCCAATCACCGTTGCCGCCTTCCTTATATATTCATCCCCGATCTGATGCCCCTGTTCATCATTGATTTTCTTTAATCCGTTCAAATCCGCAATCAGTATCCCCAGCACCTCATCCTGTTTGTTCTGGATATCGAGTTCAAATGCATTTCGATTTTTCAGACCTGTCAAAAAATCTGTATTCGCCATATCCTTATACATGGGATTGCTGATACGCTTAAACAAACGAACAGCGATGAATACGGCGAGCAGACAGGCAATTGCCGCAATGATCGGTGTACCGATGCGAATTATCTGAAAAGCACGGTACTGATGGGTGGCATCAAATTCAATTCCCAGCACACCCACGACCTCATTGCCCTTATGAATCGGGAAATAAGAGATAAAGATAGGACCCCATTCCGTATTTTTTATCTGATTCGGCAAAATAATTTTATCATGTAAAGCAGCCGTTAGCTCCGGGATGATTTCCTCTTCGATTTTATCTCCGGGATTACGAAAATCAGAGCTGTCATACGGCAGACCATCCACCAGATATACATACTCCCCCTGTATATTTTTTTCTGCAGTATATAGATAACGTACATTCGTGCTGGCTTTTACTTCTTCCAGTTTCTCCTTCATACGTATATAGGCAGGATTATCTCTCGTCAATGCCTCTGTATTTTGAAAAGTGGTCTTATCCACATAATCATCCACATACTGATAGATGCTGTGAGAGCGCTCCTTGAGACTGTTGATCATATCCTCATGTGTGATAAAGTAGTTAAAAAAATACACACAGATCAAAGGTGTTGTCACAAGAACAGCTGTCACAATGGATACCTGTACATCTACTCTGCTGATTCGCCGTTTTCTATCCATAGTTCTCTCCCCAAATTTGTTATATCAATTATAGCATGCACATGGAAAGGAAAACAACGACGAAACAGAAAACATTACAATTATTCTGCCGATATCATTAGCTTCCATCTCAGAGGCGATATTTGTAATTGTTTTCGTCATTTTTCACGCCATATCCGGAAGTGCGTTCAGCTTTAACTTCCTTCGCATGAATGCATAAAAAAGACCACCGTAGTGATCTTTTGTTTATTCTTTTCGTCTTGGAATTAAGCTAATTCAGAGAAGAATTTGATTGTTCTAACCATCTGGCTAGTGTAAGAGTTTTCGTTGTCATACCAAGATACAACCTGTACCTGAGTATTTCCGTCTTCCATTTCCATAGCCATTGTCTGAGTTGCATCAAACAGTGATCCGTAACGCATACCGATAACATCGCTTGAAACGATTTCGTCAGTAGTGTATCCGAAAGATTCATTTGAAGCAGCCTTCATAGCAGCGTTGATTTCGTCAACAGTTACTTTCCCCTTAACAACAGCAACTAAGATTGTAGTTGATCCTGTAGGAGTAGGTACACGCTGAGCGGAACCGATCAGTTTACCTTTCAGTTCAGGAATAACCAGACCGATAGCCTTAGCAGCACCAGTAGAGTTAGGAACGATGTTTACTGCAGCAGCACGGGAACGACGCAGGTCACCTTTTCTCTGAGGTCCGTCCAGTGTCATCTGATCACCTGTGTAAGCGTGGATTGTTGACATGATACCGCTCTGGATAGGAGCTAAATCATTCAGTGCTTTCGCCATAGGAGCTAAGCAGTTTGTAGTACAAGAAGCAGCAGAGATTACTGTGTCTTCCGGTTTCAATACATCGTGGTTTGTGTTGAATACAACGGTAGGCAGATCGTTTCCTGCAGGTGCAGAGATAACAACCTTACGAGCACCAGCTTCGATGTGTGCAGAAGCTTTGTCTTTTGAAGTGTAGAATCCTGTACATTCCAGAACAACGTCTACACCTAATTTTCCCCAAGGCAGGTTTTTAGCATCAGCCTCAGCATAAATTGTGATTTCCTTTCCATCAACTGTGATAGAGTTTTCACCAGCAACTACTGTATCAGCTTTAGCGTATGTACCCTGTGTAGAGTCGTATTTTAATAAGTGAGCCAGCATTTTTGGAGAAGTCAGGTCGTTGATTGCAACTACTTCGTAACCTTCAGCCCCAAACATCTGTCTGAATGCAAGACGCCCAATACGTCCAAATCCATTAATAGCAACTTTTACTGTCATCTTCAAAGTCCTCCTTTTAACACTCTTATTATACGTATTTCATAGGTAAATGTCAATTGAGAATCTTTTCACTTGCAGTTTTTTTCAGCCTTCCTTCCGTTTTGGACAGTATCCGGCAAAAATTGCGATTTTCACCCTTAAAAAGGGCTTTTTTCAGTATAACAAAGCGTCATAATTTGTAAACGATTACATCAATTCACTGCTGACATACGGTATTAAAACGCCTCTTTCGAGCATACTGTGTATAGAGACGGGAGTGATAGTATGGTCTTTGTACCGACAATTATAGAAAGAAACGCAAGCAGTGAACGGGTGTATGATCTGTACTCCTGCCTGCTGAAGGAAAGAATCATCATACTGACGGGAGAGATTGACGATGCCATGTCCAGCTCCATTTGCGCACAGCTGCTGTATCTGTCCAGCATTAGCAGCGAGCCGATTCAAATGTATATCAATTCTCCCGGCGGCAGTGTCAGTGCGGGACTGGCTATTTATGATATAATGAAATATATCCGCTGTGATGTCAGTACGATCTGTATGGGAATTTGCGCAAGTATGGCTGCTGTGCTGCTGAGTGCGGGAACACAAGGAAAGCGAAGCGCATTATCAAACAGTGAAATCATGATTCATCAGCCTATGGGCGGTATGCAGGGACAGGCCAAGGATATGGAGATCGCTGCACTGCATATTCAGAAGCTGAAGGAGCGGCTGTACAGCATTCTCAGTGAGAATACCCGGCAAAGCAATGAAACACTACGCCGGGATTGTGATAGAGATTACTATATGGATGCGAAGGAAGCACTCTCCTATGGCTTGATTGATGCCATCATCTAATGCAGAAAATTCTGCCCTTTCCTTATATGTTATGGTAAAATAATCGTATAAAGGAAGTGATACTATGGAACGTAAAGCAAAGAAGGTATGTGAATCTGAAGCAGAGCAGGTTCAGCTTGTCATGGCCAACCATCTGAATGGCAGCGGTCGTCTGTTTGGCGGACAGCTTGCCGAATGGATTGATGTTCTTGCGGGTGTGGTTGCCAGAAGGCACTGCAACAGCAATATTACAACCGCATCCATTGACAGCCTGAATTTCAAGGAAGCAGTACATCTGAATGAGCTGATGGTGCTTCATGGCAAGGTGACCTATGTGGGAAATACCTCAATGGAAATCCGCGTGGACAGCTATGTGGAAAACAGGGACGGTGTCCGCCGCCTTGTCAATACAGCATATCTGACAGAAGTCGCTTTGGATGATGAAGACCGCCCGACCACTGTACCGGGGCTGATTTGTGATAGCGAAGAGGAAAAACAGGAGTATCAGGCAGGCATTCGCCGAAGAGAAATCCGCCTGCAGCTGCAAAATATCGCAAAGGGCAAGGATTAGTATCATAAAAATACTGCACTTACAGACCCTTCACATGATGATAGGGAAAGTATAAGACTTATCCAAGCATGTATACCAGCATGCTGGAGATAAGTCTTTTTATTGCCTCATATAAATTCACAGCTGTATTGTCCTTCAAACATATAGAAAACACTGAGTCTTATAACGCCGACTCAGTGTTTTTTTCATACATAGGATTTTCACGCAAAACCAACTGCTTTCTTTTGGTAGCTAACACGTAGCTATCATCATTTCAGGGTAGATATGGCCCGCCGCAGCTGTGCAACATCCTTATGCGTATAGATTTTTTCTGTCGTGGTATAGGAGCTGTGTCCGATCAGCTTTTTGATGCAGGTACTGTTTGCGCCGTAATTACTCAATCTGGTCGCAAACGTATGACGGCAGTCATGTGGCAGATGCTCCATTTCCAGCATATCCATTATTTTATCAAAATACTGATTGCGGTACATATGATAATTAAATTTTTTACGTGTATCCGCATCACTGATCAAATATTCATGACCCTGCAGATAGTAGTCCATCACGTATTTTTGAATTTTTTCATGCACCGGAACGAGCCTGTTTTTACCAGCTTCTATTTTACTTCCCCCGCGTATGGTCATATTCTGCACATCTACATCTTCTCTGCGAATGTTAAAAAGCTCTCCTACGCGAAAGCCGGTGTAGATCATAATAAGAATCGTATCTACAAACGGAATATTTTCATGATCAAACAGCTTTTCAATTTCCCATTCAGTAAATGGCTTGTGAATTTCGGGGTGATCCTCTTTCCTATTGATAATCACGTATTTTGCGTAGTTTTTCTGAATAATATCGTTTTGCACAGCATATTCACATACCAGCATCATCAAAGAGCGCAGCTTGAGATCACTGGACAGCGACAATGTACTTTCATCCATGATTCGCTGGAAATGCATTGCCCTGAGATCACTCATGCGGACATTCCATATACTGGAACAGCGTGCATAGGCTGCCTTATAACCATTTATCGCCGTTTGTGATATATTCCGATATTTGGTGGATGACCATTCCATATAAACATTTTCAAACGTTATCGTACCCAGCTTTTCAATTTCCGCATACAAAGCAGGATTTTTATTATAATTCCATAACGAAAACTCCGCCATTTCCTCTGTCTCATAATATCCGATGATTTTACGCTTCTGATGCCGCATGCCATCCTTTCGTTTATAGGATACGGTCACAAATGCAACCCATGGCTTTCTTCTATTTCCCTGCAGCTTGTATACACTGCCCATCCCGTTTGCCTTTTTTATACCTACTGATTTCCCTTTCATCCTTACACCTTCCAACTGCCTGTCCTCATATAAACCATACAATGTCAAGGATGGAATTGCAATCATGAAATGATTGGTTGCGAACACGTAGCTAACATACGGCATTCTGCAATTAATCGCATACCTCCTTTTTATATAGCGCTTATTCTTACCAATATGCCGTATTCCGTGAATTATTCAAATAACAATTTGCTTACAATTATCTTTAATAATCTGAAAGGAGAAACAACATGGATGTAAATATTATTCAGGCTTTACTGGTATTCGTTGTTGCCTTCATTATGGGTATTGACCAGTTTAGTTTCTTGGAATCATTGTATCAGCCAATCGTATTGTGTCCGATTATCGGCGCTATTCTTGGAAACTTCCAGCTTGGTGTCGTAGTTGGTGGTGCTTATCAGCTGATTCAGATTGGTAGTATGCCAATCGGTGGAGCGCAGCCGCCTAACGCAATTCTGGGTGGTATCATGGCGACTGTATTCGCAGTTTCTATGAACATGGAGGCAACTGCAGAAGGTGTCGGAGCTGCTATGGGTCTTGCAATTCCATTCGCAGTATTTGGACAGTACGCAGTTACATTAACATTCACTATTATGTCCGGTATGATGGCAAAAGCTGATGCTTGTGCTGAAAACGCTGATGTAAAGGGAATCCGTAACATCAACTTCATCGAAATGGGTATCTTGGGCTGCCTGTTCGGTGCACTGGCTGTAGCCGGTTTATACGGTGGTTCTAAATTAGGTATCACATTAAAGGATCTGTCCTTCCAGTTCTCTTGGGTAATGGCTGGATTAGACGCTGCTGGTGGTGCTATGAAATTTGTCGGATTCGCTATCCTGATGAAGGTTATGATGTCCGGCGAAATGTGGGGATTCCTGTTCGCAGGTTTCGTTATGGCTAACATCTGTATGGGTATCGAATCTGTTAGCAGCGCAACACTGCTGCTGTGTGCATTCGTAGGTCTGGCTATTGCATTATATGACTACCAGATCAACACAAAAATCAAAAACAGTGCAGGTTCAAATGTAGGAGGTGTTTCTGATGGCATATAATATTCCTGAAAGATATAGCGATTTAACTCCGGCAGCTAAGCTGGATAAGAAAACACTGAATAAAATGGTATGGATGTCATGCTTCCTGCAGGCTTCTTTCAACTATGAAAGAATGCAGGCCTGTGGATGGCTGTGGGGTATTCTCCCGGGTCTTCAGAAAATTCATACAAACAAGGATGACCTGAAGGCTTCCATGGCTCACAACCTGGACTTCCTGAATACGCACCCGTTCCTGGTAACCTTTGTTATGGGTATTGTATTATCTCTGGAACAGAACAAAACGGAAACACAGACCATTCGTTCCGTACGTATTTCCGCTGCCGGTCCTCTGGGTGGTATCGGTGATGCGCTGTTCTGGTTGACATTAGTTCCAATTACAGCGGGTATCACGGCTAACATGGCATTGAATGATAAGAGCATCATTGGTGCTATTCTGTTTCTGGTAATCTTCAACGCTGTACAGTTTGCGGTTCGTTATTTTCTGATGCACTGGTCCTACAACCTTGGTACAAAGGCTGTAACCATGCTGACAAGCAACGCTAAGGAATTCACTCGTGCTGCATCTATTCTGGGTATCTTCGTTGTTGGTGGTCTGATTGCCAACTACGGTGCTACTTCTCTGCGTATTACTGTTGGTTCTCCTACAATCAACATTCAGAGTCTGATTGATGGAATTCTGCCAAAGCTGATTCCATTACTGATTACGCTTGGTATCTATACACTGATCAAAAAAGGCTGGACACCTGTTAAATGTATCCTTCTGATTCTGGTTACAGGTATCGTTGGATGTGCATTCGGTATCTGGGCTGGTGATTCCAAAGCTATGGATAACGATGGAAACACAATCGCAGGTGGATACAACCCGCTGGTTGAATGGTACACTTACGATGGCGGTGAAAAAGAACCTTCTGCTAAAGAGCAGAAACACGCAACTCAGGAAATCATTAAGCAGCTGCAGGATCTGGGTATCAAGATTGATGCTACTGCAGACGCTATTAGTGACTTAGGCTACGGCGGTTCTGGTTACGAACAGAAATAATAGTATTTCGCTATTATAGATAAATAGTAAAAAGCTCTCTCTACTTTAACGTACAGTTCATACGTGGAAAAGGTTTCTTCGGAAACCTTTTTTCTAAATATAGCGCTGAATTACAGTGTCTGTACTCCGTTTCAATTATGATATATATTCTTGTACCGTTTTCAATGAAGGAATGAGGTATTTTATGAACCCTATTTTATTAGTCATTATTATGATCGGCGGTATCCTTATCCTGGCCTATCAGATAACAAAGAACAGACTGCTGAATAGCTTGAACAGGGCTTTGACAGCAAATGATAAGGAGGCAATCAACAGGATTACCGATAAGTCTTTGAATCAGCGAATTTTATCTCCTTATGTATGTGATTTATATATGCTGCGTGTTCTTTTCAAAACCGGGCAGATTGAAGAACTAAAGGAACATCTGAACCTCGTACTGGATAAGCCATATACACTTGAGAAAAGAAAAGATATTCTGGACATTTACTATTATCAGTTCTTATTTAAAGACGATGCAGAGTACGCTGAAATACTGCTGGACCGGATTAGAGAAACCAATGATGCAGCCTATATTGAATACAATACAAATGCTTACAAGGTGATGATTCTAAAGCATACAGACTTACTGGAGGATATGATTCAGGGTATTGATGATAAAAAATATCATGGATTTGCCTTGGGAATAACTTTATATCTGGCAGCCTTGCAGTATTATTATTTAAACGATATGGAAAATGCGCGTATTTTCTTTTACAATAGTCTGAGCTGTTTCCATGCGAAGTCGATCTATGCTGCGCATGCACAGGCCTGGGTGGATAAGCTGAGTAAGGATATGAATGCAGCTGATCTGGATTATTGAAATATGCAATGATTTGTTGATTACTATCGTAAATAAAAAAAGAGGAAATCTGAGGTTTCGTGTTAACCTTTACCGATTTCTTCTTTTTATTTACAAAGCGTACTTCCTTATTTTACTATTCTAAGGTGTCTCTATAAAGAATACAGTAAAAACCGTGAATAGACTCATGCTGTTGAAAAGTAAAAGCATCAGTAATCTAGATCCTCGGCACCAAGTTCTTCCGTCAACCGGTCAACATACGCCTTTGCTTTTGCATAGTAAAAGGATTTTTTGTTAAAGCAGCTCAAACTGTTATAGAAATATGTTCTTGCATTATCCTTATCCTGAAGAAGCAGGTATTGCATTCCTACCATAAAGACAGCAATTCCCAGCCCTAGCCCCGAATACTTCTTATTTTCTATTCCTTCTATCATGGTGTCCAGCAGATCTGTATTATGTTCAATCATAACAGAATATGCTTCTTCATTGTATGTTATATACTGTGGATCATTTGTTTCCCTGATTTTCTCCAATAGCCTGAACGCCCATTCCTTATCTTCATGGAATAAAAAATGATAAAAATAAATATCCAATACTTCCTTACGCTTTTCCAGAGTATACGGCTTCTCCAGCGTTTCCATAAGATATTTTTTAAAACCGATATTATCACCTTTATTTAAGAGTGCACGCAAAATATAAAGATCACAGACAAAGCTTCCCATAAAGCGTTTATAGAATGACTTTTCTGAAAGCTGCAGGACCAGATCATAATTCTGATTTTGCATTGCCTTACTGACTTTGGATAATACATGGTTTTTTATCATTTGATATGCCAGAAAGCATACGATAAAACCAACTGCTATAACGATTGCCATACCGTCCATTAAATCACCTCGTTCATTTGATTTAGAAAAAGACCATAGACCGAAGTGCTATGATCTTTTTCTTTCGATACACATTCATGTATCTTAAGTAGGATGAGAGAGTTTTAGATAATCGTAAACCTTATTCAGGCATTGTTACGTTGACACCAGCTTTATTCAACTGATCAACAACGCCCTGGATTGCATCGTATGCCTGCTGACCTGTTTTCTCTGCAGCTGCAGGTTCAGGATAGTCATACCAAGAAACAAGTGGATCATATCCACCATTGATAGAAGCACCGTTTTCATCAATTGCCTTAGAGTCACCGGCAAAGATTCCAAATGCGCATCCGACAATACCAGCTACCAGAATCAGAAGGATACATTTGATCGGTGTCCAACCCTTTTTGATTAAGAAGAACAGACCGATTGTGATAACCAGCGGTAACAGCTTCGGCAAGATACCGTTCAACAGATTCTGAACATTGATAGCAGGATCTGCAATAGCGATACGAAGTGAAGTGGAACCATAGTTGGCAATCAATGCACCTACTGTAAAGATACCAAGAATACTAGCAGCACGAGTGAATTCCTTAGCGTTGCTTGTCAGCATGGTTACAGCCTTTGTACCAAGGTTGTAGGACCAGTGCATCAGAAAATAACGAACCGCAAACTGTACAGCGTTGAAGATTACCAGAAACAGAATAGCACCAATGATGCTCTTATCATTCAATGCCATGTTAGCCGTGATACCCGCTGTAATTGGAACTAATGTCAACCAGAACAGCGCATCACCGATACCACCCAGAGGACCGGCAGCGGAAATACGTACGGAACGAATGGTCTGTGTTTCCGTTTTGTTCTGTTCCAGAGATAATACAATACCCATAACAAAGGTTACCAGGAACGGGTGCGTATTCAGGAAGTCCAGGTTGTGAGCCATGGAAGCCTTCAGGTCATCCTTGTTTGTATGAATTTTCTGAAGACCCGGGAGAATACCCCACAGCCATCCACAGGCCTGCATTCTTTCATAGTTGAAAGAAGCCTGCAGGAAGCATGACATCCATACCATTTTATTCAGTGTTTTCTTATCCAGCTTAGCTGCCGGAGTTAAATCGCTATATCTTTCAGGAATATTATATGCCATCAGAAACACCTCCTACATTTGAACCTGCACTGTTTTTGATTTTTGTGTTGATCTGGTAGTCATATAATGCAATAGCCAGACCTACGAATGCACACAGCAGCAGTGTTGCGCTGCTAACAGATTCGATACCCATACAGATGTTAGCCATAACGAAACCTGCGAACAGGAATCCCCACATTTCGCCGGACATCATAACCTTCATCAGGATAGCGAATCCGACAAACTTCATAGCACCACCGGCAGCGTCTAATCCAGCCATTACCCAAGAGAACTGGAAGGACAGGTCTTTCAGTGTTACACCAAGTTTTGATCCACCATAAACACCAGCTACAGCCAGGATACCGAACAGGATACCCAGGATAGCCATTTCTGTAAAGTTAATCATTGCAATTGCTTTTCCGTCTGCCTCTTCAGCAGCTTTATCAGCTTTTGCCATTAAACCTGACATAATAGTAAATGTTAATGTTACTGCATACTGCCCGAATACTGCGAATGGAATAGCCAAACCTACAGCCAGACCTACACCTTCTGCAGTCGGTTCAAGATTCATGGAAACTGCGAACACAGCTGTCATGATTGTACCCATAATTGCGTTAGGCGGCTGCGCTCCACCGATTGGCATACTACCAATCTGTACTAGCTGATAAGCACCACCGACAACGATACCTAATTCAAAGTTACCTAAGATAGCACCAATAATTGGTCCCAGTACAATAGGCTGATACAGGGATTCTAAGAAACTGAACTGGTCAATACCCATAATGAACGCCACTATGAATACCAGTAAAGCTTGAATGATATTTACATCCATGTTGTTTCTCCTTTCAAATCAATGATTTAAGATAAGATTTTTTTAATTTTTCGATAAATTATTATTTGAATAATTTATCAAGATTTTCTACAGGTGTATCTGGAACACGTTTAATTTCCAGCTCTACGCCCAAGTCCTGTAGTTTCTTGAAAGTCGCAACATCGTCATCATCTACAGCAACGCTGGTGGCAACCTGACGCTTGCCGTCTGCCATATGCATGTTTCCGATATTGACTTTCTTAATAGGTACTCCACCTTCTACTAATCTTAGTACATCCTGTGGAGTTTCACAGATAATTGCAATGTGCTGTGCTGGACTTGCTTTTCCGATAATGTCAATTGTCTTCTGAATTGAGAAGAAACGTGTCTGCGCATAAGCCGGTGCAGCCATGTTCATCAATCCCTGACGGAATTCATCTGTAGACACTGCATCATTGGCTACTAACAGAAGGTTAGCTCCTACAACTCCACACCACTGTGTTGCAACCTGTCCGTGAATCAAACGGTTATCAATTCTTGTTAATACGATATCTGGCATTTTGCTCTCTCCCTTCTACCATTAGACATGAACTAATTTACCGAACCTTGATGAGGTGGATTCGATAAGTAAACCCTTTCAGTTCACTTAGATTCTATGTCAAAAAACAGCATAATTCTTTACACTTTTTATCAGTGATTTTGCACTTTTTAGTAATTTTCCGGAGATTTTGCAGGTAAATAATGCAAACTATCAGAAATATACATACCAGCATCAAAATTTTACATATTCCCATGATTTTTGTTAATTGTGTGATAAATAAATTAAATTTGTCTTTTTTTATTACCATTTCCATTTTATGAAAACACTTACATAAAAATATAGAGTTTTCAGTGATTTCATTGCTGCTTGATTTTCTTCCTTTTTCCTTTTATATCAAATCTGAATTTGATATACTAATAGTAATGAGAGGGTGATTGCTTTGTTTAATAAAACAACAAGTTTTATTTTCAATAAATACGGTGAAATCGTCAATGAACTCACAAAGCACCAGACACCGAAGCTCAGTCGCACAATTGTAAAGCTGAAGGACAAGAGCTTTGATAATTTCATGTTCTATACCAGTGACATCTATGTTCGCGTACAGAGCGGAATCGTTATGCTGGTCGTCACAAAGGATGATACTGCCAGAAGCTATGAGCGTTTTGTAGTACATCGCCATATCAAAATACGAAAGGGCGTTAAATTTAATTTTCTATGCATATCCTCCAGTGCTAAGCTGGAAGTGGAGATGGATTTCAAGGCAAAGAAGAGACAGATGTCTACCTATGACCATAATCCAATCGTCTATGAGCCAATCGTACCAACCTTTGAGATAAAAGAAATTCTAGCCTATTATTATCAGGTCCGCAATGCCAGCTATACCTTTCCAGGTGAGAAGCACAATTACTGGGAGCTGACCTTCATCGACAATGGCGAGCTGGAAACGACTGTGGATGGAGAAACGTATCAGCTGGATGAATTGGATCTTATTTTATATGCGCCCGGGCAGTACCATACCCAGAAAACCGGTCACGCAAAATCATGTTCCTATCTCACCATCATGTTTGATATGGAAATACCCGATTCCTATCTTGTCACGAATCGTGTCTACAATGCCCACCGTGATATCCACAACGCTTTAAACAATTTTATTAAGGTCTCCGGCAATGATATGCTTTATGACAGTGAATTGATGCTATGTTACATGAAGGAGCTGCTTATCAAAATTCTGCAATATGACTTCCTTACCAGTTCCCCTGTCGCATCAACACCGATGCAGCAGCGGTTTGAAAATGAGCTGTTAAATGAAATCGTAATTTTTATCAATGACAGCATCTATGAGCAGATCACCATCGAGGAAATCTGTCTGAAATTCTCAATATCACGCTCCAGCCTGCAGACTCTCTTTAAAAATAACCTTGGGGTTGCGCCGAAGCAGTATATCAGTGACCTGAAGCTTAACAAAAGCAAGCTGCTCATTAAAGAGAGTGTCTACACAATCAGCGAAATCGCCAGTATGATGGGATTTACCTCCATTCACTATTTTTCAAGGAAATTCAAGCAGCAGTTCGGTATCACTCCGACAGACTATGCAAAGACGATTTACAATTAGCAGCATCTGTAAAGCATATGGTTATCACAACACACAGATATGTTCACAGATTCCTATTAGAAATATGGAATGAGTTGGTTTATGAAGGAAGAAAAACTCATATTCAAACAATGATTCATAAAAGACAGCTGAAAACCAGACGATTTCTTGTATTGTCTGGTTTTTATGTCCTCATGTATATGAATTTGGATGAAAAAGCGGGTTATTCTTCTGAGAGAACAGGAAAATGTATTTTATATACGGAAAAGATTATGTCAGCGGTAGCAGAAGAATAGAAGCAATCATGTGATTCTGCAACAGCTCTGTGGTAATCACAAAGGGATATTCTTCATATAGGAAAGACTTCTGAAATCTTAGCGTCGAATTCATAGAAAAAGCACACAATTCCAGCATGGTTTTGTGTGCTTTTCATTATTTTGTTTTCGAAGAGTTTCTTTTCTCCAGCACCTGGTTGACCGCAAGTCTGGAAATTGTAATTTCAATTCCTTTTGCCACTTCAACATCGAGGTACTCTTCCTTTGCACGGATAATCTTTCCCCTGATACCGCCTGCGAACAGGATATCCTTCCCCGGCTTCATACGGTTGAGCTGATCCTTCAGTTCTTCTCTTTTCTTTTTCATCATACGTGCGCTGACGATATAATAGATGAGCAGAAAGCAGATGAGCAGAAAACCAAGGGTGATGCAGCACCAGAGTATGGTATGCCAATCAATCATGCATCAGCTTCCTCTTAGATTCCGTCTGTTGGCTCTTCCTGCTGAACAGGCTTAAATTCATAACGAACAACCTGATCTTTTCCAGTGTTCATTGCCATTTCAGTCAGCATACCCAGTTCTTCTACAAACTGGCGTCCCATATTGACTTCAATCAGCATCGGCAGGTTTGTACCGGCAACAACTTCAACATTGCCTCTCGGGTATCCTACCATAACTGCAGTTTTGAATGGAGACCCTCCACCAAGGTCAGACAGAACCAGAACGCCTTCGCAGTCCTTCAGCTCGTCCAGTGCTTTTGTTAATTCGCGTTCCAGGTCATCTACAGAATAGCTTTCCAGGAAGTCTACTGCTACATAATTCTTTGGTTCTCCGGCAATCAGCTTCAATGAGCTGGTCAATCCGGATGCAAAATTACCGTGTCCGGTTACGATTAGTCCGATCATCTTTATATCCTCCGTTCCTATCTCTTTGTGTAAGGGTGCAGAATTACGCCCTTTACAACACGGTTAACCTCTCCTGTAGGACATGGGTTATCCGGAGTTATATCATATGATAAAGATTTGAATAATGCAAGTACCTGTGCAGCAACGATGTAATCAAATCCAAGGAATGCGTTTTCATGCTCATTGTCCAGATCGAATGAGAATGCATAGTCAACCAGACCTGCAACCTCTTCATCTCTCTTATTCATGATTGCCATCAGCTTGTTTCCTTTACGCTGCGGGCTCATTTCCTTAATCAGATCCACTTCATACTGACGGGTATATGGATCGTCACTCAGATAAACGATGGTCAGGGTGTCATCATTGATGATGGATTTCGGTCCATGACGGAATCCCATTGGAGAATCATACATTGTCGCAACGCGTCCGGCAGTCAGCTCCAGAATCTTCAGCTGAGATTCCTGTGCGATTCCCTTCAGGCAGTTTGCGCCAAGATAAACGATACGGTTGAAGTCATATGCGCCTACAGCATCCTTGAAGAATTCCCAGTTGTTGGCAAGCATTCTTTCTGCAGCCTTGATAACGTCCTCCAGCTCTGCTTTCACTTCATCCAGATTATCCAGACTGAAGCACAGCAGGGTGGCCAGCATCATATTAGAGAAGCTGGAAGTCATAGCGAAGCTTTGATCGTGTGTTTCAGGAGTCAGATTGATTGCATATGCATTCTCTCTTTTTTCCGCTGCCTTTGAAAGAGCACCCTCATGATTGCAGGTAATAAACAGATGATACAGATTCTTACCGCATACTTCATCCGCTACATCTACTGCACCTACAGATTCCGGTGAGTTTCCGCTGCGTCCGTAAGAGATCAGCAGGGTTGGTTTTGTCTGTGACAGATAGTTTTCCGGAGCTGCCACGATATCTGTAGTGGCATATGATTTTGTTTTATAGTTTGTTCTCTTGCTCACATATGTGAAGATGGCGTTTCCAACGAATTCACTGGTACCTGCGCCTGTCAGAATGATATCATAGTCATCGTGTTTCGTTACGTTTTCGATAAATGCCTTGATTTCTTCCTTGTGTTCCTCTACCTGCTTGATTGTTTTTTTCCAGGTGTTCGGCTGCTGGTTAATTTCTGTTGCCGTGTAAATTCCTTTTAAACTTTCCCATTCTTTTGTGTCTTTTCCAAAGATCATGTTCCTTCACTCCTTTTCCGGATTTGAAATCCTTTTCATTACGATTTCATTATAGCTCAGCGTTTATAAAAAAACAACGAGGTGCGCAAAATGTTGTTAATTTGTACAAAATTATTGCTAATTTATATTCTTGTTTTGCTAGACGAAAAAAGCGTTTCCATATATAATGTAAACTAGAGGTGATAACATGGCTAATAAAGCTGTAAATAAGAAGAAAAAAGGCATGAGCGGTGAAGATCTTGCCGGCATGCATATCTATAAGGATGATCACAACCGCTATGTGTATTATAATGTTTTCGATCATGTTGGTTACATTCTGAACGATATTCCAAAATACAAAACCTACAGCTCCCGTTTCATTGTAGGTCTGATTGGCGGTATTCTGGCATACTCCTTTGATTTGGGTGCTCTGCTTTCCATTATCATCGGTGTTGCGGCTTACGCACTGATGGAGGTAAAATTCCGTTTGTTCCTGAAAAAGCAGACGCAGATACCGAATTTCAAGCCGAAGGAACGCCCGCCGAGACTGCTGACTGCCGCAAGTGAAGAAACAAAGAAAATTTATATGAAAATAGCCGCTTATCTGTTGTTTGGTATTCTGATCATTCTGCTTCCGTTCTCGGAGGGTGGCTATGATGATCTGATGAAAGCCATGTGTATTGCATTGGGCATTCTTGCAATCGGTGTTTCACTGTTTCAGGTTCGCGCTCTGTTTTATAAAAAAGCCAATCCTTCTTTGACAGATAAGAAATAAGTAATGAACGGATATCCGCTATATGGATATCTTTTTTTATCCCTTTCTGTCTTCCTTTATCAAAGGATGTATGGATTTTCATATGAGCCAGCACTTCCTCCTATGAGTGCCTGTGTCTGTTTTCAGAATGCACCTTAGGATTTCCATTACCTTCGCAGATGATCTCCAACCGGATGACTATGCTTCCCTTTGCTGGAAAGGCCTGTGTTTCAGGTAAACAAAAAAAGATATGCCGGATGCATATCCTTAATAATATTCATGAATCCAGAGCGGCCGCAGTGCAGAAGCAAAGGCCTCGGCAGCGGATTTCACCTCCAGATTGTAAAGCTTGTTGAAAAGCTCCGGATTATTGATTCTGGCCATGATGAATGGCTGTTTTTTTGGAATCAGCAGCGGAAATATTTTTTCCAGTTTCTCACTCTGGGATACCTCTACAAGTATCTCCTGTTCCCTGCCGATTGCCGCCTTCAACAGACGCATCAATACGACAGATTCCAGATAGATTGCTTCTTCCACATGAATCTCCTGTTTTTTCTTATGGAAAATCAGATAGCCGCAAACCTCCCCCTGCCGGTTCCGATATACCACCATCTGCTTCTGTGTAACCACAATTTCGTTTTGCAGAAGTACATAATATTCCCGATCACGCACATAGCAGCCGTCAAAGTGCTTTGTAAAATTCTGATAGGCCTGTAACAGCTCCTGCGGCTCAGCCGCATAGGATATGTTTGTCAGCGAAACCTTGTGCAGACATTCTCTGGGAACCGTATACAGCTTTCTCTCATACACGGTCTCAAATCCGAACTGCTCATACAGCTTTGGATAAAAGCCGCGAATCAGTGTTACCAGATGATTGTGTCCCGCCTCATCAAGCGCCGATTCCATCAGTCTGCGCATATGTCCTCTTCTGCGATAATCAGGCAGCGTGGACACACCGAGTATGTAGCTGATTTTCAGCTGCTTGTCGCGTAAACGAAGGATATGCTCATTGAGCTGCAGACTGGAAATAATGCGCTGATCCTGTTCCAGAGCAATACAGCGTCCCTTGTCGAATATATTTTTAAAATAAAAATTCAGATAATTTCGGTTTTGATTTGGATACGACTGCTTCCATAATTCATATATTTCTGCCTTGTCCTGCTTCCCTGCATCTCTCAGCATACGTTACTCATCATCCCGTTCTGTGAATTCCACATCAATGACATCATCGGAATCCAGATTGGAATTGTTGCCGGTTGTATACTCTTCCTGCTGCTGGTTCCATTCATTTTCATATTCCTCCATATGCCTGCGTACCTTTCGCTTGGCATACCAGATAAGTATGGAAAATGCAATCACAATAATTGCAACGATCGGCAATATCACCGGCAGCAGTGTTATCACAATATAAATGACCAGGCAGATAAAGAGTAGATAAATGATAACATCCATGTACGATTTCCTCGCTTTCTTCTCTCATTATAATATAAAACCGCACATCTGTGAATGTAAAAGCGTAAAAACTTAACCTGCCCCGGCATCTGTCTGTTCTTTTTCCACAGTCCGCTGCTTCTTTTTGCGTTTGTGCAGCATATACAGCAGCATGAGCAGCCAGAGCAGTAAAGCAGCACCGAAATACAGCGGACCGACAAGTGCAGGACGGCTTTTGGTTTTCACTTCGGCAGGCTTAGCCATCGTCTGTGTGGCATCATAGGCACTTTCCAGACGTTTTTCATACGTATATTCCGGATTGCGGATCATCGGATAGGCGTGCCCCTGCTTCATCAGCTCCTCCTGTACCAGCTTATCATCAGCGAACAGATACACGGGAACCGGCTCTTCGATCTTGCTGGAAGGATCAATTTCAAAACGGATGGATGTTGCATCCTCCAGCAGCTCACAGGTCTTTTGCCAGCCCTCTTCCTTTGTTATTTTCGTATTGAACAGCGAAACTCTGAATTCACTGTCCTGACTTTTCAAAACAATCTGATCCTGGCTGCAGCTGACCAGCTTTGCAGAATAGCTTGTCGCATGCAAGAAAGGAAAAAGTGCAAACATAATAAACAGTCTTAATTTCATAAGATCACCCTTTATAGTCTGCACTTTCTATTCGATTTTATTCCTTGCGATACTGATCTGCCAGTTCCCGCAGCTTTGCAAGGCGATGCTTCATACCGGATTTGGATATCGTTTCATTGAATTCCTCTGCACAGTATTCACACAGCTCGTTCAGGCTGGCTTCCGGCAGCTGTTTTCTGGCATATGCGACATGCTGAAGCTTTTCCGGAAGGCTGTCCAGGGTGCGATAGGTCTCGATCCACTGAATATCCTCCAGCTGTTTTTTGCCGGCGGTTATGCTTTTCATTTCATTTGCCAGCTCACAGTTGTCCAACCGTGTTAAGGAATTCATGAAATCCCGCTGAATGCGGCTGTCCTCAAAGGTGAATACCGCATCACTTGCTCCCACACAGCGCAGAAAGTCACTGATTTTATCACTGGCCTTCAGGTAGACAACCTCCTGATTCCGACGCCGGATCTGCTTGGCAGGAAGATCAAAGCGCTGCATCAGCTTCCATATGAATTTGGCCAAATCCACATTCTGGGTACTGATTTCCAGATGGTAGTTGGATTTGCTTGGAGAATTCACAGACCCTCCGGCCAGAAACGCACCCGCCAGATATGCTCTGGCACAGCATTCCTTGCGTACCATCTTGCTGGAGGGATGGTTCTGCAGTCCGCGCTCTGTCATAATTTCCAGATCACGAAGTATTTCCATCGCCTTGTTTTTCACGCGGATTACATAGATGTTGTTTTTCTTCAGTTTCATCTTCTTTATGACAGACAGCTGTGTATCCACCTGATACAGCTCCTTTAAAAAGCGAAACACGCGCTTGGCGGTATTGGCATTTTCCGTTTTTACCGTCAGATGCATACCCTCCGATGTAAAATTCATCGTAGAGCACATCTGCAAGACAGCAGTCAGCTCCGCCTTCATGCAGCAGGGATGCAGCTCATTTGCCGCAATCTGCGATTTTACTTCCGTTGTAAACGACATTTCTATTCATCCTTACTGTTTATAATCTCTCCGAGAACATCCCGGATTTTATTTGAATCATGGCGGATCAGATCATCATCGAAATTCAATACATCCCGATATAGAATTTGATAGGAATGCTCCTCCTGTGCAACCCGTACAGGTTCACTTCCCATATCCTTGTATTTTTCAAGAATATGACGCTGGGCACGGTTGTTGTGTGTGATTACGATATCCACCGCCTCCGAAAAGGAGTGCTTCTGTATGGCCGCAACATGGTCCTCCAGCGTGAAATCATCCGTTTCCCCCGGCTGGGTCATGGCATTGCAGAAGTAAATCTTTTTTACCGGATTGCTGCGCAGCTGCTCCACAACACCGTCAACAATCAGATTCGGCATAATACTGGTATACAGACTTCCGATACCGTATACGATGACATCCGCTTCATGAATTGCCTGCAGGGCTTCTCTGGTTGGTTCCACGCGCTGCTGATAAAACACCTTTTCTATCCGGTTGTTGAAGTTTGGAATATTGCTTTCCCCACGTACAATCGTTCCATCCTCCATCACGGCATACAGGGTGATGACCTGCAGCGAGCTTGGAATGATCTGTCCCTTTACGTTGAGAAACTTTGAGAATGTACGGATAGCTTCCATAAAGCTTCCGGTTGTTTTTGTCATGGCGGTCAGGATCAGGTTTCCCAGGTTGTGTCCGCCGACATCATCACAATCCCCGTCAAATCGATAGTTCATAAGAGACGTAAAGATACTCTCCTCCTCCGCCATGGCGCACATGACATTGCGTACATCCCCCATGGCAGGGATATGAAACTGACGTCGGATCCGCCCGGTGCTTCCCCCGTCATCCGCTACGGTGACAATGGCCGTCAGATCGATATTCTCAATCTGCTTCATACCACGCAGCATAACAGATAAACCAGTCCCTCCGCCGATTACGACTACATTTTTCATTCGGTCAGCCTACTTTCTTATCTCTGTGTGATTTATAGCAATGATAATGGTCCCTATAGTGGGAATACAGCCAGTTGGTGACAGACACGCTTCGGTGGTGCCCTCCGGTACAGCCGATTCCCACGGTTAAATGATTTTTCTTTTCATTTTTATACTGGATAAACACATAGTCCAGAAAGCTTTTCAGATGACGGATAAATTCCTTCGTCTGATCAAAGCTCATGACATAATCATAGACCGGAGCATCATCGCCAGTCTGTTCACGCAGCTCCTCTATATAATATGGATTCGGAAGAAATCTGACATCAAAAACAAGGTCTACATCCATCGGTACGCCATGCTTAAAGCCAAAGGATACGAAGGAAATCGAGAAGACCGGCTTGCTGTTGAGTGAGAGCTTCTCCATCAGCACACTTTTCAAGCCGTGCTGATCCATCATGGTCGTGTCGATGTGAAGGACCGCACGTTCATTCAGCGCGTTGAACATATCACGTTCCACCTCGATAGCCTCCTCCAGCGTATTCGCCTTGGAAAACATCATCATCGGGTGATGGCGTCTTGTGAATTTATAGCGCAGCAGCAGCTTTTCATTGGATGCGTCCAGAAAAACCACGCGTACATTTACATCTATATTCTCAAAATACTGCAGGAACTTCGGATAATCGATCGCAGTCGTTGCCAGAGCGATATTGCTGTAGCGCGGATCCGGCTTGGCGTTGATAATTTTTCCCAGAGATTCCAGCAGCTGCACGGGGAAATTATCAATGCAGTGATATCCCATATCCTCCAGAATACCCATGGCCGTCGTTTTACCGGCTCCGGACATTCCTGTTATCAATACTACGTTCTGTTCGTTCATTGCTACCACCTCATATCATAAGTTTACCACAGCATACAGGTGTGCGCCAGTTTTTAAGCAAAAATATAAGAATGTGGACATTCCTCCTTGTACTTATGAGAAAAGCAGATACGTAAATGTATTGGCTTTGTTCACATAGTGCTTTGTCTGTCTGCCCGCCTGTTTTCTGTCATGGATAGGCCGTTTGTTCAATTGGCTGTGAACTACCGCCAGCTATATAGCAAGCGGCTTTTAATGAATGCCTGCACATTCATCAAAACGTTTTGTTCGTGTTCAGATACACGTAACTGGTACGAGGCGTTTTCTTTTTATGCGAATAGGAGCGTTATGGGCATAGCCTTCCTGCATGTGCATTTCTACCATATCTCAGAAAGCGTTTACCGCAGTTTTCGATGTAAGCGTTTTAACATTACCGCATCAATATGGTAAAACGTTTTATCAAAACTGTTGACACCGCTTTCACTCCGTGATATTATATCCCCGTAAACGTGATAAAACGTTTTATCAAGGAGATGAAAGACATGAGGTTCCTTTGTAAGGATAATGCGCTTACCGCATCCATCTACATTGATTTGCGTAGAAAAGTGAATTTCAAAGAATACAGAAAAGAGGATGTGGAAACGGCGATTGCCAATTCCCTGTACTCCGTTGTGGTATTTGATGATAAGCGTCCCATCGGCATTGCCCGTATTGTCGGAGATGGCCGTATCGCCTTCTTTATCAAGGATGTGGTGGTGGATCCTGCTTATCAGAAGAACCGGATCGGAAATCTTCTGATGCAGAAGCTGCAGGAATATCTTGCAGGCGCTGCCTGTGAGGGTGCCTACATCGGTCTCATGTCCACACCGAACTGTGTTCCCTTCTATAAAAAGCATGGCTTTCTGGAGCGTCCATGTGACGGAATGGGGCCGGGTATGGTGAAATTTTATGATCCCTGTGAGGTGAGAAAATGAAAAAAGTGATTGTATTAGGTAGTTTAAACATGGATCTGACCATACAGTGTGTCGATCTTCCAAAGAACGGGGAGACCATCAACGGATCTGATTTCTTTGTCAATCCGGGCGGTAAGGGTGGCAACCAGGCGGTAGCTGCAGCCAAGCTGGGGGCCGAAACGCATATGATTGCCAATATCGGCAATGATGTGTTCGGAGAACAGCTGCTGGAGGCACTGCAGGGCTATGGTGTTCATACGAAAGGCGTTTTCCGTGATGCGCATGAAACCAGCGGAGTTGCAATGATTATCCGAAGTCATGGAGATAACCGCATCATTCTGGGGAATGGAGCAAACCATACGCTGCCGGAAGCGGCCTTCGTGGAAATGCTGCAGAAGCTGGCACGAAAGGATGATATCTTCCTGACACAGCTGGAAAATGATTATGCACTGGTAAGAAACGCATTGCGTCATGCAAAGCAGGCGGGCATGTACACGATGTTAAATCCCGCACCTGCCCGTGTTCTGGACAGTGATGTGTATGAGCATCTGGATCTGATTGTTGTGAATCAGAGTGAATGCGAGCTGTTGACCGGGATTTATCCAAGTGATGAGGAGTCCTGTATGGAAGCCTTGCTCAGCTTTGAAGCCAGAGGTGTGGATGCGCTTATCACACTTGGAACACACGGCAGTATGTGCAATGCCTTTGGCAGGTATCTGTTTGTACCTGCACAAAAGGTGGAAACCGTTGACACTACAGGAGCCGGAGATTCCTTTATCGGAGCTCTCTGCAGCTGCCTGTCAAGGGATGTGGATATGAAGGAAGCCATGGAATTTGCGACCAGAGTTGCGGCACTCACCGTAACACGCAGAGGCGCACAGGCATCCATCCCGTATAAAAAGGAAGTAGAGCACTACTTCAAGGAGGAAAACTGATATGAACAAACGTCCGATTATCATCGATACCGATCCGGGTATTGATGACGCACTCGCCATTGCCATTGCATTATTCTCAGATGAGCTGGATGTCCGTCTGATTTCAACCGTTGCAGGTAATGTCGGTCTGGATAAGGTAACCTACAACGCCCTGCGCCTGTTGAAATACTTTGGGCGTGAGGATGTTCCGGTGGCTGTGGGTGCCGACCGACCGCTGATTCGTGAATTTGAAGATGCCAGCAGTGTACATGGAAAAAGCGGTATGGAGGGCTTTGATTTTGAAGAGCCGACGCAGCAGCCGTTAAAGGAAAATGCCGTTGATGCCATGCGCAATGTCATCATGAACAGCAGCGAGCCGGTAACTCTGGTTCCAATTGCACCGCTGACCAATATCGCGCTGCTGTTGAAGACCTACCCCGAGGTGAAGCGGAATATCCGTGAAATCGTCCTCATGGGAGGCAGCGCAAGCCGTGGAAACAAGGGTGTCATGGCTGAATTTAACATCGCATTGGATCCGGAAGCCGCACATATGGTATTCCACAGCGGTGTAAAGCTGACAATGGTTGGACTGGATGTCGGATTAAAAGCTCTGGTATTGCCGGAAGACAGTGAGGAAATCCGCACCATGAACAAAACCGGGGAAATGGCATACTGCCTGTTTAAGAAATACCGCGGGGGAAGCTTTCGCACCGGGCTGAAAATGTATGATGCAACAGCGGTTGCCTATCTGTTGAAGCCGGAGCTGTTTGAGGCGGTGGAAACGTATCTGGATGTCGAACTGCATGGCACGATGACTGCCGGCTGTACGCTGGTTGATCTGAAGGGCTATTTAGGGAAAGAGCCGAATGCCACAGTTTGTCTGGATATCGACGGGAATGCATTCCGTACATGGTTCAAGGAAGCCATTGCGAAATGCAGATAGAATGTATAATATAAAAGGAGAGAACACATATGAATGATATCATTATGTATGGATCTGCACTGATTGCCGTTATTATCGTCGTTATCATGCTGATCAAAAAAATGGATATTAAAGTCACACTGTTTGCCATGGGTATTGTGTTGATGTATATCGCAATCGCCATGGGAAATCCAATCGCAATCAAGGAATTTGAATCAACCGGTCTTACCGTACTGGATCCGCTGAAGGCTGTAATCGATCAATTCAAGAGTACACTTCCGGCTGCCGGCTTCATCATTCTGATTCTGGGCGGCTATTCCGCCTATATGACGAGCATCGGTGCCAATGAGGTTACGGTTCATACTCTTACCAAGCCAATCAAGAAAATTAAATCGGTATATATCCTTGTTCCACTGGTATTCCTGATAGGAAATGTACTGTCTCTTGTAATTCCAAGTGCTTCCAACCTTGCCATCATCCTGCTTGCGACACTGTATCCTGTTTTGCGTCAGGCCGGTATGTCTCCGTTGACCGCAGCGGCAGTCATTGCCACTACCGCAACGGTTATGCCGACTCCTCTTGGCGGTGACAATGTTGCCGTAGCAACAGAGCTTGCAAAATATCCTGCATTTGCAGGTATGAGTGTTACCGACTATGTTATCCAGTACCATGCCATGATTTCCGTACCGACCCTGATTGTTATGGCCGTTGTGCACTTCTTCTGGCAGAAGTTTATGGACAAGAAAAACACAGGTAAGCTGGAAGACAATGTTGAGGTTCACGAGGTTAAGGCGATTCCGGAAGGCGGATTGTATCGTTTTGTTTATACATTGCTTCCCATCTTCCCGATTCTGCTTCTTATCGTTGTTTATATCATTCGCAGCGTAACCGGAAGTAATGTTGATATCAGTGTTGAGGTAGCTTCTCTGCTCTCCTTCCTGATCGCTATCGTGTGTGAAATTATACGTACGAAGGATAGTGGAAAGGTATTGAAGCAAACAGAAGATTTCTTCAAGGGAATGGGAAGTTCCATGCCAATCGTTGCACTGCTGGTTGCAGCTAGTGTATTTGTATTAGGTCTGAATTCCATTGGTCTGATCGATGCTTTACAGACTGCCATGCTTGGTGTTCAGGGATCAGGAATGGGCTTTGTACTTCCGTTGATTCTGATGGGACTGACGATTCTGATTGTACTGCTGAGCGGAAGTGGAACAGCATTGTTCTATGCCATGGTTCCTTTGATGGTACCACTGGCTGAAGCTGCCGGAATCTCTGCCATCGCCGTATCCATTCCGATGGGACTGTGCGGTAATCTGATGCGTGCGGTATCCCCTGTTGCAGCCGTTGTTGTCATTGTTGCCGGTACGATTAAAGCGAACCCTCTGGATATTGTTAAGCGTACCTCTGTTCCTATGATCGCCGGTGTTGTTACCATGTTTGTTTTATCCATGATCATGTTCCTGTAAAATCATCAGCAATCCCTGCAGGATTATGATAAAATAAAGGTAATTATCAGGAAGGGTAATTACCTTTTTAAAAATTACAGTGCAGGAGGAGTATATGAAAGTGACCATTAAGGACATCGCAAAAAAAGCAGGTGTCAGTGTCAGTACGGTGTCGCTCGTGTTGAACGATAGACCATGCCGTGTAGCTCAGCAGACACGCGACACCATCAAGGACATTGCGAAGCAGTATAATTATAAGGTCAATCAGACCGCAAGAAGTCTGGTCACCAGAAAATCGAATATTCTGGGCCTCATCATCCCGGATATCGAAAACCTGTTCTTCTCCGCATTATGCAAACGGATGGAGGAATACCTCCGGGAGCTGGGATACGCACTCATGATCGTAAATTCCAATGATCATGCAGCGGATGACAGCATGCTCATCGATCTCCTTGTTTCAAGAGGGGTTGACGGTCTTGGTATCACCGTCAGCAATGAATCCTTTCAGGATGAAACGATACGCAAAAAGCTGGCATCCCTTTCCATCCCCTATGTGATGATTGACCGTATGTATCCCGATCTGAATTGCAGCAAGGTTTATTTTGATAACGAATCAGGTGCTTATATGGCCATTGAAAAGCTAGTGAAAAGCGGCCACAAAAAAATCGCATGCATCGGAATTTCTTCCGCAAGCAAAACTGGGGCGAGCCGTGTTGCAGGCTATCGCAAAGCTATGCAGCAGTTCCAGCTGGAGGTTCGTGAAGATTATGTTCTCGATGGAAATTATCGCTTTCAGGGTGGATATACCTGTGCAAAGCAGCTGATGAAGATGGATGTTACCGCTGCCTTTATCTGTAATGATATGATGACACTGGGGGTCATGCGTTACTTCCAGGAGCATCATGTCCGCATACCGCAGGATATATCCATCGTCAGCTATGACAACACATTAAACCGGTTTACGCTGGGTACTGAGATCACAAGTGTGGATCAGAATGTCGGACTGCTGGCGAAAACTTCCTGTAATGAGCTGCTGGCACAGCTGCGTGATCCTGCGCATCGTCAACAGGATATCTGTCTGAAGCCGCAGCTGATTGAAAAAGACAGCGTACAAATCATATAATACAAAAAGTGCACCATGGCATCACCCGGGTGTACTTTTTTCATGTATAACCGCACTGGCTTTGGTTCAGGATGTGAATTGGCCTGTATCATTGAAACAGTCTTTGCAGAATTCGCAGGAAGGGAGCACTGCTTTCCCATACCTCCCCCATGATGTTACCGGATTGAGAAATCGTTTCATACTGTTCACCGGTTATCATGTCCTTTAAGGCAGCCGGATTCAATGTAAGAAATTCCCGCAGTACGGCGCTTTGCGACTGCTTTATCTGTGAAGAGCCTGTATTCTTGTTCTTCCCTGTATATAATTGCTCTGTATCCGCATAATCTGCTTGGGCTGTCGTCTGTATTGCATCCGGTTTTCCTTCATGTTTCTCCATCCTGATCACCTTCTCTTTTTTTCTCTGTTCTTTTTTTACAGCTTCGCTTATCTGTGAGGCATCCTGTCCAATCGTCCAAGGTATTGTTTCGTCTTTGTCATTCGGTGTATCCGGTACATAGGGAGACTCTCCTCTTCCACCGCCCTGCCCGTCATTTCCTTCTCCACCGCCATCATTTTTATTCTGGTCAGAAGCATCCGGAATCGGATTTCCGGCAGCATCATGCACCTTTAGCACATAGCTTCGTCCATCATAATATCCACCGATGATTTCAACTCTGGCATAGGTGAACGGTTCTGTTACCTGCAGCATATAAACAACAATATACGGTGGCAGGACAATGCTTCCCGGTGCATACTGCGACATGCTGTGAATGCTGTTGTGTTGAAATTTCCAATGCGTTTTGTCAGTGCTTGTATACAGATGAATCGCTTTGGCATTATATGCCCGCGGAAAATGAAAATAATAATCGGTATCATTGCGAATCATATACAGTGACATATCAAACACAGGTTCGCTGTCGGGGATGATATAAAAGGGAAACGCATGCTCAATGATATCAATCCGTTCCCTGCTGCTTTCATCCGCAATACCATACAAATAAAATGGCTTGTGTGTCTGCATGCCACGCTCATATGCTGTGGTATCATACTGCAGGGATATCTGAAAGCTTTTTTCTTCTCCGGTTTCTGACACAGCAGTCACTTCAACCTGCTTAGGCAATGGCAGATCATCCACCATATGGGATTGCAGGGCTGCAATCTCCTTTGCCGGCATGGGAGTGTCCAGCTTCCATGCCTTTTCCAGCGGTTGATTGTTTTCGACGATAATAACCTCATTGCCGATATAGCAGCCGTCCGGTATCTGAATCGCCTTTGAACCAGTGCCGTTTACCTCAATGCGTGAATACTCAATTTGAAACCAGTCCGCAAGCACGCCGATGCTGTTGTCTCCGTTGGTATAGATATCAACATCCACCATACTTGCGGAATAATAATGTTCCTGATACGGATTTTTATTTAATACTCCGATTGCATTTTCACCCTCAGCACTGATATAATTCTTCTTATCTGTATATTTTGCATATAATCCTTCACCGCCGGCTATTTCCAGAGCTGTTCCCTCTGTGCTGTGAATGCGTAAACCAAATGCACTTACACCGGTATTCATATATACCAGCGGTCTGTTTTTTCCGCTGCCCTCTATCGTCAGTGTTTTTTCTTTATCGACAAACCCCCATGCAGCATCGTTATTGAAATTATCTATATTAACGTTGGAATCCCCATCGATGTTATGTTCAATTCTTACCTGATAGCCATTGGTATAAATGGTAATCTCTCTGCTTGTGATGATATCCGCATTGATGATCATGTCACCCTGCATTTCAAATGTCCCACCCTGCGGATGCTCGTGTACAAAGCTGAGAAAGCGTTCAAATTCCGTTTGTATGCTATCAGCCGCATATACCGGTAACAAATAATGAAGCAGCATACATACCATGATTCCAATTCCTGTTATCCTTTTCATATTCTCTCACCTTTCACTGCATCACTTCTTCTATTTTAGCATATCCTGTCAGCCGGCAATATAACAGATTTCACATTTGAAGCATTCTTTATGCCATGGAATGTATTCCCTTCCGGTATTTATCTACCCTTCCTTATATTATGAGGTATCTGTTGTGATTTTTTTGTTCAGAAAGCCATGACAATCAGGAAATGATAAGAGGATGTGCATAGATTTACATTGTATGCATGAAGAAAGTCTGTTTTCATAAAGCAGATGATTGTTCGTTATACAAGATACTTTAAGAGACAGAAAGAGAAGCATCAATGCAGAAAAAAAGACAGGTCTTCCAATATCCATGCAGGATATTGCGGATGACTGTCTTTCTTTATCCCATTCGATTTACAGCTGTGTGAACATTTCCTTCGGTGCACCGCACAGAGGACACTTGAAATCCTCCGGAAGCTCTTCCCACTTTGTACCCGGGGCAATTCCCTGATCCGGCAGACCTGCCGCCTCATCGTATTCCCAGTTACAGATATCGCAAACGTATTTTGCCATAATCAGATCCCCTTTATCTCATGAAATGCATGCTGTGCCGCAATGGCTCCGTCGTTGGTTGCCGTAACAACCTGGCGCAGTTTTTTCGCAATGACGTCTCCGGCACCATAGATGCCCTTTGCCTTTGTTTCACAGTTTTCATCCACGATCATGTAGCCGCGCTCATCCAGGATACCCAGCCCCTCTAAAAAGGAGGTAGCCGGATCCAGTCCGATATACGGGAATATGCCATGTGTTTTCATTTCTGTTTCCACATTCGTATCCACATTTCGTATGACCAGACCGGTAACGCGCATGCCGTCATCGACAACACGCACCGGCACATGCTTTGTCACCACCGTGATTTTCGGATTATCCTTGATTGCATTTTGAACAATGCTGTCTGCACGGAATACATCCCGTCGTATTATGATATTCACCTTGCTGGCAAACTGTGTCAGATAATTTGCTTCCTCCAGCGCAGAGTTGCCGCCGCCGATGACCACAACCTCCTGATCGCGGAAAAATGCACCGTCGCATACTGCACAATAGGATACACCGCGTCCGACATTTTCCAGTTCCCCCGGCACATTCATCATACGCTCCTGTGTTCCGGTTGCCACAATGACAGCCTTTGCCTCATACTCCGTTCCATCCTCACAGACGATTTTTTTATATGCGCCATCCTCCACACGGATGACATTGCCATACAGGTATTCCGCACCAAAGGATGTGGAATGCTCAAACATATCGCTTGCCAGCTTGGCACCGTTTGTTTCAATAATGCCCGGCCAGTTGCTGATTTCCGCCGTCTTGATCAGCTTTCCTCCGGGAGCACCCATTTCCAGCATTGCTGTTTTCAAGCCGGCTCTGCTTCCATATATTGCCGCACTCATGCCGGCAGGTCCGGCACCAATGATAATTAAATCGTAACGTCGCTCCATTCGTGATCCTCCTTTATGATCGTAATCAGATCAGACATGTCTCTAATGATAGCACAGGGTTTGCACAACTGCATCTCTTGTGCCCGTGATTCTTCATAGACAAAGGCTACCGAGAAGGCGCCCATCTTCTTACATGCCTCTATATCCGTAGGTGCATCCCCTACATAGACAACATCATCATGCGGAACATGCAGCTGTTCACAGGCAGTCAGAATACCAATCGGATCGGGCTTCGGCCGCTCAACGTCCGCACCGCCCAGGATAATCTCAAAATACGATTCCAGATCAAACTGCTTCAATCCCATACGGACAATATCCTGCAGCTTGTTGGACATGACGGCAAGCGGATAATCGTTTGCTTTTAAATATTCCAGCGTTTCCTTCACATGGGGAATCGGCTTGACAAATTCATCATGATGCTCATGATTGTAAGCACGATAGCAGGCGATGATTTCATCTACCTGTTCCTCCTTGAAATAGCGCAAGAAGGACTGCTTCAGCGTAGGTCCCAGAAAGGACTGCTTTTCCTCTTCACTCAATGTATAGCCCGGCTTGTATTGTGCAAAGGTATGCTCAAAGGACTTGTAAATCAGCTCCTTGGTATCCACCAGTGTGCCGTCCAGATCAAAGATCACCGCCGGCTTGTGCTTTTTAAACGGATAGATGTTTTTAAATACCTTATCCCAGACACCGAGTATTCCTAAAATGCCGATCAGGACACCGAGCAGAGATACCAGCTGTGCGACGCGAAGTCCTCCCAGCATCAGGGAATCGGTTCGCATTCCTTCAATAAAGAAGCGAATCATGCCATACCATGCCAGATAGGCAAATGCCAGATCCCCGCGTTTTTTTCTGCCGTGTTTTTTATAAACCACGGTAATCAATACGAAGCCAATCAGATTTCCGACGCTTTCATACAGGAAGGTCGGCTGACGGAATGCACCGTCAATATACATGTGATCACGGATAAAGGCCGGGAAATGATCATAGAAGCTGGCATTTACCACACCGCCATACGCCTCCTGATTTATGAAATTCCCCCAGCGGCCGATTGCCTGCGCAAGCATCATATTCGGAAAAACAACATCCATAATACGCAGTCCGTTATACTGATAGCGGCGGAAGTAGAACCATCCGAATATCGTTCCGGCAATCACACCTCCGTGAATTGCCAGACCGCCCTCCCATATATAGAAGATACGGATCGGGTCTGCCGCATACAGATTGTTCCATTCAAAGATAACATAATACAGACGGGCACCGATGATGGCGATCGGCAGCATCATCAGAAAGAAGTTTTCAAATACCTCTTCCTTATACCCCCATTTCTTAAACTGACGAAGAGATAAAAAATATGCCAGAAAGGCACCGGACAGAATCAGCACGGCGTACCATGTGACCTGTAAGGATCCTATCGTCAATACAGTTTTCATATCGGGAAAAATTGTCATAAAAGCCTCCTATTGTTCATTCTTGTTCTTTTCGATATAGTCAAGGACACGCTGCTCAAACTCCTTGGCGCTGTCCATCCCCATGACGGATAACATATAATTCGTTACCGCAGATTCAATAATGACTGCCATAGAACGGCCTTCACGCACCGGGACAACGATTTTCGGTATGTCGATGCCCAGAATATTCTCATGCTTTTTTTCTTCGATTCCTACGCGGTCATAATCCTGATCCGCTTTCCACGGCTCCAGATTGACCTGGAAATTGATTTCTGCTTTAGGCAGGACAGAGCTTACGCCGAACATTCTGGATACATTGATGACACCGATTCCACGAATTTCCAGCATTTCCCGCAACAGCTCCGGAGCCTTCCCTACAATTTTGTTGTGGATTCGATAACAGTCCACTCGGTCATCCGCCACCAGCAGGTGACCGCGCTTGATCAGCTCCAATGCGATTTCACTTTTCCCCATTCCGCTTTCCCCGCGAATCAGTACACCTTTTCCATAGATGGAGAGCAGTCCTCCGTGAATGCACATACTGGTTGCCAGCTGCTCATCCAGAAACGCCACGATATCGACAATCAGACGGTAGGTCGGGGAGCTGGATAGGAAAATCGGAAAGTTTTTCCGCTTCGCATAGCGCTTTAATACATCCGGACACTTATGTCCCTTGGTCACAATAATGGCCGGTGTCTGTTCGTTGGTGATAAAGTCAAAGGATTTCCGCTGCTTGTGTACGCTCATTGTCGCAATATAGGCAATTTCCTTATCTCCGAGGATAACCAGCCGCTTCTGCTGGGAATTCTCAAAATAGCCTGCCAGCTCCAGACCGGGGCGGTTGGTATCCGCAATGACAATGGGACGCTCCAGAGATGCATCATCTCCGGTTATCTGTATGAAGTCAAAGTTTTCGACAAGCGTTCTGACTTTCACGATATTCTGTTCTTCCATATGCACTATCCTTTCTCCAGTACCTTTTTCAGATACTGACCGGTATAGCTGTTTTCTACCTTGATGATCTGCTCCGGTGTTCCGCTCGCAATGATCGTACCGCCTTCGTCACCGCCCTCCGGACCGATATCAATGATATAATCCGCACTTTTGATAACATCCAGATTGTGTTCAATGACAATGACCGTATCACCGTTTTCCACGATCCGCTGCAATACCTCCAGAAGCTTTTTCACATCATGGGTATGCAGACCGGTTGTCGGCTCATCCAGTATAAACAGGGTTTTACCGGTTGCTTTTCTCTGCAGCTCGCTTGCCAGCTTGACACGCTGCGCTTCACCGCCGGACAAGGAGGTTGCACTCTGTCCCAGCTTGATGTAGCCCAGACCGACATCCTTCAGCGTCTGCAGCTTATGTTTAATTTTATGCATATTGGAGAAAAAGTCAATCGCTTCCTCCACGCTCATTTCCAGAACATCATAAATATTTTTTCCCTTGTAGGTTACCTGCAGGGTTTCTTCATTGTAGCGCTTGCCGCCGCATTCCTCGCATGGGACATAGACATCCGGCAAAAAGTGCATGGATATGCGCAGGATGCCATCTCCCTGACAGGCTTCACAGCGCCCGCCCTTCACATTGAAGGAGAAGCGTCCCTTTTCATAGCCGCGCATCTTTGCTTCCGGGGTCTGTGTATACAGGTCACGGATATCATCAAACACACCGGTATAGGTCGCAGGATTACTCCGCGGTGTTCTTCCGATTGGATCCTGTGAAATATCAATCAGCTTGTCGATGTTTTCAATCCCCTTGATTTTCTTATGCTTGCCGGGACGGATTCTTGTTCTTCCAAGCGCATGCATGACACCCTTGCTTAACACCTCATTAACGAGGGATGATTTTCCACTGCCACTCACACCGGTAACGACCGTTAATGTTCCCAGAGGGATTTTCACACTGACATTTTTCAGGTTGTTTTCGCTGGCACCGACAATCTCCAGCTTCTTGCCGTTTCCCTTACGTCGTTTCGCAGGGATTTCTATCTTTCGTTTCCCGCTCAGATACTGACCGGTTAAGGAGTTTTCATTTGCCATGACCTCCTCCGGTGTACCGGCTGCGACAACATTGCCGCCATGAATTCCGGCGCCCGGACCGATATCAATGACATAATCACTGGCACGCATCGTATCCTCATCATGCTCTACAACAATCAGTGAGTTGCCAAGATCCCGCATATTTTTCAGGGTATCGATCAGACGGTCGTTGTCCCGCTGATGCAGACCGATACTCGGCTCATCCAGTACATACAGAACACCGCTTAAACGGGAACCGATCTGGGTTGCCAGACGGATTCGCTGCGCTTCTCCTCCGGACAAAGAGCCTGCCAGTCGATCCAGCGTCAGATAACCGAGACCGACATTGCTCAGAAAGCCCAGACGATCTGCGATTTCCTTGAGGATCAGCTTAGCGATGTCCTTCTGCTGCTGTGTCAGCTCCAGCTGCTTCATAAATTCGATTGCCTGCTTGACAGACATGGTTGTCCATTCATAAATGTTGATGCCACCTACGCGAACACTTAATGCCTGTTCATTCAAGCGGCGTCCCTTACAGATTGGGCACGGTGCCTCCGCAAGGAAGGTCGCATACCATTCTCTGGACATTGTAGAGCTGGTTTCCATGTAACGGCGTTCAATCAGAGTACATACACCCTCAATAAATTCCGTCTTTTTCATGACATTGCCGCTGCGGCTTGCCAGTCGATAGGAAATGAGATCCTTAGAGCCATACAGTAATATGTCCAGTTCGCTTTTTTTCAGATCCTTGATCGGTTTATCGATATCAATCTTATAATAGTCAATCAGTGCCTTGAAACGCTGCCATTCCAGATTTTCTGTTCCGACAATATTCTTATAATATATAATACCGCCCTGTCGTATGGACTTGGTGCGATCCGGGATCAGATAATCCACATCCACCTTCTGCGTGATGCCAAGTCCCTTGCAGTGGTCACAGGCACCAAACGGTGCATTGAAGGAAAACAGCCGCGGCTCCAGCTTCGGAATGTTGAAGCCGCAGTATTTACAGGAATAATTGCTGGAAAACAGAATCTCCTCTTCATTATATGTAACAACCGCCAGTCCATCACTCAGTTTCAGCGCAGTTTCCAGTGAATCGTGGAGGCGGGAACGATCACTCCCCTTTACGATCCGGTCTACCACCACATCGATATTGTGCTTTTTGTTTTTCTCTAAAGACTCCACATCCTCCAGAAGCTTCATTTCTCCGTCAACGCGGACACGGATATAGCCTTCCTTGCGCAGATGCTCAAACAAATCTCTGTGGGTTCCCTTTTTGCCATGCTCGATCGGAGATAAGATGGTCAGGCGTGTCTTATCCTCAATTTCCATGATACGGTCCACCATCTGCTTGATTGTCTGTGATGTGATGGGTTCATTGTGTGTCGGACAGTAGGGGATACCCACCCTTGCATACAGAAGTCTCAAATAGTCATAGATTTCCGTGACCGTTCCGACCGTGGAACGCGGATTGTTGCTGGTCGTCTTCTGATCGATGGAAATGGACGGGGAAAGTCCCTCAATGGAATCCACATCCGGCTTCTCACTGTTGCCAAGGAACTGGCGTGCATAGGCACTCAGCGATTCCACATACCGTCGCTGTCCCTCTGCGTAGACCGTATCAAATGCAAGAGATGTCTTACCGGAACCGGATACACCGGTCATGATGACAAACTTGTCTCTCGGGATACGGATATCAATGTTTTTCAAATTGTTTTCTCTAGCGCCTTTGATATCTATATAGTCATGATTCATAATCATTACCTCCAAACTTACCATATTATTATACATTAGTATTCCCGAAAAAGCCTAAGATTTCGCATCTTTTTTGTAGGAATTTCAAAGTTTGGAAAAAAATTAAATTTCTTTGAAAGGTTTTTAAGGGCTGCGGCATGTTATAGGTGGAAACCCTAAGGAGGAAACAAAATGAAAAAGAAAGTTATGTTAGCATCCCTGCTGGCAATCGGACTTGCGGCAGGTGTAGGTACACAGATTCATGCACAGGATACAGCTTATCTATGCGGAGGCTATCATTCTCACATGCATTCTGCGGCGGATGGATGCCTGCGTACGTTAAAGGAACAGCAGGCGGCAAGAGATGCGGCTGCCAAACGTCAGGCTGAAGCAGCACAGAGACAGGCGCAGGCGACACGGAAACAGAATGCGTCAACAACACCTGCTTCCAACACCACGGTACAGCCGGAAGCAGTGAGTACAGCGAACGCAAACAGCTCACAGCAGCCGGGATCACAGACTGCACAACAGGTCGCAGATACTGCATCCAACCCTTGCCCATATCACGAAAATTGCGACGGAATTCATCAGCATAGTGAAAACTGTGATGGAACTCACCAGTTGAATGAAAACTGCAATAACGGTATGCAGGGGTATCACCATAGTGAAGGTCGTGGCCAGGGAGCGCATCACGGCAATGGAAACGGCCATCACGGACGATAAAACAAACATGGTTTCAAAAATTGCGGTATAATGGAGACATAGAGGGATGATAACGGTATGAAGAGTGAAGAGGAAATACAAAATGCCATAGAGCTGTATGCGGATATGGTACAGAAAATCTGTGTTCTGCATATGAAGCAGCGGGCAGATGCCGAGGATGTGTTCCAGACAGTCTTTCTGAAGTATGCGCAGAGTGAACCGTTTCGGGACCGTGAGCATGAGAAGGCATGGCTGTTAAAGGTAACAATGAATGCATGCAGGGAGAGATTTCGCGGTTGGTTCCATAAACATGCAGATTTACAGACTGAGGTGGAGGCCTGTGCCGATCTTAGCGAGGCTTCCTATTTCCTGCTGGATACATTGAATCAGCTTCCTCCGCATTACCGTGATGTCCTGTATCTGTTTTATTATGAAGGCTATAAGGTGCGGGAAATATCTGAAATCAAAGGAAAAAATGAAAATACAATCCATACCTGGCTGAAAAGAGGCAGGGAAGCGCTGCGTGAAAAACTGGGAGGTGAGCTTGATGATTTTCGATGAGTTTGACGGCATTCATGCCAGTGATGAAATCAAACAGAAAACCCTTCACAACGTCATGAAGCAAAGAAGCAGAAAGAAAAGAACCGGTATGACAGCAGCTCTCACGCTGTGTGTCACCTGCCTTCTGGTTGTTCTGTTTCAGCCCTGGAGGCTGATGGAGGCTTCTCCTGCACCGGCTCCTGCCCCTACTTTGGCAGTATACAGCTATGTGACTCTGGATATCAATCCAAGTATGGAATGGAAGCTGGATGAACAGCAGCGGGTGGTGAGGGTCACTGCCTACAATAAGGATGCGGACAACATTCTGACTGAGCTGCAGCTGGAGGGAGTGCAGCTGGATACAGCACTTCGGATGCTGCTGGACAATGAACAGTTTTCCGCTTATATGAAAACAGGCTTTCTGGAGGTCAGCGTGTATTCTGAAAACAGCAGTGTTTCTCTGGATCTGGAACAGCAGATCAATCAGCAGCTGGAGGAAGTGGTGCCGCAAAATCAGTTTCACTGTTCCCATTTGGATGATGATACGCATCAGGAAGCACAGCAGCATCATATGTCTGCCGGGAAGTATCGTGTAATTGATGAAATCCTTCGGCATGATTCTGCAAAGAGTGTCGAGGAGCTGCAAAAGCTAAGCATGAAGGAGCTGTATTCCGTTTTGGAGCGTTATGATCCTTCGGCAGTACCGGAGGGATGCCATGGAAGGCAGATGAGAAAAGGGCACCATCACGGCAGCTAAAGCTATTCCCTGATTTCGATACCATCAGCTTACACAGCCTTTTGGATGGGACTACAGCCTTTTGAAAAAGGAAGAGCAGAGAAAAGGAGTGGCAGCTAACATATGTCTGTTGCTTATAACACTCTTACATAAAACAAACACCCCGGCTCTGCTGGGGTTTTCTCATAAAAAAAGCACGGAGCATTCATGTTATATGATTGTTCTGTGCTTTATGCTTTTTGATTATGACAGAAATTTCCGATGCCTATGCAGGAATCGTTTTATACGATCCCTCACAGATTGCTTTGTCCGGGATTTCTTCCTTATTCCTTGATCTGTTTAAAATACTGAACCGCCTGACAGCCGCGTCCCGTGTGAACACCTACCACACTTACCAGCTTGATGATCTGATGCGTTGCATTTGGAAAAGCCTGTTTCAGCTTGTCCATATACACAAGTGCCTCAGCCTCGTCATCCGCATGGGCAACGGTGATCAGATAGGAATCATCCACATGCTCACGCTTCATAATTTCAATTACACGGTCCATCGCCTTGTGCATCGTACGAACCTTGTCCAGCACATCAATTTTACCGCTTGTTTCTTCATTGATTTTCAGAATCGGCTTGATTTTCAGCAAGCCGCCCAATGTGGCTGCCAGCGGTGTCAGCCGTCCGCCGCGTTTCAGATGCTGCAAATCGCTTGGCAACAGTATGGTATTGGTTGTATGCACGATGTGCTGCAACACTTCCTTGATCTGCTCAATGCTTTTTCCAGCCTCATGCAGCTGCTTCGCCAGCTTGATCATGTATTCCTGCACTACCGCTGTTACATGGCAGTCAACATAATCAAACGCGATGCCCTGCTGCTGTGCAATCATTTCCATGGCATTGATCGTACCGCTTAATCCGCTGCAAATCGGTACCGCAAATATCATGTCATAGCCCTGCTGCTTCAGTCCCTGAAACAGCTCCTCAATTTTTCCAAGAGAAGGCAGGGAGGTGGAAAGCATCTTTCCATCCTTCATCAGAGCATAAATTTCATCAATGCCCAGCTCCTCCAAATCCTGATAATTTTTATTGTCACAGCTGACCTGCAGAGGTACGCTGTAGATTTCAGCCTGCGCAAGCTCCCCTACGGACTTCCCGGTCCCACTGTCTGTCACAAATGCTATTTTCATATGATTCAGCCTCCTCTTGTTTCTATTATACCTTATTTTCTCTTCAAAAAAAACTGTGTCTCCCTCGGTTCGACGGTTTCCGCTTGTATAAGACAAAAGGTGCACCGGGCACCTTTTACATTTCCACCTTGTGGATATACTGAATCCCCAGACAGCCTACACCGGTATGTGCACTGATAACTGCACCGATCAGGCCATAGTATACATCCAGTCCGGGAAACGCCTCTTCCATCATGGCTTTCAGCTTTTCGCCTTCCTTTGGCGCCCCGCTGTGAAGAACAGTGAGCGTGTAGGCTTCATTCAAGCCGCGCTCCTGAAATGTGGAGATTGCCTTGGACTGTGCCTTGCTCATGGTACGAACCTTATCGTACACATCCACCTTGCCTTCACTTTCACGATCCAATCGCAAAATCGGCTTGATTTTCAGCAGTCCGCCAAGTGCAGCTGCCAGCGGTGTCAGCCGGCCTCCACGCTTCAGATGCTGCAAATCATCCGGTATAATCAATGTCCCGCTATCTGCCGCACTCGCACGCAGACGCTCCACGATCGTTTCCAGATCATGTCCCTGCTCGACCAATTGACTGGCACTGATTGCCAGATAGCGCTGGATATTGCAGGTTGTATACGATTCGATGACATGCAGATTCACCTGATGCTCCTTGGCTACCGCCTGCATGACACTGGAGGTGGAGGATAAGCCGCCACTCAGCGGAACTGCAATGACCGCTTCATAGCCCTCTGCCTTAAGCTGTATAAACAGCTCCTCCACAAGTCCCATAGGAGGCATGGAGGTTGTCGGCATTTCGCCGTTTCTCAGATACTCATAAATCTCTTCTACGGTTATATTCTCTCCATCCAGAAACATTTTGTCCTGAATGATGATTTGCAATGGCAGATAATAAATTCCTAATTCGCCGGCCTGCTGCTTTGTCAGACCGCTGCCGCTGTCGGTTACGATTGCGATTTTCATAAGACTCGCCCCTTTTCTGTATTCGTGTTCCCTCGCGAATGCAGGGTTTTCAATACGGTCAGTTACACAGACGTGTAAAAATATCCTGTTTCATTATACCAAGTTTATTTTGAAAGTCAAACGAGAATCACCATGTTCTGCTTTCCAATTATCGGATGCCGGGTTTCAAAAAGTCATTTCGACTGAATACAATCGTACTGTAAGGCTCGATATTGACCTTTTTAATCAGGATATCCTCGGATGCTCCGTTATAATATAGCAGCGGATATGCCGCCTCAAATTCATAGGAAAAATATTCTCCTGTCGGATTGAAGATAATCACCATATCATCATGCTCGTCCCTGATTTTATACAGCAGTACCTTTTGGGCGATATCCGAAAAGGACACGTGCTGTTCCACATCCTCTTTCATGGAATAACGCAGAATCGGATGCTCCTTGCGGATACGGATCAGATCCTTTGTGATTTTCACCATATCCTGATACTGGTTTCTGCGCAGATAATCCAGTTTATTGATTTCATCGCTTTCCTCATATGTGTTGGGAAGCCCGTGTTTGCTGCGGGCAAATTCCTGTCCGGAGTGGATGAAAGGGATACCCTGCGCAAGCAGAACCGCCGCCATCAGCATTTTGGCACGGGCAATGCGCACCTCCTTGCTGTCTTCCTTGCAGCATTCCTTCAGCTTGTCCCAGGACGTCATATTGTCATGGCATTCCACATAATTGACAGCGTTTCTCGGATGGGTGAACATCGGCTCCATTCCAATATTCGTACAGCTGCCGCTCAGACAGTTCTTCATGATATCAAGCAGGTAGACTGCCCCGGTGCAATAGCCCTTGACACTGACCTCGTTGGTATTCGTACGTCCCTTGACAACATCCCGGAAGCGATCGGAGAAATGAGCGACATACGGCATCTGTGCATTGTTGGAAATACTGGCACGTTTTCCGGAATCCAGAAAGCTCGGCATATCCCAGCCCTCGCCATAAACCATGAAATCAGGATTGAGTGCTTTGCAGGCTTCATATACCGCATTGATGGTTGCCACATCCAGAATTCCCATCAAATCGAAGCGGAAGCCGTCAATATGATAGGTTCTTACCAGATAGGTACAGGCATCCACAATATATTTATGACACATGTTTCTGCGGGAATCCACATCATTTCCGCAATAGGTACCATTTGAGAAGTCACCGTTTTCATTCATTTGAAAATAGTAATTCGGTACAGTGTTTTCAAAGGCATGTGTTTCCTTATCGTATACATGGTTGAATACGACATCCAGATTGACACGGATTCCCTGCTTGTGGCATTCCTCTATAAGCTTTGTCAGCTCGAACATACGGCCGTATGGATTCGCCGGTTCTGTACTGAAGCTGCCTTCCAGAACACGATACTGCACCGGATCATAGCCCCAGTTATAATGCATCAGCGGATAGTTTTCATCCACAGAGCCAAAATCCGTGACCGGCATCAGCTGAATGTGCGTGATTCCCAATGTCTTCAGATAAGAAAATCCGCTGCATTGCTGCTTCGTTATTTCATTTTCCTCTACAAACCCGCGAAATTTTCCAGGCATCGTGACACCGATTCCCTTCTGCATCGTGAAATCGCGCACGCTCGTTTCGTAGATAATGGCATCGCAGGCACTGGTCATTTTCGGCAGGGGTACGTCACACACGCGGATTTTATCCAAATCGACAACCGCACTTCTGCGTGAATTTTCAATCGAAGCTGTCCCATACGGGTCAATGCTTTCCCGCCAGACACCGTTTACCCGGACAAGGTAGACATAGGTCGCATTCTCCAGATTTTCCAATATAGTATAGCGGTATACCCCCTTGTCTGTCCGTTTCATTTCATACGTATACAGACGGTTGTTCTTGCAGACCTCCAGCTTGACTCTGCTGGCTGTCGGTGCCCATAACGCAAATGCAGTCTGGTCTCTGTCATAGGTATAGCCGAGATCATTACCGTCATAAAAAAACTGTTCATCAAAACGCTCTGTCTTGACGATACCGCTGTATTCCAGCACCACACCCCGTGCATGCTGATGCATCACCTGATATTCCACACCGATTTCGATGGGATCGTATAATGCCAGTGTATATTTATTGTAATTATTTTGTGTTGTTTCTATGGACTGAATGTGAAGGTCAAAGAGATGCCCCTGATCATCCTTCAGATAGAATTTATTGCTGACTCCCTCATAGCTGTTTCTTGACATAAATACAATGACCTTGTCATAGTCATCCAGATATGCCTCGTAATACTTTTCCTGTCGCATACTTATCACCATGTATTATTATACCAGAGTTTTCCAGGTTTATCACCAGAAAGGTAAAACAGGTGCTGTTCTTCTGCTAATCTGTTCAGATTACAGGGAAATGAGGGGTGTTTATGGAATCATACGGATTACAATTTCAGCTTTCAGGAACATAAGACAATCGACAGCAGTAGAAAGGTAAGGAATTTTATACCTTTTTGTAATACAAAGTCATAGAAATAGTAAGCATTGTATTCTTATTGAAAAGGAAAATAAGCTGCTTGATCTGCTCCTTATCTTGGCTTGAAAAAAGCATCTGCACGAAGGATGGTTTTTCAGCATACCACCGTTTGTACAGATACTATATAAGTATCATCAAGCTGATGCATCATGGTTTAAATTCTAATATGCGCAAGATGGCAGAGAACCTTTCCCTTGTTCCGTTTATGCTATTTGGATTCTGTTTCCTTTGCACCTTTGGCAGCAGAAAAGCAGCAATTGGGTTTATTTTCTATTGGCCTTAAGTTCCTTCCATGCCTTTTCCATCGTATCAGGCTCCATAATGAGACGTCTGCCGATATCAGCTAATGCAAGTGCTCCGTCGAACAGTGCCCGGCTGCCTTGTTGTGATATCGTGGCAGCTGCCATTTCACGGGAATGCCCGTTTACACAGCTGTCCGCGATTTTGATATACCCCTGCAGGGTTGGACAGCAATAGCTGACACTTCCCACATCACTGCTTCCCTGCGCAACCTCGTCCACACCTTCCCATGTATAACCGAAATCCTCATACTCATCCTTCAGCATATCCGCAAGAGTATAGTTGATAACACAGTCATCATACGGACACTCATAGGTGGTAATACGACTTGTACATCCGCTCATCGTACAGGCGCCTTCTACACAGGCTTTTGCTTTTTCACAAAGCTCCTTTACATATTCCATCGTTTCCCCGCGGAAATAGTATTCCAGACTCGCATACGCAGGAATAACGTTCGCAGCTTCTCCTCCATGCGCGATTACTCCATGGATAAATGTATTCGGTTCTGCGAACTGACGCAGCAGATTGATTGACATATAGCTCATAACTGCCGCATCCAGAGCGCTCTTTCCGTTCTGCGGTGTACAGGCATGTGCATTCTGCCCAAAAAACTCAAAGCGCAGTGGATAAATGGCAAGTGTTCTTCCCCCAAGGGAGTTCTTTGTATCCGGGTGCAGCATCAGCGCCGCATCCACATCATCAAACACATGTGCAGCAGCCATGGAAACCTTCCCTCCGAAATTTTCCTCTGCCGGTGTGCCAATAATGCGCACCTCTCCGCCGATGTTCGACAGTATGCTTTTTAACGCACAACCCGCTGCCAGTGACATTCCGGCAATCAGATTGTGACCACAGCCATGTCCAACCTCCGGTAAGGCGTCATATTCACACATATAGGCTATGACAGGCCCCGGTTTTCCACTGTTCCATACACCAAGAAAGCCGGTCGGTACCACGTATTCCTCCGTTACTTCAAATCCCTCTTTGCGCAGCATCTTGCACAGGACACGCATGGAACGAAACTCCTGATTTCCGATTTCCGGGTGTTCATACAGATCATTAACCAGATATTTGTATTCCTCCATATGTTCCTGTATATAATGCTTCAGCTGTTCCTTCATATCATCCCTCTTTCCTTTTTCACCATTGTATAGGCGAAACAGATATTTTTCAAGTCAAGATGTCATGAAAGCAGAAAAAAGAACTGAATGTCCAGTTCTTTCCTGTTTTCGTTTATTTCATATTTACCGGTTCAATATTCCAGATTTCATCCGCATACTGCTTGATCGTACGATCACTTGAGAAGTAACCGGACTGTGCGATATTGATCAGGCAGGTTTTTGCCCATTCCTCTTTATTGCGGTAACGCTCTTCAATATTTTTCTGTGCGTGAGAATACGCTTCGAAATCCGCCAGCAGCAGATACTCATCATTCTTGAACATCAGCTCGTTATAAATCTGCTTGAAGTCCTTCGGATCATTGGAGAAGGTGGAATCCACAAAGCTGTTTACCACCTTCTGGATGTTGGCGTTCTCATTGTATTTCCGCCATACATCATAGGTGTTTTCATGCTTGACAAGGGCTACATCATCTGCACGTAAGCCGAAGATTTCCGCATGATCATAGCCTACTTTCTCCACGATTTCCACATTGGCACCATCCATGGTCCCCAGTGTAATCGCACCGTTCATCATAAATTTCATGTTTCCGGTACCGCTTGCCTCTTTACCGGCAGTGGAAATCTGTTCGGAAACATCTGCGGCATTCATCAGAATCTCCGCAATGCTCACACCGTAGTTCGGAATGAAGACAACCTTCATATACGGAGAGACATCCGAATCATTGTTTACCTTGTCGGCCACATAATGAATCAGCTTAATAACCTCTTTGGCAAATGTATAGCTAGGCGCTGCCTTTGCCGCAAAGATAAAGGTTCTCGGATAGATACGGAAGGATGGATCCTGTTTCATACGGAAGTACAAATCGATAATGTTCATGACATTCAGCAGCTGACGCTTATAGGCATGCAGACGCTTTGCCTGTACATCGAAAATGGAATTGACATCGATATCAATATGCAGTGTATCCTTAATATAAGCCGCAAGGATTTTCTTGCGCTCCATCTTCACATCCATAAATTCCTTCTGCAGATCCTTGTCATCTACATACTTCATAAGATCCTGCAGACGCTCCGGGTTTGCTTTAAAATCAGGACCAATCGTCTTTTCCAGCAGGTTGCTCAGCTGCGGGTTGGAGTACAGCAGCCATCTTCTGTGTGTGATACCGTTTGTTTTGTTGTTGAATTTATTCGGATAGATGTCATGGAAGTTCTTCATAACATCCTCTTTCAGAATTTTCGTATGCAGTGCAGCTACACCGTTGACACTGTGAGAGCCGATGATTGCCAGGTTTGCCATGTGAACCTGTCCGTCCTTCAACACGCAGCACTCATTCATCAGATCAGATCTGCCCATATCATGACTTACCTCATATTTGAAGCGACGATCGATTTCCTCGATAATCATGAATACGCGCGGCAGCAAATCCTGTACATACTGAATCGGCCATTTTTCCAGAGCCTCGCTCAAGACAGTATGATTTGTATATGCCATAGTATTCTTTGTAATATCCCAAGCCTGATCCCAGTCATATTTATAATCATCCATAAGAATACGCATCAGCTCCGGTATACAGAGTACCGGATGGGTATCGTTCAGCTGAATCGCAACCTTTTCCGAGAAGTTATCCAGTGTATGATAGGTAGACATGTGCGATTCGATAATATTATTCAATCCTGCGGCTACGAAGAAATACTGCTGCTTCAGACGCAGAATCTTGCCATGCTCGGTGGAATCATCCGGATAAACATTGCGGCAGATTTCACGCACCTCGTTTACATATTCGTTCAGACTGCTCGCATCACAGGCATCATCCGCAACCTCTGCACTCCACAGACGAAGTGTATTTGTCAGGTTGGTGTTCTGTCCGACAATCGGCATGTCATAAGGTACGGCGCGTACAATCAGGGAAGGCACATGGTTAACGATTGCCTTGCCGTCTTCTCCCATCCACATGTCCACATGTCCGCCAAAGTTGACATTGACTGCATGCTTCGGTTTCCGCACTTCCCAGACATTGCCTAAAGACAGCCACTGGTCAGGTACCTCAACCTGCTCGTTGTTTACGATTTTCTGTTTGAAGAGACCGTATTCATAGCGGATACAGTTTCCATGTCCCGCCAGATTCAGACTGGCAAGTGAATCGAGGAAGCAGGCAGCCAGACGACCCAGGCCACCATTTCCAAGACCTGCATCGCTTTCCAGATCCTCCAGTTCATTGATATCCTGTCCAAGCTCGGCAAGACCTTCCTTGGCGATTTCATAGATTCCCAGATTCATCAGGTTATTTGTCAGCAGTCTTCCCATAAGAAATTCCATGGAAAAATAATACATCTGCTTTTCCTGTTTTTCGGATACGACATTCTTACTGGCGTTCCAGTGAATGCTTGCATAGTCACGAACCATTTCCCCCAGAATCATATATTTTTCAGTGATGTGGGCCTGTTCAAAAGAACGGCCGTAGCGCTCTATAATTCTTCTTTGAAACTCTTCCTTGAACTCATTTTTGTTTTTAAATTCGTTAGCCATAACTTTAACTACTCCTTCCAGCTCGCCTTTTATTTTACATTATTTTACACGTAATTACAAATACAAAAACTGTACGTAAAGTGCGCAAAGCCTCCCTTCTCCTGCTATTTTATGGTCTTTCTTCTCTTTTGTGACAAACAGAAAGAAAGGATACCGCTTCCACGATTTATGAAAATTTTAAAAGAAAAGAATATCCGAGCATTTCTCTGATATTCTTTCCATTTATTCTATATTTAAACGTCGTCTTTCGATTGTTTTATAATTTGTAGAAATGTATACAATGCCTTATTCTCTTACGAACTTATTCAACTTTTTTGATATATATCTTGAAATCACCATATTCAGGATAAAAATTTATGATATCCAAATACTCGTTTCCCTGAATTTTGAGAATTGCACTCTTTTTATTTTTAACCTGTACGTTATCCACAGCCTCCCATTTATTTTCAGTATTCATCTCCACCTGGAAAAATATCTCTGCATTTTTATGCTTACCTTCGACACTTACTTTGTATGTGCCTGCTTCAATTTCTTCTCCACACCGAAATGCTCCTGTGGTATTGTTCAATACGGCGATATCATCATGAAATTTCAATGGTTCGAATTTAGAGCGCGTCATTATCACAGAGCTACCCTGTGATAAAGATATCTTGTTATGATTGTAATATCTAATATTCAAGATTGTTTGATTAACTCCAAGATTAAATGCGTTCGTCTTAACCGGCTCCTTTGTAGAAACGTCATAGTATCCAGGTTCAAAGCCATCCGCACCGACAACATATTCTTTGTCTCCCGCAATTACAACTCTGTCTGTCGGGCTAGATAATGCACTCCCTTGCAAGGATACATATTCTTCCTTGCTGCTATACTGTGTAGCAATAATTCCAATTGTGCATACTGCTGCTATGCCAAGCACGACAGCTGCTAGCTTGTGTTTCTTTTCCATGGTACGCCCTCCTATTTAAGCTGTTATAAATTTTAGACTATTCAGCTTATTTCCTAAAAGTTACTAAGAAATAAATTCTATTCCAGATTTTGTATAAGTCAATCACCTTCTTTACTGTTTTTAAAGTATGCTATCCAAGTATGATCTTAATTTATTGTTTTTCCCTTACTTCGGATTAAATATGCCTTTATTCATTTTTTTTAAATCAATCCCCTATTGATCTATACTGACAAATACAGAGGAGGACATAAGAACTGTCCCCAAGACGATAGCGCTCAATGCCGCTGTAATCACTTTTTTTCTTTTTCATTTTCTTTCCCTTTTTAAACCACCTGTTCATACTTGTAGAATATCATATAGACTCATTGCACCGCTGATTTCTTAAGATTTCTTTATATTTGCTCGATTAGCGAATAACAGTATAAACCGCACAAAAAAAGCAGTGCAAGCATATCTGCCTATACTACTTTGTTCGTTCCTTATAATCAATTTTGTTTCTCTGTACATAAATTGGTCTTCGCTTTGTCTCCATATACGTTCTGGCAAGATACTCACCCATGATTCCAAGACAAAACAGTTGAATACCACCAATCAGCAAAATCAGACAAATAGTTGTCGCATAGCCTGGAATTGTGATTCCCATAATCAATTTCTGTATCAATACCACTATTAAATATAGAAATGCCAGTCCTGAAAATGTGATACCGAATACCGTCGCTATACGCAGCGGCATCGTCGTAAATGATACAAAGCCTTCGATTGCATATTTAAACAGCTTCCAGAAGGACCAGCTGGACTGTCCGTTTACACGATCCTGAACATCATAAGCCATATAATATGTATGAAATCCGACCCAGGAAAAAATTCCCTTTGAAAACCGATTATTTTCAGGCAATGACAAAATGGCATCAACCATAGGACGGCTCAGTAAACGAAAATCACTAGCTCCATCAACAAATTCTACTTGTGAAACACGATTTATCATATGATAAAATGCTGATTTGAAGCCTCGTAAAATTTTTCCTTCCCTACGCTTCTCCTGGAAGGCTGCAACACTGTCCAGATTGTCATCCTCATCAAGAATCTGCATCATGCGAAGAACATAGGCCGGATCCTGTTGAAGATCAGCATCTATAATAACGGTATAATCACCAACTGACTCTTTCATCCCTGCATACATTGCACTTTCCTTTCCAAAGTTGCGTGAAAAGTTTATGATGTTAATATGAGCGTCCGGATATGTCTTTACAAGCTCTTTTAGCTTAACATAAGTTTGATCCCTACTACCATCATTGATGAATATATACTCATAATCAAAGGTTTCATTCCGAAAAGTAGCTTCGACCTTTTCATAAAATAACTCTACGTTATCAGCCTCGTTATAACAAGGCACTACCAGCGACAATTTCATAATACATCCCTCGTTTCACTATTCCTGCGTTTTTGGTTTGAAAATCATAAATTTACAAAATACGTAATTGCCTATAACCGTAACAATGCTGACAAAAATCTTCGCAATATTTTCATTCATAGCTGCTAATTGGATACAGACAAACAGCAGAAGACTTTCCACAACGAGTGTTACAGCACGCAGAGACACAAATTGTAAAAATTCAGCTTTCTGATCATTTCCTTCACTCTTGAACACATATTTTCTATTCGCTATATAGGCGAACAGCACTGCAAATATCCATGCTATAACATTTGCTATTAAATAATGCAGTTGTATATGTGTACAGAAGAAATACACAACAAAATTCACAAGTGTTGTCAAACCACCAACAACGACATAGTTTAGCAGTTCTATTATATTTTTCTTCTTCTCATCCATAAAATACCTCTTTCATACCTGCTTAGCTTATATACGCTATATATAAGAATACGCCATTTTCCTTCTGTTTTCCAGTCTTTTATCAGCAATCAGTAATAAAGAAATCATATCTGATTATAAAACCAAACATTTATAGCAAAGGAAAGCCAGCTTCCTTCTATATTTTAACATTCATAATTTTTGTTTGCTATCAGCTTTATCTTAAGGTTTCTTAAAATCTGCAAATCATTGCATTAGTTTCATTGTTCCCATGATTCTGCGATTCATTCTGCAATAACCAATGGCAGCTCTAATACAACGGTAAATGTATTCTCTTTTACATCAATATTCATTGTTCCATTATGCATCATTATTATTTTTTCTACACTTTTCAATCCAATTCTGTTACTTTCTACTTTTTCATCATCTATGCGAATCTGATTACTCATGTATAACTGGTATTGATTTCCTTCGCAAATTCCACGCACAATGGCTGTAGCACTGTGATCTGCATATTGGAGAATAAATTATCCATTGCTCTTTGCAGCATTTCAATATTACATGCAATCTGATAGTGTTCATCCTCCAGTGTATAGGTGATTTTCATATCATCCTGCTGCATAAACTCAATATTTTCTCTAATATAATTCAATAAATTGGAAAGCGGCTGTACTTCCAGATTCAGAGATTCTTCTTTTTCAAACACCAGAAAATATTCAAACATTTTATTGGAAAGACTTCGAATCTGTTCCACCTTTAACAGGGAGCGATCAAGATATTCTCTTTTCATTTCCACACTGCCTTCCCGATAACGAATCAATTCCAGATAACCAAGTAAAGAGGTTAAAGGTGTACGCAAATCATGCGATAGTGTTGTAATCAATTCCTGATTTGCTTTTCTCGCTTTTTTTTCATTTTGCATGTTGTCATAAAAGCTCTTCTGCATACTGCGTAATTCGTCACTCAGCTGACCTATTTCATCACTTCCATAATACTGGAAGGAATGGCTCCAATCTCCGCCTGCTAAAATAGAAGTATCCTTTTGTATTATTTGAATAGCTTTGATTTTATTTCTTATAAACAATTGAAGAAATATAAGGAGATAAGAAAACGAAAGAATGACAGATACTATCAAATATGGTAAAGTATAGTTCAAATAGGGATAATAGTTTATCCTTAATTGAACAAAGCCCTGATCATTCTCCATTATATAATTATAGTTGATATGAGCAGTTGATGCATACGTATGGTTTAAAATGTATAAATCATTATTCTCATACATTTCATTCATATATGAATATTCATATATTTTATCTTTTTTATTAGGAATAACTTCAATGAACGAATACGTTGTATCAGGGAGATTATTTTTTAATATTTTTTCAATTTCTTTGTTATTTCCCTTACTTATATCTATATTACGTAATTTCTCCTGGATGACAGCTGCTTGCTCATCCAGTGCATGTTCATATAATTGTAGTTCTCTCATAAATGCAATAGGAACATCACGACCTATGTATAAGAATACAAGCATAAAGGAAACAAATAGAATTGTTCCTATACTAACTAGGAGAAGTTCTGTTGATAATTTATGCAACCGATGTAGCTTAGGTTTGTTCCATAAGTGATATAAAACCGTTTTTAGTTTACTATTTTTTTGCTCATACCTGTATAGTATTATCATAATGAAAGAGATTATAATTGCATTAACTAGACAAAATAATCGATAAGCATTTAAATAGCTCGTTATCTTTGGATGAATTTGTACACTCAAAATTCCTCTAGCAAACGTTATATCTATTGTTTCCCTGTAATGCTGTGTTTCCTCGATATAATCATATCCTGTCTCATATACCTGAACTTTCTTTTTTTCGCCATAAATAGTTGACCATATATGATAATCATAGTCCGGAAACAATTCGTTTAGCTTATTTGTGACATCATTTATATTTTCAGGATAAATATATTTCTCTTCTATAACAGGCTTTAGCTTCTTTTCCATACTTTCCTTGGTTTCGAATTCTACATAACCTTTTTTATATAGAGAGTCCAATACATCATAACGAAAAGCATACACAGTGAAAAAGGTGATAAACGCAACGGTTAAAAGAACATATGTTTTTAAAAACCAGCCATTTTTTTTCTTATTCAAAGCGATACCCCTTTCCCCATATCGTCTTAATATATTTCGGATTTCTGGCGTCCTCTTCTATCTTCTTTCTGACATTTCGGATATGCACCATGAGGGTATTATTTGCAGATGTGAAATAAGGCTCATTCCATACAGATACAAATAATTCCTCAGCAGAAAACGTCTGGTTCCTATGTGTTGCCATGAAATGTAAAAGCTGATATTCCAGATCTGTCATTGCTATCTTCTCTCCTTTTACATATACTGCCTCATCGCGTTCTTCAATGCGAATATCCCTGATTTGAAGGATACGATAACGCTTTTCTATTTCCGCCTGCTTTCCCTGATAGACCATAAAGCGGCACAGCATCGCTTTTACACGCACCAGTAATTCCGAGTAGGAAAACGGTTTGGCAAGATAATCATCCGCCCCTTTAAAGAAGCCCTGCGCTTTATCTTTCTGTGTACCTTTCGCTGTAAGAAACAAAATTGGTGCATTACTATGTTTACGAATCTGTTCACACAGCTCATATCCATCCATGTAGGGCATCATAATATCCAAAATGTATAAATCAATATGATCGTTCATATACTCCAACGCTTCTCTTCCGTTTCTCGCTTCTGAAACATCATACCCTTCCTGCGTAAGCAGAACACGGATAATTTCACGAATTTCCTTATCATCATCTACAACAAGAATACGGGACTGCTCCATATGTATCACCTCTTACCTATAAGTATACAGAACTTTTCGAATAGGACGAGGATTTTTTAAGATTTCTTTATATATGAAAAACAGATCTGTGTTTTGTCACAGACCTGTTTCTTCTTCTATTTCTTTTGTTTCAACCGCTGCATGGATACTTTTTGTTTCAGATAAAGTGCTGTAGCAATCAGCAAAGAGAGTATACTGACCATAATTCCAGCGCTTTTTCCTGGCATTTGATACGTAATTTCTACAGTATGATGGCCTTTCTTTATTGGAAATCCAACAAATGCTGTATTTACTTTTTCATATGCAATTTCTTTGTTATCCAAACGTACTGTAAATCCCTTATCAAACGGAATAGAGGTTACAAAATAACCGTCATCTCTAACGTCTATTTCTCCCTTTAATACATTATTACCTGACATGCGCTCACCTTTTAATGCATCTATGCTCTTATGTCGCTCGGTTAAGACACTGCCATCCATAAGGTATGCCTTGGGATTTTGAATTGTATAAGCCCCTTTCTCCAATTTTAAAGTGATATCTCTCCATGGCTTGTCTCTATCCAGAACATAACGAAAATTATTTCTATTGTTGCCATACATATCACTGTTTGATCCGCGCTTATTCACAATGCCGTTAATTTCGATACCTACGACTGTTCTTGACGGCTTTTTAATTTCAGTAATCGGCAGATCCAAAATAAGCAATTGCCCGTCGATGCTTTGATCCAATCGTAAGTTTATCGTGCTTTTTTTACTTACTGTCAGTTGATAGCCATTTTTAAGCTTCTTCACAGTAACAGAATCATCCATGTGCAAAAGCTTATATGAAAGCTGCACTTCCTGCAGGCTGCTCTTCCACTCTTTCACATCAGCTCTTTCAACAACTGCATTGTTATATACAGCTTCCATGGAATAAGGATATTTCAGGTCTTGAAATTGCTGTTTGGATAACAAATCCGATGTTGCATACCCCATCGGCAATACATTCTCATTAACGGCTACATAACCGTTTTTATCACCGGACAGGATGCTGTAATGCAATGGAACAGTACCCTTACCATATAGATATTTAACAGACATCAGTGACTGAAAGAAAGAATTTTTTTCCGCAGTGACGGTTGCATTATTCGTGCTTGGTCCCGGCATCCCCATCACCTTGTCCGTAAAATAGGAATAATCCTGATTTCGATTTGAAGAATACAGAGATGTTTTATACATTCGGCTATCCAGAACCTGATTACATGTACGTAAAGCATAATGCAGATCATCAAAGCGATAAAGAGAAGAGTCCTGATCCAGCGCAGCTTTCACCTGTGCTTTTTTATCTGTATTTTCAAATTTTGAGAGTTGAGACTGTTTTACGAAATTCTCAACTTTATTTGTTGGCATTGTTAAAAGCAAAGGAAACAGCAGATATATACCAAATATATATTTTTTTCTTGTGACCGTATATAATATAAAAATTCCTGAACAAAAGAATGCGTCTATCAAATACAGAAGCTTCAGCTTTTCCAATTCAATAAAGAAATAAGGAAGGAATAAAAACGGTAAAATCCAAAGCAGCCTGCGAGATGGTTTGTTTTCCATTTCAGACAGCATTTCCGCAATCATATAGCCAATGAGCGGAATCATTGGAATCAAAGACTTTTCCCGTACATACTGCAGACCATTTAAAATATAACAAAACAAGGGTAGGATAGTAATCAGTAGAGTCATGATACCCAGAGCTCGTTTTTCTTTGGAATTTCTGAAAATAAAATATACAACCGCAGCCAAGGCAATCACACACATACCCGCAGAATACGCATTGGATCTGAATCCGGTATAGGTGAGTGCGCTGATATCCATGTCCGGCTTCAACAACTCCATAAGTGTAGGGGATTGGATTGCTTCTCTGGTATGACTGAACATCATGATTACCGTTGGAAGGAGAATGAAACAGCTGATGCCTACACCGATAAGCACTTGTCCCATCAGCCTGCCTATGGTTTTAAGAGACTCCAGATAATCAATTTTTTTCTGCATTCGCAGGATTTCATATATTGCATAGATACCGCACATAAAGAGAGCACTGACACTATAGAAATAGCTTTCCAGAATCATCAGTACAATACCAATCATCATAAGAGCACTTTTCCTTTTTTGAAGATAGCGTTGAATTCCGATAAATGTCAGTATAAGCCATGGCATATAGTTGATGAACATCACATGCTTATGCGTATGAAACAGCATGGGACCTGCACATAAAAAAATAACCGAAGCAAAAAATGCAGCATGTTGCGAAATATTTTGTTTCCTTATCCAGTAATAAAACAATTCCGTGCTTGTGATTGTGAGAGCAATGCTGCTGATCATAATGTAGGTAGACATCTTGATCATAGGAAACGCATAGGATAGCAATATCTCCGGTCGCAGCAGCCCGTAATAAATAAACTCTGCCATATTCTGACCAGCTCCAAGCTGTAATGAAAAGTCTGGATACAGCTGTCCTGTTTGATAAAAATTCTCGCGGAAATATTCAGCAAACGCCACATGCTGACTCAGCCAGTCCGTTATGGAACCATATACAAGCTGTTTGCTTTGCAGCAGCGTAAAGAGAACACCCGTAATCAGAACAATGAGTATTCCCAATACTGCCATATAACGTATATCATTTTTTTTCATTGCATTCCAACTTTCTCTAATTCTTTACTATTATTAACCTCTATGATTATATCATTCTATGAATTGCGACTTTCCTTTTTTTCCTTAAATATTCTTAAATTTCATCATATTTTTTAAAATGCCTAACGGCCCAATAATATGAAAGAAGGAATAATCGAAGAAAATTCTTCAATTACTCCTTCGCATATAACTCATGATTGTTTCAGCTGTTGATAAATAAAGCTGCTTACTCTTTTGGTACTTTCTCCATCCTGATACATAAAATACATATCCTTAAATGCTTTTATGGATTTCTTATCATAATCTTTTATACAAAGCTCTTTCGTCAGGCTCTCTGCTGTCTGACATACCGGAAAGGGTATGGATTTCAAATCTATGTTGAAGCCGAGTGTTTCTCCATATTCCGCAAGATCAGGCGTATAGAGAATGACCTTTTTCTCCATAATTGAAAAGTCAAACAAAATAGAAGAGTAATCCGTAATCAGGCAATCTGCTACCGTATATAGATGATTCAGCTCTTCATCTGTTACATTCAGAATCCGCTCACCACTTCCAAGGTCAACATCACGCAGCAAAGGATGCATCTTATACATAACAGCATAATGATCCGGTAGCTTCTCAATCAGAGATGAAAGATCTAAATCCACATGACGCAGCCCCTTTATGATATTACCTCGAAAGGTTGGAGTATAGAGGATTACATACTTACCCTGCAGTTCAGGGTACTTTTCCAGTAGCTCATTTCTATATGCCAGTCTGCACGCCTTTGAAAAAAGAGCGTCCGTTCGTGGTATTCCTAACGGCAGCACCTGATGCTCATTAACACCAAATGCTTTCGCATATACCGGTTTCCACTGATCACTTGTAGAAAGAACATAATCATAGTTTTTTATCTCATACTGCCTATCAATTTCATTTCCGAACTTCTTTACAGCACCGCATGCATGCCATACCTGAAGCACCCTGACCTGCGATCTTTTAAAATGAGAAACTACATAATTGTTATCGTTTAAAATAACAACTTTGCTTGTATTGATAAGAAATACCTGTTTAATACAATTTAGGAAATATAATAAATCACCTTTTATCGTCTTTTCAAACTTTGTGAGAATATAACGTATTTCAATATCCGGATAACGCTTCAGTTCTTCATCCAAGAGTTTGAAATCACCTGTAAGTATTTGCGAAGTCAGTGTTACAAAGGTGATTCGATTTTGTCTGACTGGCAGACATTTTGCCAGTTGATAAAAAAACCATAATACCATATGGAGAATAAGCTTTTTTAATCCCATGTCCTCATCTCCTGTTCTGTGAATCAATATATTTCTTCATACCGAATGTATATCTGCTTTTCTTAAAATCAACGCATTCCTTCACCTTAATATTTGGTAAAATTCGTTGGAATTCGCGGCGATAGGCCTCCATCCCGGGAAATCTGTGCAGCAGTCTCTTAAGTTCCTCTTTAGGCGATAACTGCATACGAACATCCATGACGATATAATCAAGGCATTCATGAAATTCCTGATACAGCAGTTTCTGTGTAAGCGGAGTGAAATCCTGACGATCCAAAACTGCTATTGCACTGTGATCCTCCGCAGCTTCCTTTAAATATTGGATGTCCTGCAGCCTCTTTATTTTCGGTATAAAGTACACTGTACGCTCTTTATTCTTATTATCAGCATAATCTGTAATGGAATCCACAGGAACCTTCTTCAGGCATACTGCAGGATCAAAAGCAGCTTTGGATACAAATACATCTGCATATGCATTCCATGCAGCTTTGCTGATTTCCACCGATTTCTGCTTCGTAATATATTCCTGAAGCTGTTTTAATGTTTCCGCCTTTACAAATGGAAGATCTTGAACGGAAAAATACATACCACGATCTCTGGCATATTCTTCAGCATCATAAACAAATAATATGACAGGTCTTTTTGTCAGTGCAAAGTCAAACAGTACACTGGAATAATCTGTTATCAGCATATCGCAGCCCATCAGAAACTCATAATTATCTACGCCCTCAGGAAAGGAGCATATATGCTGATAGCCTTGAATCGGTATCACATCCTTTACAAGAGAATGCAGATTGACATAAAGCATCTGATCGTCATTCAGCGTTTCATCCAATACCTGTAATATCTTTTTCAGTTCTTCGGCATAGCCCGCTATTTCCAATGCAGTGCTTGTCAATCCTCTCCATGTGGGCATATAAGCTATCATTTCCAGTTTCTCCGAACCATACCGTTTTTTAATAGCTATCGTTTTCTCATGCTCATGAAATACAAGATTACGGGGATATTCTGCTGTATAGGATAGCCCGGTAAATAAATTTGTCAAATTATAGTCTTCTATCATCCTCTGTTTGGTGAATACATTTGGAAACAGAAGCATACTGCTTTGCAGAAAGTTTCGTTGTATATTACTCATATCCTGGATACCGTTTTTCATTTTCTTACCTAATGTTTTCCATGGTGTTCCATGCCAGGTATTCAGATACACCTGTTCATCTCTTCTGATAAAGTATGGTGGAAATGTAACATTATTAACTAGAATTTCACTGGTTGCCAGAGCCATTTGATATGCTTTGCTGTATACAGGAACGAGTATGGCAGTCTCCAGTCCGTGCTCCTTCAGCAGCTGTTTATGCTCCTGCCTATTTTTTTCAGTTGTTGCAATGTATATTTTATCAACCTGCTTCTGAAGCTGCTGTGCGATATAGAAGGGTGAATCTGAAACGGTTTTTCCCTGAAAGGATTCGATCAGCACCTGTCCCTTTATCACCGGATGCTTTTTACAATATGCGTGATAGGCATACCGTGTAATATAGGAACGCTTGCTCACCAGTCGCTTAAGTTTACTGACCGTTTTTTTAACAGTCTTCATACAGGTGAGTGCACTTTTGGGTACAAACATAAACAAATACCAGAAAGCTTTATATGGAACCATATACTTGATTTTACGGTTCTTATATACATCCTCAAAAAAGATACTGTTTGTTTTCCAGTTTTTAAAATTCCTGTTCATATGTTGAAATCCGGTTTTGATCATTGTTTTTTTAAGAGACAGATTATGGTACCCCGGAAAATCCTGAAACCGCAGCAGCATATGCTTCAGATTAAGAAAGCACAGGATGTCCTGGTACTGATTAAAAGCATTTTGCTCTTTGTAATATGTATTTACCAGCTCCATAGACTGAAACATCTGTAATGTCTTACTGCTGTAGGTAGCTGTGATTGCCCCCTCTCGTTTCAGTATGTAGTAGTATAACGGTTCATCAACCTTTGAAATTTTATTCGCATGTAAAAATAAAGTCCAGGTTACTGCCATATCTTCATACAGACAGCCTTTTGGATACCGTATTCCGGTCTTTATAAATAATTCACGCCGATACAGCTTGTTCCAGGCATAGGTAGAGTTCATATACAGCAATCGAGGATTTTCCTGCAGGCTCTTGTCAAATTCCTGTAGATTTCCTTTTTGAAAATGCCGGAACTGCCCGTTTTGTTCCTGTACACCATAATATCCGCAAACAACAATATCCGCGTTTTCCTGCTTCGCTTTCTCATACAGCTTCTGATACATCTCGATATCTGTATAGTCATCACTATCTACAAATCCAACATAGGCACCACTCGCATGCTCCAAACCATAGTTTCTAGCGTCGGAAAGCCCCCCGTTTTCTTTTTTCAATGCAATGATTTTATCCGGATAGAGAGAAGAAAACTCATCTATAATTTTCTGTGAATCATCCTTCGTTCCATCGTTTACAACAATAATTTCGATATTGGATAATGTCTGATGAACCAGGGTGTCCAAACAAACGCGTATATATTTTTCAACATTATATACAGGCACGATTACACTGACATCTACACTTTTTGACATACGCATCTCCTTACTGCTCTTATAAGCTGTCTGTCTATACTGTATTTTAACACAGTCACCATAAACAGACCATCCCTTAAACATATTGTGCCTGAACGATTATATAAAGAAGTCAGTGTCAATAGACACTGACTTCTAACTTTCAAACGACAGGCTATTACATTCTTTATCCTGATGTTTACTGATTTTGCATAACCCTTTGAAAAATCTGTTCGGATGCCGTACCTTTTTCATACTCGCAGAACTTCTTACGGAATTTCTGCAAAGCCTCGTCATGCTCCTGAGCAACTTTATCAATATTCACAATACTCTGTATCACCTCATCGGAAGTTTTCAGCAGAGGTCCTGGTGCCTCTGCGACAAAATCAAAGTTAAATCCACGCAGAGTATCTCTGTAATCTTCCAAATCATATGTGAAGAACAGCATTGGTCTGTTTAAAATTGCATAATCAAACATTACAGATGAGTAATCTGTAATAACAATATCGGAAGCAAGATAAAGCTCCTCAACACTTGGATAGTTACTTACATTGATTACAAATTCATCCAGCAGGTCTTCCTTCAGACCTTTAACTGCAAAAGGATGTATACGCAGCATCAGAACATAGTCATCCTGAATCTGCTTTTTCAACTCCTGAATATCAATTTTCATATTGAACTGATTTCGTACACGCCATGTCGGAGCATACATAATCACTTTCTTCTCCGGTGAAATACCAAGCTTTTTCTTTATATCAGTAATATCCTTTTCATTGTTCTTTGCAAACAGCACATCATTCCTTGGGTATCCTGTTTTCAGAAATTCTTTCTTAAATGCATAGCAGCTGGATGTAATGCTCTCTGCCTTGCTGCTCTGCACAACCAGGTAATCCCAGCGGCTGCATTTTTTAATAAATTTCTGACGTGCCTCTTCTGTAGGAAGCTCTCCTGGAACATCCAATCCAAGTGTTTTCAATGGTGTCCCATGCATGGTCTGCACTTCTACCTGTTTTTTCCGCTTTTTAAAGGACTCCATAAAGTTTACATTATTCACAAAGTATTTTGATGTAGCCATGTAATAGTGGTAACGCAGACTCTTTCTACGTACGCGAATTCCATTTCCCTCAATTGGTGTTCTTTCATCTACAAGAGACCATATGCAGGTATAATCCGGATGTTCTTTATCCATGTATTTATAAAACGCCTTCGGATTACAGTGGAACTTCTGTCCCCACCAGCCTTCAAATACAATTCTTTTTTTACGTACCGGCAGCATTCTCAGCATTGGATATATGAATAATTCCACAAACTTGCGTCGCAGCTTATTACTCTCATACCATTTCCATTTTCTTGTGACCTTTACAATCATATCCAGATCCATATTTGGATATACACTATAGTAATAATCCTTATATGGTTTTCTGGACAGCTGCGCTACCGCATCAGCCGCAATGGTGTGCTTTTGTACGGAACCATCTTCAAATTCATAAATAATGTACGTTTTCCATTTATCCGCCACCATGTTCTTTGTGAAAGCATCATCACATATCGGAATAATTGCAGCTGCTGTTACAGAGCTTCCCTGAACATTAATTTTTCCAGTAACCGGTGGCATAGTCAAGGTACTGCTTTCGCCCTTCAATTCAAAATACGCAGTTTTCAGCTTATCTGCATTACTCAGTCTGGTTTCTACTTCCATACCAATCTGTTCTTCTGCCCAATATAGTCTTGTCAAAACAGAACGATGCGGTTCCCCTGCAAGGTTCATATATCCGGCATCATCACTATATACGCGAATCAGCTGATCAGTCGTGAATGCATAACGACTTAAACGCAAATCATTGCTGGATAATGCCTTGCCGCCCTTTGCCATGATAACCCCGTGGTCTGCATGAAAAGCATTCAGATCAAGCACAGCGCTCTGCATATCATTTTGTTGCTTGACTTTTAATTCATTCACAGCATCGTCACTTTTGCATATCAATGTTTCTTTTGACAACTGCGTCTTCACTATTAATTCATGATCAGTAACAGTAAGCTGTTGAACCTTTACATCAAGTGATTCACAATTCAGACATAAATCATACCCCAGATTGTAATATGGAAGTACTTTTGTATCCTTCACATTCAGATATTTGGGACGTGCATCGTTTCCGGAAACCGGCCCACCCGCATAAAAGGATGTATGTATTCCTTCGCGATTATATTGCAGCTCTACTTTCAGAATACCATTTGCAATTTTCTGTATTTCCGGTCTGCTGAAATCAATTTCAATTTCAAAGCCGCTCCATTTATAATTATAATAACGCGCTTTACGGTTGCTTTTATCAACCTTTAATCCATGCCTTCCGCGAACACCATTGGCCTTGCATACAGTTAATGGTACAGATACAGATTCTTTTGTTGCGACATTCAATAGGTTAGCCTTCAGCTGCTGTGCATGTTTGCTTGAGCAGGTTAATCGTTGAATAAAGGAATATCCCTTTACTATCAGCTTATTGTCATTCCAGTAAACCTGCTGCAGAGACCTTGTCTCCGGATACAGGCGAAGCTCTTTTGTCATATCATAATATTCTTCAGGAAAATCATGAAATGGAAAGTCTCCGATATAATGCATTTCGCCATTTACTTTTTTTCTTTTGATTTTCAGTGTACGATAAGCACCCTTTTCATAAGCCAGCAATTCCAAAAGCCGCTTCTTATTTCCTGTTTCTATCAGATGATATTTCATGCGGTCGATTGCCTGTAAATCCTGAAAAGAATCTTTTCGGAAATCCTTCATATATTCACGGATTACATCCATCGCATAATCGATAAATTCATCATCAGCTGTCAGCATTTCTTGTATATAAAGCTTTAAATCAACAGACATCCATTTGTAATCCTTCATATAAAGCGCATGATCATCACTTACATGTGCATTATAAAAATCATCAACCATATGCATGATTTTCACTCGGTCCGTGAAGTTTTTCATTTCTGTACGGTTTTGTGTAATCGATTTATTCGCTCCATCACGTTCACGCCATAAGTATACGATTTCATTCAATACGGAAACCGCATTTGCATAAAAATGCAGTGGCATCGTCACTGGAATATCTTCATATAAAATCTTCTCAGGAAATTTAAAATCATGTTCCTTCCAAAAACTGAATTTAATCAATTTATTCCAGGAAGTGGTATCATATATCAACTGCGGAGTTTCTAAAATAGTTGTTTTATCATAGGCATCACGAAACGCTTTTCTATGAAGTCCGGAATTATATTTTTTCCTGGAATTAAACCGCTGTACATCACCGACAACCATATCATTTCCTGTTTCTACAGCCTTTTTGTACATCGCTTCATATGCGCCATCCGGCACAATATCATCAGAATCAAGGAAGATAATATAGTCACCGTGAACAAACTGTATACCATAGTTTCGGGCGTTTCCCAATCCCCCGTTTTCCTTCAGATAATAGAAAAAATTGTCATAGTTCTTTGCATATTCCTGAGCAATCACTCCACTGATATCCGTAGAGCCGTCATCAACCATGATGACCTCCAGACTATCGATTGTCTGGCGAACCATGGATTCAAGACATTCCTCCAGATACTCTGCGACATTGTATATCGGTATAATGACACTTACTTTATATTTCGCTGACATTTTTCTCCTCCTCACTACTTCTGCTTCAATTCACTCTTGATCATAGTGGAAGATATGCCTTCCGTTCTTGGCAGATAAACAACCTCACAATATTCCTTCAGGAAATCAAATTTCCCTTCCCAGTCATCTCCCATAACAAAAACATCAACATCATATTTCTGTACATCCAGCTTCTTCTGTTCCCAGTTTTCTTCAAGAATAACCTCATCAACGTAGCGAATAGCCTTTACGATTTCCATTCTGTCAACATCTTTGATTTGACAGACCTTGCCCTTTTCACGCAGATTAAAATCGTCACTGCTTACTGCCACAATCAAATAATCTCCTAAAGCCTTAGCCCTTTTCAAAAGATTTAAATGGCCAATATGAAACAAATCAAAAGTACCATATGTAATAACCTTTTTCATAATTTTCTCTCTCCTTTGTAAATTTATTTATATACCCTATAACCTTATTTCTACAGCTTGTGAAACAGATTGTCAAGTAGAGAGGTTTTTTCATCAATGATCAAACGCTCCTTAAACTTCTCTTCCAGCATTGCTTTTTTCTCTTTATCGCTTAATTTGTTTAGTTTGTCTACATAGGCGGCATAGTGATCGCAAATTGTATCAATATCACCGGTTTCCACAAGCTTTCCACCTTCAATCCATATACCAGATTTACAGAAATCACGGACCTGTGGCAAGGAATGTGAGATAAATAAAATCGTTTTATCCTCTTCATCCCTCAGCTTTTTCATTCGATTCAAACATTTCTGAGCAAATCCTTTATCACCAACAGATAATGCCTCATCAACAATAAAGATATCCGGATTCAAAGCCAGAGATATAGAAAAGCCAAGACGGGCCTTCATACCACTGGAGTATTTTTTCACCGGCTGATAAAGAAAATCCCCCAGTTCTGCAAATTCAATAACGCCATCTGTTATCTCACGTATCCGCTTCTTCGTAAGTCCAAGTAACGCACCCTTAACATTAATATTTTCCAGTCCAGTCAGCTGGTTGTTTAGTCCTGTGTTTATAGAAATCAGTGCCTGTTCCCCATTGATTTCCATTTCTCCGCCATCGATATCGGAAATACCGGAAAGAATAACAGAAAGGGTAGATTTACCGGAGCCATTGGTACCAAGGATACCAACAACATCACCCTTTGGTATATTCAATGTAATATCCTTTAAAGCAAAAAAACGCTCATTTTCACTTTTCTTACCATCTTTTTTCTTTAGTTTATAAATTTTAGAAACATTTCTCATTTCTACAGCATTGGCACTGCTGTCATATATACTCTTTACCATATACACCTCCTGCTAAATCATATCAATAAACTTACGTTTGAATTTATACATAAGGGCACATCCGATCACAAATAAGATTATAACGACTGCCCAGAAATAAAGGGTCTGAGCCGGATGATCCAAAAATGTTTTATTGTAGAATATAGAATCGCGATATCCATTAACGATATAATATACAGGATTCAGTTTCATAATTTTATTCAAGAGTTCATGATAGGGAACATGATTACCAAAATGACATTCCCAGATAACGGGAGAAAAATACATCAGCATCCGCATCAGTGATGTAATCAGCTTACGAATATCTCGCCAGAGCATAGTTAAAACAGATAAAATCAGCGAAACGGCTTCAACAAATGCAAATGCACATAACGCATAATAAAGCAAACCAAACCAATAGATATTCGGAAAAAACCCATGAATCGCCAGTGTTACAAATGCTATTAGAAGCATACAACCATGGTTGAAAAACTCCTTTGCACAAATGGTAGCCGGCAGAACACTGACCGGAAATTTCATTTTCGTAATTACATTCGTTTTCGAAAAAACAGCACTGCAGCCGTTCTGAATACAGGGCTGCACAAACCACCATGCCGCATAGCCTACGACCAGCCATGGAAGATACTCAATATCACCGATTGGTTTCTTATTCCATGCGACACCGAATATCAACCAGTATGTAAATACCTGAATTGCCGGGGATGCAAAGTTCCAGAATATTCCGAACTTGGAATCGCGCATATCTGCCAGTAATTCATATTTCGCTATACAGAAAATACGGTACAGATTAGAGAAATTTTCATTTAATACATACCTTATACTTTTAAACATAGACCTAACTCCTTTGAATTTCACAAGAAATCATATTGATTATACTACAAATGATATCTATAAACTAGATGTTTTTCATTTTTCTGTTTTTTAACATAATAATTCCATAAAAACGTAGGTTATGTGCTTTTCATCCAGTATTCACGATAATCTCTCTTTTATTCTATCCTTATTAAAAACGCTTATAAAGCATACTGCTGTATTCAAAGGTTAATATGAATACACCTGGAAGATAAAATCTGAATTTTTCTTACTTCAGGGTATTCGCAAAAAAAGAATTCAAATCTATTGATAAATACAATAGTATTGAATTCTCCAATCTCTGTAATTAACTACAATCAGGTAAAAACCTAAAACAAAAGCCATTCTTATTTATTTACTGATTCTGGAACCCCCAGCTGTTTATGTACCCAATCCATTTGCCTTTGCTGTAACAGGAATAATACAAGCTTCCATCTGGTCTGGCCAGAGAGCGCTTTATAGTAAAATTCTGATTCTTATATTTCGTCATACGTCTTACCCATTTATTGGAAGGAGCATTGTAAAGCCAGTATTTCTGCGGGTTTGGTGTATTGAATTTCCTAGTATTGTTGGATCCCCAGCCAAAATAGGTGTCTTTTGTCACATTGTTTTTTAGTGCATAGGAGTTTACATAGCCTATCCATTTTCCATTATAATAAGCTGACCAGTATGATGTTCCTTCATCATTGACATATTCTCTTGTAAGCAATAAAGGCTTATTGTTATAATTTTTCATACTGCCAAGCCATTTCTTTTTGAATGGATCATAGCGGTAATACTTCGAAGCGTTCGGTGAAGAGAAAACCTTAACCCTTCTGGATAGCTGATAAAACCCTTCTGTTTTGCCCGGATACGTGAATTCCTGTGAATAAGCAGCAGTGCTAAACCGCCATCCTTCTTTATATTTATCTGCTGTTCTTACTACAAAACGGTACGCTTTCCCTGGCTTTCCTTTTTTGAATGTATAGACGGTATCCTGCTGACATGACAGCCAATGCCATGCTTTGGAGTCATCTGTCTGATAATATACACGATATTCTGTTGGACGTGCTACCGGACTCCAGCTTAGCAGCACCTGGTCTTCCTGCACATCAACCTTCAGGTTTTGCGGAGTCTGTGCCTTGTATATTTTTTCCATTGGTTTTGCGGAAGTAGTTAAATGATTTCCATCGCTTTTCACAACAATGGTTCCATTATCTGCTGTTGAATAAATATCTGCATATGAGAGATCACGCCGTGTTCTTTCTGCCGGCAAAGCATTCAGGTTATTGCCAGTCCTTCCATTCGTTGAAGCTACTGCAATACTCGGCTTTACCTGTTCGAAGAATTCATAATTCCCGGAAACCTCCGAATCATCTGGTAAATCGCCTAAGTTCAGATAGCCATGATGCGGAAGCTTTAGGTAATCAACCTGTAGAATATTTTTACATTGCAGCAAATCCTTTAGATTATCATCTCTTTTGGCCATCTCCTGAAGCTGTGTAAGCAAAGCAGGAGCACTGGCAATCAGTTTTTTCTGACCTTCCCGCTGCAAATCGCCGGTTAATAAAAATGAAGTATTCTTATAGTCAATTCTTATCACTAATGAGCTATTGTTTATTGCATCAATACTGGTACCTTCCGCTGGATCGGCAGATGTCAGAAACAATACACGCGCCTGCTCATCACCTTCTCCCAGCATAAAGTAATCTCCTGCACGAGGTCCGCCGAAGCTCATAAATGGATCAACAAGTCCATCATCCTCGCGTGCAAGCTGAGCATCCATTAATTCAGACTGGTATGCTTCATAATAGGAATCTGTTTCAAATGGAGCACCCCAAAACATTCTTGTATTTACGCCAAAATAGCGATTCATAACAGGAATGAACCCACCGATATGGTCGTAATGTGGATGTGTTGCAATCATGACATCCAGCCCAGATTTGCCTTTATCCGCAGATCCTTCCTGCGTATTCACGGTTTGAATCCCCTGTGACTCCAGATATTTTGTGACAGTGTTATCCGGATTTTCAGCAATCAGCTGCTTCACATTATTCCGGAATGCATCCGACTGCTCTTTGCTAACCTTATTGTTTCCCATAAGGTAACTGCTTAACGGATTTTTGAAGCTGTTCCCTTTTTCTTCTGCTTCCGTAGAATAACCGGCATCAACCAGCATTGTCTGTCCCCCGCACCGGATCAACGTTGCATCTGCATTCCCTACGCTGATCGTATGTATTTCAAATCCAGTATTTTCTGCCGCCTGAATAACGTTTTTCTGAAATGGTGAAGCTATATTCATACCCAGCGCCAGAAATAACACCAGAATGCTGATACCAATCTTTCTCATTTAAATCCCCTTTCTTACATACATAGCATTATAGCGCAATCCTATCCATAATATCAACTTTATATAAAACTTTCTTTAATATTCATTTTTCGCTAACTATATTTACTATTTATACAAAAAGTCAGAACCTATGTATATACGCTTTTGTTCTGACTCTAATTTAATTTCTGAACTGCATCAAAAGCCAAAATACCAATCCTTGTATCGGATAAATTTTTCATATGGCACCATATGATTAAAAATTCTGTGTGCATATCCCTGCGAGAGATAAACCTCACTCATTAAATTTTCCTTTGCCTGCGCATCCTGCAAATCTAAGGCACCCGGTATCGTATGATTCAGCAGGTAATTTGTTTTATAAAATTTTCCGAAGTATTCCAGCTTACCCGTTAGTCCCAGCTTTACACATTCATTGGTTACAATCATACTTGTGAATTTATGTTGAATATGACCGTATTCACCATCCGGATTATGTGTGACAATCGAATCCCACTTTTTATAATTAAGAACATAATCAATATCATTACGTATTGGATCCTTAACTTTTTTCCAGTTGTTTTTCACGTGCTTTGGATTATCGGGATAGTTAAGAATAATACCATAATTTCCAGTCAGTTCCATTGCCTTTTCAAATTCCTTTTTCCTGATTTTGTTATTCCCATTTGTCAGACAAATTATCAGATATCTGTCTTTCATTATATGATCTCCGGCCCATAGTGTTTCATCATCCGGATGCGCTATAATCATAACATTCTTTATCTGTTTCACCAGCTGACGATCAATTTTGAATGACGCAGGATTCAATTTTTTTGTAACATTTTTGATGCTTACTGTATTACTGCCTTTATAGGCGATTTCCTTCACATTCTCTTTACCCTGTATATATTGTTCCGTAATTCGATAGGTTGCTGTATTCGTAATCGCAAGAAGCAGAATCATGACAGCAGCTATCCGCAAATGGTACTTTCGTTTGTTTCGTTTCCTCATCATCATCACCTGGTCTCATTCTAACATAAAAAAAAGTCTACAATTCTTAATATATCTTAAGTTATGTAGACTTATACTTAATAACTATTAATTTTTAAAAATTTATCTCGGACTTCAAATCACGAAGCATTAGATCCCTTGCGGAATCCTCGGGATTTTTATCCTCAAACAGCACCTGATATATTTCATTGACAATCGGCATATCGATACCCAGACGCTTTGCATTTTCATGCACCGCCTTCGCTGTTCTGACACCCTCCACGGTTTTCGTATTATTATCCCAGAAATACTTTGCACTGTTATGCTTGCCGATATCATACCCTGCCTGAAAATTTCTGGAATGCTTACTTGTACAGGTCACAATCAAATCTCCGATACCTGTCAGCCCCATGAAGGTTTCCTTTTTACCGCCCAAGGCAACACCGTACCGCGTCATTTCCATCAGACCGCGGGTAATCAAAGCTGCCCGTGTATTATCACCATATCCAAGACCATACAAGACACCACTTGCCAGTGCAATGGCATTTTTCACTGCAACCCCGATTTCACTTCCTATTTCATCTGTACCGGTATAAATACGCAGATAATCATTGGAGAAGAGCTTTTGAATTTTCTGTGCATCAGCTTCCTTCAGCGATACCGCACAGATCGTTGTCAGCATACGGATGACAACCTCCTCCGCATGACTTGGACCAATCAGTGAAACCACGCTGCTGAGATGCTCAGCACTTATATTTCTGCGAATGACATCCGACATTCGATCAAAGGTCTCCGGATGAAATCCTTTGGATGTATTAACAACAACAACCTTATGATCCAGCAAAGCATCAATTTCTTTACAAACGCTTTCCACAGCAATCGTCGGTATACTTAAAACGATCACATCCGCATCCTTTACAACCTGGATATCAGTCGTTGCCTTAAGCGCCGGATTCAACGCCACTCCAGCAAAATATTTTGCATTCTGATGATTTTCATTGATATCCCGTATTTCACTCTCGCAATTTCCATATATCATCACATCTTCATTATTATCACAAAGAACCTGGGCCAATCCGGTGCCCCAGCTTCCGCTGCCTACTACAACTGCTTTCACTTTATTCCCTGCCTTTCGTAAGGGCAATGCTTACCTGATAATCATTATACACATTTCCCCGCATACCGACAACTCTTTTTCCTTGACTGCCGCTGCAAACATTTATTTTACGGCTTTTTTGACAGGTTTCTTACGCTTTTTCAATTCCAGCAGCACACCGCCGAACGCAGGCACATCCACCTCGATGGTATACGGCAGCTTGTTACATTCCTTTTCAACAGCCTTCATTTTTCCAAGCTCCGTGATCTCTCCGCCCCAGATATCCTGTTCCGTATTCAGCAGCTCATGATACACACCCTTTTCCGGAACACCGAATGCATGCTTCTTATAGGCATTTGGAGAGAAATTCAGAATAACGATGTAATAGCTGTTTTCATTTTTACGAAGGTAGCTGAACATATTTTCATCCGCATTGTCCGCATCAATCCACTGAAAGGAGGTCCAGTCATATTCTGTTTCATACAATGCCGGTGTCTTACTATACAGCTCGCCAAGCTTCGCAAAATACCTGTGAAATGCATCATGCATCGGATATTTTAACAAATCCCAGTCGCACTGCTTTTCTTCATCCCACTCACGGAAATGCGCCAGTTCATTTCCCATAAAATTGAGCTTCTTGCCCGGATGCGTGAACATATATAAATACAGGGTCCGCAGCTGTGCGAACTTTTCCTCATAGCTGCCCCATATCTTATCGACGATGGTTTTCTTTCCATGTACCACCTCATCATGGGAAAACTCCATAATAAAGCGTTCGGAATAGAAATAAGCCATGGAAAAGGTGATATTATTGTGATGCCACTTTCGATAAATTGGATCCTTTTCCAGATACTTCAACGTATCATTCATCCAGCCCAGATCCCATTTATAATCAAATCCCAGTCCGCCGTCCTGCGTTGCCTTTGTCACATTCGCAAAATCACTGGAATCCTCCGCAATCAGCATGACACCTTTATATGCCTCAGACAAATGATAATTCATCCGCTTAATGAAATGCAGGGCACCTTCATTTTCTCCCAGGTCCTTGTTTCCATGCCAGTGTATGATATTGCTGATGGCATCCATTCTCAGACCATCCACATGATACTTATCAATCCAGAAGGCAGCCGCCGACATCAGGAAGCTGCGCACCTCTTCTCTCCAGAGATTGAAGTTCGCCGTTCCCCATTGAGAATCCGCATCGCATGCCTTCTCATATTCATACAGCGGTGTCCCGTCAAAATATGACAGGGAGAAATCATCACGCACGAAATGAACAGGCACGAAATCCATAATGATTCCGATATTGGCACGGTGACATGCATTGATCAGATACATCAGCTCCTGTGCACTTCCATAGCGACTTGTTGCGCTGAAATACCCGCTGCACTGATAGCCCCAGGAACCGTCAAACGGATACTCATTCAGCGGCATCAGTTCAATATGTGTAAAATTGTTTTCTTTCACATACGCAATCAATTCCTTCGCTATATCCTTATAATTCACCCACTCCTGATCTTCATCCTTTTTCCAGGAGCCCAGATGCATTTCATAAATATTTACCGGTTTATCAAAATTTTTCGTACGCTGCGCAAGCCATTTCTCATCGCTCCATTTCTTATAATCCAGATTTGTAACGATGCTGGCCGTATTGGGACGCAGCTCGGAATAAAATGCATACGGGTCCATCTTATCGACAATACGTCCGGTAGCCTGTGTCACCCGATACTTATACATATCGCCTTCTTTTGCTTCTGCCACAAACAGTGACCAGATTCCCTTATCATCCTTTCGGCGCATCTGGTGTCCCTTGCAGCTCCAGTCATCAAAGGAGCCGATGACCTGAATGCCTTGCGCATGCGGTGCATACACCGTGAAGCGAACTCCTTTTTTTCCCCGTTCTTCACACAGGTGTGCGCCGAACAGCTTGTAAGCATCCAATGCACAGCCCTTATAATAACGATCCATAATTTTATTTTTCATGAGTAGCCCTCCAGTCTGTAACTACTTATATTTTACTCTATTTCAACACGAAAACCTATAGGTTTTCCTCTCTTTTTCATAAATTTGTAATGGGTTACATTACTTTTTTACCTATTTGTATACTATTTGCGAATAGCCTGATTCAAATAGTATACAGGCTTTGAAGCTCAAAGTTTTTCTATGCGGAAGCTTGACAGGAACAGATGAATGCGATATGCTGTATACGAAGATAGTTAGTTTAAACTAACAAACAAGGAGGGATACCCATGCTGCTGTCTTTACTAGCATTGACCATACTGACAATCGCATTGCTGAGCACCCGAAACTATCTGCTGCACAGCTATCGCTGACATTCATATAAGACAGTAAGTGGTGAGTTCATGATCGAACTCACCACTTTTTTTATTTGATCATTTCTGCCATCGCATTCTGGAATGCCAGAGTTTTCTCATGAGCATTGTCCAGTGATGTTCCCTTGATACAGTAATAGAACTTGCATTTTGGCTCAGTGCCACTTGGACGAATCGCAATCCAGCTGCCATCCTCAAGATAGTATTTCAGAACATCGGATTTTGTAAATCCGCAAAGCTCCTCTTCTTTTCCGTTTTCAATGATCTTGCTTTCCTTATAGTCTTCGAAGCGGATAACCTTCACATCGTTAATTGTTTCCACTGAAGTCTTACGCAGGGTTGCCAGAATTTCCTGAATACGCTGTGCGCCTGCCTGCCCCTCCAGCTTTAGCGATGTCTGGCTTTCCTCATAGAAGCCCAGCTCCGCATACAAATCATACAGAACATCCACCAGAGTCTTGCCCTTTGCCTTGTAGTAGCATGCCGCCTCTGCCAGCATCAGACATGCCTGCGGAGCATCCTTGTCACGCACGAACGGCTTGATCAAAGAGCCATAGCTTTCCTCATATCCGAATACATACTGCTTCTCATTCGTAATTTCGTATTTTGCCACCTTTTCACCGATAAACTTAAATCCGGTCAGTGTCTTTTCTGTAGCAACTCCGTATTTTGTGGCGATTTTTTCTCCCAGATCACTGGTCACCACAGTATTGAACATCACCGGGTTGTTCGGCATGCGATCCTTCGCCTGCAGCTGTGAGAAGATGTATTCAATCAATACAGCACCACTCTGATTACCGGTAAGCAGCTTGTATTCCCCGTCATGCTTTACACCAACACCCATACGGTCGGCATCCGGATCACAGACAAGGATAATATCTGCATCCTCTCGCTTCGCATATTCAATTGCTAGCTCGTAGCTTCCTGCCTCCTCCGGATTCGGTGTCGGTGTATTGGAGAAATCAGGATCCGGAGAACACTGTTCTTCCACAGCGACAAAGTGATAGCCTGCACGTGTATACACTTCCTTCACAGGAATGTTCGCAGTTCCATGCTCCGGCGTAAAGATTATTTTCACATCATCCTTATTGATATCCGGATTCAGCTGAATGCTGAGTACATTTTTATAATACTCTTCATCCACATCCTTACCAATCACGGTAATCAGCTTTTCCTGTTCAGCGGAAGGCTCTGCCATGATGGCAAGCTCATCCTCAACTGCATTTACTCGGTCGATAACCTGCTGTGCCAGTGCAGGCACCAGCTGACATCCTTTTTCATCATACAGCTTATATCCGTTGTATTCCTTCGGATTATGAGAAGCGGTAACCATGATACCTCCAAAGCAGTTAAAATGACGAACAGCGAAGCTCAGCTCCGGTGTCGGGCGAAGACTTTCAAACACATAGGATGCAATGTTGTAGGTCGCAAGCACCTTAGCGGAATCCATAGCGAATTCCTTTGACATATGACGGTTATCATAGCCAATGGCTACCCCCCGCTTCATCGCATCTTCCCCGTTTGCGCAGATATATTCTGCAAAGCCGACATTCGCCTTGCGGATCGTATGCAGGTTAATACGGTTTGTACCAGGTCCCAACAGACCTCTCATCCCCGCTGTACCAAATTCGATGGTTGTATAAAACGCATCGTTGATCTGACCCTCATCCATCTGTTCCAGCACTTCTTTATAAGAAGGATCCAGATTCGGATGGTTCAGCCATTTTTCATAAATATCTTTCACCATAAACTATCTTCCTTTCTGTTGATTGCTGGTTTTATTATACCATAATCTCATGGTTTTTTCTGTAAAAGTTTAGCGAATGTAAGCGATTACCACATTTTAAAGAGTTAAATTAAAAATTTTGCCATTCTGTACACGATTTGCATCTGATTTTTATCTGAATTTCATACAAAATAAGGAATGAAACGACTATTCGACTACTGTTTTCCTGCAAGTATCGTCTTTACATACTTGAAAAAACCCGTTTTCGATTTATACCCTCTGTGGAAAGTTTTCATTGTACAGATGGATTTCATATGAAACAGCGCATAACATGCACATCTTCCTTTCAATGGCGTGCTGACAGGAATATACGGATATGTCTCTGCCTCCGGCTATCATAGTTGAAGCCGAACCCCTCAGATGCTTCATATCACCTTTCCTGTAAAATACAGGTATTTCCACACCGCCTATGGATATGGCTTAAGCACATTTGAATCTCTGGAAGAGACTGCGTCCTCATCGATAATAAGGATACAGGTAAGATACATGCGGTAAAATATACCGGCATTCCACCAGAAATGATATTCCTGCATACGCACAACAGCCGTATATTGTTTTTTAAGTGAAACCTCCATCCAATACTCATATACAAAAAAAGCTCCGTCCACAGTCTATCAGCAGGATTGTGCTCGGAGCCTTTCTCTTTTATTAACCGATGATTTTCTGAGCGCGCAATACTTCTTCGATTGCAGCGATTGCAGCATCTTCGTCATCACCATTGCAGGAAATAGTAATTTCAGACTGCGTAGGGATTCCCAGTGACATTACACCCATGATGGATTTCATGTTTACTTCACGGCCCTTGAAAGACACGTTAACTTCACATTTGAATTTGCTTGCAGCGTTCACAGCAACAGTTGCCGGACGTGCGTGTAATCCAACTGGGTCAATAACAGATACAGTGATTTGTTTCATTTTATATTCCTCCTATTAAACAACTTTTTTACATATCCTATTTTAAACCATTTTGATACCACTTACAATCTTTAATTCGTTTTTTTTCGAGAAAAATGGCTTTTCCCATGGGTTTTCCATGCATTTCTCAGCCTTTTGTAGAAAGCGGCTTCACTTCTTCCAAAAATTCCCCGCAGGTCATTACCGGGATTCCCTCATCCAGCAGCAAACGTGCAAACATTCCATCGCCCTCCACCAGCCGGTTTTGAAAGCTTCCATCATAAATGATTCCCTTTCCGCAGCTTGGACTACGCGGCTGTAAAATGACCAGATCCGGCTGAAACTCACGTATCTGCGCCAGTGCCAGTGCTGCTCCCTTTTTAAACTGCGCAGTTACATCCTCACCTTCTGTATTCATGATGTACTCCCCCGATATCTCCGCACAAGCTCTTGGAGTAGGTAGACCACCCAGCACCTCAGGACACACCTGCAGCACCTCATGCTCCTTCAGATAATCGATCAATTCCGAGGAAGCATTATTTCCGCCATTATATTTACAATTTACTCCCAGCAAGCAGCTGCTTACAGCATATTTCATTCCTTACCCCTCCTGTTTATTCAATGTATTTAAATAATGAATGTAGCCTTATCTTATTCTCTATAAAAATAACAGCACACCTACATCTCTATACATTCTATCATAAACCATCCAGTGACACATACAAATGTTTGTATATCACATAAAATTCAAGCCTCTCAATACCGATTCGCTTTCGCATATCATCATGAAACAAACTATAAAACCATAGATGGCAGCTTCCTTTCACATTCTATCATCATTCCCACGCATATCCGGATAGGGACCATATGTTTAAACTCCCACTATTCTCCCACGCTTTGAGCGCAGGCGCAGGCATTGCCTAACAGTTGTTTCAATTTACTGATTACATCACAAATCGGATATATTTCACACGTTCCTATCGACGATTTTAAGCGCATCTGTATATTCACCCAGACGAGCTTGTAACACAAAAAAGCCGCCTGCACAAATCACAGTACGGCTTCCTGTATTAGTTTGCTTTTGCCTTGCAATAGGCTGTAAAATCATGCTCCTGTATAATTTCATCCAAAAGCTCGCGGTTCCCCGGCTTCTCCACATGATACCAGTAGACAGGCAATATATCCAGCTGTCTGCCCTGTTCATCCAGTATCTGCGTGTTTATTTTCTCATATTCATTTTCCGAACTACCAGGCACATATTCCTCCAGTGCATCAACCGCACGGGCTGCTGCTTCATCCACCTCATAGATTTCTCCAAGAATTCTGGAATTCCCCGGAAGCAGTGCCGGGTATGAGCGTTCCTTTAGGGAATACAGTTCCCCGATGACATAGCCATAGCCTAAAAACTGACTCTTCCCCTTCAAATAAAGCTCATAATTATACAATCCCATTCGCAGGGATCCATAAACGAACAGCTTCATTCTAACAGATGGTGCCTCCTGTCGTTTTGACATCCGTTTCATTATGAATCATTGCGGAAATAGCACAGGTTAACCCCTTAACGATAACCTCCAGCGCCATGCTCGGCTGTCCCGGCTTGTCCACCACCTGCTGTGGAAGATACGGAATATGGATAAATCCGCTTTTCTTGCCGGCAAATTCCTTTTCAATCATATAGCGCACACCATAAAGCACATGGTTGCATACAAAGGTTCCCGCACTGTTTGATATAGAGGCAGGTATCTTGTTTTTGCGTATCTCATTCACCATTGCCTTGATTGGCAGGTTGGAGAAATAGGCAGCATCACCATCCGCAAACACAGGCTCATCAATGGGCTGATTGCCTTCATTGTCCGTGATACGGCAGTCATCGATATTGATACCGACACGCTCCACGGTAAGATCACTGCGGCCACCCGCCTGTCCAATCGACAGAATCATATCCGGATCATGCTTCTGAATAGCTTCACGAATCACCTGCAAAGACTTATGAACGACGGTAGGTATTTCCAACTTGATAATCTCTGCGCCCTCTATCGTAGCTGGCAGCAGCTTCACTGACTCAATAGCGGGATTTATCGGTTCTCCGCCAAACGGATCAAATCCGGTCACTAATATTTTCATAAACAGCTTCCTTTCCTAGAACGCCAGCAACAGCATCAGTACGATGTGTACGACGATCATTGCGAATGCCATCGGTGCCTGTGCCCGGATGACAGTCCATTTATTTCTTGTTTCCAAAACAGCCGTTGGCACAATATTGAAATTGGCAGCCATCGGTGTTAATAAGGTACCACAAAATCCGCAGGTCATACCAAGTGCTCCGACAACAACCGGGTTTCCGCCCTGTGCAATGACAAAGGGAATACCGATTCCCAGAGTAATGACAGAGAATGCCGCAAATGCATTTCCCATAATCATAGTAAATATTACCATGCCAAGGCAGTAGATAATGACTCCGATCAGAATATTGCCGCTTGGTACGACACTGGATATCATTGTGGAAATCACATCACCGACACCGGCTTCGGTAAACAGGGTACCCAAAGCGCCCAAAAGCTGTGGCAAAAGACAGGATGCACCGACCTGCATCAGCTGCTTGGTTGTATTTTCACGCGTTTCATTTACCTTTGGACGGCAGATGATAACCGCCAGAACAAAGGATACCAGACAGGCAATTCCAACCATAACGGCACCATCCAGCGCAGCGCCGTCGATTCTGACAAACGACATCACCAGCGCCATCAGACCAACTGTCACGGCCGGAAGGAATATCCAGCTTTTGATCCGTCTGCTTTCTTTTTCCTTTTCCTCAACACTGACATCCCGGAAGGTACCGATACGTACCTGCCCGCTAACTGTTAAAATCCCCATAACCACAAGGATTCCTCCGGTAATCGTACTCGGAATCCATTTTCCAAGGATGAAGATCACACCGACAAGCACCCAGAACAGCGCTGTCCCGTATTTTGCCTTATCATTCTTCCGGAATGCCCGCCAGCCGGCATCCAGACAAACCAGTCCGCATAATGCATAAAATATTTCCGGAGCGATATTAGTCAGAAAATCAGTCATGACGAGCACCTGCCTTTTTTACCTTACGGTCAAACAGGAAAACCTGCACAAATGTAAAAGCTACGGTAATGACCATCACCGGAATACTGGCCATCGCAATACTTGGCAGTGTAACCTCCTTGTACATGGAAAGTGTTCCCTGAATCAGCACAACACCGCTTGCCGCCGCAAAGCAGTTCTGTGCAAAGAAGTTACCGAAGTTTTCCACAGCTGCCGCATGTCCCTTCAGCTCCTCCACCTCATTTTCACTCAGGTCACTCTGCTTACTCACCTTTGCCGCAGCCTCTGACATTGGCAGAATCAGCGGACGCACAAACTGAACATGTCCTCCGATCCGCACATTGAATGCACTGGCAGCAGTACGAACAAGCATATAGATTGCCAGCACCTTTCCTGCGGATGCATTTTTTATTTTTCCTATCAGATATGCCGCACGTTCCTTCAGCCCGTATCGCTCAATAATCGCGATTACCGGGAAGATAATCAGGAAGATCGACATCAGACGATTGCTAACAAAAGACTCTCCCAGAATGGAAAGAATATGTGGAATATCCATTCCTGCAACAATTCCTGTCACCAGACCAGCCAGCAGAACAGTTGCGAGTACATCGAACTTCAGTGCGAAGCCGAGAACGATGATTACGATTCCAATCAATTTCAAGTATTCCATAATAAACTCCTCTCTATCATGGGGATTTTATCATTAACGGTAAAAAGTCGCAATCATTTTCTTACAAAATTTTATGAATTATTTTCACATTTCACCTGAAAAAGAGCTTCAGGCTTCCATTTTTTATTGAAATAAGCCAGCATTTACCTTATTTTCGTTTCATAAACACAAGCTCCTGTGCCTTGGATAATTCCTTATGATATGCATAGCCGTCCGCGTGAAAAGCGATAAGCTCCTCTGCGGTGGATATCCGCTGTGTGATGATCCAGTTAACCATTGCGCCTCTTGCCATCTTCACCTGCGTGGATTCTGTTTTCAGTCTGCCCGCCTTCTCTATAAGAAATGTCACTGTATAGGTAGATTCTTCGCACAGATAAGGGTACACAGCTTTTGAATATTCCTTACTGGCAAGATTGATGATACAGGGTTTTTCGCCTTCCTCCTGCAAGAGGAAATGCGCAAGACGATCCCCCCAGTACGCATACAGGTCCCTGCATTCACCGATCGGCAAACGTGTCTGCATTTCCAGACGATAGGGCTGGATGGCATCCATGGGACGCAGGACACCATACATACCGGACAGTATTCGTATACAGTTCTGTGCATAGGCGGCATCCTCCTGTGAAAAATTCTCCACCCCCATATGCTTGAACTGCAGTCCGTTATATGTATACAGCGCGGGTGAGCCTGCAAGAGAAAACGTCATGTTCTGATACCGCTGTACATTCTCCACAGCTATTTTCTCATTTATTTTCATCAGGGTACGCAGCTCATCAGCGGAAAGCTGCTTCAGCCTTTCACATATAACTTCACTGTCGTTGATGAAGTGTGGAAGCTGCAGCGGTTCTCTGTTCACCGGCTTCATCTGCTTGGTTGGTGATAACATTATTTTCATACTATCTTCCTCATTTCTCCTGTCTATTATAGCAGAGGGAGCTGCTTTGCGGCATTGATTTGCATGTTCATATCCGATTTCATTCCTAATGATTTTATAGCCTCTTTGAAGAATGATATCCCTGAAAGAAGAATCAAAAGCATACAGCTACCGAAAGGTTTCTTTACCATAACAATATAAGTTGATAAAGCAGTAAAAACCGAAAAAAAGAAATAAAGTTCCTGCATGTGAAGGAAATCTATTTCTTCATGGTTTGTTATGTACACCGGTATTTCAATCCGTGTTAGAATCAGCTTTACAGCACCGCTTTTAGATCATGTCCTCGCTTTGTTCCGGCAGGTCCTCACTCACCGGTAGTTCCACGCTGCTGTTTTCCCTTTTCAAGCGTACTCTGCGATTCATTTCCTCACGCAGCAGAGAATAGATAACAGAGAAGGTTGGCAGTCCCAGCAGCATACCCGCAAAGCCAAACAAGCCGCCGCCAACTGTGATTGCAAACAATACCCAAAGGCCGGAAAGCCCCACACTTGTTCCAACGACGCGCGGATAGATCAGATTGGATTCAAACTGCTGCAGACAGATGCCGAATATGACAAAGAACACCCCTTGCAGAGGATTGACGAATGCGACCAGCAGGGCACACAGAACAACACCGAAGATCGCTCCGAAAATCGGTATGATGTTGGTACAGCCGATAATCACACCCAGGATCGGTGCATATGGGAAGCCTAACACCAGGCAGCCGATATAGCACAAAACACCGATAATCACCGCTTCCACCAGCTGCCCGGTGATAAAGGCGGAAAAGGTTGTGTTGGTAAGATGAGCGACCCGCAGCACAAACGCATTCGCTCTGCTGGATGTAAAGGCATAGAGAAAGCGATGAGACTGTTCCAGCAGCTTATCCTTGGATACCGTCAGATAAACCGCAATAACCAGCGCCATAAATACATTGGCCAGACTGCTCGCAAAGCCGCTTGCCATGGTAAGCAGATGCGGTATTCCGTTTTTCAGAAGATTCACCAGAGTGTCCTGCAGCTGTGCGGAATAGGTGTCCACCTGCTTGAGAACATCCTGTGGAATCTGCTGTTTTTCTATCATACTGGTAATCGTTTTCTGTGCATCCTCGATATAACCCGGCAGTGAATTTGCCAATGCTGCAATGCTTTCGATCACCTGTGGCATTACAATGCGGACAATAAAGGCAAGGATACCGAAAATAATCAGCAGCGAGCATACAGCGGCGAGCGCCTTTTTCCACCTTCCCAGATTGTCCGGAAGCTTTTTCAGGAAAAATTTCATAGGGATGTTGAAAACAAACGCCATCATGATGCCATAGATAAACGGACGCAGCATACCGATGATCATAGACACCGTATCAAACACCTCATTCAGATGCAGCATGATCCAGATTAACGCTATCGTATAGGTAATCAGAAACAATACATGCTTCAGCGTCAGCCGGTTGATTTTCTTATTTTTTTCAGTGAACATAGAAGACCCCTTCCTTTATGAGTTCCTCAGCTCCAGCAGGATATCGCGAAGCTCTGCCGCACGTTCGAAGTCCAGCACCTTTGCGGCCTCCCGCATTTCCTTTTCCAGATTTGCCAGCAGCTTTTCCTTATCCTTCTTGCTGACCTTGGCTTTCTTCCCAATATATTTCGCCGTCATTTCCTGGGTTTCCTTACTGCGGACAACCTCATGGATCGGCTTGATGATCGTTTTTGGCGTAATGCCGTGCTTCTCATTATAGGCAATCTGTATTTCACGGCGTCGTGCGGTTTCATCCAGCGCCTTCTGCATGGAATCCGTTATTTTATCCGCATACATAATGACCTGTCCATGGGCATTACGGGCAGCACGACCGATAATCTGAATCAAAGAGCGCTCACTTCGCAGGAAGCCCTCTTTATCGGCATCCAGAATGGTAATCAGAGAAACCTCCGGTATGTCCAGACCTTCACGAAGCAGGTTGATACCGATCAGCACATCGTATTTTCCTTTCCGCAGGTCCCGTATGATTTCCGTTCGTTCAATCGTTTTAACCTCATGATGCAGCCACGCCACCTTGAAATCCATTCCCTTCAGATAGCTGGTCAGATCTTCCGCCATACGAACGGTCAGCGTTGTAATCAGAGTACGTTCATTCTTTTCAATGCGCGTACGGATTTCATCCACAAGATCGTCGATTTGTCCCTGCGTCGGACGTACGGTTACCACCGGATCCAGAAGGCCTGTCGGACGAATGATCTGTTCTATGATTTCACCCTTTGTCTGTTCCAGCTCATAGTTACCCGGTGTTGCAGAGACAAAGATTGCCTGATTGATCATTTTCTCAAATTCTTCAAAACGCATCGGACGGTTATCAAGTGCGGAAGGAAGACGGAAGCCATAGTTTACCAGTGTTTCCTTACGGGCACGGTCCCCATTGTACATGCCGCGAATCTGCGGCAGGGATACATGGGATTCATCCACTACGAGCAGAAAATCGTCAGGGAAATAATCAAATAAGGTATACGGGCGTTCTCCCGGCTTACGACCATCAATATGACGCGAATAGTTTTCTATACCCGGGCAGACACCGAATTCACGCAGAGCTTCTATATCATAACGCGCACGCTGTTCCAGCCGCTGCTTCTCCAGCAGCTTGCCCTCATTTTCCAGCACCTGCAGACGGTCAGCCAGCTCCTCTTCGATCGTATTCGCTGCCCGATTGATAATTTCCTGCTTTGTCGCATAACCGCTGGCCGGATAAACCACGTAAACGGTATAGGCATTCAGAACCTTGCCGGTTAGGGGATCCACTTCACAGATTCGTTCGATTTCATCATCAAACATTTCGATTCGCAGGATAAAGGAGTCCGTATGTCCCGGTGCAACCTCAATTACATCTCCGCGGACACGAAAGGTTCCCCTCAGCAAATCCATGTCATTTCTCGTATACTGTCTTGCGACCAGCTTTCCCATCAGCTCCTTGCGATCAATGATATCACCCACACGGATTGAGAAAAACATCTCCCGATACTGTTCCGGATTGCTGGCACCGTAAATACATGCGACTGAAGCTATGATAATCGTATCCCTTCGTTCCAGAATGGAGTTGACAGCTGCCATTCGCAGCATATCCAGCTCCATGTTGGTTGTCGCATTCTTGTCAATATAGGTGTCGGAGCTTGGAATATAGGCCTCCGGCTGATAATAATCAAAGTTGGATACAAAGTATTCCACCCGGTTGTTCGGAAAAAATTCCTTAAATTCAGAATAGAGCTGTCCTGCCAGTGTCTTGTTATGTGCGAATACCAGTGTGGGCTTATTGACCTTCGCAATCACATTGGATATGGTGAAGGTCTTACCGGTACCGGTCGCCCCCAGCAGAACCTGCTGTTTCTTTCCTTTTTGAATGCCGTCCACCAGCTCCTGAATTGCCTTTGGCTGATCTCCCTGCGGCTGATAATCTGATACAAGATCAAATAATTTAGTTTCCATTTGTCAGTTCCACCGCTTTCTTCATCTGCGTATCCAGAACTGCCTCCTCACTATGCCATTTTAACGCACAGCTGGAAAGCAGAGAGGTCAGGGTATCCGCATCAATGTTTCCAGTGACCTTCATTCCCTTATCCTTCTGATACTGCTTCAGGGCTTCACCGGACGCATAAGAGAAATATTCATCCGTCCGATCCACTGCATAACCGAGGAATTTCAGATAAATCTGTGCACTCTTCGCTGCTGCGGAAACCGTGTCCGGCTTGTATACTTCCTTTTTCAGAACCGGTGCACTCGTATAGAACGCTTCATCCAGCTTTACCTGAACATCCGGTGTAATGCCCTTCCCGTTTATTTTTTCCCCCTTTGGCGTAATCCATTCCGCTGTTGTGTATTTAAACATGGTTCCGTCCTTAAAGGTGAGCGGCACCTGCACCGTTCCCTTGCCATATGTTTTTTCTCCGACAACGGTTGCGCCCAGATGTTCGCGCAGTGCTGCAGTCAGCACTTCTGCCGCACTGGCAGTATCCCCGTTGACAAGTACAACAATTTTCTTATATTTGTATTGCTCATAACCGCTGATGGTTTTGTAATCCTCCTTCGTGCCGTCCTTTGTTTCCTCACGGAAGATAACGGTATTGTCCGGAAGCAGATAGCTGGCAATTTCCTGTGCGGATTTCAAATAGCCGCCGGTATTGTCCCGCAAATCCAGAATCAGGTTCTCACAGCCATCCTTCTTCAGACTTTCCAAATGGCTTTTAACCTCTTCCCCGCTTGTTTCCGCAAAGGTGTCAAGCTCCAGTATTCCGGTTTTCCCGTTGACACCGCTGTATACGGAATCCTGCACAGTTGCTTTCTTCACCTTGATTTTCTTATGCCTGTTTTCCCGTATGATTTCCAATGTGATTTCATCACTCTTGGAATTGGTGATCAGCGCTTTAACATCGCTTGTTGTCATATTCCTGCATACAGTTCCATCAATGGCATAAATCTGATCTCCCATCAGAAAGCCTGCTCCCTCTGCCGGTGAATTTTTCAGCACCTCATCAATGATAAACGTCGAATCATCCACGCCGTAAAACTGAATGCCGATACCGACAAAGCTTCCTTCCATGGAGCCCGTAAAGCTTTCTGTCTGTTCATTATCCAGATAGCTGGTATGGATATCGCCGCCGGCATCCACCAACCCGCTGATCGCACCGTCAATCAGCTTCTGATTCAGATTTTTCTGATTCTTTCCGAAGTAGAATTTGTCACTCATGATGGAATAGATTTCCTCCAGCTTCTGAAATTCATCTCTGGAGGCTGCCGCAGTCTGATGCAGCGTGGAGTTTAAAAAGAAGCCTCCGAAAAAGCATACAATACATGTGGCAACAATGCACATTCGTCTCTGTCTGCGTTTTTTCTCTGCCTGTATTTCATCCGGCCATTTATGTCTGACCAGTTTATATCTCACAACTTTTTTCTCTGCCATACAAAACACCTCATTGTCCTTTACAGATTTACGTTTATAATCATATCACATTTTATGAACGATGATAACTATTTCGATGAAAGAACATGACAGTTCGTGAAATCTCATTCGCTCATTTTCATAAAGGCGCTCATTTTCATAGACTTTCCTTCAAAGTGAAAACAAGGAAAAGGACTGCCTGAGCAGTACATCCTTCCCAGATTTACATAGAACGCTCCCTTTGGAAAGCTCTGTGTAATCACGGAATGCACACCCGGCAGTCCTTTTTTACGATTATTCTGATAAAGCGGCACTTTCATTGCGTGCCGGTGTCCATATCAGCGCTTCCAGCGCAGATACTTCGTAGTTGAGAAAAAGCTTCCCACAAGTCCGACCAGCATACCGCCCAATAGCAGAATACCGCAAATCTGAAGTGTAAACGGCATAATCGGCTGTAGTGTAAACAGACTGGTTATAATCTGACCGTTCAGCATGTCAAAGAAATACTGATAGCCGAAATAGGTAAAGATACACGGCAGTACAGCGCCCATTAAACCTATGAGCATTCCTTCAATCATAAACGGAACCTTTATGTACCAGTTTGCCGCACCGACATTTCGCATAATGGATATTTCGGCATTTCTCGCATAGATTGTCAGCTTTATGGAATTGGATATCAGGAAGAGTGCCAGCAGTGTCAGCAATCCGACAAAGACGAGTCCTCCGGAGCGAATGGTATTCAATACGGAAATCATTTTGGATACACTGTTTCCTCCGTAAACAGACTGCTTCACAAAGGGCAGCTGTTCAATCTGTGCATTGATGGCTTTGATCTGATTGGCATCCTTCACGGACACAAAGAAGGCATTGCACAGCGGGTTATCCTTACCGCGGTACATTTCAAATTCCTTCCCCTTTTCCTTAATCATCAGCTCCAGCTCATTATCCTTATCGGAAAAGGTCACCCTGCGTACACCGCTGATTTTTTCCAGACCGTCTTTTGCCTCATCAATTTTCTTCTGTGTTTTTACATCCGCCTTTAAAACCACATGAATCTGCAGATCATCCTCGATGGAATTGGTAAACAGAGATACATTTCCTGCAATCATCAGAAATGCGGAAAACAGAATCAGTGTGATGGTAACTGCACTGGATGCCGATAAGGACATGGCGATGTGACGAAAGATACTCAAAAAGGCCGTCTTTATGAATTTCGGGAACGCCTTGAAAAATCTAATCATGCTTCAGGTAGCCCCCCTTCATGATATCCGCAACCACATAGCCCTCCTCCAGACAGATGGTGCGTTTCTTAAAGCGGTCTACGATCGTTGAATCATGGGTAACCATGACAACCGTTGTTTTTTCAACCTCATTGATTTTCTCCAGCAGCTCCATGATTTCCGCAGATTTATCCGGATCAAGATTTCCTGTCGGCTCATCCGCTATCAGCACCTTTGGATGATTGGCAATTGCACGGCCGATTGTCGCCCTTTGCTGCTGTCCTCCTGAAAGCTCATTGGGAAAGGCTTTCGCCTTGTCTTCCAGCGATACCAGCTCCAGCACCTCTCGCACACGACGCCGGATATCCACCTTTTTCATGCCGATGACTTCAAGAGCGAATGCGATATTTTCAAAAATTGTAAGCCTTGGAAGCAGACGGTAGTCCTGAAATACGACCCCGATGTTTCTGCGGTAAACCGGTACACGGGAATGCTTCAGCTTTCCCACATTGATATTTTCCACCATAACCGTGCCGCTGTTTGGGATTTCTTCTCCATCCAGCAGCTTGATCAGTGTAGATTTACCTGAACCGGTCGGTCCGATGATGTACACAAATTCTCCATCATCAATGGCAAGATTGATATCCCGCAGTGCATGTACACCATTCTTATATTCTTTTGATACGTTTTCCATTACGATCATAACATCACTCCTGACTTTTCATAATTACGCTTGAAACGGGCAGCGTTCCTTATAGGTAAGCTTACCCGAAGATATTTTCCGGTTTTTCACGACAAGGGGCACCGCTTACGCCACAGGTTCTGCTTAATGCTCCATTACCCCAGCCGCAGCCCCATGCAAAGTCAGCAGAGGAACGGAATTGTGAGATTGCAGAGGATATACTCATTTTTCCCAGATTGATAACTTCAATGTGACAGTGAGGTCCTGTAGAATTGCCACTGTGTCCGGTTAACGCCAATAACTGCCCCTTCTTTACCTGTGATCCTCCAGATACCGCAAAGCCTTCTCTGGATAAATGAAAGAAACTTATCGCATATGTGGTTCCGCCTGCCTGTGTCAACATTTGAATCGTATTACCACCGCCAGCAGGATAACCAATCCAGTTATTGAGAAATCCACCGTTAGTTGGTGCCGGATTGTCCGCATATAAAATTATGCCATCAGCAGGCGCTACCAAAGATGTACCAATCGAGGTTGCAATATCAAGACCTAAATGCACTCCACCGTCAGGATAATACCAGGTACCGGCAGACACGCTGCCTCCGCGAACCGGCATCATAAGCGCACCATTTCCACTGAAATCCAGCTTTCCTGCGACAGAGGTATTGATATTGATTATATTGTTCTGAATGCTTGCGATATCCACCTGCACCGAACGCATTTTCTCATTCAGTTCAGCTTCCTGCTTACGGTATTCCTCCAGAAGCTTCTTTTTCTGCTTCTGTACCTTTTCTGTTTCTTTCTTATTTTTCTCGTTCTCCGCTTTTTTCGCTTCCACATCAGCCTTCAGCCGGTTTTTCTCGCTTTTCTGATGATCCAGCTCAGCTTTATCCTTCTGCAGCTTTTTAATTTCCACCTGATCACTGTCTGTGATTCTCTGCAGACCATCCACCTTACGAATCATATCAACAAGATCCTTGGAGCCCATAATGACCTCCACATCCATATTGGTGCCGGTCACCGCCTGTTCATCAAGCATGCGATCGGTGATGATCTTATTCCGCTGATCGATATCCTTCTGCTTCTTTTTGATTTCCACATTCAGCTTGGAAATCTGACCTTCAATGGTTCGAATATTGGCTTTATTGATTTCGATATTCTTATCCAGTTTATCAATCAAGGATTGCAGCTGCTTCATAACGGAGGTTATTTCCTCAATATTGCTTTTGATTGCGGATATTTTCTTATCCAGAGAGGATACCTCTCCTTCTAAAGAGCTGCTCAGCCCCGCATAGTATTCCTTAAAGGCCGCACACTGCTGCGCTGCCGCTTCACTTTCCTGAGCAACACTGCATTTGTTCAGCCATGCTTCTTCATTTCCTTCAAAATCTGCTGCATACAGCCAGCTGTTTTTCTGTGACGGTACCAGAAACAGCATTGCCGCCACACAGCCTGTAATCATAAGTTTCTTCATTTTCATCGACGCCACCTCAAATATTTCGTTGCTGCCAGAAAGCTGCCAATAATGCCCACAACAGCTCCACTCAGGAATAGCACCCCTGCAATCTGCAAGGTGAAGGGATATGGCTTCTGCATAACGAACATGCTGCTCATGAATTGCCCGCCAAAGAAATCATAGAGAAAGCCATAACCGAATATCGTCAGAATCACAGGAATCAATGCACCGATCATTCCAATGAGCATACCTTCGAACATGAACGGTGTTTTGATATACCAGTTTCCTGCCCCTACGTTTCGCATAATGGAAATTTCTGTCTGCCTTGTATAAATTGTCATTTTAATAGTATTGGTAATCAGGAATATCGCAAGCACACCCAGTGCCAGTATAAAGACGGCACCTCCGTATCGTATCGTTTCAAAGGTGTCAATCATATCCTGTATGCTTTCTCCGCCATACTGTGCCTTTTCAATACCTTCCATATTGTTTAATGTTTTTGTAATCTGAGGAATATCGGTTGCCTTCTCCACCTCCACGATGAATACATTTGGCATCGGATTGCGTTCCTTGTAGCGTTCAAACACCGAACCGCTTTCCTCAATCAGGATGTTCAGCTCATCCTCTTTGCTGGAGAATTCCACTGTTTTCACACCGGAGATTCCTTTGATCAGCTTTTCCATGTGTTCAATTTCATCCTGCTTCTGCAGGGAATCAATGGATGCATGAATTTTCAGATTTGTTTCCACATGATCCGCAAAGCTGTTCATGTTGGCCGCAAGCACGAGAAACAAAGTCATCAGTGTCAGCGTTACTGCCACAGCAGAGGCACTGGACAATGTCATCGCCATATGACGGCCCAGATTGCGGAGCGCCGTCATGAAATGCTTGGGAAGACTTTGTATAAAACTAATCATGATGTATATATCCGCCTTTCGCGATATCCGCAACGATAAAACCGTCCTCCAGCGCTATCGTGCGTTTTTTGTATGTATTCACGAGTGTGGAGTCATGCGTAACCATTACGATGGTCGTCCCCTCCACCTTGTTGATTTTATCCAGCAGCTCGATGATTTCCATCGATTTCTCAGGGTCAAGGTTTCCTGTCGGCTCATCCGCGATCAGCACCTTGGGATGATTGGCGATGGCCCGGGCGATGGTAGCACGCTGCTGCTGTCCTCCGGATAACTGATCCGGGAAGGATTTTGCCTTATCCTGAAGTGATACCAGCTCCAGAATTTCACGTACCCGCCGTCGAATCGTAACCTTATCCAGCGCCAGCACCTCCAGAGCAAATGCAATATTTTCAAAGACTGTCATTTTCGGAAGCAGGCGGAAGTCCTGAAACACGACACCGATATTGCGGCGATAAAAGGGTACACGGGAGTGACGCAGCTTTCCCACGTTGGTTTCCGCAACATATACCTCTCCCGCATCCGGAAGCTCTTCTCCGTCCAGCAGCTTGATCAGTGTGGACTTTCCACACCCTGTCGGACCGATGATATAAACAAATTCACCTTCATCTATTTCAAGATTGATATCACGCAGTGCGTGAACCCCATTCCTATATGATTTGGATACATTTTTTAAGAGGATCATTTCATCACTCCTTTGGCTAACATTATAACATAAATCGACACCGTTGACAGTGTCTGTCGTATGTAAAATTCTTACAATTTCAAAATGCAGACACAAAAGTTATGATAGATAGAAAACATTACCTGTCAGCCATATAGCATTTTTTGAAAACCGAATGGGATTAAAAACATTAATATACAGCCTCTGCAGTATTCTCTGTCAGATAAGCATACTGATGTTCTATTATGGTACAAAGATCAACGATTAACCAAGCTGAAAAAATATGAACACTCTTGCTTTCATATTTAATGTAATTCAAACCTTATCATTAGCCCTGTTCTTGTTGGACAGTCCTTTCCTATTAGGGTTATACACTGCCTATAAGCGGTATATTCAAATGCCAAGCATATACTTGAAGCAATTTCACAAGTTCTATACCTTATACCCCTGACGTTTTCAGTTCATGAAAGTACAGACACAAAGCTTTCCTTAATTAGCCGCCATATACACATCAGCGCAAACAATACACACTTAAATATTTAAAAGCCCTACCTACCTCTGCCATGTTTTACAGGGTACAAAAATTAAATAAGAGCAAAAACCAGAATACTGGCGTGCTCTTTACGGATACATTACAGCTGTTCCTGATATGTAAAGCCCTCTCCCTGTACCTCATTAACATCACTGACGATAACAAATGCTTCCGGGTCGACCTCAGTTATAATATGATTTAATTCAGAAAACTGCTTCTTGACCACCACCATCATAATCACCGGCTTGCTTGTTCTCGTATAGCCACCCTCAGCATGCAGAATTGTGGCACCGCGGTTGATATTCTGATAGATTACCTGCATCATCTCTTCAAATTTATCAGAGATAATCATAACATTCTTCGCTTCATGAGAACCCATGGTAATCACCTTGTCAATCAACTGTCCGCATACCCAAACGGATACCAGTCCAATCATGGCAGCCTCCACTCCATAAACACTTGCTCCTAAAAGAACAGTCGCACCGTCTATACACATAACCAGCGTAGGCAAAGCGATTTTCGTGTATTTGTTAATTATCAGCGGTGGGATATCCATTCCTCCCGTACTGCCACCTACACGATAAACCAGTCCAATACCGATACCGGTGCATACACCTGCATAGATAGATGCTAGTAATGGATTGCTCGTCACCTGAACATCCGACCACAGCATGCCCAATACGGAGATAAAAAGAGGATAGACAATCGTGGAAACGACGGTTTTCAATGCAAAGCGTTTTCCCAGCAACGCTGCTCCTAGCAGATATAAACCGATTGTTAGACCGTTAATAACAAGACGTGGAGACAGGTTGAAAATCGGCTGCAGAGCAACCGCTATTCCTGCCACCCCTCCGGAAAGAATATCCAGAGGGAGAATAAAGAATGTAACGCCTGCTGCAATAATCAGATTTCCCATGACGATACTGATAATTTCTATGATTTGATCCTTTTTATTATGATTCTGCATATGCTGCACCTCGATTCCTGCTGCCCGCAATTATAACACAGGAAGATATGTAATCCAAGACATTTATAACAGGAATTACTCTGAATATCGATCTTTCAGCTTAACATCAGGACAATTAAAAACAGAACAGGTGTACTGAAATACAATGGATAATATCAATCAGACGTTGTAGAGCTTTTCTGTACCTTGATGTAATGAAAAACCACGAATTTAATCCTGTACTATATGCTGTAAGTAGTATTAAAATATAGAAAACACCTACATAATAGACCCTTATATGTGTAGCTGTTTCATAAAGTTCAAATTTTTTATGTTGCATATAGTATAAAAGGTGAAAACTTACAAAATGCTGGATAGCTCATCATCAAAATATCCATGTCTCTTTTAACGTTCTCTGCTTTTTGCTTCAATAACCTTCAGAAGTCTAGCATCATTTTATCTGATTACTTCAATCAGCTTTTCCTTTCTGCGGCATTCTAATCTGTCTTATCACAATCTGTGATCCTTTGGAGTTTGTCTATTTTATGAATCATAACAAAAAATTCTCAATCTTTGTTGATTTCTACTTCCCATTATATTTAAATCAGAGCCAGTAGTTTTCTGGACGCTCTCTGCATGGTGCGCTGCCGCAGGCGTTCGGTACCTCTGCATTCCACCCTGTTCCAAATGTAAGGTCATTACTACTGTTATAAATATGCAATGCCTCAGACATACTCATATTTCCAACACGAATGATTTCCACATGGCAATGATTCCCCAAACTCCATCCGGAGTCTCCTGAATACCCAAGCACCTGCCCCTGTGATACCTTCTGTCCTGGGGTAACTGCAATAGAAGTCATATGATAAAATGGCATTGCATAGATAGTATTTCCCTTTTTTGTAAGAAGCAATACATTATTTCCACCGCCAATCGGAATACCGCAGTTACTGTAACCATTTCCACATCCTGAATATGTATGAAGGATGACTCCAGCTGCAGGAGCCTGTACAGGGATATTTATTGTACCTCCTGTAGAGAAGTCCATCCCCATATGACCACCTCCGCCAGGATAATGCCATGTTCCAGATTCATAATGCCATCCATAGGATAGAGGTACCAGAAAAGAATCGTTATTTGAAGTATCATTCGGTTGATTCGGAACCACTGGTTCCTGAGGTGTCTGCGTATCTGGTTTTTTAATATCATTATTGGTATTGTTGTCAGGCTTAGCAGTATCCGGCTTTTTCGGCTTATCAAATTCTTCTGCTATTGCCAGGTCAATTTTAGGAAGTGATGTCTGGGCCATTTGGATCTGACGCTTCTGCGCACTCAGCTTTGACTCTTGCTTATGATAACCGTTCAAAAGTTCCTGCTTCACATTGTTCAGTGTTTCAACCCGCAACTTATCATCCTTTATATTGTTTTGCTGCTCAATTAGAAGCTCTTTTTGCTCTTTCACAATGGCGCGATCCTCGTTGAGTTTTTGCTTTTCCTTGTTCAGTATACTGATTTGTTCGTTTTCATACGTGTTTAATTCACCAACGATTTCCGTGCGACGCAAAAGATCAACAAAACTTGATGATCCCATAAGGAAATCGATATAGTAATTGCTTCCGGTGTAAGCCTGCATTTCAATCAGACGTTCGCGCATCTGTTTATCACGTTCTTTGATATCGTTTTCCTTCTCACTGATTTTAGCATTCATATCCTCAATGGAATTTTGCATAGTTTCAATATTCAACTGAACTTTATGTATCTGTTTATCATACTGCTCTATTTTTTCATTATTCTCTTTAATGAGAGGAGCAATTTTATCAATATTCCCTTTCACTTTGCTAATCTGATTTTTTATTTCTTTGATTTCATTATCTAGGTTATTCGATTTGTTCTGTAAATATTGTTTATACTGTCTGCATAATCCTTGTGTTTCAGAATTTTTGATCACTTCACATTTTGCATTCATTTCATCTTCTTTACCTTCAAAGTTTTCTGCATACATGAAATCGTGATTACTGATAAATAGGATACCTGCAGCGAACAATGCTAAAATAAAGCCTTTTTGTTTATGTAGCATAGCTGTTTAACCATTCCCTTTCGTATAATCATAGTAATTTTATATTACTAACTGAAAAATACGTACATCATTGTGGTTCTTTCTTATTTTAGGGTGTTTGCAAAAGGGAGAATTCAAATACTATTGATAAATTACAATAGTATTGAATTCTCCTTTATTTGAATTTGCCCGCATTTGAGTAAGAACCGTCATTATAATGCAGCATTTTTCAATGCTATTTTAAAAGTTCTTAATCATTAATTACAACTACCATTTTTATTATTTGGATTATGTTCATACAGAGGTCCAGCATTTACCCAAACATACACATCTTTTCCCCATTTATCCTTGAACTTTAATTTCACAGTATTCGCTGATGCATTATTTGCATATACATAAAATCCTAAGTTATGAATTTGCGCAAACTTGCCATCTGGATGAAAATACTCTCCAACACGTAGTATTTGATCTAAACTGCCAGTACCGCCAACAGAATTTTGATACACCTCAGTCAAAGACCAAGCAGGTAACCAAGCTTTCAATTTATTATTATAAATCAAATCCTTTGCTGCATCTACTTTATCGACTCTGTATGAAGTCATTCCACTATTTCGCGGTGAAAACTGTGCATACTCACCAGGTTGAAGTATGTCATCGCAAGGATTCATTACCGCTCTACCATCTGGATTTTCAGTAGTCGCTGCTGTCACATTGATTCCTAACATAGGCATTGCAAGCATCATCATTAAAACCATTTTACCAATTTTTTTCATTATTTCTTCCTCCTATAAACGGTTAACTATATTATATTACAATTTATGGTTAATTACAAGCAGAATAGTTTTGAACTAAATATATTCAAGTGGTGTATAACAATAATTAAGTGTTCTTCTTATTATTTGATAACGCTTATCTTTTTACTTTGCACATAGTTTTTAATATTTTTGTATAATTACTCTACCATATACTAATCGTTTGTATCATTAAGAAAAATGTTGTTACTATTTACAGCAAGTTAAAGGCTATGTGATTTTCAAAAGAGATTAGAAGGACATAGCTGCACAGCTTATGAACATTATTGCATTATCGAATACATTAGGTTCCTTTTGCCACAGACTGAACCAAGTTATGCGATTCACATAACATATAACAAAAAAAGCTGGAATTCAAAAGTAGTGATTCATACCTCTGAAATTCAGCTTTTAATACAGTGCTTCCTGATGATGGAAAGCAGATAATCTTGTTTTTATCAGTATCCGCCCTTGCCTGTCGCTCCTTCTTCTACCTGCCCATATGTCTTGAAGCTTTCGATCACGACATCAATTTCCTCTTTACTCAGGACCGCCGGTTTTCCAACACACATGGTACGCCATTGAATTTCCGCAACCCATTCCACGTTTTCCGCAACGTTGAAGGCTTTTGATAAAGAGGGGCCACAGGCCACCATACCATGATTTGCCAGCAGCATCGCCAGTCCTTCCCCCGTTGCTTCACTCACCTTTTCCGCCAGCGCCTCCGTGCCGTAGGTTGCATAATCAGCACAGGGTACACAAGATGTTTGCGCTCCAGCAAGCAGATAATGTACGGCTTCAATCGGCTGCTTCAAACATGCAAAGGTTGTGCAGTAGGTAGAATGTGCATGCACCACACCTCGCGCATCCGGATGAAGCTTATAAATTGTCGCATGCAGTGCATGCTCACTGGATGGCTTCCGGCTTCCCTCTATAAGGTTTCCATTCAAATCCAGTATGACAATATCCTCGGCAGCGGTTTCAAAATAATCCAATCCGGATGGTGAAATCGCCATATAACCACACACAGGATCATAGGCGCTGATATTGCCTGATGTTCCTTTCGACAAACCGGCAGAGCTCATTTTCTTCCCGTAATCTACAATTTCCTGTCGTTCTTTTTCCATTAACATACTTCGTTTTCCTCCTTATACCGTCGTATTCACTCTATCTCGATTTGTTTTCCATATTTCATAATACTCCTGTATGAGCGATCCCTTTTGCGGTTTATAGATTTTGTATGATCGCTCATTTGTGTCTGTATGAATATTCCAATAAGAATTGCATACAGCTACACAGCCCATAATAGATGCCTGATGGAAATGATCCGGCAGTACCAGAGCCTTCTGCGTCAGATCGCTGAGATGCTGACACAGCATATCCGATTGAAAACCGCCACCGCAGCCCAGAATCTTATCATGCTGTATCGGCAGCATCTGCAGTAGCTGTCGATACTGATAAGAAATAGAGCAGGCGATATCTCCCACCAGCGCCCATGCTAAATCTATTCGATGCTGTGTAGCTGGGAATGGCGGGCGCATGAAGAAGCCGCCGTTTTTATAGCCGCAGGCGTGTTCAAAATCCAGAGAGGAAAAGGATGCGGTGCATTTTATGCTGGTTACTTCCTTCAAAGCTGCCTCCAGATCCTCATAGCTCACACCGTCAAAGAGCAGATTTCGTATGCGCTGATAGTTCAATCCTGTTACACCAGGATTTGTTTCCATCTGATACATGCTTCCCTTTAACCAGGAATCCGTCCAGCAGCGCTCCTGCGGATCACAGTATCGTTCTGTTCTCAGCGTCACCACCGGAGACGTTGTTCCTGATACAACAGCAATATCCCCTTCCTGCATACCGGCTCCCAGCACTGCCACCTGCGTATCTGCCCCCCCTATAAGAAAGGGAATGTCATAGGCGATTCCAAGCTGCTCCTTGATATCCTCTCTCATAAAACCCAGAAGAGAGCCTGCATTCAGCAGGGGCGGCATGGTAAGCTGCTCCAGCTTGAAACGCTTGATCAGTTCTTCACTCCATTGCTGCGCACCGATGTCATATAGCTGTGTTTCACACGCCTGCGAAGGTTCGATGGCAAGCTTTCCACATAAAACATAGCCAATCCACTCGCTCAGGCTTGTAAAGGTTTGTACCTGATCGAAAATTTCTTTTCTGCGCTTTGATAGGCCCATAAGCTTAGCGGCAGGAAAATCCTCCGTAACCCAGCGCCCCGTTTTCTCATAAATCCCATCCTTCTGTATCTCTGCCATCCACGCTCTTCCCCGGTTATCAATATTGGGAAGTCCATAGAAGTCTTCCTGTTTCCGGTTGATGAGGACAATACTTTCTCTGGCACCGGAGGAGGATATGGCATCGATCGTGATATTTGGATACATATGAATGATTTCCCGACAAAGTCCTAAGATGTTGCGCTTCCAAAACGAAGGATCAAAATACTGCGCATCCTCATATGCCTCATCAATATAATAGATATTTTCAAAGGTTTTCACGCAAATCAATGCGCCATCCTCACGAACCAGAGCAACTCTTGAATTACCGGTTCCTATATCCACGATCATATAATGCTTCATAACGGCATCTTCAGGGAGTGATAATTGTATACGATACGCTCCAGCTGCTCCTGCTTTTTCCAGGCCTTTAAGCGCTCTGTGATGATATCCGACTGATGGTCTGTAACTTCATAGGTGGCTCCACAGATATGCGGTGTTAAAAGGACATTGTCATTTTCTATGATTTTCAAGTCATCCGGTAATGGCGGCTCGCTGTTCAGCACATCCAGAAGAATCCCCTTAATTCGTTTCTCTCTTGCCATATCCTGCAATGCTTCCATATCTACGACAGCACTTCTTGCGGTATTCACAAAAACAGCATCCGGTTTCATTGTATACAGCAAATCTCTTGAAATCAGCTTCTCTGTAGCAGGAAGCACCGGCAGATGAATGGAAACGATATCACATGCGGCAAACAGCTCCTGCAGCTCACATTTTGTATATGGCGTATCACTGACATACGGATCGTAATAGCTGATGCTGCACCCGAATGCGTCCAGCAGGTGTGCAGCCGCTTTTCCCACGGCACCAAAACCGACGAAGCCGACATGCTTGCCATGCAGCTCATTTCCCATCCATGTATAATACGGTGTTGTTCCTTCTATCCATTGTCCGTCCCTGACCCATGCAGTTGCAGGAAGCAGCTTGCGCATATAGGCAATCAGCATTCCCACTAGCATTTCCGCTACAGCCGTCGCATTCCGGGCCGGAGTACACAAAACCGGTATTCCATGAGCACTGCATGCCTCTATATCAATATTTGCTGGATTTGCACGGCAGTCACCAATTACCTTTAATCCTTTATAGTTGGATACTACAGCTTCCGTGATGCGATCCAGCTCTGTAATCAGAATATCCGGCTGCACCGTTTTCAGCGCCTCCAGCATCTCTTTTTCATAAAAGCGCTCTCCTGTTTTATTCCATGGATCATATACGACCTCTTCAAACAGCTCCTGCAGCTCCCGCAGTCTGATTTCAGACATGGGAGCACGTACGTAAACCTTCATAAACCGACCTCCTTATCAATAAAACTGTGATACATCTTCCTCAAAATAAGCTGCGACATCATATGCACTATATACCCCCTTATCTGTTATGACACCATCAATCAGATAGGGTGGAGTAATATCAAAGGATGGATAAATCGCCTGAACACCGGGCAGGGTATTGTTGATACCGCGATAGCAGAGTACCTGCTGCGGATCGCGTTCCTCGATAATGATATCCGCCTTACTGCGCTTATCTGCATCCGGTATACCTGTCACAAAATACGGAATATGGAAGTATTTTGCCAGAATTGCAATCTGCATGGTTCCGACCTTATTTGCGATATGTCCATCCCCGGCGATTGTATCTGCGGCAGAGGTAAATAGTGATATCCCCTTGTTTTCCATTGCATAGGCAACCATATTATCAGTAATCACCGTTGAGGAGAAGCCCATTTCATGACATACACTGGAGGTCAGCCGCGCACCCTGCAGGTAGGGTCTTGTTTCCGCATGATAAAACTCCACCTGTCTGTTTCTACGCTGTGCAACACGACACATCATGCCTACAATCGTTTCTCCAAAGCACTGTGTCAGTACACGCCCTTTCTCCGGTATCTGATCAACCAGATATTCCGCTACCTTTTCCATTGTCGCATATCTGCGATTTAATGATTCCAGTGTTCTTTGTATGATCGCCTCTACCGCATTCTCGCCCCGATCGATTGCCGCATAGGCTGCCTGCAGGCATCCGCTTGTTATGACACGGTAGCGGTTTGCAGTCGTAATTCTGGCTGTAGCGATATCCTCAGCTGCAGTCTTCAGAAATTCCTTCTGCTCCTTCTGGTCTGCATTTCGTATCTGCCATGCTGCCAGGGCCATTCCCATACCGGCTGCGGTATACGGTCCGGCACTTTGCGTCACCATGTCCCGTATCGCCTGAACAACCTCCCGATAATCCTTACATTCCACGTAGCGGATAACACTCGGATAAATTCTCCGATCCAGTATACGGACCATACCGTTTTCAAACCATGCCACATGCTCATATTGCAGCAGATATGCAAGCCCCTTGTCCTGTCTTTCCATTGTATCAGCTTCCTTCCTTATCATAGTTAACCCTTTATAGCGCATAGCATGTACCGACCTCAATTTATTTCATCAGCGTACCGCACAAAGCCCCTTACTTCATAAACCAAGTACCATGCCTACATGCAGAGAGCGTGTGTATGTGCTGTTGTAGCGTAAATGCCAAAGCACTACACACAATCCCTCAAGGTTCATCAGCCCTATGAACAAATCATGTTAAATTGTTCACTTACTTCCATTCCCTCATGAATCACCTTTCGATTCCGTATCAGCCAGATTCCCATTTTCAGCAATGCACGCTCAAAGGCTACACGCTTGTCTGTCTCTTTGATTGAGGTGACCTCCATAACCTTGGAATCCCCCACAACTCTGCGAATAATTTCCGTCCCTGCATAGCCAAGGGAATCACTCATTACATCTCTGAGATAGTGCTGCTTAAATTCCTTGGTACGATACAGCGGACATTCCACGCATTGTTCATAAACCTTTGACAGCTTTTCCATGGTCAGATCAATCGTATCTGCCACCGTATGTGAACACCAGGTGATAAATTCTGTATGCCGGGGTTCTATAAACTGTATTCTTGCCCAGGCGAAGAAGAGATTGCCAATCACATTTCCGATGTCATATCCCATTGGTCCGTAAAACGCAAATTCCGGATCGATAATTTTTATTCCCTGCTCATTGATGAAGATGGAGCCGGAATGCAGATCTCCATGCACCAGTGCCTGCGCATGGTTCATAAAGCTATCTCTAAGCTGGGCAACATCGGCTTTCAGCTGCTCATTCTCATATAGAAACTCTTTCACAAACTCCTCATTTTCCGGTAATACGATATTACGATTCTTGTAATTATCATATGGCTCTGTAAGCACAAGATCTTCTGTAATATCACACAGCTCCTTATTCAGAAAGAGCCTGACATTATCTTTCTTCACTGCCCGATCCAGCACCAAATCTGTTGTAGGCAGAAGTGTCCTTGCCAGAAATTCTGCGATATTTTCTGCAAAGTGGGGAAAGAATCGACCTTCCATCAGCTCTTTCCTCATATTTTTATAGGCCGAAATATCCTCCATTGCCAGCACGCACATTGTTTCATCATAGGCATAAACCTTTGGTACAAAGCCCTCTGCCAGCATACCCTCCAGTTTGAGAATTTCCGCTTCAATCTTATTACGATATACATCCAGCGCTCTTCCGGAAGAGCGCAGAAATTTATCTGCCTGCTTTATGATGATGGATTTTCCACTATCCGGATTCCATACACGGAAAACATAATTGATGTTTCCATCACCGATTTCCTCTGCCTGCAGAACTTCATCCTTTTGAAAGTATTGCAGCTTGGAGGTGACATAGCATTTTACTTCCTCCACATCCAGCAACATGTGATGCTCATAGTTATTCATATACATTTCCACCTTATATTCTTCTATGCTTCCTTTTCAACCTGTTCTTTTTTCGTTCTGATATCCTTGAATTTCGGAAATCCGATGATGATAAAGACAATTCCGAAGACAATCATCAGCATGGAATACCAGTTATAGCCCATGATAGCGGTTGGCGATACATTCGCCAGACCTCCGGCTACCAGCAGCTGTCCGGCATATGGCAACAGACCATTAAATGCGGAGGAAAACAGATCCAGGATACTTGCGACACGCGATCTTGAAATATGGAAATTATCCGCAATATCTCTGGCAATCGGACCGGCTGCGATAATCGATATTGTATTGTTGGTAGTCGCAATGTCCAGAAGACTTACCAGAGCCGCAATGGACAGCTCGCCGCCTCTGGATGATTTTGCCCCTTTGGTCAGCTGATTCATCAGGAAATCCATACCGCCGAAGTGTTTCATCAGCTCTACCATACCGCCGACCATAACGGCGATCAAAGCCATATCCTCCATACCGATTGCACCGTCATGAATAATCGTAAGCGACTGTATCAGGGTAAAACCGCCATTGAAGCATCCGATGATCACTCCGGATAAAATACCGATGATCATCACGACCACAACATTCAAGCCGACCAGGGACAAGGCGATGACCAAAATATACGGTATGATATTCACAAAGCTGAAGGAACCGATATTTCCAAGACTCACATCGCCTCCAGACTGGATAGCGAGCAGAATCACATTGATGACAACAGCAGGCAGAACCATCAGTATATTCGCTTTGAATTTATCCTTCATGGATACCTCCTGCGTTCGTGTTGCGGCAATGGTCGTATCGGAAATAAAGGAAAGATTATCTCCAAACATTGCACCGCCGACAACGGCTCCGGCTAACAGACAGACATTGATGCCCGTTTTATTGGATATATCGACTGCAATCGGCATGAGTGCGGCAACGGTTCCCATGGATGTTCCCATGGAGAAGCTCAACAGACAGCCAATCAGGAAGATTCCGGGCAGAATCAGATTTCCGGGAAGAATGGTAAGTCCCATGTTTACGATAGAATCAACGGCTCCCATTCCCTTTGCGACTCCGCCAAAAGCACCGGCAAGCAGGAAAATCAGAACCATCAGAATCAGAGTTTCTTCTCCTCCTCCTTTACAGTACAATGCAATTTTTTCCTCGAATGGTGTTTTCTTATCTCTTTTGTTTAACAGTAATGCGACTCCGGATGCGATGGCGATTCCCGTCATCAGCGGCATGTTGTCAAAGCTTCCTGTTCCAAGTCCCGTACCCATGTACGCAACAAGGAATACAATCAGCGGCAGCAATCCAAGAAAACTGCCTTTCTTTTCATTTTTCATAGTACCTCCTCAAGTATCACATGATTCTTTAAGTAGCTTCACCCTCGGCAGCTGTCCTGTGCTTCCCTCCCTTCTCAAATATTGTTTTCTGACCGAAATGAAACCCCCTACAACGAAAATACAACATATTCAGTCACATGTCAACAGTTTTGTGTTACTTTTTGTTGTTTTATTTGTGTTTACCCTTGCTTTTCATGTTGGATATTGTTATATTATAGATGTCGATGTGACTTTCTGTTTGATTATATGGGATTTTGAAGGAGGATGATTGACCATTTCCAAATAAACTTATATAATATTCATAGAAATATTACGATAAGAAAGAGGGAAGACGTATGTTAAAGCTAGAACGGCAGTTGTTTATTGAAAAGGAGCTGCACGAAAAGGGCAGTGTACTTGTTTCCGAGCTCAGCAAGGTACTGGATTGCTCAGAAGAGACAATACGCCGGGATATCAAGGAAATGGAAGCGGCCGGAAAGCTCAACAAAATTCATGGTGGTGCCTATCTGCCGGATAAATACGACAAGGGTGTGCCGATTGAATTACGTGAATCATTCTTCGCCAGTGAAAAGGAACAGATGGCGGACAAGGCGGTGGATATCATCAAGGATCATTCTGTCATTATGCTGGATTCCAGCACGACATGTCTGAAGCTTGCGGAGGCAATCATCTCATCAGGGAAATGTATTACATTGATCACCAATTCGCTGCGTATCAGTTCTCTGTTTCATTCCCAGTCATCCAATGTGAATCTGATTTGTCTGGGTGGACAGCTTCATCGGGCAACTGCATCCTTTACCGGGTATCGGACGACAGATACGCTGAAGCAGAATTTTGCGGATATCACCTTTATCTCCTGTCCGGCACTGCATCTGCAGCATGGACTCTCTGACAACAACCTGAATGAGGCAGAGGTGCGCAAGCATATGCTGGAAAATTCCCACTATAAAGTCCTGATTGTCGATCATACAAAGTTTGATTCCATATCGGACGTCCTGTTTTATGACCTTGCCGGAGTTGACCTGTTGATAACGGATCAGCCGCTCAGTGAGACATGGGAGGAGTATTGCAGAAAGTCATCTATCGAAATTATTTATTCGTAAATACGATAGGAGGACATCATGAGAAATTTTACGTATCACAACCCTGTACGGATTCTGTTTGGCGATCATGCACTGGATCAGCTTTCTGATCTGTTCAGGGAATTTCATGTTTCAAATCTTTTGCTGGTTTACAGCGGAGATTTTATCAAAGAGCTAGGAATCTGGGATGCTGTTCGTAAGGCTTGTGTTCAAAGTGGCATCGCCTTCTATGAAGAGGGCGGTGTTGTTCCGAATCCGAAAATCGAGCTTGTACGTGAGCTGATCACACTGGGAAAGGAAAAAAAGATTGATTTCGTACTTGCCGTGGGTGGAGGCAGCTCGATCGATACAGCAAAGGCAGTGGCAGCAGGAATACCCTATGAGCATGATGTATGGGACTTCTTCGAATATGCTGCTGTTCCTGAAACGGCTGTACCGGTTGGTGTTATCACCACCATACCTGCGAGCGGCTCCGAGTGCTCCAATTGTTCCATCATTTCCAATGGGCTGCACAAATGCGGCATTGAGTACGATTGCATCATCCCGAAATTCGCAATCATGAATCCGGAGTATACCAGAACGCTTCCGGCCTATCAGACATCGGCAGGAATTGCAGATATTCTCTCTCATATGCTGGAGCGCTATTTCACCAATACGGAGCATGTTGATACGACAGATTATATGCTGGAGGGTACAATGCAGGCCCTCATGGTGAATGCCCGCCGTTTGATGAAGAAGCCGGATGACATTCATGCGCGTTCTGAGGTACAGTGCCTCGCCTTTATCGCGCACAATAATTTGCTGGATATCGGCAGAGAGAGCGACTGGGGAGCGCACCGTATTGAACATGAGCTGAGTGCACAGTATGGGATTACGCATGGAGAAGGTATGGCTGTTGTAACCATCGCATGGGCCCGCTACATGGCTGCGCATCATCCGGATAAGCTGGCGCAGCTCGCAAGCAGAATTTTTGGTGTCGATCCATTTGTTTACACAAAAGAAGATATGGCCTATATCCTTGCGGACAGGCTGGAGGAATTTTTCCGGTCGCTGCATCTGAAAACCACCTTGCATGAGATGGGAATCGATGATGCACATTTTGAGGAGATGGCTAACCGGGCTACCAATAATGGTAAAGATTGTGTTGGACATTATGTGGCGTTGAATAAACAAATTTTTGTGGATATACTGAAGATGGCGTTATAAAAAAGCTTTGTCATCACGAATGCAGGTCCGTGATTGCAAAGCTTTTTACTGTTCTGAAAGCACAACATGTTTTCCTTGATTAAATGCGGGGCAATAAAAAAGGCATCTGCATCAGCCTGTACATTATATACATACCTATGCAAATACCTTATCACTCTCTATTGATTCTGGAATCCCCAGCTATTGATATAGCCAATCCACTTATCTCCGATATAGCAGGAATAATACAAGCTTCCATCTGCTCTGGCAAGAGAACGTTTGATTGTAAATTTCTGATTACGATAACCAGTCATTCGCTTCACCCATTTATCTGCCGGTGCGTTATAAAGCCAGTATTTCTGTGGATTCGGTGTATTAAAGACTCGAGCATTATTATCTCCCCATCCAAAATACGTATCCTTTTTCACACTGTTTTTCAATGCGTAGGAATTTATATAACCAATCCATTTCCCATTATAATAGGCAGACCAGTAAGAGGTACCTTCTTCATTCACATATTCTCTTGTTAAAAGCAGTGGTTTGTTATTGTAATTTTTCATGCTGCCCATCCATTTTTTCTTGAATGGATCATAGCGATTGTAATTTGCAGCATTCGGTGACGAGAATACACGGACTCTTCTGGACAGATTATAGAACCCCTGCGCCTTTTTTTGCGGATAAGTCAGACGGTTACTGAAGCTTGCTTGGCTAAATTTATACTCGCCATTTATAAGGTTTGCTGTTCTGACAACGAAGCGGTAGGATGCCCCGGAGGTTCCCGTTTTAAAGGTATAGGAAGTCCCGGTTTGAGATGTCAGATAATTCCATTCACCATCGTCTGTTGTCTGATAATATACACGGTATCTCGTATTGTAAGGAACCTTATCCCAAGTCAGCTTGATATTTGTTCCCTCTACCGTAGCTGTCAGATTTGCAGGACTTTGTGTCTGCAGACTCAGCAGGGTATTTGTAAACATACTAACATCCACATTTTCTGGAGTAATTCCTTCAAAATCAGCTTCCGATGTATACTGCCATCCACTGTCTCCCGTATAGTACGGATTATCAAACGCCAGATAGCTTCCATATTCTGCAATCCATGAAGTAAGTCCTAAAATATAGGCAGAGTTTAGCTGCTTCTGACAATAACTGCGATAGCTGTAAACGTGCACTTTTCCACTATAACCTGCGCTGTTCATTTTATCAACGTATGTTTTGATAATACTTTCATACGTCTTAACATCCTTTGGTGGAACACGTGTTGCTCCATCATGATTATATGCCTTGAACGCCTCTATATCATAATAAATCGGATAAGACATATCAGTTAAATCATATCCCTGCAGACGTTCAATTGTACTATCCGCTTCCGCATAGGCAAAGTTAGCATCATATGCATAGCTGTATAGATATAAACCATAAGGAATTCCCAGACGTTTACATTCGCTTATATTATAATCAAAATATTCATCTGTGTATCCGACACCCCATCCGATTCTAAGAATTGCGCCGTCAATTCCCTCACTTTTCAATTTTTCCCAGTTTATTTTACCATCATGCTCAGAGACATCAACTACCTGCTTTGGATTTTCTACAACAACACTTTGTCCATCCTTTGTATATGTAAAGGTTTTCGTTGTTCCGTTCATTCCCCAGACAGGTGCAATCAAGCGGGCATTTGCTGATCTGCTTCTATACTGCGTTTGCGGCTGCTGTGGCGTACCGTCTCCCATGGCAGCATTTTCAGCTCCTTCCATCTCACCAATCGGCTGATATGTATCTGCTGTAACTGTCTTAATTTCATTTGTATCTGTATTGGTTACAGTACCATCTGTATTCTCTGTTTCTTGTGCATGGACACCTGTCAGGCAAAGACCGGCTGCCAGCAATGTGACTAAAAGTTTTCTCAAATTCAGTACCCCTTTCTTTTTCTATATAAGTATAACATCCCTGTAGCTAATTTCCACATTTTTTTATAAATCACTAACATTATTTAATTAACTATGTGTTAAAAATACGATATTTTAAAGCCTTCACATATATTCTTAAGGAAATCGTAATAATCACACAAACATCTCAATTCCTTTATTTTTACATATTCTGTAATCTCCACATTAAATGATAAAAAGGGGAGGCTCCCCTTTTCTTGACATTACTCATAATAATCAAATCTGTGTTTTTAAATATGCGAAGATAAACGCATCCAGATCGCCATCCATAACTCCCTGCACATCACTGGTTTCACAGCTGGTCCTATGATCCTTCACCATGGAATACGGATGGAATACATAGGAACGTATTTGTGAACCCCACTCATTGGCTTTCTGCTCACCCTTGATTTCCGCCAGTCGGGCTTCCTGCTCCTCAATCATCTTCTGATACAGACGACTTTTCAAGACACGCAGCGCCTCTTCCCGGTTTTCATGCTGGCTTCGGCCATTCTGACAGGTGGCCACCAATCCGGTCGGCTTATGCACCATGCGGACTGCGGAATCTGTTTTGTTGATATGCTGACCGCCGGCTCCACTGGCACGCTTGGTCTCCACAATCAGATCCTCCGGTTTGATTTCGATTTCGATTTCGTTGTTAAACTGCGGCATAACATCCAGAGAAGCAAAGGATGTATGCCTTCTCCCGCCGGAATCAAACGGCGATATGCGCACCAGACGGTGAACGCCCTTTTCCGCCTTCAGATACCCATACGCCATATCACCTTCCACAAGGAAGGTCACGGATTTGATCCCTGCCTCATCTCCGGGAAGATAATCCAGCACGCTGACCTTGAAGCCTTTTTTCTCAGCCCAGCGGGAATACATGCGATACAGCATATCCGCCCAGTCACAGGATTCTGTTCCACCGGCTCCCGGATGCAGCTCCAGGATTGCACTGGAATGATCATATTCATGGGACAGAAGGATCTTGATTTCAAAATCATCAAAGTTCTTTTCCATCTCCAAATACTCTGCTTCAAACAGCTCGAAAATTTCATCATCATAATCTTCCTTCAAAAGATCATGTGTTTCTTCCAGACCTATCAGCGCACTGTTCAGCTTTTCGTAGCTTTCCACGATGTCCTTGATACCGTTCAGCTGACGAATCAGTGTTTGCGCATGCTGCGGATCATTCCAGAAATCATCCTGCAGCGTCATGCTCGTCAGCTCCTGAATCTTATGTTTTTTTTTAGCTAAGTCAAAGTGACTCACCAAGCTGCGCAAGCTTTGCCTGATGAGTGTTCACCCCCTGTTTAATTTCGTATAGTTCCATATTAGTTTTCCACTTTTCTTTCTACCTGTACCTTTAAAGCAAAGAATACAACCTCACGTGCAATACGTGCCTGCATTTCCTCAAACATTTCATATCCTTCCTGGATATATGCCTGTAAAGGATTGTTCTGCGCATAAGAGCGCAGATGAATACCGTTTCTCAGCTTATCCATCATATCAATATGCTCAATCCAGTTGCGGTCCATGTTCCGCAGTACGATGGTTTTTTCAAACTGCTTAAATTCATCACGGATATCCTTGATTTTATCATCGTATAGTGTGAAGATTTTCTCTGCACAGTATGTTGTTACATCATTCTTTTCCTTACCCTGGATTTCCTCCAGCTTCAGATTATCCTTTTCTTCCAGTCCGAGCAGTTCCAGTCCCTGCAGAACACCTGCATAATCCACGCTTTCATCATGGCGGGTATGATCCACATTCGCATCCACCACACTGTCAATGACGCGGTCTATCATATCACGAACGATGCCGTGAACATCCTCATTTTCCAGAACGAAATTACGCTGCTCATACATGATTTCACGCTGCTTACGCAATACATCATCATAATCCAGCAGCTGCTTACGAACATCATAGTTATAGCCCTCGACACGTTTCTGTGCCTGAGAAATCGATTTTGTTACCATCTTGGATTCAATCTGTGCATCTCCCATGGATTCAAACAGCTTTTCAAATTTATCGCCGCCGAAACGAATCATCAGCTCATCCTTTAAGGAAACATAGAAGCGGGAATATCCCGGATCTCCCTGACGTCCGCTACGTCCACGCAGCTGGTTGTCAATACGTCTGGACTCATGACGCTCACTGCCCAGAACGACCAGTCCGCCAAGAGCTCTGGACTCATCGGTAAGCTTGATATCGGTACCACGCCCTGCCATATTGGTTGCGATCGTTACGGATTTCGGGCGACCTGCCTTGGCGATAATTTCTGCTTCCCGCGCATGGTTCTTCGCATTCAGCACTTCATGAGGAATCCGCTCTTTGCGCAACAGCTCATGCACCAGCTCACTGGTTTCAACGGAAATCGTACCAACCAGTACCGGCTGCCCCTTTTCATACAGTTCCTTAACCTCTTTCACCAGAGCCGCAAACTTCAGTCTCGGGTTCGCAAAAATCGCATCCGGATAGTCGATACGCTGTACCGGTCTGTTTGTAGGAATTTCAATAACACGCATATTATAGATATCCAGGAATTCCTCTTCCTCGGTTTTTGCGGTACCGGTCATACCGGCAAGCTTATCATACAGACGGAAGAAGTTCTGATAGGTGATCGTTGCAAGGGTACTAGTCTCTTCCTTAATGGATACACCTTCCTTGGCCTCAATTGCCTGATGCAATCCATCGGAATATGCACGGCCTGGCATCGTACGCCCGGTAAACTGATCGACAATGACGATCTCATCATCCTGTACGACGTACTCAACCTCATTTTTCATGATATAGTTCGCCTTTAAAGCCTGTGTTATATGATGTACCAGCTGGGTGTGATCCACATCATACAGATTCTTGATTTTGAAGTAACGCTCTGCGACACTTACACCCTTTTCACTCAGCATGATCTGACGGGTTTTTTCATCAATTTCAAAGTCATCCCCCTTCAGACGTTTTGCGAATGCATCCGCCTGCAGGTACAGGTTTGCTGTTTTTTTCGCGCCACCGGAAATGATCAGCGGCGTTCTGGATTCATCGACCAGAATGGAATCGACCTCATCGACGATTGCGACATGCAACCCGCGCAGCACGCGGTCCTTCACATCGGTAACCATATTATCACGCAGATAATCAAAGCCCAGCTCTGAGTTTGTGGTATATGTAATATCACAGTTAAATGCATCACGCTTCTGAGATGGTGTCAGCGGGCGGGAGTTTACACCGACACTCAGGCCCAGGAACCGGTAAATCTGTCCCATCCATTCCGCATCACGGCCTGCCAGATAGTCGTTGACAGTAACAACGTGTACCCCCTTGCCGCTTAAGGCATTCAGGTAAACGCACATGGTGGAGGTCAAAGTCTTACCTTCACCGGTTTTCATCTCTGCAATATCGCCCTGGTGCATAGCAACCGCACCCATGATCTGAACCTTGTACGGGTACTCACCAATCGTACGGCGTGCTGCTTCACGAGATGTCGCAAAGGCTTCTACCAGCAGACTGTCAAGGGTTTCCCCTTCCTCATATCTATGTTTGTACTCCTGTGTTTTTTCTCTCAATGCATCATCACTTAACGCTTCCATGTCATTTGCCAGTGCCATGACCTGTTCTGCAGTCTTTTCCAGATTATGCAATGTCTTTTTTTCACCGTTTAATAAACGTTCGATAAAATTAGCCATTCAAGACCCTCCATACCTTCTTTATAAGTTTATATCGCCTGTTTCAAAACTTCATATAGCCTTATCTATTGTAACACAAAGTGTGTTTCAATAACACCGGATACAGACAATTTCAGAAGAATTTACATTTTGTTTCTTTTTTCCATAACTTTTGTGTGAACAACCTGTCTGCGTTTTCGTTCACGTAAGCCTCCTCAATAATTTTACGTGTCAATTTCAACTCTGGAAAGGATCCTGTTTGAATAAAAACCAGGATAGAAAAAAGAGGACATTCCCAAACAAGCCAGGATTTTTGTCCCCTTCCTATTCCTTTTATTTCGTAATGATTTCTGCCTTACATGCTGATACAAATGTCGGATCGCCGTTGTTTGGTCCCACCAGTACCACCATTGCGAATTCATTTCTTATCACAGTTCCCTGTCCCACCGTCTGACCGCCGGCGTTAATGTCAACGCCCGAGGTTCCGACTGGAAGGTAGGAGCGTACAGCATTTTCGCAGGCAGCGCTGCATCCGGTTGGAGCAGGTACAGGTGCAGGAAGATACGTAATAGCTTCATTATATACTGCGCTCGTAATTCGCACAGATGCAATGCGGCAGATCGACACGGCCTCTTGAGGTACGCCCTGTGCATTGGTGAGCTGCAGCAGTCCATAATCAGGTGATGGCAGCAGGGAACCGGCACGGCCACTGGCATTGTTACCACTTTCCATTGCAACAACGACAGTATCGTTTGGATAGAGCTGAATGATCTGCAACAATATATTGATCATCTGCTGAACACACAAGCAGTCAGCACCACTTCCTTCAGGGCCGGTTGGTCCTGTGCTTCCTGTATTTCCCGTTGCCCCGGTCGGGCCGGTTGGTCCGATACCCGCTGGGCCCGCTGCACCGGTACTTCCGGTTACTCCTGTGGCTCCCGTAGGACCGGTGATTCCGATACCGGTTGGCCCTGTTGGACCACGAAATCCTCTGGGACCACGTGGACCCTCACAGCAACAATCACAACAGCAATCACAGCTGTCATAATATTCATTCTCATCATATAACATGATTCTCACCTCTTTTCATAACCATCACAAATTTTCATGGTCATTTCAGAGTATGTTGAACATATATCTCCGGTGGCTGTCATCTCCCTATTTTTATCATAAAAAATAACCGTGACAGCCATTATACATTGGAATCACGGTTATTCTGTTTTTTTACGCTTTAACGATGTTGTGAGCCTGCAGTCCACGGTCAGTTTCAACTAAATCAAATTCAACTTCTGCATCAGCATCAATTGTTTTGAAACCTTCCATCATCAATTGTGAATAGTGGAAGAATACATCTTTTCCATCCTCTAAAGTGATGAATCCGTATCCCTTTTCCTGGTTAAACATTTTTACTTTTCCTCGCATTGCTTCAAAACCTATACCTTTCTATGCTTGATCTATTGCATAACATCATTATAGACAGTTTACGAGTGAAAATCAATCAAAAAATTGTGAACTTTTTGAAAAAACTATCATGTTTTTTTGTAATATGTTTCTTATTTTTAAACAGCTTTTCATTTATGTATAAAAATTACATATATAGAGAAATATTTTTCATTCATAAGACATGTGCTTTGTAATGTATTATAGGTTTTTATCTGTTAAAAACCATAGTTTAAACACTACATTCGAATATCTATTTGCCAGAAAACAGGAAAAGGATCCGGAGAGCTCCTGATCCTTTTCTTTGCGCCATTTATGCTTTTTCTACATTTCTGGCCTGCAGTCCCTTATCGGAATCCACCGTATCAAATGTTACTTCCTGACCTTCCTCCAGGGACTTGTATCCTTCCTGTTGGATATGAGAATAATGTACGAAAATATCCTTTCCATCTTCTCCATTGATAAATCCATAGCCCTTCTCAGCATTAAACCATTTTACTTTGCCTTTCATTTCTGACTTCACCTTCCTGTATCTATGTCAAAGTATAGAGAACATCCCTTTTCTTTTCAAATCTTTTTTTTCGCAGGATTCGACAAATCGGGGATTCGCACAAAGCGCCAGTGCCTCTATCTTATACCTATGCTCCTGAAGAAGATCATATGCACAAAGTAATGTATTTCCACTTGTAACAACATCATCAACCAGCAACAGTCTGGTTTTTGGAAGAACGATATTCGGTTTCATTTTTATTACCTGGGAAATATTTCTGCGGTTTTCAAAGCTTTGCAGGGACTGCTTGTGATTGCAGGTCTTATAAAATGGTTCAATGGTCTTTAAACGGCAGGCATGCAGCATGTCCTTTACCGGATGAAAGCCGCGTTCAATGGTTTTTTCTTCGCTCGAAGGGAGAAGAACGATCGTGTAGTGTCGAAATTTAGCGTTGATTTTTTTCATGATGTCATGGAAAAACACGTCTCTTAGAGCTGTATCCAGACCTTCCTTATATTGAAATATCATATTTTCCAGAAAATCATTATATACATATGCGATATGCAGCTTTATGCCATTCAGCTTTACCGTCTTATTCAAAACGGCTAACTCATGACGGCAGGCTCCGCACAAAAGGGAATCCTGACGCAGGAATTCAAAAAGACTTTGCTGATTTGTTATCTCCTCCATACATAGTCGGCACCATTCTTCCTTCATTTTGAATCCCCCCTGTTCATCCTCTGTAATGCCTGTATGCAGCGCTCGATATCTCTTGTTTTTCTTGTGCACAGAAACAAACCTTTCCCTGTCGGCATTTCAATATTACGTCCAACACGGCCAATCATCTGAATCAGGCTCGCTTCATTGAATACCGGATGATCAGCATGATAAATCACAACATGTACACCCTTGATGGTGATTCCTCTTTCCAGAACGGTTGTCGCAATCAGACATTCGTAGCGCTTTTCATGAAATCTTTTAAGGATTTTTTCCTTATCCTTCGTTTTTGAAGTAAAGGAAGTACAGCGAAACACAATACGCAGCCATCTGCTCATCTGCTCTGCCAGAGCTATCGTCGGTACAAAGACCAGGGTCTGTGCGGCTTCCTTTTTCTGCCGCTTTAAAAATCGGATAAGCTGATACAGCTGTATGGAAGGCAAGGCTGCTTTCACATCAGGTACGATCAAAGGATAGCCATGCGGTCTTTGAAACAGCTCGACCATCTGCAGTTTTCCCTGCTTTACATCTGACAGCATTTCTTCATCCGGTGTAGCGGTCAAATACAGACGGTTCCCGATACAGGCATGTATTGCAATCTGCTTCAGCACAGCATTGCCACGATAAGGAAATGCATCCACCTCATCCATGATCAACAGATCAAACGCCGCATGATAGCGATACAGCTGGTGCATTGTGCATATGATGAGATCACCCTCTGTGACCTCAGTATAGCCCTCACAAACCGCGATCACATTTAGATTTTTAAACGCATCCTGCATGCGCTCCCGTATTTCCAGAACAACCTGACGACGGCTGATGGCAAAGCCCACCCTGCAGCCTTTCGCAAGGCTTTGCTTAATCGCCTCCATGACAAGCTCCGTTTTTCCGGCACCACAGGCTGCATATACCAGCACATCCTGGTGATGATTCAGGTACATTACTATTTCTGAAGCACACCGTTTCTGTGCAGGAGTCAGTGGATATTTCAGCTGATATGCTGTATGAATGGGTTTTCTACATACATTTTTCCTTTCCGGCAGCTCTCCTACCCCAATTCTTCCAAACATAATGCATTTTCTACAGTACCAGCCCTTGGCATCTTTATAAAAGTAACGTTTCTCTGTATTTCCGCAACGCAGGCATTGCATAGTATCACCTCCATAGTTCTATACGTATGAAAGTGGTAAAAGTCCTAAAAAAAACAGAATTTTTTTCATTCTGTCTTTTCTAACTTATTCGTTATTTATTCGATAGTGCTGAAGCATTTCCATTTGTTTTTTATCTGTTTTTGTAGAATTGCAAACTATTAATTTGCTTCTTTTTCCACCTGTAAGAAATGCCATGCATCTGCACACATTTCTTCCAGTCCTCTTTCTGCTTTCCAACCAAGCTCCTTCAGCGCTTTTTCTGTGCTGGCATAGCATTGTGCAATATCCCCAGGACGTCTAGGATCAATCTGATAAGGAACCTCGATATTATTAACCTTTGCAAATGTATTAACAACATCCAGTACACTATATCCTATACCAGTACCGAGATTATACGCATCAACACCAATTGGTTCCATAACCTTATTCACAGCATTCACATGTCCCTTTGCAAGGTCTACTACATGAATATAATCACGTACACCCGTACCATCCGGTGTATCATAATCATTTCCATAAACATGCAGATAAGGCAACTCCTTATTGGCAACCTTAACGATATACGGCATCAGGTTATTCGGGATATCATTCGGACTTTCTCCCAACAGACCACTCTTGTGTGCTCCGATTGGATTGAAATAGCGCAGCAAAGCAATATTCCACTCATTATCTGAAATGTATAAATCTTTTAAAATCTGTTCAATCATCAATTTTGTCGTACCATACGGATTCGTAGTAGGTCCCAACGGGAAATCTTCAAAGATAGGTACACTTGCAGGGTTTCCATATACGGTGGCACTTGATGAGAAAACAATGCGCTTGCAGTTATGCTTTCCCATTACCTTACACAATGCAAGCAGCGACATCAGATTATTCTGATAATACATAATCGGTTTCTGTACTGACTCTCCTACCGCTTTATACCCGGCAAAATGAATAGCTGCATCAATTTTATGCTCACTGAATATTTTCTCCAGTGTTGCCTCATCACAGCAATCTGCCTCATAAAACGCAACACGCTTTCCTGTAATATTCTCAATCTTATCAACAACATCAGCCTGTGAGTTATACAGGTTATCGATTATCACTACTTCATTACCAGCTTCTATTAATTCAACGCATGTGTGGCTTCCAATGAATCCGGTACCACCAGTTACTAAGATTTTCATGTACGGTTCCTCCCTTAGTTTATCCATGTCCTATTATAGCATAATCCATTACTGATAGCGGAGAAACAAGAAAAAAAATAAGGATTTCACAAAACTAATCACCTTCAGTATATCAATTTAACCGTTTTCTATGCTTTTATATAACTCACCAAAAGCTTTTCTATCGCTTTAACTAAAAAAAGACCATGACGAAAGTGCTGTCCTAACACCATGGCCTGTTTTCCTGACAGTTTGATTTTTCTAACGCTGCTTCACAACTAATAATCCAGACGTCTGTAATACCGGCGAATATCCATTGGATGCCTTGTTTCTCTTTCCATATACGCATCGATCCGGTTATTTACCGCATGCATCACCAGGTGTGAAATGTGCTTTCTGTACCCTTCACTGATTCCCTTCAGCTCATAATCCCTTGTATCGATAATTGTGTAATTCTCACAGATTCTTGGCAGGAATTTCGCGACTCTTTCAGACAGCGGACGCTGCGCATCTTCTCCTATGAACACGGTAACCGGTGTTTCCTTTGTGATGATTTCAAACATACCATGAAAGAACTCCCCGGATGTGATGGACTTCGTCTTGATCCACAGCTGTTCCTCCCAATAGCACATTGCATAGGAATACGTTGCGCCCCACTGGTTTCCTGCCCCCACAAAATAGTGGATTGGATCATTCCAGTGTTTTTTTGCAAATTCCTGTCCGAATGCATCAGCCTTCTTTTCCACATCAATCAGCGCCTGTGCCAGATGTGCTTCAAATTCCGCATACATAGCATCACAATCCGAGAACTCTCCGTTGTTCTGCATGAATCGATCCGCAACCATAAAGAACTTCAGCTGTTCATTCACCGGATACACTATTTCATAATCCACCAGCTTCGCCAGCTCGGTCGTATCGATATCAATAAATCCAATCACCTTTGCCCCGGCTGCCTGCATACGCTTTACAGCCTCTACCACTTCCACTGTGCTGCCGGTAACGGATGAGGTAATCACGACAGTGCCCTCACCCACACGCTTATTCCCCGTCGTATTGTACTCGGAAGCATTTTCCGCCCAGGTTTCGATTTCTGATTGTTCCTTCATATGAACCGCCGCCTGCATGCCGCTCGCCCAGGTTCCCCCAATACCCAGCCAGCAGATATTGCGATATCCCTGTGCACATATCTCATCCACGATCCGGTTGATATCCTTACGGATTGCCAGTGCACCATTGACACTGCTTCGTGCCCATTCTTCATTGAATTTCAATAACATGTTCATGTCCTCCTCTTATTTTGTAAATCATTTATCTTATCCGGCAAGTATACCGAAATAAGCACCTGCAATACCGAGAACCATTGTTCCCAGAATCAACATGATCGGATTAACTTTTTTCTTTAATAGCCAGAAATACATCCATGTACCGCCCAGTCCGATCAACCCGGGCATAATTCCGTCCAGAATAGACTGCAGGGTGGTGACCTCTTCACCGACCTTACTCAACTCGACATTCAAAGTCGTCCATACCATATCCTTTGACATACAGCCAATAACCATAACACCAAGAATACTCGCTGCCGCAAGCAGCTTATCCATCATACCGTTGGCCTGCATTCTCTGCAGATACTTGAAGCCAATGCTATAGCCGAAATGCGCGCCGAAATAGCGGATGATAAACGCAGGAATGTTATACATCAGAAAATACACGATCGGTCCAAACATATTTCCGTTCTGTGCCAGTGAAATACCGATACCAACAGCAATCACCCGCAGACAGCCGACAAATACAGAGTCACCGATTCCGCTCAGCGGCCCCATCAGTGCCGTCTTGATACTGGAAATCGCCTCTCCGTCCACCTCGCCACGTGATTTCATTTCCTCCATGGATGCCACAATGCCGCCAACGAACGGAGCAAGCTGCGGTGTGATATTAAAGAACTCGACATGGCGGGTCAGTGCATCCCTGTAGCCTTCCTCATCTTCTGCATATACCTTTTTCAAAATTTTATTCATCATCATGGCAAAGGCGATGTGCATCTGCCGTTCATAGTTCCAGGAAAACTCCATTCCCAAAGAGCCCTGGTTAAATGCCATTCTGGTAATATCCGCTTTCTGAATGCTCTTATCGGATTTAGAAGTCATCATCATTCACCTCCACACCGGCTTCTCCAGCTGCGGCTCCCTTCAGATTCATAAAATCGAATTTGACAACAATCAGAATCACACCCAGAATTGCCACGCCTAATACAGGTACACTCATATAAGCTGCAAGCGCAAATCCCAGAAAATAGTAGGGAACATTCTGCCTGTTTACCGTCATGCGCATCAGCATTGCAAATCCCAATGCGGGAAGTAATCCGGCTGCCGCAGCCATACCATCCGTCACATAGGCAGGAATTGCATTGATCATACTGCCCACTGCTTCACTTCCCAAATAGAAAGCAAAGAACACAAGCAGGAATCGTCGTACAATGGTGATCATACCGATCAGCCAGTGTGTTGCCACAACACCGCCGTATTTTCCTTCCATGGCATAACGGTCTGTAAAACGCAGAATCACGGAATTAAATACATTGCAGAAGTTACCGATTGCCTGTGACACCAGTGCGATCGGCATCGCCAGCGTAACCGCCGTTTCGATACCCTTCCCCATGGAAATTGCAAATGCAGTGGCCAGAACACCGCCGACAATCGTATCCGGTGGAACATATGCCCCAATACTGACAGCCCCCATAAAGAATAATTCCAGACTTGCGCCGATAATCAGTCCCTGATGCAGATTTCCCAGCACCAGGCCAACCAGCGGTGCAAGAATAATTGGTCGATTGATATACAGGGAGCCCAGCTGATCGCCGAAGACACCCAGACTTGCAATCAATCCGATTAAGCATGCTTGTACCATGATTTCCTCCTCTTTTGCATTTTCATGCATGTTTCAGGAATTAAATTCCTGTATATTTGACCCGCACGGTTGCGGGAAGCGGACCTTATTGATGCAGTACATGCTCCAGTGCTATTGGAGATTCTGCCGGCAGCTGCTGGATGAATACAGACACGCCGCGCTGCTGCAGCTCCTTTAATTCCGCCTCATCCTCATTACTGATGAAAATCGCCTTGCTGATTTGACGACAGCCTTCCCTTCGAATCGTTCCGCCCAGATTGAGACTGTGAACAGCCGGACAGCCTGCACTCAGCACATTGGCATCATGAATGGTCTTTACGACCACCAGCAGTCGGTACTTATCGGTGACTCCGCTGTTGATTGCCTTTATGGAATCCTCCAGATTTTTAATGACCAGCTTGACCCCGGAGGGCTTTGCCAGCTTCATGGTCGTTTTGAAAACCTCGTCATGTACCACTGCATCATTGGCAATCAGAATGCAGTCAGCACTCAATTCATTGGTCCAGGAAAATGCAACCTGTCCATGCAGCAGACGATGGTCCACTCTGCATAATTTGATCATATTTGACACCCTTTCCTTTGCGCTTTTTGCGCTTACTCACATGTAGAATAAAGCAGTTCAGCTATCGTTTCTTACACCCCACGCTCTTCGTGCATCTGTATGTCTTCTTTACAGCATGTGGTTACTCTTTTGTGCTTTGCGATTGTTCTTTTTAGTTGCAGTATTTAAAATTCATCCTCCTGCGACGAAATACCTTTGACGGTTTCATTGCAGTACATGATCCCCGTTTTTGCTTCTGTGAACAGACGGCGAATCAGCTTATCCGCATCCTCATCGGAAAACAGAAACAGATTCATCAGCATCGGCAGATTCATTCCGGTTAACAAATGGAAATGCTTCTTCCCGATATATTTCATCAGTTCATTGTTTACACTTCCCCCGAACAGATCCGTACAGGCAATGATTTCCGCATCTGTCGGGATTTTCTTCATAGTCTCTTTGATCAGATCTGAAATATCCTGCCCGTCTTTCACATAAGCGGTTATAAGATGCACATGCTTCTTCTCTCCCAGAATAATGCGGATGGAATCATAAATCCCCTGTGAGAACATCCCATGACTTGCGAGTATATAATGTCGTTCCATATTCTCCCTCCTTTCACTCCTCAAAGCTTTTCAGCGTTTTCATTTCCGCAGACCATGGTTTTTCATAATACCTCTGGGTTGCCGTCTCCAGTGACAGATATCCCTGATAGCCATATTCCTCAAGGACAGCAAGATCCGCTTTCAGATCACGGCTACCATCCCCCCAGGCCAGATGACCGGTTGGATTCCCATCCACAAAGTGAATATGGACAATATCGCTGCCGAAGGCCTCGAAGTATTCCCGGGGTGTATGTCCCATACGTGCCATTGCCCCAAAATCGATACACACCTTGAGACAGCTGCTTCCAACCTCGTTTCGATATCGCTGGATGTCCTGAATTGTATTCACAAGACGCGATTCCTCCGGCTGCAGAGCTTCCAGAGCCAGAATCACATTTCGCTGTTTTGCATAGTCTGTGATTCTCTTCATCATAACGACGGAACGATTCCATGCTTCCTCCACCGCTTCACTGTAATAGCACCATCCGCTGGTCACCAGAACCTGACGACATTCAAGCTCACATGCGATATCAATCATCTGCCGGTAATAGGCGAGTACCTCTTCCTGACGATGCTTCTGCTTGACTGCGATATTGTTCGGCTTTGGGTTTGTCTGTTCCGGACAGATGCCGATGATGGTTATCTGATAGCGATCGCACAGCTTCTTTAGCTGTTCCGGCGAGTCATGACGGCGGGCATCCACATAATAATGCATGGGACCGCTCCACAGCTCCACATAATGCATGCCCAGCTTATGGACGGATTGAAAGAAATCCTCCAGCTCATAAAAGCGGTAATGGCAGTTCATCGCACAGAGTCTGTCTTTAAAATTCATCTTCTCCTCCCGCCTTTCGTACATCATTTTCTATATATTCAAAGAGATATGCTATTTCCGATAGGGGCAGCTTGACATGGTAGTGCTGCAGCATAACCTCAAAGCTCCGGTTGACATCCGCAATAAAGTCCTCATGCTGTTTCTCAAAGGATGACAGGTCTGTATATTTTTCCAATGCCGTTTTTGTGACCAGACGTTCCACCAGGAAACAGATATGAATATAAATGCCGACAATGGTCTTGCTTTGAAACTTACGACCCATCGTATGCTGAAGCGCACTGACGGAGTCACTGACATAATCCAGCAGCTTATCTGCATTCAGAATCGTGATATTTTCCATGACTGACTGCATGGAGAAATTTTTCAACAGCTGGCGGTCAAATTCTTCAATTTCCTCTTCCTTCAGATATGGCCGAAATACCTGATTCAGCTGTTCGATATGTTCGAAATTCATGATATCCTCCAGCGTCACACTATTGACCTTTTTTAGCTTCAGCGAATACGGCTTGATCATCAACACCACATCATATCTGTGAAATAAAATGTCCTCTGCCTTATTTTTCATCAGCTCATCATATTCATAGGAAATCATTTTCAAATCAATGGGACGCGGCAGACTGTTTTTGAATAATCGGCACAGCTTTTCTGAAATGACCATACCGGCATCATTTGTGAATACGATTGCTTTTTCCTTCTTCGCCTCTGAGAGTACCTTGTAATTGCATTGATTTTCTGCACAGGCCGTTTCCAGCAGATTCTCCAATTCGTAGTGCTGCTGTATCTTCATACCGATATTCAGAGCAAGTGAGGTGGAAATATTATTGATCACACCGACATTCACACTGTCTGCAATCACCTCGCCGATTCCCTCCAGTGACCCCATATCGACAAGTAGGATAATGTTTTTCAGATGCGGATTTTCTTCAATGAAATCGTTCAGCTTGCCGCTGATTTCCTGTACCGGCGTATTCAGCGGCATATCGATAGCTTCAAACGTATAGGAGTTCAGCAGCGAATTTGCGGCATCAGCAATAGAGCTTGCGGTCGAGTACCCGTGACTCAATATGATACCCACAGTATCCTGAGAGCGGATATCACGATTGTAGAAGTTGATATTCAGCATCAGAAAGATACGGTTCATTTCCGACAGGCGCATGTTGATATTGGAATGCAGCTGTCTGGCGATGGATTCCGTCAGAATATATTCATTGCTCATATTCTCTGCCATTTTCTTTAGACAGCGCTGTATTTCCTTCTGGTGATCCTGTTCCCACTGATGCAGGGAGGAGGTGTTTTTCTGTGCAGAGACGAGCATTCTCGCCAGTACATAGGCACAGTTGATCGGCAGGTTGATATTTTTCATGAGCTTCACGCTGTTCAGCACACCGATGACTATTTTCTCCATAGCCTCCAGTCGGCCGTCATAGTACGTTTCCTGAAAAACAAGGATATCGTAGTAGTAGCGCAAGGCCTTCTGCCCCTGTTCCAGAAAGCTGGTAAAGGCATGTGTATCCATGCAGGTTTCTTCAAATGCCTGCAGCAGCTGTTCCCACATGATGAGGATTTTACTGCCGGCTGCATTTTTCTCCACTGCGTCTATGCGAATCAGAGAATCACTGTCCCTGCTGTTTTTTTCCACCTTAAGATGATCGAGCAGCTGAACAGGCAGGTGATACAGGCAGATGTCCATGCGCTCGTTTGATACACAGTCCGCAAATGCATTGGCACATATCGTACGGATACATCTTCGCAGTTCATCGATATTGCTTTCAAAATGGCAGCTCATCAGGAAATGCTGAAGACGCTTTGATATATAAATCGTGCGTTCCAGACGTGCCTGTTCTTCCTGAAAAAATTTAATAACGAATTCCAGACGCTCCTCCTCGTTGCGTTCCTGAAAGGATGGGATGGAACAGATAACAGGAATGCTGAGCAGCAGGCTATGACAGAAAGCCGTATGCGGATCTTCACTGGTGGAGAGAATCAGATGGACACGGGATTCAATCTGTGCCTGATCATCCTGCATTCTCGTAAATTTATTTCTGCTTAAATAGTCGGCCAGCTTTTCCTGACATTCCTCACTCAGATGACTGGCGTCCTCTATACAGAGGATGCCTTCATCCGCCTCCTCCAGCAGTCCCCGCTCTGCCGCTTTCCCATCTGCGGCACCTTTTCCAAACAGCTCCTCCATCTGCCTGCCTTTATCCTCACCGCGAAATGCCTTTTTGCGAAGCAGCGGTATTTCTTTTCTCGTGGAGGTCATGTGATTCAGACAGTATTCATGTGTGAGTCGTACCAGATAGGATTTTCCACATCCCATTTCCCCATGGAGAATGACAGGTAATCCTCCCTGCGGATAGGAGAGGGCGGTTTTCAGCTGTGCAATCGGGTATTGCAGGCTGCCGTCACAGCCGATTGCTTTTTGAAAATCCTGCAGCTTGGGACTGTTCCGGTGCAGTTCCTTCATGAGCTCACCCAGACTCAGATATTCACAGCTTTTTAATTCCAGCTGATACTTGCGTTCCAGCACACTGCGATCCATATAATAGACGGGACGGGTACTAATTTTTATGATACGCTCATCCTTCACCAGCTCATTGAGATACTGGGAGGTTAAGGAGCGGGAGATGTTTAAAGCGCTGCTGATACTGATTGTTGTAAAACCGCCCAGCTCATTCATGCGCAAGCCCCGGGTAATTTTCTGCAGATATTCCAGAATCTGTAATTTTGATGTTGTGATATTCATGAAAGCACCTCACTTTTCCGGTACCGCTTGTTTACGATACCATTATAGAAATTCACATTGCACTGTGTCATCAGAGTCCTGTATATTTGACACTGCGCAATGTTTCCATTCTAACTCAAACACTAAAGCGGTTTCAACACTATATAGTGTTGGTTTCAAAGACACTGTTGAAATGGTGGCAACAGTGTCTGTATAACATAGTTAGCATTAGGTAAAGCATCAAGCAGGATCCTACGTCTATTTCGGCTCCACTTTCATTTGCAGGAATGTGTTTCCCGTTTAGCTACTGCCATACTATGAAAATCGATCAAATTCCTTTATTGCATATACTTCCCTGTATCTTGGTTGTCTCCGGCTTGCATCCATCAGAATTAACTGCTTCATCATATAACACTGTGATGCTTAACTTTTTGAAACAGAAAAAACAATCGTATCGTAACCGATTAAAATTTTTATCCTGAATCAGTCACAACACACATGATTGATCGATTGAAAAACAAGTAAGCTTATCCTAATTTTTGTATAATCCTAACCTCGATTGGGACATTATCATATACGTTGTACACGTATCGCTGGAAATCATTATGATGATTGTCATAAGGAGGTGCATATTATGTACATTAAAGATACAATATTAAAAAGTCTGGCTATGTCCAATATGGATCCTGTTATCATTATGGATCAGGACCCTCTGACACATCCCTCGTATGCCACATTCTCAGAAGCAATGGTAAAGGAGAAAAAATCCACTGCTGAAGCTGAGGCATTATGGAAACTGCTGATTGATGGGTTCCGTCATCAAAGAGAGCTGAATAAGGATGCTCAGAAAGAAGCTGAAGCAATCAAAAACACTGCACAGTTCAATACGCTGCTGATAAAGTATGCAATTCCGGAGCCGTTGAAATCACTTTATCAGGACAACTTTATTTACTTTTCTGAAAAAATCACAAATGCTTCTACTGCTAAAAAACAGGAAAAGGCTAAAGAAAACTACATGAGCTTTCTGCGTGGTGTCATACGCTCCACCAATCCCGAGTTTGAGCAATTTGCACATAAGCTTCGTGCTTTATTAACAATTTCGGAAAATCGTGAGCTCGCCTTATGGTCAGGAGGAATTGATCTGAGTACGTTCTCTTATGATAAAGGACGCTGCCCTCTGGAACAAACAGTTCTCGGTAATTTATTAAACAATATGCCAATTACTACTTTATGGAATCTGGAAGCACCGCTTTGGAATATCATTTCCAGAACCTTTGTATCGCAATACACGCGGCTTCCCGTTCATGTTTACTTCCGCGTACTTGATAATGCCAGTGTTTTATTACGGCAGGGGGGGGCCCCCCTGCAGGAAAAAAAAGCTGCAAAAGG